>Ga0315280_10004975_pt1 | contig 19281 bp, 17 predicted proteins | sample YL17G06_40_MG_FD_203697 | JGI IMG/M metagenome (GOLD analysis project Ga0315280, IMG submission 203697) | Sediment microbial communities from Yellowstone Lake, YNP, Wyoming, USA - YL17G06_40 | ecosystem: Environmental > Aquatic > Freshwater > Lake > Sediment | place: USA: Wyoming | collected... | reverse complement strand
TCGACTTCTTGATCTCCCCGGCGTAGGCGGTATTTCCGATGATGCACAACCGCTGGTCGAAGTTGAGCGCGATGAAGGTGTTCGAGGCCGTCCCGTCGATCTGCTGGATGCCCTTGAAGGACGGGGCGCAGATCACCGTGAATTCCGGGACGTGCTGCCGGTACTCCTCCAGGCGTTTGGGGAGGAGGAACATGTTCCGGGCGAAGAGGCTGTGCCACGCGTACTCGGTGATGATGCGCACCGGCATCCGGTACTCCGGATCCGCGCCCACGTAGCAGTCCTGCACGAACGCGTCCCTTCCCTGGAAAAAGCCCTGCAACCGGCTGACCAGCTCGTTGAACTTGTCCGCGCCGAAGGGCCGATTGTACTGCCCCCACCAGATGTGGCCCTCGGTGGTGGCCTCCCGGACGATGAACTTGTCGTTGGCCGACCGGGCCGTATGCTTGCCCGTGTCCACCACCAGCGGCCCCCCCCGGGTGATCCGGCCCTCGCGGCGGAAGATGACCTCCTCGTACAGCGACTCCGCCGGCAAGTTCCAGTACACCTGTTGCAGATTCGTCAGGCCATGATTGTCCAGCCCGTAATCGCTTTTGAGCGCGCGTGCCTCGCCCTGCGCGGGCGTCTTGATGTCGAGGATGTTTGTCATAGCCAGTCCCTTACCAGTTTGCGGTCGCCGATGTAGATTTCGTTGGGCGCGTTGGGATCCAGGGCCCACTTCATGCGCGTTACCCCCTCGGTGATATCTTTGACCGATCCGGCGTAGGTCAGGCGCAGGTGGCCCTCCATGCCGAATTCCCGGCCCGGCACCGTGACCACCAGGGCCTTCTTCAGCAGGAAATTGGAGAGCTCCACCGAGTTGCCGCTGTACGCCCGGAAATCGGGGAAGCAGTAGAAGGTGCCGTCCGGCTTGGCCACCTTCACGCCGGTGAAGGAATGCAGCTCGTCCATCATCACGTTGCGGTTGTTCTCGATCATCAGGCGCAGGCCCTCCACGACGCTCTGCAGCCCCGTCAGCGCGCCCTCGGCCGCCGCCTGGGAGATCGGAGACGCGCACGACGTGGTCTGGGCCTGCACGTTGTTCAAGACCTCGGTGAGCTTGCGGTTGGCGATGGTCCAGCCGATCCGGAACCCGGTCATGCCGTACAGCTTGGAGATCCCGTTGATGACGATCAGCTTCGAGGACTCGATGTCCTTGGACACGTACTTGTAGGCGGAGGGGGCCTTCTTCCCGTCGAAGACCAGCTTGTGGTAGATGTCGTCCATGATCAGGTAGATGCCCTTGCGCTCGCAGAACCGGACGATCTCCGCCACGAGATCCTCGGGGTACATGAGGCCGGACGGGTTGTTCGGGCTGTTCACGATGAGGGCCCGGGTGGCCGAGCTGACGGCCTGCTCGATATCCGCCATCCGCGGCAGGTAGCGCCCGTCCTCGGGCGTGACCACCACGGGGACCCCGTAGACCATCTTGATCATTTCCGGATAGCTCACCCAGTATGGGGCCAGGACGATGACCTCGTCCTGGGGGTTGAGGATGCTGAACAGCACGTTGTACACCGACTGCTTCGCCCCGGAGGAGACGATTACGTTCTCCGGCTGCACCATGCACTCGTAGTTTTCCTCGGTGTAGCGGATGATCGCCTTCTTGAGCGAGGGCACCCCGTCCGTCGGGACGTACTTGGTGTCGCCGTTCACGAGCTTCACCGCCGAACTCAGGATGGCCGCGATGGGGGTCTTGTTCTTGGGCTCCCCGCCGCCCAGATGGGTGACGGGCAACCCCTTCTCCCGCAAGAGCCTGGCTTCCTCGTTGAGCCGCAGGGTCGGCGACTCGGCAATCGATCTGGCAAGCTGACTGATACTCATGAACGGACTGACCTCCTTCCTCCCTTCGGAACGGCAAACACCCCTGCCGACGTCTTGGGGCCTGCTCAGGTCCCCACGCGGTCTAGGATGACGACGCGGTCGACGCCATCCTCCTCGGCCAGCAACACCTGGACCTCTTCCTGGTGTGACGTCGGCACGTTCTTCCCCACGTAGTCGGCGCGGATCGGCAGCTCCCGGTGGCCGCGATCCACCAGCACCGCCAGCTGGATCAGGCACGGTCGCCCCAGGTCCATGAGGGCGTCCATGGCCGCCCGGCAGGTGCGGCCCGTGTACAACACGTCGTCCACCAGGACCACCTTTTTGTCGTTGATGGGAAATGGGATCTCTGTCCGCTGGATAACGGGCTGGGTCACGGCCCTTCCCAGGTCGTCCCGATACAGGGTGATGTCCAGGGCCCCCACGGGGACCTTGGCCCCTTCGATCTCCTCCAGCTTGCTGGCGATCCGGTGCGCCAGACCCACGCCGCGGCTCCGCAGGCCGACCAGAACGATGTCCTGCACCCCCTTGTTCCGCTCCACGATCTCGTGGGCGACACGCGTGATGGCGCGGGAGATTCCCGCCTCGTCCAGGATCTGGGCCTTCTCGCGTCGTTGGCTCATACGGCCTCCGCGCACAAAAAAACCTCCTCGCCCTCTTGGGCGAGGAGGTTTTCGAATGTCCTAAGTGTTATCGCAGGCACGACCGACAGCTCCCTTGCGGGCTTCGCAGAACCCGCTTAAAAGGCGAGTTGTTTATACCAGAGTCCGGAAAGCCCGTCAAGGAAAAATTGCGGGGCCGGAATCGCACGGTCATGGGGTCTTCAGCAGTTCCGTCCGTTTCCCCCAATCAGGCATTTCGGCCTGGATGTTCTTGGCGCCTTGGCGGTTTGCGGTTTGCTTCGGATTGAGGCTAGGAGGCCCGGAGGATCTCCACCGGCGCGTAGTCATCCGTCAGGATGGGGACGTCCGACACCGGGATGGGCAGTTCGAAGAGATGCGAGGCGTACTCCATCAGGTCCGAGGCCGGGACGAGCCTGCCGCCAACCCGGCCGACCTGCGCCATGAACTCCGCCCGGGTCAGGCGAGCCTTATCGCGCGTGGCGAACAACAGGATGTTGATCTCGCCCAGCGCAAAGGCCCCTCCCCCATCGTACGTCGGGACCACGTACACTGTGGGAAAGCTGTCGGCCAGCGTCCGGTACATGGCCCGGAAAAAACCGCTCTGGGGCCCCCGCAGGGTCCCGATGATGTTGGAAACCACGAACCCTCCGGGGGCGAGGTGCGCCTCCAGCCGCCGGTAGAACTCCCGTGTCGTGAGATGGAACGGAATGGTGTCGGAGTTGTAGGCGTCCAGGAAGATCAGGTCGTACCTCTCCGTCGTCTCCTGGACGAAGCGGCGGCCGTCCCGGCGGTGAAGCCGCAGCCGGGAATCCTCCGGCACCTGGAAGTACCGCTTGGCGATGCCGATGACTTCGGGGTCGATGTCCACCACGTCCACCACGACCTGCGGGAAGTCCCGGTAGAGCCGTTTGGGGAACGAGCCCCCGCCCAGGCCCAGGATCAGGACGCGCTTGGGCTCGGGCTGGAAGGCCAGCGCCAGGGCCAGGAATCGGGTGTAGCGCAGGCGAAGCTCCCACGGGTCATCCAGCAGCATGGCGCTCTGCCGCAGGTTGTCGAAGTCCATGTAGCGCGTCCCGCCGTCCTCCGCCACGCGGATGTGGTTGTAGAAGGAGTCCATGTCCAGCAAGAGCCCCGGCTCGGCCGCCCGTGTTCGCGCCTGCCAGACCACGCCCAGGAGCAGGACGCACATGCAGACGAGCGCCAGGCTGGCCCGTCCGGCCCGCCGGCCCCCGAGGAACACCGCGGCCGCCACGACGAGCAGCGTGAGGCCCAAGCCATGCACGATATTCGCCACCCCGATCACCACAATGAGGTAGAACGCGGTGAGCAGAGTCCCCACGATGCTTCCCGCCGTGGAGACCGCGTACAGGCCGCCGGCCGTCGTCCCGACGGAGGCCACCGCCCTGGCCTGCAGCCGCACCGCAAAGGGCGAGATCGTCCCCAGGAACACGCTGGGGACGAGGAACAAGACGAAGCTGGAGACGAGGGGGCTGAGTCGGGCGCCCATCTCGCTGGCCGCGATGGCCCGGTTCAGCGGCGGATAGACGAAGGGAAGCAGCGCGATCATGATCCCCGGAAGAGCGATGAGCACCCCGAGGACCCGCAGGCGCGGCCAGCGGTCCGCCACGATCCCGCCCAGCCAGTAGCCCAGGCTCAGCGCCGCCAGGACGATGCTGATCAGGCTCCCCCACACGAAGATGGAGTTGCCGAAGTAGGGGGCCAGGATGCGGCTCCCCACGATCTCCAGCCCCATGAGGACGGCGCCGCACACGAACACCACCGCATGCAGCAGCCAGGGGTGCGCCTCGGGCCCGCGGGAGACCGACTTTTCCTCGTGAGGCTCGTGGTGACGAGACGATCGCTTGACCATTCGCAGAGCGTCCTTTCGTGATGGCGAGAGAATCCGGTCACGACGCGGGCTGGGGGCGCCCGCGATACGGCTCGTCAAGGTGGCGCCGGGCCGCGTCTTTGGCAATACCCTCGCCCTCCACGGCCAGCGCCTTGCGGTACCGTCGCACGGCCTCCTCGCGCTCCCCCTGGAGATCGTGAATCATCCCCGAGCGGGTCCAGGCCCAGGCGGTGACCCAGCGGTATCGCGGGGGCGTGGGGGCCTCGATGGCCCGCTTGAAGAAGGCCAGGGCCGTGGCATACTCGCCGTGGTCCATGTAGATCTTCCCCAGGAGCTGATTGTACCGCGCCGCGAGATCGGCACCGAAGTGCGGACGACGCTCGCCCATATTGTGCGCGATGCGCCGCGCGACCTCCAGGGCCTCGGCCGTTCGCCCGAGTTCCGAGGCGGCGTTGGATGTGGCGAAGTAGAGGTCCACGTTTCCGGGATACCGCGAGAGGAGGTCCAAGCCCAGCCGCACAGCCTCCGTGTACTTCTGTTCCGTCCCCGCGAAGAGGTGGAGCAGCGCCACCCGCGCTGTCATCTTGAGGTAGGTCCCCTGCTCCCCCACTCGTTCTATCTCTTCCAGCCCGTGGGCAGGATCGCCGGACGGCAACGCGATCCTGACCAGCGGCCTCAGCAGGGCCGGCAGCCGCCCCAGGGCATAGTTATAGACCCCGAGGCCGTAGTAGGCATCTATGAGATTCGGGTCAAGCTGGAGCGCCTCCTCGAACCGGCGGTGCGCCTCGCGGATGGCCTGAAAGGCCGCCAGGTAGTTCTTGCGCCCCCCGTCCACCAGCGCCTTGCTCCCCTGGGCGAGGCCCAGCAGCAGTTTCACCTCGGCATCGGTCGGCTGGGCTCGCTCCAGCGCCTCGGCCGCCGAGATGGCCGTCCCCACCTGTGTGAGGAAGCGGTCCAGCTCGGGCGCGGGATCGTCCTTGTCTTCTGCCCGGGTCAATGTCACCATGGCCAGGCAGAATCGGCCGGCCGCCTCTCCCTCGGGCAGCGCCAGCAAGCGCTGACACTCTGCCTCGGCCGCGTCCGCGTCGAGATTCAGCATCAGGTCGGTTGCCTTGAGCATCCCGGCCCGAACCTCGGGCGCGGTGTGGAACGCGGACGCCCTGGACGCAGCGAGACAGAGCGACAGAGTAAGAAAGAGGATCCAGCGGCTGCGCGACATGCCGCCACTGTATGCCGACGCCCGGCCCGATGTCAACGGTCCCAGGACGGGGACATTCCGCTTTCAGTCCTTTCCTCTCATCCCTCGAGACCTACGCGTGTCCGGCGAGCGCAGCGGGGACTCGCTCCGGCCTCCAAGCGGGGTCCCCATGCCTGGCAGCCGCCCCGGCCAGTTCGGTCACAGCCGGCGTGGTCCGGCAGACGATCACGGGCTCCGCCAGAGGAGGACGGTAGAACCCCTCCTCACCTGTTTGAGCTGACCGGGAAGGGGAGCATCACGGCTGAGCAGGGCGGAAGTCCGCCATGGCCATCGCCAGCGGATCGGGGCCGGCGCGCCTGGCCTATAGCTTGAGGAGCCTCGGAAGGATCAAGGTAAACCAAGGGACAAGAATGACGATCAAGAGCCCAAAGCAGAGGAAGATGACGTAGGGCATCATGGGGCGCACCGCGCGATCCACGCTGATCTTGGCGATCCCGCACGAGATGAAGAGGCCTACGCCAATCGGGGGCAAGAAGAGGCCGATGCCGACCGCAGCCGTGATGACAATAGAGTAGTGGATCAAATCGATATTGAACTGCTTCACGACGGGCAGGAAGGTCGGCATAAGGATCACCACCGCGGCGGGTCCCTCGATCACGGCACCGAGGAGGATAAACAGGATCGCCGTGAGGACAAGGAAGGCCGTCGGCCCGGCGGACAGTTCCGTCATAATCTTGGCCAGAAACGCCGGAACCTGCCCCACCGCCAGAACCCAGGCTACCACGGCTGCCGTCCCGAGAAGAAAGCAGACGTTCGCCGTGATTATGGCGCTCTGAAGGAGGATCTCCGGAAGCGCTGACCAGGAAATCTCCTGGTAGACAAACAGTCCCACAACGGCGGCATACAGGACGGCGACAGCCGCCGCTTCCGTGGGGGTAAAGACACCGCCGAGGATCCCGCCGAAGATGATGATCGGCAGGCCCATGGGGATCAGGGCATCCACGAAGGCCCGCCCGAACTCCCGGAGACTGACCCGCCGGGATGAGACCATCCCTCGCCGCCGCGCCCCCACGTAGATGTAAGCCATGATGACGATGGCAAGGACCAGGGCGGGGATGAACCCCCCCGCGAACAGCGCGGCCACCGAGACGTTGGCGATGGCTCCGATGATGATCATCAAAATGCACGGGGGCACCAGGATCCCCATGGCGGAGGCTGCCGCCACCACGCTCACCGCCTCCTCCGGTTCGTATCCCGCTTGCGTCATGGAGGGAATCATCGTGGCGCCGATGGCCGAGACGTCCGCGATCGTGGAGCCGGAGATCCCCGAGAAAATATACTCGGCAATGACTACGGCCATGGCCAATCCGCCCCGGATCCAGCCGACCAGGGCCTGGGCGAAGCGCACCAGACGGACGGCGATACCGCCGGTTTCCATCAGTGCACCCGCCAGAATGAACAGGGGAATAGCCAGGAGCACGAAGGAATCCGCAGTCAGGAAGATTTGCTGGATGACGATCGCGAGGGGATACGAGCCGCTCCACCACAGCCCTAAGAAGCCCGCCATGCCCACGCTGAACGCCACCGGCACTGCGAGGATCAGGAGGACCACGAAGGCGGTGATCGTGACCGTGATCATCGGAAGAGACCTCGGAGGGCGCACCACAGCGGCGCAAGGCTGTACAAGATCATCAGCGCTCCGCCGATCGGGATGGCAACATAGATCCACTTCTTCGGCAGCCCCATGACCGGCGTCTGCTGAAGCCTCCCCAGCTCGAGGAATACCAAGCCCTGCTGGATGAGCACGCCGGCGAAGCCCATGATCACCAGGAGGACGAGGACGGCCACAGCCCGCTGGTAACGTGGCGGAAGCCGATCTACAACCAGGTGGAGGCGGAAGTGGGCATGCTGCTTCACGCCCACCGCCGCCCCCAGCAAAGTCAGCCAGACAAAGCAGCCCCGCGCGATCTCGTCGTACCAGGTGAACGTCCTGACCAGTACGTACCGGGAGAAAACGCCGAGGAGTAGGTCGACAGACAGAACGACCATCAGGACCATGCAGACCCACTCAACGGCGTTCGACAAGATCCGCTTCAGCATGGGCCTACTTCGCCGCCTTTACGGCCGACATGAATCGATCCATGTACTCCTTTCCTACCTTCGATGTGACCAAGTCGTATACCGGCCCCATTCGATCCTGGAACGCCTGTAGGTCCTTCACGTCGTTGACCTGGACCCCGGCCTGCTTGATGACCAGAAGGTCGGCCCCCTCCTTGTCCACCTCGGCCTTTCGGTCCATGGCACAGGTCGCAACGGCGGCTTCGTCTACCGCCTGGCGGAGGTCGGCGGGCAGCGCCTGGTACTTCTTGAGATTCATGAACCAGGAGATGGGTGGATATGTGTGTTTTGTCAGTGAAACGTACTTCGTCACCTCGGTGTACTTGCCGGAGACGATGCTGAACGTCGGAGACTCCATCGCATCCACCGTCCCCTGCTTCATCGCCAGGTACACTTCGCCCCACGGCATGGGCACCGGATTGGCGCCGAGCTGTTTCATCATCCCGATATAGATAGGCGACTCCTGCACGCGGACGGTTTGCCCCTTCATGTCTTCAGGGGTGTAAATGGGTCGCTTGTTCGATTGCATGTGTCTGAAGCCCCAGCCGCCGCCGAAGCAGAACCCCTTGGCGCCTCTGGTCTCCATTCGCTTGAGCAGGTCTCGGCCGATCGGCCCGTCCATGACTTTCCAAATCTGTTCCCGGCTGAACCAGACGAACGGAAGGTCCAGCGGGAGGTAGAGCGGCTCAAACATGCCGCCGAGAGGAGCGCTGCCGACCGGTGCCACATCGATCGTTCCCAGTTGAACACCTTCGAAGGTTGCTCCTTCGCCCCTAGCAAGCTGGCTGTTGGTATACACCTCGACCTTGATTCTCCCCTTCGACTTCTCTCCAAGCACCTTGGCGAACTCATTGGCAGCGGTGTTTCGAGGACAATCACCAGGGTTCACCGTCGCGAGTTTCATAACGATCGGAGTCTGAGCATCGGCCTGCACCCAGAAGACGCCGGAAACGGCCACCGCACAGACGAACGTGATGGTTCGGCGACAGAACGTGCCAAGATCGGTACACATGGCTGTCCTCCTCCAGGTTGTGCGCTTCTCCTTCTCGGTCGTCCACCCCAAACCGAACATCACCCGCGAAGATTCGGCATCACCTCCGCCACGAGTCGGCGAGCCTGAGGTTCGTAGGGCCGCTCCTGTGAGGTCCTTGATTGGACAGCGTCCCCGCTCCTCACGCCAGTCCGGCCACCGGTTCGGATGGGCCTGGGAGCGGGTCGTGTGTCGGCGGGATGACGGGTGTGCGGTGGGAGTGGAGCGCGAGAGAATGAAGGGAGTCGTAGGGTTCGCCATGACCTCCACGCTCCAACCTCGCATCGGGGCCAGGCAGGGAACCAAGGGAGCGAGTGCCCGATTCTTCTCGGCCAGGTACGGATGTAGAAACGGGCATACTTCCCTCCAAAAGCTGGACGGACCATACTTCAGGGGTTGATCAATTGTCAACCACAAAATCATTCGGCGGGACGGCTCCTCCGGCCTGCGTTTTACCCAGTGAACACCATTGACTCTGGTTGAACCGAGTCTTAATAGGGTTAACACGTCGGGCATCCACAAAAAAGCCATCTGCCCCGCCGGTCCGTCAAGGAAGAAGAGGCGGCGTCCGAGGTGCCGCCACGCATCTCGGTTCACGATCCCACCTGCTCGAGCTTGCTTGAGATTCCTACTTGACAAGCCCGCCGGGGCTGCGGCATGCTCGATGCCGATCGGGCTGCGGCGTGGCGGAGCGACGGCCGCCTCCCATGCGCCTCGCGGTCCCCGGGCTCGCCGAGGGTGAGCACCGCTGCGAACGCAGATTTCCATCGCCCCAATCACCTCACCGCAAAGTCACCTCTAGAGTGATCCAGCGTATGGCATTGAGGTAAGATCCCCCCAGTTGGCAAGGGTGCTACAATTGCGAACGCAGAACGGAATCCAATAACAGAGTCGGTCTAGTCTAGGCGGGGAACTCCATGTTGGGGGCCACCCCTTAAGAGGGAGAAATGTCGCGTGGAGTCAGGCTTCATACAAAGAAAAGCTATTCGGAGGAGGAATAAGCATGAGCCTGGATAAGCTCTTCAGTCCTTTTTCCATTGGAGCGCTGGAGACGAAGAACCGGATCGTCATGCCCCCTCTGGCAACAAATTACGCCTCGCCAGAAGGCTTTGTGACAGATCGGCAGATCGCCTACTATGTGGAGCGCGCAAGGGGCGGCGTGGGGTATATCACCGTCGAACACACGGGCATTCTCCAGCAGGGCAAGGCGAGTCCGAAGATGCTCCTTATCAGTTCCGAAGAACACGCCTCGAGAATCGGGAAGCTGATTGAAGCCGTCCACCGTGCAGGGGGAAAAATCGTCGTCCAGATCAATCACGCAGGGAGGCAAACCTCATCCGCGATTACGGGTTCGCCCATTGTTGGTCCCTCCCCCATATCCTGTCCGACAAGAAACGAAATCCCGAGGGAACTTTCGGTAGGTGAAATCGAGGAGATTACCGAGGCATTTTGCATGGCGGCTCAAAGGGTCAAGAGCGCGGGTGCCGACGGCGTCGAGCTTCATATGGCCCATGGATATCTCATCTGTGCTTTTCTGTCCCCCTTTTCCAATCGAAGAAGCGACCGATATGGAGGTGATCTCGAGGGGCGGACTCGATTTGCCAGGAACGTCCTAAGATCGGCGCGAAACCACGTAGGTCCTGATTTCCCCATCGTTTGCAGGATGAGCGCCGACGAGTATGTGGACGGGGGGCTCAGAATAGAGGAAACGAAACAGATTGCTCGGATCTTGGAGAAGGAAGGAGCCGATGCGCTGCACGTGTCGGCGTGCAACGCCGCCTCGGGGTACCTAAACCAACCGCCTTACTACGTGGAAGAAGGTGTCTTCGTCCATCTCGCCGAGGCGATCAAGTCAGTGGTGCATATCCCCGTGATTACGGTCGGGAGAATCAGAAGCCCGGTCATGGCCGATCAGATCGTACGGGACGGAAAGGCCGACCTCGTCTCTATGGGCAGGGCGTTGATTGCAGACCCCTACCTGCCGAAGAAAACTGAAGAGGGGCGACTGGAAGAAATCATTCCTTGCCTGTCGTGCAATCGATGCATCCAGACCCAGAGAAAAGAATCGCTTCGGTGTACCGTCAATCCAGAGGCAGGCAATGAAGAGCAATTCAGATTCTCGAAGACCGATCGGCCAAAGAAGGTCTGGGTCGTTGGCGGGGGCCCTGGCGGTCTCAAGGCGGCCGAAATAGCAACTCTGAGAGGACACGAGGTGACTCTGTTTGAAAGGGACACCAGGCTGGGTGGGAGGATGATATTCGCCGCCATTCCTCCAAAGAAGGCCGTCCTGAACGATTATCTGGGGTATCTCGAACGGAGAGTCAAGGGCTTGGATGTAACCCTGGAAATGGGAAAAGAGCTCACCGCCGAGATGGTGAAAGATGGGAAGCCGGATGCAGTAATCGTGGCGTGCGGAGCACGTCCGCTCGTCCCCGATTGGAAGGGGATGAAGGAGAGCGGGGCGATTTCTGCCGAAGCCTTCTTCGCTGGCGAAGGAAACGTGGGAAAGCGGGTTCTCGTGGTGGGGGGGAGTGGTATTGGAGCGGAGACGGCTGATTACTTGTCGGAGATAGGGAAAGAGGTCACTCTAGTGGAGATGTTGGGAGAGATCGCATTGGATTTTGTGAGCCACTTGAGATACTACCTTTCGCATCGGCTCGCGGAAAAGGGGGTTACCATCCTCACCTCCACCAAGGTGAAGGAGGTTGGAAAGGGTTACGCTCTGGTGGAGGACGCCTCAGGAACACGGAAAATCGAGGGATTCGACACCATCGTGTTGGCCATCGGCTCGAAACCAGACGACCGTATTGCCAAAGAGCTTGAGGGAAGGGTGCCGGAACTCTATGTGATCGGTGACGCCTCCAAGCCAGGGGAGATCTTGCAAGCTGTCTATGGGGCAGAAGAGGCCGCGATCAAGATAGGCTCTTCCGGAAATCGTGTGTGGAATTGACCCGCATTGCGCTATGCTTCGGTCCCGGAAGGGAGGGCCGGCGCATTCGCGGGCAGGGCGGGCGAGCCCGCGCCGCGGGAGAATAAAGGGAAGGAAGGGGGCGTCATCTGGTTTCGGACCAAACAGATGGCTCTCCGTCGACTCTGGGAGTTGGCTGGAGGGGCCCCAGGAGGATCGGCATGAGATTAAAGGACAGGATTGCCGTCGTCACGGGAGCGGCGTCTGGCATCGGGAGGGCCATCGCCCTCAAACTCGCGCACGAGGGCGCCCATGTTGCCATCATGGATATCAACGAAGGGGCTGCCCGCAAGGTTGCCGACGAGATCCGTGGCCTGGGGCGGCAAGCGGAGGTGTACCCTGGCAGTGTCAGCGACCAGGCATCCGTCGGATCCACAGTGGACCGCATTACGGAGCGCTTCGGTGCCATCAACATCCTGATCAACAACGCCGGTGTCATCTCTGCGGCACCCTTCCTGGAGCTTCCGGACGCTGACCTCCGGCAAATCTTTGAGATCAACGTGTTCGGCCTCGTTTACGTCTCCCAGGCTGTGGGGAAGGTCATGGTCGCCCGCAGCACCGGCGGGGCGATCCTGAACGTTTCCTCCCTCAATGGCGAGGCACCGCTTTACAATGTCGCGCACTACACGGCGAGCAAGGCCGCCGTGTCCATGTTCACACGCTCCATGGCCTTGGAGCTCGCCCCCTACCGAATCCGTGTCAACGAGATCCGGCCAGCCTCTATCGAAACGGAGTTGACGCGCAAAGCCTTGCAAGATCCGGAGAACCGCCGGATGCGCAACGAGACCATCCCACTCGGGCGCATCGGGCAGCCGGAGGACATGGTGGGCGCCGCTATTTTCCTGTGTTCGGATGAGGCTTCCTGGATTACAGGAGCCTCCCTTTTGACGGATGGCGGCCTGAGCCTCGTCCCACCCATGGGGAAGCGACCCTCACGGTACTGATAGCGGAGAGGAGCATGGCAGAGCCGAAGAATCGCGTGATCGTCGCCCTGGATGTGCCGACGCTCGACGAGGCGTCGGACCTGGCCCGGCGGCTCGCCCCCCACGTGGCCGCCGTCAAGATCGGCAGCCAGCTCTTCACGGCCGAAGGGCCCCGCGCCGTCTACGCCCTGCGCGACCTGGGTCTCCGGGTGTTCCTGGACCTGAAGTTCCACGACATTCCCAACGCCGTCGCGGGGGCCGTGGCATCGGCGAGGAGCCTGGGCGTCTGGATGTTGAATGTCCACTGCAGCGGCGGCACCGTCATGATGGCCGAGGCCGCGAAGGCGGCCTCTGTGGCAAACCCAGGGGAACGCCCCCTCGTCCTGGGCGTCACCGTCCTGACCAGCCTGGACGAGGCAAGCCTACAGGCAACGCTCGGCACTGTCCGAACACTGCGCGAACAGGTGCAGCACCTGGCGCGACAGGCGCAGGCTGCCGGACTGGACGGGGTCGTGGCCTCGCCCCACGAGATCGTTGACATTCGCCAAGCGTGTGGCCCCGCCTTCCTGATCGTGACGCCGGGAGTACGTCCGGCCGACGCAGACCGGGGCGACCAGCGCCGGGTGATGACGCCCGGTGAAGCCATCTGGGTCGGCGCGGACTACGTGGTCGTGGGGCGCCCGATCCTCACCGCAAAGGACCCGGTCGAGGCGGCGCAGCGGATCGCCGCTGAATGCCGAAAGCCGTGATCCGATAGCGATAGGGACTCCGCCGTTCCCCTCGGAAATCGCTATCGGATTTCGCTATCGGGACGCAACGAGGATGCTGCGATCCAACGAGGAACAGATGAGGGAAACATGCTGACACAAGCTGACCGAAAGCTGATAGATGACCTCACCGCCATTCAGGCCCTGAAGTTCGGCGAATTCCGCCTGAAGTCCGGTGTGCTTTCCCCCTTCTACGTGGACCTGCGCGGCATCATCGCCCATCCGCCCATCCTCCAGGCGATCGCCCTCCGCATCCTGGAGGTCCTGCGGCCCCTTCGCTTTGACCGGATCGCCGGCATCCCGTACGCCGGCCTGCCCATCGCCACGGCCGTCTCGCTGACGGGAAACCTTCCCATGCTCTACGCCCGGAAGGAAGTGAAGGAGCATGGCATCCGCCGGGCCATCGAAGGCGCCTTCGCTCCGGGCGACGTGATCGTGCCAATCGACGACGTGATCACCGACGGGACCAGCAAGTTCGAGGCGGCGGCGCCCCTCATCGAGGCGGGGCTCACGGTGCGGGACTTCGTGATCTTTCTCGACCGCGAACAGGGCGGGGCGGACAAGCTGAAGGAGAAGGGATACACCCTCCACAGCGCCTTGCGAATCACCGCCGTCCTGGCATACCTCCGGCACGTGGGACGCCTGGCGCCCGATCAGTTCCAGCGCTGCATGGATTTCATCGCCACGGTTCGCTTCTAGGCGCTGCCGACGGGCAGCGCCAGTTCCCCGTTCAAGGTGCAAGGTTCAACGTTGAACATCGAACCTCGAACATCGAACTGGTGATGAGCCAAGAGCTGTTCCCCCGCGAATCCCCGCCGCCCCGAAAGGCAGCGCCCCTGGCCGACCGGATGCGTCCGCGCACGCTGGAGGAGTTCGTCGGCCAGGCGCACCTTTTGGGCGAGGGGAAGGTGCTCCGGGTGGCCCTGGAGCAGGGAGAGATCCCGTCCCTGATCCTCTGGGGGCCGCCCGGCACGGGCAAGACGTCCCTGGCGATGCTCATCGCGAGTCGCGTGAAGGCGGCCTTCACGCCGTTCTCGGCCGTCACCTCTGGCATCAAGGAGATCAAAGAGGTCATCGGCGAGGCGGATCGCAGGCTGCGCGGCGCGGGCCAGCGCACCATCCTCTTCATAGACGAGATCCACCGTTTCAACAAGGCGCAGCAAGACGCCTTCCTCCCCCACGTCGAGCGCGGCACCATCACCCTGATCGGCGCCACCACCGAGAATCCCTCCTTCGAGGTGATCGCGCCGCTGCTCTCCCGGGCCAAGGTCGTGGTGCTGCGCCCGCTGTCCGAGGCCGAGATCCGGCTGATCGTGGACCGCGCCCTCACGGACACCGAGCGGGGATTGGGGAAGAGCCGGCTGCAAGTGCCCGAGGACGCCCTGGGCGCCATCACCGGCTGGGCCAACGGGGACGCGCGCGCCGCCCTGAATCTCTTGGACCTCTCGGCCCGGCTGGCCCGGGCCTCGGATCAGCCGCGTGTCATCGGCCTGGCCATCGTCCAGGAGGCGGCGCAGAAGCGGAGCCTCCTCTACGACAAGGCTGGCGAGGAGCATTACAATCTCATCTCGGCCCTGCACAAGAGCCTGCGGGGCAGCGATCCCGACGCGGCCCTGTACTGGCTGGCGCGCATGCTGGCCTCGGGCGAAGACCCGCTCTACATCGCCCGGCGCCTGGTCCGCTTTGCGTCCGAGGACATCGGCAACGCCGATCCCCAAGCCCTCTCGCTGGCCGTTGCGGCCAAAGAGGCCTACCACTTTTTGGGGACCCCGGAGGGGGAGTTGGCTCTGGCCCAGTGCGTGACCTACCTGGCCACGGCGCCCAAGAGTAACGCTGTGTATGCCGCCTTCGGCGAGGCGCAGGCCGACGTGGCTTCCGCCCCGGCCGAGCCGGTGCCGCTCCACATCCGGAACGCCCCAACCCCATTGATGAAGGAGCTGGGCTACGGCGAGGGCTACAAGTACGCCCACGACTACGAGGGGGCCTACGCGGAACAGGACTACCTGCCCGAGAGCCTCCGCGGCCGCGTGTACTACCGGCCCACCGACCGAGGCTTGGAGGCGGAGATCCGGAAACGCCTGGCCGCGTGGCGCCGCCGCGCCCCCTGATCCCCGGAGCCCGCTCGCCTCACGCCCTCACGCTTCACGTTTCACGCCTCACGCCCCATGCATCATCCTCAACCTCTGACCCCCGATGGCTGTCTCTTTTCCTCACCATGCGGCTTTTTGCCTTGACACTGGTTGTGCGCCTTTGATCTGATAAGGGCCACAGGCGTGCTCGCGGGATTCGTCTTCATGCTCATTTCTCGTGTTCCCGTAAAAGAGAGGAGGCAGCCTATGACGAAGGCGGAGCTGGTGGATCGGATGGCCAAGGATGCCAAGATCAGCAAGAAGGCGGCCGAGGCGGCACTGGATAGTTTCATGATGGGCGTGCGGGACACGTTGCGGAAGGGGAAGCGGGTGAGCCTGGTCGGGTTTGGGACCTTCGCGGTCGGGCGCCGGGCGGCGCGGAACGGCCGGAACCCTCAGACGGGCGAGGCCATCAAGATCAAGGCGGCGAAGATCCCGAAGTTCAAGGCGGGAAAAGCCCTGAAGGACGCCGTGCGGTAAGACGGCTGGAACGCGAGAAGGCTGGGAAGCTGGGAGGCGAAAAAGAACAGAGAGCCCTGGGAAGGCGCATTCCCGGGGCTCTCGTGTTTCTCTTTGCGTTGGGGGCTCAGCCGAGGATCGCCTGGAGGGCCACCAGCGCCCTCTGGATCCCGGCCCGGTCCACATCCTTGTGGGTGACCATGCGGATGCGATCCTGGCTGACGGCGAAGGCCTTGATTCCTTGCTCCCCGAGCTTCAGGATCAGGCCGGCTGCATCCAGATCCTTCCGATTCACGCTGAAGATCACGATGTTCGTCTGGACGAGGTTGAGGTCGAGCTGAATCCCCGGCAGCCTTGCCAGTCCATCGGCCAGCACCCGCGCGTTCTCGTGATCCTCCCGCAGCCGATCCACCATCGTCTCCAGGGCCACGATGCCCGCCGCGGCCAGGATGCCCGCCTGGCGCATGCCCCCGCCGAGCATCTTCCGCGCCCGCCGGGCGCGGTCAATGAAGGCCCGCGTCCCCGTGACCACGGATCCGACCGGCGCCCCCAGTCCCTTGGAGAGGCAGAAGGTCACGGAGTCGGCCTGGGCGGCCACCTCGCGTACGGGCACGCCGGTCGCCACGCAGGCGTTGAACACGCGGGCGCCGTCCAGGTGAACAGCCAGCCCGTGCTCGGTCGCGATCCGGTGGATCGCGCGCAGGGTCTCCAGGGGATACACCGTGCCGCCCCCGCGATTGTGGGTGCTCTCCACGCAGACAAGCGTGTCCTTCGGATGGTGGACGTTGGGGGGTCGAATCGCCCGCCTCACGTCCTCCGGATCCAGGATCCCGTGACGCCCGTGAACTGTCCGCGGCTGCACGGCCGAGAGGACCGCCAGGGCGGCCACCTCGTAGTTGAAGATGTGGGAATTCTCATCCAGGATGATCTCGTCCCCCCGCTGGGTGTGGGCCATCAGGCAGACCTGGTTGCCCATAGTTCCAGAGGTGACGAAGAGGCCCGCCTCCTTCCCCAACCGCTCGGCCGCAATCGCCTCCAGGCGATTGACCGTCGGGTCCTCGCCGAAGACATCGTCCCCGACTTCCGCCTCGGCCATGGCTCGCCGCATCTCGGGCGTCGGCCTGGTCACGGTGTCGCTGCGGAGATCCACCACCTGATCGGGTCGCGTCGCTGCCATCACTCGCTCCTCTTCGTACCACGACGTGTACAGCCCGGAGGCCTCGCGGCTCGTTTCTCGCTCCATCTCAGAGCCCCTTCAGCCGTCGCTGCCGCTGCCGTTCCGCCTTGGGCAGGCGCCGGGCAACGCCCTTGCCCGCCTTGACGGGGCGCTCTTCCTCTTCGCCACCTTTCAGTGAGATCAGTCGGCTTGCCTCGATCCTGGCCATGAACTCCGCGCCGGAAAGGTAGGCGGCCCCCTGTCGCCGCGCGGCCTCGGCGACCTCGCGATCCGAGCTGACCACCACGGCCCCCGCTCCACCCTCGGCAACCAGCCGCGCGATGACCGAATCGGCCGTCTCCCCCCGCCTGGAGTAGTGCACCCCGATGCCGCCGGCGCTCCCGGTCGCTTCCGAGAATCCGCCCTGCTCCCGCCCGTCGAAGACCACGGTGACCTTGTGCCCCTTGGCCCGCCGGTACGATTGCAGTTCCCGCAGCAGGGCCTCCCGGCCCGACTGGAGGTCGGCTCGATCCAGCATGGCCAGTTCGGGCCACTGCCGGATGACGTTGTACCCGTCAACGATGATCCACATCTTTCGCTCTGGCAGTCTGGCAACTTGGCAATCGGGCAACCGGGAACTCCGAGTTGCCAGATCGCCTGATTGCCGGATTGCCTAGCCGCCTCGCCGCGCAGCGGCGACGGCGGCGAGGAGCTCGGAGGCGGCTGCGCCAGGGTCCGATACGGCCATCACCGCGGAGATCACGCCGACGCCGTCGGCACCCGCTGCCATCACCTCGGGAATCCGCACGGCGTTGATGCCCCCGATCGCCAGGATCGGAAGGGATGTGATCGCCCGCGCCTGCCGCACGATCTCCGTCGTCAGCGGAGGGCCGAACGGAGCTTTCGACGGCGTCTCGAAGATGGGCCCGAGGACGACGAAATCCGCGCCGCCCTCCTCCGCCTCCCGAACCTCTGCCGGGGAATGGCACGAGACGCCGATGAGTTTGCCGGCTCCCAAGAGATCGCGGGCCTCCCTGGGGGGGAGGCTTCGCCGCGTCAGCTGGACCCCGTCGGCCGAGAGCGCCATGGCCACGTCCACCCGATCGTTGACGAGCAACGCCGCGCCGGTCGCCCGAGTCATGGCGAGAACTTTTCCTGCGAGATGGTACAGGTCCCGGGTGGGGAGATCCTTCTCCCGGAGCTGGACCGCGCGCACTCCGGCCCGGAGGGCCTGCCCCACGACAGTGAGGAGATCGCGGTCACCTGCCTGGTGCCGATCGGTCACGAGGTACAGGCCCCACTCCTTGGGATTGCGGAATGCGGATTGCGGAATGCGGAATTCCTCCCTCGGCTCGCGGCTCTCGACTCTATTCGATCATCCCCTCCATCGTCGTAGAGGCAGAGGCGTACAGTTTCTTCGGGATCCGGCCCGCCAGGTAGGCCTGCCTCCCCGCCTCCACGGCCTTCCGCATGGCATCCGCCATCATCACAGGATCCTTGGCCCCGGCGATGGCGGTGTTCATCAGGACCCCGTCCGAGCCCAGCTCCATGGCGACGGCGGCGTCCGACGCCGTCCCCACTCCGGCGTCCACGATGACGGGAACCCGAACCGTCTGGAGGATGATCATGATGTTGTGGGGGTTCCGGAGTCCCAGTCCTGACCCGATGGGCGCCCCCAGCGGCATCACGGCGGCCGCGCCGGCGTCCTCCAGCTTCTTGGCCATCACGGGATCGTCGTTCACGTAGGGAAGGACGATGAAACCTTCCTTCACCAGGGTCCGGGTGGCCTTCAACAGTTCCTCGTTGTCGGGGAACAGCGTCCGCTGGTCGCCGATCACCTCCAGCTTGACCATCTCTGGCATCCCCACCTCGCGGGCCAGCCGCGCGTACTTGCAGGCCTCTTCGGCCGTGTAACAGCCGGCGGTGTTGGGGAGCAGCGTGTACCGCTTGACGTCGATATAATCCAGGAGCGACTCCTGCTTCCGGTCCAGGTTCACGCGACGGACCGCCACGGTGACGATCTCCGTCCCCGATGCCTCCAGCGCCTTCTGCATGGTGGGATAGTCGGGATACTTTCCGGTTCCCACGATGAGGCGCGATCGGAACTCTCTCCCGGCAAACTTCAACGTTGCATCACCACGCATGACATCCCTCCTGGCCGGGAGCGGCCTATCGGGGTTCGAACGGACCTTGACCCTTGACCC
>Ga0315280_10004974_pt1 | contig 19282 bp, 14 predicted proteins | sample YL17G06_40_MG_FD_203697 | JGI IMG/M metagenome (GOLD analysis project Ga0315280, IMG submission 203697) | Sediment microbial communities from Yellowstone Lake, YNP, Wyoming, USA - YL17G06_40 | ecosystem: Environmental > Aquatic > Freshwater > Lake > Sediment | place: USA: Wyoming | collected... | reverse complement strand
ATTTCTATATTATCGGCGTACCATTGACATAAGCCTTTGAACGGCAATCAGCGATATAACAGAGAGAGATTTAGGGTTGAGGCGCCAAATCCTTAGGCGAATCCCCTTCCGTGGAAATCCAGGCTAGCGCATATTTTCTCTGATAGGAAGGGTCTTTTAATAGCGACTTAATTTTTTCTCTGTTGACAAGGTTTCTAAATTCAAGCCCATGTAAATTCTCATTTCTAAATAATTGCTGTCTATAACCATGCTTTGTATCGTTATATATGCCTTTATCTCTATCGGCATGAGCTCCGATGGCAATCGCATCAAGTGTGCTTGCTTGATCTAAAGCTTCTTCAACATGCCACCTGCCACATCCCTTACCATCATATCCTTTCATGTCTGGCGTGATACCGGCTTTGTCTAAAAAATCATCTATTTCTCGGATTTCGATTTCTGGATTGAATATCATCAAGAGATGGATGCCTGGTTTGGCCTCATATTCAATCCCAGGCAATATTAAGATTTCCGAGAATAAAGAAATAAACTCGTCTACTTCTTTAGTTGATTCACTTTTTAGACTATATTTTGTGATTGTTTCGAGCTCATGGGCATATTTTTCTTTTATTTGCAATAAATATTTATAGCCATTTATTGTATTATGGTCCGTTATTGCCAATATATCGACACTATTCTCCTTTACACTTCTCAACAGTTTTTTATAATCTTCTTCTTTAGCTTCAGAAGTTGGATAAAAACAATGAGACTCTGGGGTATGAACATGAAAATCGGCTTTATAAAAATTTGATAAAAACATAATTTACCTCAAAAAGTTTTCATCAAAATTTACTTTCTTTTATAAAAATTACATCTAATCTTCGCAATTTTCACTTATCTCTTGAAGGAACTCGGGCTTCATAAACCGAGCTCTTGCACCGAGTGAATCAATTTCCTTCTTAAGCTTTGAATAAGGGATAAATCTACATATTTTCGGCAGAGGAGGCTTCAATCGTGCAAAAGTGGGTCTACTAATCTCTCCAAATACCTTTTCTCTTCTCTCATCAGACGCAACCAAATAAAGATTTAGGTTAATGTTCGGCTGCATAGTGACTAGGTCCGACATTCTCAATAATCCAGAGTAAATTGCAGTGCTATGTTCAACTTCGAAAGCTGCGACAAATGCATCCCTCTGAAGCCATAAAACATCGATAAGCTCTATGGTCCTATTCGTCGCTTCATCAAATTGTCTTGGCAGCTCTTTCCTCAAGTTCGGGACCTCCTTAAAAGGTCTGCCTTTGAATTCCTTATTGATGTCGTTCCTTGCCACCCAAACATCTAATCCCATATCCGACCCGAGCTTTAGAAGTGCATATTGAATTTCTTCATGAGTTGGCAATTCTTTGGATTCTAATTCTATTTCATTAGAGGGCCTTTCCGAAGGGGGGACGGTTACCGGACCGATTCTAGATGTATAAGTTTTGGGGCGGCGCCAATATTTCCGTGTATCAAAATCTCGTTGGACAGGATTTTCCTTAGCTTCTTTAATAGCAGCAACTATTAACTCTCCATCTCTTATATCGAACTTGACAGGAGAGCCTCTGAACAATCCAGTCCAAGCTCGGGGAGATCTAGCTTTTTTAAATATCGTAAGCTTATCTTTTAGCGACTGAATAGGAACTGCGGCCTTCGGGTCAAGTTTGTATAGCATCTTAACTTTGAACCTAACAGGAAACTCTTCATTTTCCCATATCGGCGTTTTATCAAAATAGGACTCAGACAATACCTCCAAAATGCCGACGAATCGAGATATCCCTGTGAGATAACAAATAAGGTAATCGCCGGGGTGAATTTTTGCGGCTGATTTTCTTCTTCGTTCTCGAAAGCCAGAGACTTCAGCACCGTTCTTTAAGAATTCTTCCCAAGTTTTCCCCGTAAATAGGTCTAGCCAATATTCCCTAGCCATCTCATGCTCCCGTCGGGAGAATTGTCTACATTTTATTCATTGCCTAGCTGAAATGCAATAAAGAGTTTTGGCCATGCAGAGATAGACCCCTCCCCGTGTGCCACCGGTGTGCCAAAAAATGATGAAACTCGCCTAACTATGGATAAAGCTGACTAAATCAGAAGGACAATCCAAATTCCCCATTTCTAGGGGAAAATCGAAAAATAAGGAGTGCCGAAGGCCGGACTCGAACCGGCACAGAGCTTGCGCCCCGAGGGATTTTAAGTCCCTTGCGTCTGCCAATTCCGCCCCCGGCAGGAAATGATATATCCCTTCACACAAATAATTTTAAAATTCAAACTCTATTTATAAAATATTTGAGAAATCTTTTCGCCCTTAGGATATAAGAGCCGGAAGAATTCCGTGGATTTAGATTAAGAAACCTTTGGCTTTTTGGACTCTGGGGGGTAAAGGGGGTGTTGAGACCGCTTTTTGCTCCCCCTGGAAGTACAGGCCTATAGCTCCGGCCACGGAGATCCATGTTATAGGAGGGCGATATGTCCCGCTGCTCGCTGCTATCCGATGATGCCTCGATATGCCTCTGTGGCTTCCTACACTGCTTTTCCTATTATAAATCGATACAAAATAGTATAGACATTTTTTAGCGGATAAGATATAATACCGGCCATGGAAAAGAAAATGATGGATGGCCGGAAATTGAAGCATGAAGTGTTGACGGAACTTCGAAAACGAGCGGTGGCACGAGTGCAGAGCGGAGAAAGCCCTGAGGTCGTCGTCCGTGCCATAGGGTTTTGCCGCGCTTGCATCTACAACTGGTTGGCGATGTATCGGGCAGGCGGGTGGGATGCCCTGGATGCTCGGAAGCGAGGAGGGCGTCCCCGCAAGTTGAATGGGCGCATAATCGCATGGGTTTATCGGGTGGTGGTCGGCAGTGATCCCCGGCAGTATAAGTTCTCCTTTGCCTTGTGGACGCGCAATGCCGTCGCGACGTTGATTTATCAACGGTATGATATTCGACTGAGCGCCAATTCGGTGGGTCGTCTGTTGGCCCAGCTGGGCATCACTCCCCAGAAGCCTTTGTGGCGGGCGTATCAGCAAGATCCGGAGCGGGTGCGGCAGTGGGTGGAGGAGGAATATCCTTCGATGGCGAGGGAAGCCAAGCAATTGGGAGCGGAGATCTGGTTTGGGGATGAATCGGGATTGCGCAGCGATTTTCATGCAGGGACGACCTGGGGACGTAAGGGGCAGACTCCTGTGGTATGGACTACGGGCACAAGGTATCGATTGAACATGCTCAGCGTGGTGAATCGGCGGGGCCACATGCGGTTTATGATCGAAAAAAGCCGATTGAATGCGGAAGTGATTTGCCGATTTTTGGACCGCTTGATGGCTGGAAGCTCGAAGCCCGTTTTTCTGATTTGGGATGGCCATCCCAACCACAAGTCGGGCAAAGTGGCTGAAAAAGTTCGGAGCTATGAGGGAAGGTTGCGCGTGTATTTGCTTCCCGGTTATAGTCCGGAGCTGAATCCGGGCGAAGGCGTTTGGCGGGAGGTGAAATCTCATCGGCTGGGGCGAGCCGGCGTTTTTACCTTCGCCGACATGAAATCCAAGGCTTTGGGTGCTCTGCGTCATTTAGCGCGTCGTCCTGATAAAATTCACAGCTTCTTTCATACCAAATCAACTCTCTATGCCGCTTAATAAAATGTCTACTCTATTATGGATTGATTAATAACTCGTCCTTAGGTCCATTATTTTTGCACTCAGAAACTTATTTTTCCTTGGAGTTCCTGGTCCGAGAATTTTCCCCGGTCGGCCGTGAAGATTAAGGAAGCAATTATCTATTTCCCGCGAGGCTGGACTATCCGGCCTCTGAACCGCTGCAAACGATAACACCTCAGCAAACCGGGAGTATTTCACCGGGGTAAGCGTAGAAAACATTAACCTTATATATAATACTGAGATCTGAGTTCTGAGTATATTATAGTCAAATCTCAGAACTCAGGAATTAATAATACTCGGTCATCTCTCGGAGTTCATTGCTTGGGGGGCTGAACTATCCGGCCTCCGTTCGCCTCAATTCCCCTTAAGCCCCGCCAGCCTATTCCTGGCATCCTCAGGCTCGGGCAGGCCGGGGTCGGCGTCTTTCCAGACGTCGAAGAGTTTCATTTATCACTCTGTCCGGCAACAGGAACATCGAAGCTGGGCGAATACCACGAATAAAATTCTCTCTCCCCAAAAGAACGGGAAAAGCCTCGGCCCGGGAGCGCGAGAGAACTACCGCCGTCCACTCCTTCTGCGTGCCGCTAGTGACGCCGCAGCCGCGCCAGCGAATGTGCCCCCGCAACAAGACAGAAGAATTCCGAGACCCTGGGTCAGGACCACTTCCCGCTTTTCCACCAGAACCATAACGAAAACAGCCAGGAGAAGTATGGCATCCAGCGCTAACATGGTGGGCCAGTCCTTACGATAGGCGTCGGGATTGCCGCGCGAAAGGAAAAACTGGCAAACAAAGAAGTACGCCACCATCACAACGAACGTTGGGATAAAGCCCGCAGCGCCGAAGTGTTCGCTTAACGTTTCCCCAATGAACATAAACAGGAAGAAAGAGAGAAATCCTAGGATCAATGCAAGTGCCGATTTTGACATTTTCGCTCTCCTTTCTGACTATGGCCCCGCCAGCCTCTTCCTGGCATCCTCAAGTTCGGGAAGGCCGGGGTCGCCGTCCTTCCAGAGGTCGAGGAATTTCTTGCAGTAGTCTATGACTTTGCCTTTGTTGCCTTACTCTTCGAATATTTTGCTAATTAACCAAAAGGCTTTGGTCTATACGTCGCCAAGATTAGGTCGATACGATGCCCTCTAATAATCGCTCAATTTCATTACTATTTTTCCTTCGCTAAGAGCAGTTCTAATAATGGTATTGGAGGCTGCTTTGGCAGTTCTCCAAGTATTTTAAGTGTCATTTCGTCGGGTTTGAATAACTTAACCAGATGAGATGTGACATCTACGATCTCGATTGATGGATTTTTGTGCATTACCTCCCATTTACTCACAATCATATCAACATCAGCCTGCTGGGCTATCTTTGGCAGATCATCCTTGACCTTTTCAAGAATATCGGCAACTGAGGCGATGCTGAAGCCCTGTTGGTGTAGGATTTGCTGTTGAGCGGGGCCTTCGGCCTCACATTCTTTGATAACTTTTTCATCTTTCTCGGCCTTGGCTTTTTCGTATTTTGCTTTCAGACTTCTCATGTACGGGGCAAACAGATCAGATCGACCGTAGGCGATGGCAATAGCCCGGGAATCAAATGTCCCTACTCGAAACTTTTTTGGAGCAGGTTGTAATGCCAAAAACATTGCACAGACAGCCAGAATAGAAACCCCGACTAAAACACTTTTCCCAAAACTTTTTTTCATGAAAGCCCCCTCCTTTGAGGCAATTTATATGAAAGAATAGAAATCTTCTTTTCCGCTACACCGGTTAAGTAAGCATCCACGGACCGATTTTGCCTTCTCCCATCGTTAGTAATTGATAGAATTATAAATCGCAGCATGATCGGACGTTAGGTTGACTCAAGCATCCCGCCATCAGCAACGAGCGCTCAGGCTTTGGCGTGAAGCACTGCTCTATGACGCCAGTTTAGCAGGAACAAGATTCCGACCAGCAGCAGAGGTCCGGATATCATCGCATACGCTGCCCAGTGACCTCTGCCCCAGGTCCACAACACATAGAAGATCCCCAGCGCGATGTAGAGAATGCCGCCGATCCATTCCCGACGCCATGAAACCACAAGCACGGCAACGATGATAATCGTTGGAACAAGATGAAGCAGAAGGGCAACACTCGTTCCCCAGAATCCTTTCCCTTCCTCAAAAACATCGAGGGCGAATAGACTGATAAAGACCGCAAAGAGTATGCAAAGAACTCTGGGGGTCCAGTAAACCAGCCGTTTGATGGCCTTGTTCATGGTTTGCTCCTTTCTTCGAAATATTATCCTTTTTCGAAGTCTGTTAAATTTTCGTTTAGGACTATGTTCTCCTTTTTATCCATGTCCCCTTCTATTCTTCTCAAGCTTGGCCATATCAGAGCCGTTAGAAGACAACCTCTCAAGCGGAACCATGCGCTCCTCCATTACAGAACCTTTCCGATCCGGCTCCATCGGACTCCCCCCTCAGGATTAATGGAAAAGTAAACCAGCCTGGCCTTGGATACAATATCAATGAGCGGGACAAATCCCCAATGTCGTGAGTCTGCACTGATATCACGATTGTCACCGAGGACAAAACAGCAGCCCTCCGGGACGGAAACGCTAAAATCCTCTCTTGCAGCTCCCTGAAGATAAAAGACGCCATAAGTCCCGGAGTCGCCTTTTTCATAGAAAGCTATCGTCCCGTTCTTGATATTTTCATCCCCTCTCCCTTCAAGCTGAGGCACCCCTTGAACTGTCCATCTTTTTCCATTGACGAAAAGCTCCATCCCTCTCAATTCAATTTTATCTCCTGGAAGGCCGATGACCCTTTTAATAAAATACATGTTCTTGTTTCGGGGATACTTAAAAACCACCAATTCCCCTCTTTTCAGGCCAAGGTTTTTCGACGCGTGATCTATCCTCTTATCGGTCATGATCAAATCTCCGGGCAGGATAGTCGGCGCCATGCTCCCAGTTGGCATTCGATAAGGGAGAGCAAAAAAGCAAATTTTCTGCCAATTCACGATTAGTCCGGAAGTGAATAGATTCAATACAATAACGAGGAGGATGTAGACCGTGAGCCTATTATAGACTTTCAACCTGTAGTTCTTTTCCATTCGTCTGGCTTGCTTCCAAGCATCTCGAGCAGCCCAAATAAATATGCCAGGGCTCACCGCTATGGACAGGGCCAAAAAAACAATCAGTATCTGACCGGGCCACAGAACACTCAATTGAAAGAAGAGAAAGAAGAGGATGAACGAGGCCAGGAAGAAGAGAATCCCTTTCCGCAGTTTTCCGTTGTAGACTTGGCCCAGACCAGTCAAAAGGAAGGACAGGGCCACGGCGAAAAGAGGTTTTCTTTCCCGGAATTTATCTTTTTTCTCTTCCATTTCTTTTCCTCAGGACAATCGCATTTTCCCCCGGTCTAATCTTACAGGCCGTACTCCCTTCAGCTCTGAATCAGACGGGTTGTCTAAGCTATGGAGATGCATGAATCAACACCCCGGCGAAGAAACTGAGAATTTTAAACAGGCCGAAAGCCGAGCCGATTCCCACGAGCGCCCATTGGGCAGCTCTCGAAAAGAATATCCTTTCCAAGAAAGGCCGCCGCCGGGCGAAAAAGCTGTCTTCTCTGCGTTTTTCTGCTTCTATTTGTCCAACCACCCTGTCCGCGAAGCCGTTTGGGACATCCGCTCCCATCACATTTCGGACAAGGGAATCCAACTCCTCGAACCGGGCCGCGGTTTCAGAACAGGCGCTGCAGGAAAGAACGTGTTTTTGGTCCTCCGGGCTCAGTCCTCTGGCCCAAGCAATATCCTCTTGAATCAGGTCGCAGGGACGCTGAGGATCACTCATAACATATTCTCCCTTTCAAGAATTTGTCTCAAGATCTGTTTTCCCCGGAAGACACGGGATTTGACGGTTCCGACGGGACATTCTTCGATCTGAGCGATCTCTTCGATTGAAAGCTCATCAAAATAGGAAAGAATCACGGCTGTATGAAATTTCTCCGGAAGCTGGTTTATCGCACTGTGAACTCGGGAATATAGGTTTCGTTTTTCCAGGATTTCCTGAGGGCTTTTTTCATTCCTTCCATGATCTTCATCCCTGAATCCGCCAGAATTCGCCTTCCTTCGCCTCATCTTCGCCATTTCGTTGATGGCCAGGTTGCGGGCAATCGTGATGAGCCATGTCGAGAAGGAAGCCCCCTTTTCGGAATCAAAGTCAGTGATATTCCTGTAGGCCCTCATGAATGTTTCCTGGGCTAGATCCTCTTGGACCTGCATCGGAAGCAGAAAATTTCTCAGATAAGAAAAAATCATCCGCTGGTAGCGAAGAACAAGGAGTCTAAAGGCGTTTGTGTTACTTTGAGCGGACTGTTCGATGAGCAACTGGTCGTCCATGAACCCTGCTATTTTTCCCCTCTATAGTATTATACATCTTGAGCCGACAAAGGTTCCCGAATATAGAGCGCGGCGTTGAGGGGGGCTGGCTGGGCTATGGGAGAATCGTGGGACCTGATAATCTTGTTTGAATAATAAGCATTTCATTTTTTAGCGCGCTTGGTGAATGGGCGTTCATGCCCCGATTTTATCTTGCCCTATAAAATAAGAGTTTCCTTTTCGGCTGTGTGACCCGACCCCGCTCATCGTACCATCTGAGAAGTGAAAATTCGAGGCAAGGGGTTTGTGCTGTAACTAAACTACTTCAGCCCCGCCAGCCTCTTCCTGGCATCCTCAGGCCCGGGATGGACGGGATCGGCGTCCTTCCAGAGGTCGAGAAATTTTTGCTCATACTCTATAGCTACCTAATTCGGGCTCATTCGATGTTCTGAGGGTCATTTCTCAAAACCGATTTTTTTCAGCAGCTCCTTGTACCTCGGATCAGAGCGCAGATTCTTAATCCAGGGATCAACTTTGATGCAAAACAATTGACCGGCATGCTCCTCATAGGCCCGCCCGAGCCATTCGAATGCTTTTTCTTTTTCTCCTAAGCCTGCGTAGACTTCCCCTATATTATAAGCATCGACATAGCGTCTCGCTCTTAAATCCAGCATGCGGTTTAAAATGTTCCGGGCCTTCTCCTGTCTTCCTGAGACACCATAGACCCATCCCAAAAACTCTAAAATCTGGGCATCTTCCAGTGTCGGCCAAATTGATATCACTTTATCGGCCCGGGCAATGGCTTCTTCGTACATTCCCTTACTTGCATAAATCGATGTTAAAAATAGCTGTCCCAAGTAAGAGTTCGGGTCCATTTCCAGCGCTTTTTTGAGCTGGGCAATGGCTTCATCAAAACGGCCCGCCATGTAATAGCCAAATCCTCCCAGATATGTATAGGTCTCTGGCGAAGCTGGATCAAGCTCTACAGCATGCTTGAATCCAGCGATGGCTTCGTCAGATCTTCCCACAAATGATAAATATATTGAGTAAAGAATGTAGATATCCACGCTCCCGGGGCTGAGCTTGATGGCACGCCGGAAGTCCTGCTCAGCGCCGGCGAAATCCCAATCAAAAATCGCCTTGATATAGCCGAGCGAGGCGTGGGCTTCCCCGAGCTCCTCATCGAGCTCAAGGGCTTTTATCACAGCTTCTTTGGCCTTTGGGTAACTCTCCTTGGGAGCGAAATAACCAGTAGCGCAAAGAACGGTATAGCCTGTTGCCTGACCCGCATAGGCCAGAGCATAGCCTGGATCCTTAGCTATGGCCTGCTCGAAGTATCCAATGGCTTTTTTTAAGCCTTCTTCAGTGGTTTTGTAGTAAAAAAAGCGTCCGAGCAGATAGAGATCATAGGCTTCAAGATTCTCGGTAGAACGCTTCACCAGTTTCGCTTTTTCATCACTCAAGAGCGTGAGCTTGAGTTTATCCGCGATGGTGAGGGCAATCTCATCCCATATGTTGAATACGTCTTTAAGCTCCCGGCTATACGTTTCCGACCAGAGATGAAAACCGTCAGAGATGTTTATGAGTTGAGCCGTGACTCGAAGCTGGTTGTCTATTTTTCGAATGCTCCCCTCGAGCACTGTCTGCACATTGAGCTTCCTGCCGATTTCGCGGATATCCTCTGCTTTTCCCTTGAACATGAAGGCCGAGGTTCTGGCTGGTACCCTGAGTTCCTTGATGTTGCTCAGCCGGTTGATGAGCTCCTCGGTCATGCCGTCGCAGAAGTACTCCTGATCTTTCTGGGGGCTCATATCGACAAACGGAATAACGGCGATGGAGTTCTTCCAAGGCGAAAGCACGACGGCCTTGGCCTCGGTTTTTTCCTTCGGCAGAGGCCGGCGGAACAAATAAATGCCGCCGGCGATGATGATAACAGCCAGAATGGCGAGGCCGCCAATCAGAAAAGGTCGGGGCCGCCGCCCTAAGGTCCTGACCGTGGTGATTTTCTTGAGAAATTCCTTCTCAGTGACCGGAAGGCTTTTCTCGATCTTCATCAGTTCGGCCGCCATCTCGTCCGCATTCCGATATCTTTTTTCCCTATCCTTTTCCATGCATTTAAGGATCAACCGGTCAAGGTCTTCGGGGATCCGGGCGTTGGCCTGACGAGGGTCGGGAGGGATTTCGTTCTTGTGCTTGAGCGCAACGCTGAACGGCGTGTCTCCTACGAACGGGACCTGGCCCGTCAGCATCTCATAGAGGATGACGCCTAGCGAATAGATATCCGCCCTCGGGTCCGCTTCTTTCCCGTCCACTTGCTCCGGCGACATATATTCGGGCGTCCCGATCATCATTCCGGCGCCGGTCATTCCTTTCACGCCAAGCGACCGGGCGATCCCGAAATCCATGATTTTTGCGTTGCCCTCCTTGTCCACCATTATGTTCTGCGGTTTTAAATCCCGATGGACGATTCCCAGCCGATGAGCCTCGGCCAGTCCTTCCGATATCTGCCAGGCGACCGACACTGCCTTCCCCACGGTCAGCTGTCCCGATCGCCGAATGAAGCTCTTCAAATCCTCGCCGGGGACAAACTCCATCGTGACGAAGGTTGTCCCCTCTGACTTGCCTAGGTCAAACATCCGGCAGACATTCCGGTGGCTGATTTTGCGGGCAAACTTCAGTTCATTCGAAAACCGTTCGATCGTCTCTCTGTCGGAGGCAATTTCAGGCTTCAGCAGCTTCAAGGCAACTTTTTCTTTGATATCTGTGTCGAAGACTTTATAGACTCTGCCCATCCCCCCTTTGCCCAGTTCTTCAATGATCTGATAGCGGCCAGCAAACGTCGAGCCGGTGGTCAGCTCTTTGATGGGCGTTTGAAGAGTTTCTGTGACCTGTGGACGAGCGTCTTTAGGCGGAGGAAGCTGCGTCCCGCAATCAGCACAGAACTGCTTGGTCTCTGGATTCTCAGCCTGGCATTTTGGGCACTTGACGGTCACTGCTGACCCCTTCTATTTGGGATGGCTAAAGATTAACAAGGATTGGAGGCAGAGTCAACTGGGCTGAAATCCGGGTTCCAACAATCCGAATCCAGAATACAGACCCCTCCCCGTGTTACAGCCGTGTGGACAATACGGGGACAAAATCGCTAATAATGGCTCAGTTTTGCTAACTCAGGCTAAGAGAATATTGTATGCCCTTCAGCCCCGCCAGCCTCTTCCCAGCAATCTATATTAGAATCGGAGCAAATAAGCTTTATGGACCGCTGATAGGCCGCACTAAAGACGTTTCAGTGAGCGCGCCGAAGGCGCCATAGCGATCCCTCCCAGAGCCGTGCATCGGAGCTCGGCGGGAAGCATCCTGCCCGAATCGTAGGCCGCGTCAATCGTCTCATCGAGAGGGATGGGATTCCGATAACCGCCGAGAACAAGATCAGCGCAGACAAACGCGCTGGACGCGGCTACGGCGTTTCGCGTGTGACAGGGAATTTCGCACATCCCCTGAACTAAATCGCAGACGGAACCCATCGTGTTTTGAAGGGAAATGGCCGCGGCATCCGCTGCCTGCCCCGCTCGCCCTCCAGACGCTTCCACCACGGCCGCGGCTGCCATGGCCCCGGCCGCGCCGATCTCGACCTGACACCCCGCGACTTCAGCGGCGAAAGTCGCCCGCCGGGCGATAAGAAGGCCGACTGCAGAGGCGGCGAGCAAGGCCAGGGCGGTTCTCCCTCCGTCGAGCTTTTTTTCCTCGACCAGGGTGACGATAACCCCGGGAAGGACGCCCGCAGAGCCGCCCGTCGGCGCAGCGCAGACGACGCCCATGCTGTTGGAGACGTGAAGGGCGGCCAGAGCTCTGGCCGCGGCCCTGGCGTGGACGCCGCCGACTGGAAGGCTTCCCCGAGCCTCGGACCGGAAGACCGTCCCGGCCGAAGGCTTCAGGAGCCGCATCCCGAGCTTGCGGCCGGCCAAGCCCTGGCGGACGGAATCCCCCATGATCACGTAACGTCTTAAGACCTCTCCGACGACCTCCTTTTCGGATAAGCCCAGGAGCTTCGCTTCATATGCCAGAGCGATTTCACCCAACGAGCAGCGCCAGTGGTGGGCTTTCTGGATCATTTCCGCGCCGCTCAGGAAAAGCGGCGCTCCCTTCTGGATATAAAAAATCGGAGGGGCCTCCCAAGTCCCGTGGACGCCGTCTAACCGACTGAGTCCGGCCCGGGCGTCCGCGTCCAAGGGCGTTTTTCTCTTAAACGAGAGGAAGACCTTTCCGCCCCTCGTTAATCGGACCGGCTTGCCGCTCAACTGGCCGTCCGCCGCGACGATCCTCTCGACCGGCCGGGCCTGGCGGGCGGTAGCCAGAACCATGACCTCGTGGCTTTTGCCATCGATAAGGACCGGCCAGCCGTCGAGCTCGGTGAGCGCAATCATCCCGCCGCCGACCGATTTGGCCGTGGCCTCGAGCCTTCTTCCGCCCTTGGAGACGAGCTCCATCCGCACTGTGTTCGGATGGTCAGCCTTGTCGAGAGGGGCTACCCAGAAACGGAGCCTGAGACCATGCTTAGGGGCAAGGTTCAGTGCTCGAGGGAACCGGACGTCGGTGATCGGCCAGCCGAGGAGGCCCGCGGTGAAGGCCAGATCGACCCCCTGCTGACGGTAAGTCTTAGCGTAGGAGCCGTGCGGATCGAACTTGAACGCAGCCGTCGCCGCGTCTTCCCCAAGTAGGGAGCGAACGACGAGGCCGATATGATAGGACCCGGCCGTGTGGGAACTTGACGGCCCGCGCATGACCGGGCCCAGGACATCGTTGAGGATGCTGAGGAATTCCATGGTTCCTCCTCAACCAACAATCAGGCTGGCCATGGCCAGGTCCTGGACGGCGTTGCCCACGGACTTGAACACGGTGATCTCGTCTTCGGAGCCTCTTCCCGGCTTGAGCCCGGCCAGCACCTCGCCGATCTCCGCCCGGATGTGGCCCTCGTCAATGAGGTTCTCGCGGAGAGGGATGATCAGGTCGCCAGCCTCTTCGAGACAGGCCTGTTTTTGGTCGACAAAGACCTTGGCCCGCCGGATGGTCTCGCCCGGAATCTCGCGGACATGAGGTTTGTAGGAGCCGATGGCGTTAATGTGGACGCCGGGTTTTAGATGCGCGTCCGAGAATACCGGCACGCTGGAGGTCGTCGCCGTCGAGATGACGTCCGCCTCCCGCAGAACCTCGGGCGAAGTGGCCGGCTCCACATCCAATGCGAGCTTGCGCCGCATTTCCTCGGCAAAGGCTGCCGCGGCCTTCGGGTTGATGTCGAAAACAAAGATTTTGCGGATCGGCCGGACCGCGGCGATGGCTTCCAACTGCGTTCTTCCCTGAACGCCGCAGCCGAAGATGGCGACTGTCCTGGCTTCTTTGCGAGCCAGGGCGTCCGTGGCGGCGCCGGAAGCAGCCCCGGTCCGGACGGCCGTAAGAACGGACGCGTCCAGCACCGCCAGTGGCGTCCCCAGCTCGGCGTCCATGATGATGCTCACGGCCTGGGCCATGGGCAGTCCCTTAGCGGGATTATCCTCGCAGAGCGAGATCAGCTTGAGGCCGAGTCGCTTGCTCCTTGGCAAGTAAGCGGGCATAACCAGGGCAGTCATCCGAAACTCAGGGATCTCAAGGCTGGTCCGAGCGGGGACTATGGCCTGGCCCGTGGAGAGCTGGATGAAAGCCTCCTTGACCGCCCGTATCGCCTCGAGCATGGTCAAGGCTTCCCGGATCTTCTCGTCCGTGATGTATCTCAACCTAGTTTGTCCGGTCATTCTCGTCACCTCGGCGATTATTCTACCAGAGCCGGAGGATCCTGGTAACGGGAATTTTTTTGTTGATTTGGGAAGCTCACATCTATTATCCTAAATCCGCGGGCTCACACGGCATGAAAGGACGTTAGGCCAGGAACGGAAAACGAATCCTGAACATCAAGCCCCTCAAGAAGCAAATCTACGAGCACCTGGCATGACATCCAAAACTTGTAAGAGATCATCGTTTCCCTCGAAAGTATCGCCATGCTTAATGCTCTCGATAGACTAAAGACATCCGACATCAACGAAATGCAGCGGCTGATGAGCTTGGCCGCGCCCAGGAGGTCTGGCCATGTTGACACTGACTGATCATTATGTTTTGAGATTGGCCCGAGTAGTTTTAACTGTAGTCGCATGGGCGACCGTCTGCGGCTTACTTCTCGGCGCCGACGGCGCGGAGGCCGGAAAGGAATCGGACCCGATGACGGTCATCTGGTCCACCCGTCCGGCCGATAAGTGGGAAAATGCCTTCCCCGTCGGAAACGGCCGGCTCGGGGCCATGGTCTTCGGCAAGACCGACGAGGAGCGGATTCAGCTCAATGAGGATACCTATTGGTCGGGCGGGCCCTATTCGACGGTCGTCAAGGGCGGACACGAGTTCCTCCCCGAAATCCAAGAGCTCGTCTTCAAAGGGAACTATAAGTTGGCCCACATCCTGTTCGGCCGCCACCTCATGGGCTATCCGGTCGAACAGATGAAATACCAGTCCCTCGGCAACCTGGTCATCCAGCTCCCCTCCAAGGACCCGGCAATGGATTATCGCCACGAACTCGACCTCGACACGGCCGCCGTCACGACGAGTTACATTCAGAACGGTGTTCGTTTTTCACGGAAGGTCTTCTCGAGCCCTGTGGACCAGGTCATCGTAGTCCGGCTCGCGGCCGACAAGCCGGGGAAGATCTCCTTTAAGGCCCAGCTCCGAGGCGAGCGGAACTCGGCGCACTCCAACTACGCCACTGATTACTTCCGTATGGACGGCCTGCCGCCCGGTGGGCTTGTCGTCCGTGGCAAATCGGCCGATTACATGGGCGTCGAGGGCAAACTTCGCTACGAAGTCCGACTCCTGGCCCTTCCCGAGGGCGGTGACATGACGGTCGACTGGGACGAGCTCGTCGTGCGCGGCGCCGACGTATTGACCCTGCTTGTCGCCGCGGCGACCAACTTTGTCAGCTACACGGACGTTTCCGGCGACCCCGCCTCGCGTGTAGACGCGGCCTTGAAAACGGCGGCCCGAAAGTCCTTCGACGAACTCTGGGACGCCCATGTCCGCGAACATCGGCGGCTCTTCCGGAGAGTCGAGTTGAAACTCCCGCGCACGCCGAACGCAGACCTGCCGACGGCCGAGCGGATCAAGCAGTTCGACGGAACGAACGACCCGGCGCTTGCCGGGCTGGTCTTGCAGTTCGGCCGCTACCTATTAATCTCTTCGTCGCGCCCGGGGACCCAGCCGGCCAACCTCCAGGGCATCTGGAACGACAAGATGAACCCGCCCTGGGATTCTAAGTACACGACCAACATCAACACCGAGATGAACTACTGGCCGGCCGACGTCGGGAATCTGGGTGAGTGCGCCGAGCCACTGTTCCAAATGATCCGCGAGCTCACGGACCAGGGCGGCCAGGTGGCTCGGGAGCACTACGGTGCCCGCGGCTGGGTCTTCCACCAGAATACTGACCTCTGGCGGGTGGCCGCGCCCATGGACGGGCCGAGCTGGGGGACGTTCACGACGGGCGGCGCCTGGCTCACAACCCACCTTTGGGAACATTATCGATTCACGGGCGACAAGGAGTTTCTGAAAAAATACTACCCGGTAATAAAAGGAAGCGTAGAATTCTTCCTCGATTTCCTGGTCCCCCATCCGAAGTACGGATGGCTGGTGACGAATCCTTCGACTTCGCCTGAGAATTTCCCCGCCATCCCGGGCACCGTCAAGTTCTTCGACGAAATCACGACGTTTGTCACTGGGACGTCAATCTGCGCCGGCTCGACGATCGACATGCAGATTCTGAGCGACCTTTTCGGCCAGGTCGCTCAGGCCGCCGACGTCCTGGGTGTCGACCGAGATTTTAAGAAAAGGGTCCTCGAGGCGCGGGCGAAGCTGGCTCCCATGCAGATCGGACGCAAGGGCAACCTTCAGGAATGGCTCGAGGACTGGGGCGAGACGGAAAAAAGCCATCGGCACATCTCCGGGCTCTGGGGCCTATTCCCGGGCCATCAGATTTCGCCGCGCCGGACTCCGGAGCTGGCCGAGGGCACTCGGGTCGTCCTCAACCAGCGAGGACTTCCCGGCAACGGCTGGGCCTCGGGCTGGAAAGCGGCCTGCTGGGCCCGGCTTGGAAACGCCGACAAAGCCTTGGAAAACTTCACCTACGCGATGCACAAGTACACAACTGACAGCCTGTTCTCGATCTGCTCCAACGCTCTTCAGGTGGACGGAGCCTTCGGCATGGCGGCAGCGGTCGCCGAGATGATCCTCCAGTCGCATGAGGACGAGATCAGCTTCCTGCCCGCCATTCCCACCTCCTGGAACGAGGGGGAAGTCCGGGGCCTGCGGGCCCGGGGTGGATTCGAGGTCGGTCTTCAATGGTCGGCTGGACGGCTGAGGCAGGCCACCATACTTTCGACCGTCGGCGGGGCATGCCGGGTTCGGGCGGGAGTCCCTCTGGCGGTCTCCTCAGAGCGCGGTAAAGTTCGGGTCACGGCCTCCACCGATGGGGCCGTCGCATTCGACACCTTGCCCGGCCGAAGCTATATTATAAAAGCTCGATAAGGAGGCATGTTCCTATGAGAAAACAACTTTACATGTTTGCCCTGATCGTCCTGGCGCTCTGGATAGCTGCGCCCACGGCGGCTGCGGCTCAGGACAAGCCTGCCGATCCGGTCCTGACGTTGGAGCGCGTCTTTGCCGGTCGCGAATTCGCCGCCGAGCGCTTCGGCCCGGCTCGCTGGATGCAGGACGGCGAGTCCTACACCGCTCTGGAACCCAGTGCCGAGACAAAGGGCGGCCGCGACCTCGTCCGCTATCAAGCCAAGGGTGGCCAGCGCCAGGTCCTGGTCTCAGCGTCGAAGCTCGTGCCGCCCGGGGCATCGAATCCCCTGACCATCGAGGATTATTCCTGGTCGCTCGACGGACGAATTCTGATTATCTTCACCAACTCGAAGCGTGTCTGGCGGCAAAACACCCGCGGCGATTTCTGGACCTACGATCTCACCACGGGCCGGCTGCGCCATCTCGGACCGGACTTCGAGCCTTCGAGCCTGATGTTCGCCAAGCTCTCGCCAGACGGCCGGATGGCCGCCTACGTCGTCAAAAACAATATCTACACGGAAGACCTAGCCTCGGGCAAGATCACCCAGCTGACCTTCGACGGTGGCGATGATATCATCAACGGAACCTCAGACTGGGTCAACGAGGAAGAGTTCAGCATCCGCGACGGGTTCCGCTGGAGCCCGGATAGCAGCTCCATCGCCTTCTGGCGGTTCGACACGCGGGGTGTCCCGGTCTTCTCGATGATCAACAATACCGATTCTCTTTACCCGAGGATCCTCAGTTTCAAGCACCCCAAGCCCGGGCAGATGAACTCCGCCGTCAAGGTCGGCGTCGTCCCGGCCGCGGGCGGGGATCCAGTCTGGATCCGAACGCCAGGAGACCCGAGCAGCACCTACATCGCCCGCCTCGAGTGGGCCGGCAACTCCCGCGAGGTCATCCTCCAGCACCTCAACCGCCTGCAGAACATGCTCAACCTGCTCATCGGCGATACAACCAAGGGCGAGGTCCGGACGATCTTCACCGACACGGACGAGACTTGGGTCGAGGTCATGGACAATTTTGTCTGGCTGGCCAGCGGGAGAAGCCTTCTCTGGTTGAGCGAACGCGACGGCTGGCGACACGCCTATTCCGTCTCCCGTGACGGCCGCGAAGTCAAACTCCTAACGCCCGGCAATTTCGACGTTATGAGCGTTGATGCCGTCGACGAAAAGGGCAGCTGGCTCTACGCAACGGCCTCGCCCCAGGACGCCACACGACGGTTCCTCTATCGCGTCCGGATGGACGGCAAGGGCAAGCCTGAGCTCGTCGGCCCGGCCGGGCAGACCGGGGTTCATCGTTACGACATTTCGCCCTCGGCCCGCTGGGCCTTTCACAGGTATTCGACTCTCGACACGCCGACCGTGACCGAGCTCGTTTATCTCCCCAAGGGTGAGCCTGTCCGGAGGCTGGCCGCCAACAAGGATCTAAGAGCAAAGGTCGAGGCCCTCAAGCGGAAACGAGTCGAGTTCTTCAAGCTCGACATCGGCGGCGGAGTCCAGGTCGACGGTTGGCGTATCCTCCCTCCCGACTTTGACCCGACGAAAAAATATCCGTTGTTCATCTATGTCTATGGCGAGCCGGCCGGGCAGACCGTCCAAGACGGGTGGGGAGGGAACGGCTACCTCTGGCACTTGATGCTGACGCAGCAGGGTTACATCGTCGCCAGTTTCGACAACCGTGGCACCCCCGCGCCGCGCGGCCGCGCCTGGCGCAAGAGTATCTACCGGCAGATCGGCATCTTGGCTTCGGTCGACCAGGCCGCTGCGGTGCGGACAGCTGTCGCCGCCTGGCCCTACGTCGACGCCGAGCGCATCGGCGTCTGGGGCTGGAGCGGGGGCGGCTCGATGACCCTCAACGCCATGTTTCGCTACCCCGACCTTTATAAGGTCGGCATCTCCGTGGCTTCGGTGCCCGACCAGTTGCTCTACGACACGATCTACCAGGAGCGTTATATGAGTCTGCCTGCCGACAACCCGGAGGGTTACAAGAACGGCTCGCCGATCACCTACGCCAAGGACCTGAAGGGCCGGCTGCTCATTGTCCACGGCACGGGGGACGATAACGTCCACTATCAAGGCTTCGAGAGGCTGGTCAACGAGCTCATCGCCAACAACAAAGCCTTCACTATGATGGCCTACCCAAACCGGTCGCACGGGATCTCCGAGGCAAAGGGAACGACCCTCCACCTTTACACGATGTTCACCAGGTTCCTCAACGAGAACCTGCCGCCGGGACCGAGGCCACGCTGAACGAGGCACTCCCCCGCACCCCTCAATCCCCCTCGATTTCTTTCAGGGAGGCCTTTTTTTTATAGGAGGGTAGAATGAAAGTCCAGCACCCGTGACGTGCCTCCGATCATTGTACCACCTATGAAGTGAAGGTCCGAGGCTCTGAACTTGCCCCCTGATTTGGACCATTTTTCTGGGATAAGGTCCGCTAAGCAGGTTGTCCTAAGAATAATAAGGGGGGCCAGGGGAATCCGGGCCTCCGCCCGCCTCACAAGACGACTAGCCTGGATTTCCACGGAAGGGGATTCGCCTAAGGATTTGGCGCCTCAACCCTAAATCTCTCTCTGTTATATCGCTGATTGCCGTTCAAAGGCTTATGTCAATGGTACGCCGATAATATAGAAAT
>Ga0315280_10004972_pt1 | contig 19287 bp, 15 predicted proteins | sample YL17G06_40_MG_FD_203697 | JGI IMG/M metagenome (GOLD analysis project Ga0315280, IMG submission 203697) | Sediment microbial communities from Yellowstone Lake, YNP, Wyoming, USA - YL17G06_40 | ecosystem: Environmental > Aquatic > Freshwater > Lake > Sediment | place: USA: Wyoming | collected... | reverse complement strand
CCCTTGGCCGGGGCCAACGACCAGGCGTACCTGCAAGGCACCACGCTCGACGACGTCTTCACCGCCACCGCGGGTATGGCGCAGATGTCGGGGACGATTCCCGCGATGGGCGTGCCCTACTTGAACATGGCCGCGGACGGCCTGGGCGGGCAGCGGTGGGACAAGGTCTATGCCCAGGTGAACGTCGCCGGCGCGACCGGCGGGAACGACATTGCACGCCTGACCGGCACGACCGGCGACGACACGCTCATCGCTGTCGGCAAGCCGCGCGCGACCGTGTCGGGCGTCGCCGCCGGGAATGCCCAGTTGTCGGGGACCGGCTACTGGATCCTGGCGCAGGCGTTCCAGGGGGTCTACACGGACCTCAAGACCGGCAACGATACGGCCAACCTCTACGATGCCAACGGCGCCGGAATCGATACCTTCTTCGGAAAGCTGCACGATGCCGTCCTCAGCGATGGGACCGTCGACCTTACCAACGGAAACCTCCTCGCCGCGGCCACCTACTACTACAAGGTGTACGGTTTCGACAGCCCCACAAACGACCACGTGAGCCTGTACGGCTCGTCGATCGGCGGCACGAACCAGAAGAAGGTCATCTCGCCGCTGGACTACGTGCTGGCGGTGAGCGGCCCGTGGACGGACGCCCCCTGACCGCGCGAAGAGAAGGGGAAGGCCCTGAAGGGCCCTCACGGATAGCCACAAATCATGTGCGGCATTACCGGAGCGGTTTGGACAGAGCCGGAAAAAGCGATTGACGAGGCCACGCTGCGGCGCATGGTCGAGGTCTTGGCCCACCGCGGCCCGGATGGCGAGGGGTTGTACTCCGCCGGCTGCGTGAATCCGCCGGGCTCCGGGGTCTTGCCGGGCGTGGCCTTGGGGCATCGCCGCCTGGCCATCATCGACGTGGCCGGCGGCCGACAGCCGATGTCCAACGAAGATGGCTCGCTGTGGATCGTCTTCAACGGCGAGATCTACAACTTCCGCGAGCTGCGGAGCCGCCTGGAAGGAAAAGGGCACTGCTTCAAGACCCGTAGCGACACCGAAACGATCGTTCATCTTTATGAGGACGAAGGGCTCGATTTCGTTCAGCATCTGAACGGGATGTTCGCCCTGGCGATCTGGGATGCCAGTCGCCGGCAACTCGTGCTGGCACGCGACCGGTTGGGCGAGAAGCCGCTCGTTTATCGCCTGGAGCCCGGCCGGCTCCTGTTTGCCAGCGAGCTGAAGAGCTTGCTGGAAGTGCCGGGCATCCCGCGGGAGCTCGATCCGCGCGCGATCGATGCCTACCTGACCTATCAGTACATTCCACACCCGCAAACGATCTACCGCGGGATCAACAAGTTGCCGCCGGCCCATATCGCCGTCTACCGCGAGGGCCGGCTCGACGTGCGATGCTATTGGCAGCCCGATTTCCAGATCGAAGAGGACCGACCTGAAGAGGACTACGTCCGCGAGTTGCGGGAGTTGATGACTTCGTCGGTCGAGATGCGGCTGGAAAGCGACGTCCCGCTGGGTGCGTTCCTTTCCGGGGGAACGGACTCGACGATCGTGGTCGGGCTGATGCAGCGGCTCAGCAAGCAGCCGGTGCGGACGTTTTCCATCGGCTTCCCGGTGGCGGAGTACGACGAGACCCGCTACGCCCGGATCGTTGCCCAGAGGCTAGGGACCGTACACCAGGAGTTCCGTGTGGAGCCGAACGCCATGGAGGTGCTCCCCAAGCTGGTGTGGCACTACGACGAGCCGTTTGCCGATAGCTCCGCGGTCCCCACCTGGTACGTCTCTCAAGTGACGCGGGAGCACGTCACCGTAGCCCTGACGGGGGACGGCGGGGATGAACTGTTCGCGGGCTATCCCCGCTACCAGGCGGTATGGCTTGCCACCTACTTCGACCGGCTGCCGAAGATCCTCCGCCGGCTGGTGGCCGGGCGTTATTGGCAAAGTCTCCCTGCCAGCCCGAGACAGAAGTCACTCCTCCGCCGCTGGAAGCGATTCACCGAGATGCTGGGCCTTCCCCAGCTACAGAGGTATCTCCAATGGATTGCCGTCTTCAACGAGGCCCGGCGGGCCGAACTTTATAGTAAGGACTTCGTGGCAACGCTACCGGAAAGCGACCCGCTGGACTTCTTGGCCGCCCGGGCCGCCCAGAGTTCCGGGCGCGACCCGGTCACTGCGATCAGCCTCGCCGACCTGACTACGTACCTCCCCTGCGACCTCATGACCAAGGTGGACATTGCCTCGATGGCCCACGGGCTGGAGACCCGGCCGCCGTTTCTGGATCACCGCGTGGTGGAACTAGCGGCCCGGATGCCCGTGCGGCACAAGTTCCGCTGGGGCCGGGGCAAACGGATCCTGCGGCGGGCCTTTGGCGACCTGCTGCCCCCAGAGGTGCAGAAGCGGCCGAAGATGGGGTTTGGAGTCCCGCTGGACCACTGGTTCCGGGGGCCGTTGGCCGATTTTGCCCGGGATGTGCTCCTGGACCGGCGGACCCTTGGGCGAGGGCTCTTCCGCCCGGAGGCGGTCCGGGGGCTGGTGGAGTCCCACGTGTCGGGCCGATTCGACCATAGCTATCGGTTGTGGGCGCTCTTGGTGCTGGAGCTTTGGCAGCGGCGCTGGCTGGACTGAGGGGCGAGCCCGCCGGACGTGCTAATTGGCCGTTGGGAGCGGAAGGAGTAGAATGCGACGGGCAAGGAGCTAGAGTTGTCTAACGGGCGGACAACGGGAAACGGGAGTGGGTGTATGAAAGAGCACGTCATGACGGTGATTCTCGCCGGCGGGAAGGGGTCGCGCTTGGAGCCCTTGACCCGTGACCGGGCGAAGCCGGCGGTGCCCTTTGGGGGCTCGTATCGGATCATCGACTTCACGCTCTCGAACTGCCTCAACAGCGGAATGCGGAAGATCCTCGCGCTGACGCAGTACAAGGCGATGAGCCTGGACCGGCACATCAACATGGGATGGCAGCGGTATTTCTGCCGAGAGCTGGGAGAGTTCATCGACGTAGTGCCGCCCCAGCAGCGGATTGACGAGAACTGGTACCAGGGGACGGCGGACGCGGTGTACCAGAACATCTACACGATTGAGAAGGAACAGCCCCGCTACGTGCTCGTCCTCGCCGGCGATCACATCTACAAGATGGACTACTCGAAGCTGCTGCAGCACCACCTGGACACGGGAGCCGACGCGACCATCGGGGTCCTCTGCCGCCGCCGGGAAGAGGCCAGCCGGCAGTTCGGCGTGATGCAGGTCGATACTTCCAGGCGGGTGATCGGATTCGAGGAGAAGCCCGTCAATCCCAAGCCCATCCCTGGAGATGAAGAGTACTGCATGGCGTCAATGGGGATCTACTTGTTTACGGCCCGGTTTCTCTTTGAGGAACTCTGCCGCGATGCCACCCGCCGCGGGAGCCGCCACGACTTCGGAGGCGACGTCATCCCCTCAATCCTCGACACCAACCGGGTCTATGCCTACCCGTTCCGCGACGAAAACCGGAAGAAGGACTACTACTGGCGCGACGTCGGCACGCTGGACGCCTACTACGACGCCAACATGGACCTCATCTCGGTGGACCCCGAGCTGAACATGTACGACGAGGAGTGGCCGATCCGCACCTGTCAGCCCAATCTCCCCCCGCCGAAATTCGTCTTCGCCGACGAGCATCGCCGCGGATTCGCCCTGGACAGCATCGTCTGCCCGGGGTCGATCATCTCGGGCGGCCGAGTGCAGCGGTCGATCATCGGCACCAAGGCCCGAATCAATAGCTTCGCGCAGGTGGTGGATTCGATCGTCTTTGCCGGCGTGGACATCGGGCGCCGGGCCAAGATCCGCCGGGCAATCATCGACAAGGGCGTGCAGATTCCCGAAGACGTCGAGATCGGCTACGATCACGAGCTCGACCGGGCCCGCGGCTTCCTGGTCACGGAAAGCGACGTGACCGTGATCGCCAAGGCCGAAGGGATGGAGCGTTTTCAAGAGGCGGAGCCGGCGATCGCGTGAAACTCCCCCCCGAAGGCGCCCGCTGGTTGGTCTCGCTCCGCTGGTGGGCCTGCGTTCTCCTGCTGGCCACGATCTGGTTGGCGTCCTCGGGAATGGAGATTCTCGCTGGGCAGAAGATCCTGCCGCACCCGCTGCCGCTTTATGCCGTGGCCTGCGGGATGCTGGTCTACAATACCCTGTTCCGCCTCGGCCAGCGGGGCCGATCGGCCGGGGAAGGGAGCGTGGACCGCAACATCTGCCTCCAGATCACCTGTGACCTGCTGGCCCTGACCCTGCTCCTGTACTTCTCCGACCTGCCGCGCAATCCGTTCCTCTTCTACTTTGCCTTCCACATGATCATCGCCGGGATGTACCTGCGGGGCCGGACGCCTTACTACTTCGCCGCGCTGGCCACCGCACTGGTCGGGGCGGTGATGATTCTCGAATACCTGCACGCGGTCCCGTCTCACCCGCTCCAGTTGCCCTCGGACCCCAAGCCGCCGGTGGAGCGGCCGCTGGACGGGCTGTATCTGCTGGGCCTCTTCGCCGCCTTCGCCAGCACGGTATGGATCGCCATTTACTTCACCACCTCGATCCGCCGCTACGTCGATCGCGCCCACGCCGAATTGCGGCAAAAGGAAAAACTGCTGGGGATCGGCCAGCTCGTGGCGGGAATCGCCCACCAGATCGCCAATCCGCTGGACGGCCTGCAAAACTGCCTGCAGCGGATCGGCGAGCGGGTCCGGGACGATCCGCACCTGACGGAATACGTCCAGATGATGGTCGAGGCCCTCGAGCGGATCGAGCGCACCGCCAAGCGGGTGCAATCGTTTGCCCGGCCGCACGGCATCACGCTGCAAAGCACGGACGTGGGCGCCGCCGTGGAAGCCACGCTCCAAGTGTTGGGCACGAGCCACGAGAAGAACATCCGCATCGTGAAGGATTTGGGTCACGTTCCGCCGGTGCAGGGCGATTCGTATACGCTTCAGGAAGTGATCTTCAACCTCTGCACCAACGCCCTGGCCGCCATGCCCCACGGCGGAACCCTGACCGTCCGCACCCGGGCCTTGGGCAGCAAGGACGAAGACCAGATGGGCTCCGTGGCCATCGAGGTGGCGGACACGGGCGTGGGCATCCCCCGCGTCCACCTGGAGAAGATCTTCGAGCCGTTCTTCACCACCCGGGCCGACCGCGGCGGCACCGGCCTGGGGCTTGGGCTGTGCCGGATGCTGATCTCGGAGATGGGCGGGCGGATCGAGGTCCGCAGCGTCCTCGGCCAAGGCACGACGTTCACCGTGATTCTCAATCCGGCTGCCGTGCGCCGTGGGGCGATTCGTTCGGGATGAGCGGGGCTGCCACCGGCGCTGCGCCGTGCTAGAATGGGTGTTGGGGCCCGCTGAAGGCCCGAGAGGAGGAATCTAAACGATGATCGCTGGGCCAGTCGTGGTGCATGGTCGTATTCGGCCGGACGGCACCCTGGAGTTGAATCAACCCGTCGGTCTTCCGCCCGGAGAGGTTCAGGTAACGGTCGAACCCGTGGCCGGGGGGGCTGAGCCAAAAGAGGACCTTGTGACCCTTATGAAGCGGATTCGTGAGGCACAGCGAGCCCGCGGTTATCAGCCACGAACACGCGAAGAGATTGATGCGGAGCTCAACCAGATGCGCGATGAGGCGGAAGAAGAGATGCTGGAGATTGAGCGGATCCACGAAGAATGCGAACGCCGGCGGCGGTCGGACGGGCCATCGGGAGCGCCGTCGCCGTGATTTGCTACGTCGACTCCAGCGTCGTGATGTACTACATCGAGAACCCGCCACGCTGGGGATTAGCGGCGGTCTTTGACAGGGCCGCGGCAATCCGGGCGCACCATAGTGTCAAGCCGCTGGATGCTCTGCATCTGGCGGCCGCATCGGAGGCGAGGTGCGACATCTTCCTTACCAATGACCAACGCCTTCGCAGCGTCCCAGGGCTTGCCGTCGAGGTTCTGGCCTGAGCGTGGCGGCCTGCACCATGGGCTTGCGTCGCCATGACGGTCGCGCGGACGCGGAGCGGGAATGAGAATTCTTGTTGTCGACGACGAGAAGATCAAGCGGGTCACCCTGGCCGACGACCTGGCCGGCCAGGGCCACGACGTGGTGGCCGCGGCCGACGGCGCCGAAGCTCTGCGCAAGCTCGAAGAGGAGCGCTTCGACGTCGTGGTCACTGATCTGAAGATGCCCGGCATCGACGGCCTCGAACTGCTCAAACACATCAAGCAGCGACCGTCGGCCGACATCGCCGTCATCATGATGACGGCCTACGGGAGCATCCCGGTGGCCGTGGAGGCGATGAAGCTCGGGGCCTACGACTTCGTCACCAAGCCCTTCCGCAACGACGACCTGTTCCCCATGATCGCGCGGATCGAGCGGGCCAGGCAGTCGGCCTTGGCTCCGTCCGCCGCCGGCGCCCAAGCGATCGCGGCCCCCATCGATCAGACGATCATCGGCCATTCCGCGGCCATTACGCGCGTCAAGCGGATGGTGGAGATCTGCTTCCGCACCGACGCCAACGTGCTGTTGTGCGGCGAGACCGGCGTGGGCAAAGACCTGATCGGGTCGGTGATCCACCGCAATTCGCACCGCCAAGGTTTTCCTTTCGTCAAGGTCGCGTGTACGCTCCTGCCGCCGCAATTGATCGAAAGCGAGCTCTACGGCCACGAGAAAGGCTCTTTTACCGGCGCCGAGCAGAAGCGGCCGGGCCGCTTCGAGCTCGCCGAAGGGGGCACGCTCTATCTCGACGACGTGGACGACATCCCCCTGGAGCAACAGTCCAAGCTCCTCCGCGCGATCGAAGAGAAGGTCTTCGAGCGGGTCGGGGGCTCGACGGCCATCAAGGCCGACGTGCGGATCGTTGCCTCGACCAAGCGCAACCTGCTGGAGAAGATCGGCGAGGGAACATTCCGCCAGGACCTTTACTACCGGCTCGACGTGCTGCGGATCAACATCCCGCCCTTGCGCGAACGCCTGGAAGACATCCCGGCCTTGACCGAGCACCTCCTTGCGCGGATCGCCAAGGATCGCCGGTCCCAGATCGACCCGGAGGCGATCGAAGCCCTCAAGCGTCACGACTGGCCGGGCAACGTCCGCGAGCTGTATCACTCCCTGGAGCGGGCCTATCTGGTCGGCTCCGGGCGAATCACTGCCGATCTCTTGGCCTTGGAGCCGGCCGGAACCGTGTCCGGCAGCGAAGTCCCCAACGGAAGCTTCCAGGCCGCCATGGACCAGGCCGAGCGCCGGCTCCTCGAAAGCGCGCTCAAAGCCGCCGGCGGCAACAAGACCGCCGCCGCCGCCGCTCTGGGCATGAAGCCCTCCACCTTCCGTGACAAGCTCGCCAAGCACGGGCTGGGGTAAGGGCCCGGAGAAGGGAGTTGCAGACGCAATCGAAACCTTTAGATGGCCACTGCAATGCCCGGAGACTGTGCTGTGATGGACTTGCACCACAACCTTTTCTACACCTACCGTGGGCCGGGCACAGACGCCGACCGTGACCGGCAGCTTGAAAACAACGTCACGAAGGCGCTCATCAATACGTTGCGCCTCGGCGGCGAGGCTGTATGGCGCCCTTTTCTGGCCTGGCTCGGTATTGCGGACGCGACGGGCGCCGACTTTCTGCTACAGCGTCGCGACCTTCCATCGGGACACGCGGCACACAAGCGGCACCGCGCGCTGCTTGGCATTTCCAAACGCAAGTCGGCTTGGCCGCCCGGTGTATGCGAGGGGACAAACTATGAAAGCCTTCCTGATGCGTGGGTGTATGGCGACGGATTCGCCATTCTTGTAGAAAGCAAAATTGGCGACAACGATTTCTCGCCGAAACACATGGGGGCTCACCTTGCGCGCCTGGGGTCCACCGAACACTTGCCGCCCAAGATCGTCCTGCAAACCTGGCGGGACGTTCGCGGTTTCTTCCACAACATTCTGCCCAGTCTGACGGACGCTTCGACGCTCCTGTTGGTAACGCAGTTCATCCAGTTCCTGGAGTACAGCGATATGAGCGGGTTCACCGGCTTTCAGCCCGAGCACTTTAACTACTTCCTCTTGCATGACGATGACGAGGCCCGGCGTTGGGTCCGCGGCCAGGTGGAAGACTTCGCTGACCGTGTGCAGACCCAATTGCACGACAAGGTGGACTCGTTCTACGAGCACCCTCACGTCGGTGTGTTGAAGCCTTCCGACTCGTACTGCTGGGCTGCTTTCGGCCCCGCCCCATGGGAGAAGTGCAAAAAGTTTGCCCACCAGACGATCGAAGTGAGCCCCAACGGCCTGCGAATGTTCGTGAACGTAGAAACAAAGCCGGCCACCCACCGGCTCAAGGCCGTCGTTGAGCATTCTAGGGACGAGCTTCTCGCGGCACTGCAAAAGCTCCACGCTACTGAGCCCTTCGAGTTGGTGTTGAAGGACGTGGTTGTGGTCGGGCCCATGCGGTCGAAGGAGACGCCGAAGATGCGTCTCCACTCGTCAACGCTGACCGATGAGGCCGGGGGGGTCGCGTGGACGGCTTTCGCTGAAACAGTCCAGCGTCTGCACTTGCTATATTTTTGCATCGACCGGCCTGTTGTAGAGCCGCGGGAGCTAATCAAACTTCCTGAGTGCGATGCAATTCAACTCGTGGTGAGGAGTTTCCAACGCAATCACGCCGTAGTGAAGTTGCTGAACGGCTGACTCGGAGCCTTGGGGTCACGGCAGCGCGGTATCGGCCGGTGGGATATCGAGCGATGAGGCCCCTCCTGGACGCCGACATCCGTTGTCCTGAGTGAAGGGCGACCGCCTCCTACACCCCCCCTTCCTCGATCGCCTCGAACGCCATCAGTCTCCGTAGGTTATGCTTCAGCATATTCCGGCAGCGAGACCCGGGAACGGTCCACCGCGGGCGAGGGCATTGTGCTGAAGCATAACCTACGGAAATGGGGCTACGGCTTCGACTCGGACATCCAGACCGTCAGCACGCGAACGATTCGGTCCTCTTCGAGGACCTCGAAATCGATGGCCAGCGGCGGGGCGAACAGGATGCGCGTCGCGCCCTCGCGCGATTCGCCTTGGCGGTAGGGGTCTTCCCGTAACACGGTGTCTATCGTGTCTGCCGCGGAAGCGACGGCACTCCGATCTGCCGCATCGATCCAGATCGCCGCCAAGTCTTGCTGGGCGCTCGGGACCCACAAAACCGTGTATCTCATTGGCGGTTGAGGTCCGCGAGGATCTCTGCAAGCGGGCGACCGCCCTTCTCTTGCCGTCGGCGCTCGATGTCCTCATCCGAAAATGGCGACCTAGTACGTCGGCCTGAAGGGTGGGCCTCCGCCGGGAGCGGATGAAAATACCCGAGCGTGCGGCCCGACTCGTCACAAAGCTCGACCGCGCCCGGGACAGCATCAAGCTTCGCGCCCAACGCGGCGTCCACAACAACCTTAGTCATATCCGAGACCCCGATCTACGCGACCCTTGGCACTCTCCACGCAACATCCCATTATACACCACGGCCGGTGGTTCGATCTAATCAGATCTCCGTGTTGATAATCGTCACACCCTCCATCCGCGTCAGCGGGAACAAGACTGCGGCCGCCGCCGCACTGGGTATGAAACCCTCCACCTTCCGCGGCAGGCTCGCCAAGCACGGGCTAGGGTAAGGGGTCCGCATGAAGGAAGCGAATCTAAATCCGGCCATCCAACCCGCGGGATTCCGTGGCCGCGCCGCGGATTCCCGTGGGCGGCGGCGTGGGTTCGGTTTTTCTAGCAAGGCTCGGTGTCAGAATCTAACCTCCACGCTGGCAAGTGGTTATGGCACACGCGGCGGCAAAGCGACGCAATGAAGGGCGGCCGGCACGGAGATTGCTGAGGGGAGACAGGACGAGAGACAGTCTCGGTTCGCGCGGATGGTTTTGCAGACACACAGCGGCCTACACGCCCTCACCCCTGCCCGTCTGCCGAGTGCGGGCCAGGTGAGTACTGAAAGCCGATTGCTGAAAGCTGATGGCTGAAAGCCCTTTCCCATTCGGGAGAGGGAAGTTGAAGCGCCGGAGGAAGTCGATGGTTACCCAACACGGACAGCGGCGCGGCTCCGCGTTCCTCGAAGAAGTGATCGAGGCCACGCCGGGCGGCGAGCGGATCGTGCACTGCCTCCAGTGCGGCAGTTGCGGCGGCTCGTGCCCCAACGGGGCCGACATGGAGTACACCCCCCGGACGCTCTTCGCCATGATCAACGCCGATCACCGGGAGGAAGTGTTGGCCGCCAACACGATGTGGTTCTGCGTCTCGTGCTACTTCTGCACCGCCCGCTGCCCGCAGAACATCCCCATCACCGAAATCATGTACGCCCTGAAGCGGATTTCGATCCGCGAGAAGAAATACAAGGGGACCGACGCCCCGGCCCTGGCCCGCACCTTCACCAACCTGGTGGAGAAGTACGGGCGGAGCTTCGAGTTCGGGCTGGCCAGCCGGTTCTACCTGTTCAACAAGCCGCTGTCGATGCTGAAGATGGGGCCGATGGGCCTGTCGCTGTTTACCCACGGGCGAATGTCGCTGATCCCGACGAAGATCCGCCAGGTGGATCAGCTTCAAGCGATCATCGCCAAGGCAAGGGAAATCGGAGGTGCTGCGTGAAGTACGCGTTCTATCCCGGATGTTCGTTGGAGTGCTCCAGCGCGGCCTACGACCGGTCGGTCAAGGCAGTGGCCGAGGTCCTGGGGATCGAGCTGGTCGAGATCGACGACTGGAATTGCTGCGGCGCCACCGAGTATTTCACCCAGGACGAGTTGGTCGCCTGCTCCGTGATCGCCCGGAACTTGGCCATTGTGGACCGGCAGTTCGACCAACTGGTCGCCCCTTGCGCCGCCTGCTATCTGAACCTCAAGAAGACCGACAAGCTGATGGCGGAGAACGCCAAGATGAACGCCGGGATCAACGAGGCCCTGGCGGCGGGCGGTTTGCAGTACAAGCCGGGCACGGTCCGGGTGCGGCACCTCCTGGACGTGATCTCGACGGACCTCGGCGAGGCGGCGGTCAAGGACAAGGTGGTCCGGCCGCTCACCGGATTGCGCGTGGCCCCGTACTACGGCTGCCAGGTCGTCCGCCCCCTGAACGGCTTCGACGATCCGGAATACCCCATGAAGCTGGACGAATTGTTCAAGTGGCTCGGGGCCGAAGTGGTGGATTACCCGGTGAAGGCCCACTGCTGCGGCGGGCACATGACCCAGATCAGCGAGCCGCAGGCCTTCGAGCTGATCCGCCGGCTGCTGCAAAGCGCGGTGGACTACGAGGCCGACCTGATCCTCTGCATGTGCCCGATGTGCCAGTTGAACCTCGACGCCTACCAGGGCCGGGTCGGCGGCTTCTTCGGCGTGAAGTTCCACATGCCGATCATTTTCTTTACGCAGCTCTTGGGGGTCGCCTTCGGGCTGGACCTGGACAAGCTTGGCTTCGGCAAGGAGTTGGTGGCGGCCAAGCCGGTGATTCAGGAGAAATTGGGAGCCGCGGAGGCGGAAGCGAAGTAGTCGAGAGTCGAGAGTCGAGGGTGGAGAGCTGAGAATCGAGTGGCCAGAGAGTCTCAAGTGGCGAGAGAAGGTCGGTTAACGAAGCACGAAACCCTGGTGAGGGCCGCAGTTTCGTGTCTCACCTTCACCTCTCGACTCTCGACTCTCCACCCTCGACATTGATATTTGACGGGAGTTTCATCATGGCCGAGAAAGTCGGCGTTTACGTTTGTCACTGCGGCAGCAACATCGCCGGGACGGTGGACGTCGAGGCGGTCGCCAAGTGGGCCGGCGCAAACCTCAAGGACGTCGCCGTGGCGCGGGACTACAGGTTCATGTGCTCTTCGCTCGGCCAGGCGATGATCGAGGAGGACATCAAGAAGCAGGGGCTCTCCCGCGTGGTCGTTGCCGCCTGCTCGCCGCATTTGCACGAAAAGACCTTCCGCCGGGCGTGCCAGAACGCCGGCTTGAATCCCTACCTCTTCGAGATGGCAAACGTCCGCGAGCACGTCTCCTGGGTCTCCAAGGACAAGGCCGCCGCCACCGAGAAGGTCAAGGCCCTGGTGTCGGCCGCGGTCCGGCGGGTGACGCAGCAGCAACCGCTGGAGCCGATGTTCGTCAAGGTGAAGCCCGCCACCTTGGTCGTCGGCGGCGGGATCGCCGGATTGCAGGCCACGCTCGAGCTGGCCGACGCCGGGTACCACGTCTACCTGGTCGAGCGTGAGCCGAGCATCGGCGGCCACATGGCCCAGTTCGACAAGACCTTCCCCACGCTCGATTGCTCGGCCTGCATCCTCACGCCGAAGATGTCGGAGGTCGGCCAGCACGAGAACGTGACGCTCCTGACCTACTCCGAGCTGGAGGAAGTCACGGGCTCGGTGGGCAACTTCAAGGTCAAAGTCCGCAAAAAGGCCCGCTACGTCACGTCGAAAGTCTGCACCGGCTGCGGGATATGCAGCGAGAAGTGCCCGCGCAAGGTGATCGACGAGGTGTTCGAGGCCGGATTGGGCTATCGCAAGGCGATCTACATCCCCTTCCCCCAGGCGGTGCCGCGGATCCCGGTCATCGACCGCGCCACCTGCATCTGGTTCGAGCGGGGCAAGTGCCGGGCCTGCGAGAAGCTCTGCCCCGCCGGGGCAATCGACTTCGATCAGCAAGACGAAGTCGTCGAGCTGGAGGTGGGCAACATCATCATCGCCACCGGCTGGAAGCTGTTCGACTGCAAGAAGATCCCGCAATACGGCTACGGGCGGCTGGCCAACGTGTTTACGAACATGGAGTTCGAGCGGCTCTGCAACGCGGCCGGGCCGACCGGCGGCAAGATCGTCATGCGCGACGGCAAGACGGAGCCCCAGCAAATCGCCATCATCCACTGCGTCGGCAGCCGCGACGTGCGGCACAACGAGCACTGCTCGGCGGTCTGCTGCATGGCGGCCTTGAAGTTCGGCCACCTGGTGCTCGAAAAGACCAACGCCAAGTGCTACTCCTTCTACATCGACATGCGGACCAACCAGAAGGGCTACGAGGAGTTCTACCAAAGGCTCCTCGAAGAAGGGATGGTCTTCGTCCGCGGCAAGGTGGCCGAGGTGACCGACGCGGCCCGAAAGCCCTCCGAAGAAGGCAAGCTTATTATCCAGGTGGAAGACACCCTGGTGGGCAAGCAGCAGCGGATCCCGGTGGACATGGTGGTGCTGATGGGCGCCCTGGAGCCGCAGGCCGACGCGAAGGAGCTGGGCCTGAAGTGCGGCATCTCGTGCAGCATGGCCGGCTGGTACACGGAGCGGCACCCGAAGCTCGACCCCGTGGCCACCATGACCGACGGCGTCTTCGTGGCCGGCGTCTGCCAGGGGGCGAAGGACATCCCCGCGTCCGTGGTCCAAGGCGCCGCGGCCGCCGCCCGCATCCAGGGGATGATCAGCAAGGGCGAGGTGATGATCGAGCCGATCGTGGCCTCGATCAACGAGGAGGCGTGCTCGGGCTGCCGGATCTGCAACAACATGTGCCCCTACAATGCCATCGAGTTCGACCAGGAGAAGGAGGCCAGCCGCGTGATCACGGCCCTCTGCAAGGGCTGCGGCACGTGCGTGGCCGCTTGCCCCGCCGGCGTGATCACCGGGGCCCACTTCAACAACGCCCAGATCCTCGCCGAGATCGAAGGCATTTTGTGGGACGCGGCCAGCGGAAACGGCTCCGCGAAGGCGGGGAAGGCCGAGACAGCGGGGGTGGCGTGAGGCGGGAAGGCAGAATGCAAAATGTAAAGTGCAAATTGAAAGATGCAAAATGCAAATGTTCCATTTTGCATTCCTTCTCTCGGCGGTTTGACTGTTGAGAACATAAAGGGCCCGAAATGAGTGACGAAGCCTTTGAACCCAAAATCGTCGGATTCCTCTGCAACTGGTGTTCGTACCGGGCGGCGGACCTGGCGGGGACGGCCCGCATCAAGCACGCCCCCAACGTCCGCATCATCCGCGTGATGTGCAGCGGCCGGGTCGATCCCACGTTCGTGCTGAAGGCCCTGTCCTTGGGGGCCGACGGCGTGATGGTCGCCGGCTGCCACCCCGGCGAATGCCACTACATCGAGCAGAACTACAAGGCGATGCGCCGCTTCCACATGATCAAGCACGCCCTGCGCCAGATGGGCGTGGAGGAGGACCGCGTGCGCCTGGTCTGGGCGTCGGCGGCCGAAGGGCAGCAACTGGCCGAGGCGATCGACAAGCTCGTCGAGGACGTGCGCCGGCTCGGCCCGCTGCGGTGGCCCGCCAATTGGGAAGAGAACAGCGAGCGACAGGCCGCCCTGGAGAACATCGTCAAGGAACACGAAGAGGCGATGGAGGTCCTGCCATGAGAAACAAACCCAAGGGGAAACTGGCCCTCTACTGGGCGGCGTCTTGCGGCGGGTGCGAAATCGCCGTCTTGGCCCTCAACGAGAAAATCCTCGACGTGGCCGCCGCCTTCGACATCGTCCTCTGGCCGGTGGCCGTGGACGCCAAGGTCCGCGACGTCGAGAAAATGCCCGACCAGACCATCGACGTCTGCCTCTTCAACGGCGGCATCCGCAACAGCGAGCAGGAATACATGGCCCAACTCCTGCGGCGAAAGAGCAAGGTCCTCGTGGCCTTCGGCTCCTGCGCCCAGGAGGGTTGCATCCCCGGGCTGGCCAACCTGAGCAGGAAGGAAGAGGTCTTCAACATCTCCTATCAGGAGACGTTCACCACCGAAAACCCCAGCCGCGTGCGCCCGCAGCCCGAGACCAAGGTGCCCGAGGGCATGCTCCACCTGCCGGTCTTCTACGACACGCTCAAGACCCTGGATCAGACCGTTCCGGTGGACTACTACCTCCCCGGCTGCCCCCCCGAGGCCGACCGGATTTGGGACGCGGTCGTGGCAATCCTCGAGGGCAAGCTCCCGTCGGCGGGCTCGGTGATCGGCTCGGATACGACCGTCTGCGACGACTGCCCTCGCAAACGGTCCGAGAAGAAGATCAAGAAGTTCCACCGCACCTGGCAGATCATCCCCGACGAAGAGACGTGCCTCTTGGAGCAGGGGCTCCTGTGCTGCGGGCTGGCGACCCGGGCCGGCTGCGGGGCACGCTGCCCGCAGGTCAATTCGCCCTGCATCGGCTGTTACGGGCCCAACAACGGCGTCTTGGACTACGGGGCCCGGCTGATGAGCGCGATCGCCTCGGTGATCGATGCCGACAAGCCGGAGGAGATCGACCGGATCATCCAGGAAGGCATCCCGGACCCGATCGGCACGTTCTACCGGTTCAGCCTGGCACACAGTCTCTTGCGGCGGAAGAAGAAAGGGAAAATCGAAAACTGAAGATTGGGTGAGGGTTCACGGGCCGACGGAAGACCTCACCACGGAGACACGGAGAACGCGGAGAAGGGCGGGAAATGAACCACAAAGACGCGAAGGACACAAAGGGGGAAAACGCGGTGAGGAGCCGTCAACAGTCCGGATTGCACAGTCGCGTCCGTCAGTCCTCCGCCCTCTTTGCCTTCTTCGTGTCTTTGTGCCTTCGTGGTTCATCCCCCTCCATGCCCTCCGTGTCTCCGTGGTGGATCCCCGCTGTGTCGTGAATGGTCACGCAATTCTCAATCTGCAATGTCCCCGTTTGGGAATAACGTTATGAAGCGCATATCGATTGATCCGGTTACACGGCTCGAAGGCCACGGCAAGATCGACATCTTCCTGGACGACCAGGGGGAAGTGGCCAACGCGTATTTGCAGATCCCGGAGCTGCGGGGCTTCGAGCGGTTCTGCGTGGGCCGGCCGGCGGAAGACATGCCCAACCTGACCTCCCGGATCTGCGGCGTCTGCCCCGAGGCCCACCATGTGGCCGCCGCCAAGACCCTGGACGCCCTGTTCCACGTCGATCCGCCGCCGGCGGCCAAGAAGCTCCGCGAGCTGTTCTACAGCATCTTCTTCGCCACCGACCACACGACCCACTTTTACGCTCTGGGCGGGCCGGATTTCGTGGTCGGGCCCAAGGCCCCGCCCGCCGAGCGCAACATCCTCGGCGTGGTCAAGAAGGTGGGCATGGACGTGGCCGGCAAGGTGCTGAAGATGCGCCGCGACGGGCACGAGCTGATCCAATTGATCGGCGGCCGGCGCGTTCACCCCAACTGGGGCCTCCCCGGCGGCGTGAGCCGCGGCATCAACGAGGAGCAGCGCACGCAGATCGAAGAGCTGGGCCGCCACGCCCTGGAGTTCGCCAAGTTCTCGCTCCAGGTCTTCGAGAACGTGGTCCTCAAGAACTCCGAGTACGTCAGCCTCATCACCGGCGACACCTACGTCCACCGCACCTACAACATGGGCACCGTGGACGCCAACAACCACGTCAATTTCTACGACGGCAAGATCCGCGTCGTCGGCCCCGATGGAAAAGAACACGCCAAGTACGACGCCAAGGACTACCGCGAGTACATCGCCGAGCGGGTCGAGCCGTGGAGCTATCTGAAGTTCCCGTATCTCAAGAAGGTCGGCTGGAAGGGGTTTGTGGACGGGCCCGACTCGGGCGTCTACAAGGCCACGCCGCTCTCGCGACTGAACGCCGCCGACGGCATGGCCACGCCGCTTGCCAACGCCGAGTATAAGCGCTTCTATGAGACCCTCGGCGGCAAGCCGGTGCATCACACCCTGGCGACCCATTGGGCCCGGCTCATCGAGTTGCTCTACGCCACGGAGCGATGGCTTGAGCTGGCGACCGACCCGGAGATCACGAGCAAGCAGTACCGCGTGCTGCCCACCGAGACGCCGACCGAAGGCGTCGGCTGCGTCGAGGCCCCGCGCGGCACGCTCACCCACCACTACGTGACCGACCAACGGGGCATCCTCACCAAGGTGAACCTCGTGGTCGGCACCACGAACAACAACGCCCCCATCTGCATGTCGGTCAAGAAAGCCGCCCAAGGGCTCATCCACAAGGGCCAGGTGACCGAAGGGCTCTTGAACATGGTCGAAATGGCCTTCCGGGCCTACGACCCGTGCTTCGGCTGCGCCACCCACAGTCTCCCCGGCCAGATGCCGCTGGAGGTGACCCTCCGCGCCCCCGACGGCTCGGTGCTAGAGCGGCTTTCGCAGCACGTGTAGGTCATGCTTCAGCATAGCGCGGCGGAGCCGACAGCCAAAGCTATCAGCCGTCAGCTATCAGCTATCAGGAAGCTGACGGTTGATAGCTGAAAGCTGATAGCCGATGGCAACCGGCAGCCGGCGTCACGGAGCCGCGGCGCTGCGAGCCAGTCGGAATCCCGAGTTCCCGCAGTGGTCGGCACGCCCAAAGCAGTAGCGGCTGGAGACGCGGGCGCATTTCGCGTCGCCGCCGATACAGTCGCCGCGGAGGATGCGGGGCTCGTCGCCGGGGACGTAGGGGTTGACGCGCTTCGCGGCCGGATAATCGGCCAAGACGTCGGTACACCATTCCCAGGCGTTCCCGCTCATGTCGTAGAGCCCCAGGGCATTCCACGACATCTGCAGGACCGGCTCGTTGTCGGCCTGCTTGAAGCCCAGGAGCTTCCAGTGGGTCTCAAACGGACTCTGGCTATAGGCCCCCTCGCGTTTCTCGGCGGAAGTGCGGTACCCGGTGGCCTCGGCGAACTCGCGGAACTCCTTGAACGTCACCTCATGCCGGGCGATATAAAACGAATCCAGCACGACCTCGTGGACCGGGGTCTCCGGCTGCCGGGCCTTGCCGTCGCCGAAGACATCCCCCATCACAAACGACCCGCCCTCGACCAGGACCATTCCCGCCGGCGCGGCCGTGGGCTTCTTTTCGGCGGCGATGGTGGGTTGGAAAACGCCGCGCAGGCCGGAGAGGATTACCACGGTCAAACCGATGACAGTGAACCACCGCTTGCGTCGAGAAGAAAGCATTTCCCCATCTTCTTGACAGATCAGTTTGCCAACTTCGATCCCGTTACAGGTTTTCGTCACGCCGTATCCGCTTTCGACCTCACGTCAGCGTAGAGTCAAGCCGCCGGCGCGGAGCCGTGGGTTGCTGGGTTTGGGCGTCGTGCGGCCGTAAGCAGGAGCGGACAGTCCCCTTTTCCCCCAGGTACCTCGATTTCCTTCGCGCTATTCGAAACGGCGCTTCAACGCCATGGAATCGTATAACCCGTCGCGGCCAAGTATTCCCTCAATTGTCTGATCGTCGCAAGCGGGACATCGTCACCGATTTCGATGTTAAGGGCCCGGGAAACAATAAGTTGGGCAATTTTATTGAAGGAAACGCGGCCAGAGAAAGGCGGTTGCGCAGAAGCGAGTGGTCAGCCGGGGCCGCGTTTCCTTCAATAAGGATTGGGAAAATCGCAACTTTCCAGTGGCTGCAGCAATGGGAAAGCAAGGACCGCTGCGCGGCCTTGCTTTCCCATATTTGCCCAACTTATTGTTTCCCGGGCCCTAAGCGTCAAGCGCGAGCGAAACCATGGGCGCTTGACGGTGACCTCCATGTAGGCCGGACCATCCGGCAGACCGGTTGCGGGCAGGTCGGGGGTGGTGCGGATCTGGCGAACGCTAGCCCACGGCCAATGCTTGCCGTCCCAGGTGACGCCCTGATCGGTGACTCGCGCCTCGTGGACGCGCCCCAATGCAAAGCCCCAAAGGAGCGAGCAGCCGATAACCAAGGCGACGATGCCCACGATAATGCCAACGGTAGCGATGAATGGCGGATCGTCGGGCGATCGGCGGATTTCCCGCACGCCCTAGGCGAAGGCGATCGCGGAGACAACCAGTGTGGCGATCATCTCCTTGGCCGTTCTCTGCGAACGGAGCGGTTGCCGGTAGCTGATAAACGTTCTCGCCGGTTCAGTCACGGATTCACCCTTGCCGGATGACTTCCGGGTCGACCGGCGCGTCTATGGCTGGTCCGCGCGTCGAGCCGCCGCGAGCCGGCGACCCCCTATTCCTGGTGGCCGCGTGGGGTCGATTGTAGTGGGGTTGGAGGCGGTTGTCAACTAGCGGTTCCGCAGCGGCGAGGTGTCTTTGGAGTGCGGCGATTGATCGCCGCTTTTGGCCCTGATCCGGCGGGCGATGCGGGAAGGTGCGTGAGTGGTCGCCGAAAAGCGACCCCGGGTTTTGAGTGCCAACTGCCGTCACGCCCGACCGTGTCTCGGATTGGACGCACCCTCACCCTAGCCCTCTCCCAAAGGGAGAGGGGAGTTGCTGGGGGATCGCCCCTGGAGGGGCTTCAACTGAATGGTTACGTTCATTTCCGGGTCCCAGGCATAAATGCCTCATGGTTACCCACATTTTCTCCCCAGTGCTTCGGCACCGCGGAGGCACAAGTGCAGCTTGTAAAACCCGTGCCACAACGTGA
>Ga0315280_10004970_pt1 | contig 19287 bp, 19 predicted proteins | sample YL17G06_40_MG_FD_203697 | JGI IMG/M metagenome (GOLD analysis project Ga0315280, IMG submission 203697) | Sediment microbial communities from Yellowstone Lake, YNP, Wyoming, USA - YL17G06_40 | ecosystem: Environmental > Aquatic > Freshwater > Lake > Sediment | place: USA: Wyoming | collected... | reverse complement strand
CCAGGATATTCATAACCCGGTCTACATCCTCTCTGTAGGATACGCCGACATCTACCACTGCCCGTGACCATTCATAGCTCATATTGGTCACTGCCTTGACCTCACCATTGGGGATGACGTGAACATTGCCTCCTAAATCCCGCAGTACAACAGTCCTCAGGCTGATTCTCTCTACCATACCGCTGAATTCTCCTATTTTTATGACATCCCCAACCCTGAACTGGTTTTCTATCAGGATGAAGAAGCCGCTTAAGAAATCTTTTACGAGACTCTGGGCGCCGAATCCCAGTGCCAGCCCTGCAATTCCGGCACCGGTAAGAAGAGGGGTAATATCCATGCCCAGTTCCTTCATGACCATGAAGATTGCAATAATGATAATGAATACCTTGCCGGTAGTTTCGAAGATGTGGACCAGGGTCTCAGTCCTTTTTTCTCTCTCCCCCTGATCCTGAGCCCTTTCGACCTTTCTGGAGTACGCAACAATCCTCTTGCTCAGGAGACGGATGAGGTAGAGGACAAGGCAGGTGCCGGCGATGATGAAAACAACCTTTAATCCATGGTCGGTAATCCAGTCAAGCGATCTGTTTACGATGGTCTCTAATCGTGATTGCATGATTTTACTGTTATATCGAATTGTGTGAACCGTCAAGAAAAATCATATGAGATTTCTCATATCGCAGTAAAAGATGACAGCCTCTTTAATGTCTCTATCTTTTCCCTCTCCCCGAGCTTCGCTGAGCGTATGCTCTTTCTCAGTATTTCAATAGAAAGATCATAGTTTTTTCTGTCAACTGGATAGGGGTGGCCGTCCTTTCCTCCGTGAGCGAAACTGAACCTGGCCGGATCACGGAAGCTCGGTTTTGCACCATAGATCAATTCGGAGATCAGGCTTAAGGAACGCACGGTTTTTGGTCCTACCCCTTCAATACCGAGGAGATGCTCGAAGTTATCCGGCTGTTTCTCATGGGTTTTAATCAGTATCTTTTTAAGCCTTTCCGGATTGATGTCGTTGATCAGGACTTCGTGGTGCCTGGGGAGATCCAGTTCTTTGATCTTTCGCAGTTCAGAGGTTATCCGGTCAGGGTTCTCACAGGCAATGATGGTGGATGCCTTTCTTGTTTCTTTGCTTTCTTGTGCAACGAGGTTTAATGTTTCACCCCGTTGATCGCAGCAGACTGCCTGGTGGGGTTCACAAACAAAGTCCTGGACGGTACTACTCAGCCAGTGATACCTCCTTGCATACCGGTTGGTCTCGTTCATCCCCTGCTGGATAACAGTCCAGTTGCATCGAGCGGTGAAGATAAAAGTGTGGTGGTAGAGCTGGTAGCCGTCCTGTACAGCAGCACTGTCCACTTTAGCAGACATCCGGCTGGCATAGACGAGCGGTTGCGGATCGAGGGAGAGCGCGTTGCCGTATTCCTCAATCTGATAGGGAGTCTGGCGGGAGAACTTTCCTTTTCCCCCAGCTACGAACAGACCAAGGTCTCTTTCCATTCCTCGGATACCGTCTTTGAGGGCTCCGCATACAGTCGTAGTTAACCCACTGCTGTGCCAGTCAAAGCCGAGGATACACCCAAAGGCCTGAAACCAGAAAGGATCAGATAATTTCCTGAGCATTTCCTCGGGACCGAATTCATCGATGATCACGAGCGTGATTTCCCTGGCGAGCCTCTTCATCCTCTGAAAGAGCCAGGATGGTGCCTTGCCGTAGTGGAGGGGTAAATTGGCTATACCAGTTTTCAAAATTTAAATCCGAAATCCGAATATCGAAATCCGAAACAAATTTAAAATAACCAAATCCGAAATCCCAAACGAATTTAAGACGAAATCTTGCGCAAAGGGTTTACTGAATGTTAGATTCATTCGGATTTTGAACATTGTTTCTTGTTTCGAATTTCGTGCTTCGAAATTGGAATTTCATTTTAATGTTATGCCCGTGTATAGAACTCATGCCTGCCTATTGTATGCAGCAGGATTTCTCCTTTATTCCTGAGTGAAAACAGGATTCTGAGCGCTCTGCGCTTGGAGATGTTCAACAAATCGCAGAGCTCTTTTACCGCAATCCTTTCGTGTTCTTGCAGATAAGATATGACAAAGGTCTCTTTATTGTCTGAACGACCGGGTGGCTTCCTGTTGAGCTTTCGCTGCTTCTGGAGATCCAGAATAGCTAACTTGCTCGCAACAAGATTTTTATCCTTTACCCGGATATAGGTTTCCACTTTCTCGTTATTCATCACCCACCGGTGAGGTTTACATCTGCTCTCCTGGATGGTGACGAGGAGGATCCTTTTGCCCTGGAGAGCGAGGGTCTCAATTTTTGGGGAAATGGGAGGATCGCAGAAATCCCGGGCGGCAGAAAAGAGATACCTTTTCTGGAGCTGAAGATCCCTGACGCCTGATACCTCCCCTTGATCATTAACGCCGATTAGGATTTTTCCTCCCCTGCTGTTGGAAAATGATACCATCAGTTTGGCAATCCTGTGAGGTGAGGGTATCTCTCTCTTGTATTCAAGCATGAACCCTTCGCCCTGCTGTATCAAATCCTGTATCAAATCACTTACATCAACCATCTGAGGAAAAGATGTAACTTGCCATCTTGGTTATTAAATTAACAGATTGCTTCGCTTCGCTCGCAATGAAACATGAGGATAATTTATTGTATTTTCCCGTCATTGCGAGGAGTCCGCCGCGGTCCGCCTCCGGCGGAACGAAGCAATCTCCCTTATAAGACATAGTGAATTTGTTTATGCAGTTACTTTTAACATGAAACACTGGTCAATTCAATGCCAAATTCTGCTTTTAGTATCTTGACTTAGCACACCATAAAGGCTATATAGAGAAACAGTTTTCCGGAGATGAAAATGTTGGTTGAAGGCAAAAATATTTGTGTAATCTGTGCCTGGCGCGAACATTGTCAGAAGAGGTTTTCTCTGCCGGCAGAGGCGAGTTGCCCGGATTATACCCGGGATATTACGATAAAAGAAAAACCTGAAACAAAAGACAACGATGCGGATAAAAGATAACGTAAGCGGTATAATGAGAACCGCTATAACTTCTTGGCAGAAAGAGAATTCCCTCTGCCTGGGCAGCCTTCCTCCTCTGATCCTCGAGGTTCCCAAGTTCAAAGAACATGGGGATTTCGCTACGAATATCGCGATGCTCCTGTCTCCTCTGATAAAACAGCCCCCCAGGAAAATAGCTGAGGGGATCTCCGCTCATGTGAAGCAGCAAGGAGAGGTGGTTGATAAGGTAGAAGTAGCCGGCCCTGGATTTATAAACATCCACCTCGGCAGAAGGGTCTGGTATGAGGCATTGAGGGAGGTTGCCGAAGAAGGTGATGACTACGGAAGGACAGACATCGGGAAGAATCAGAGAGTCCAGATTGAGTATGTGAGTGCCAATCCTACTGGGCCGCTCCACATTGGGCACGGGAGGGGGGCAGCAATCGGTGATGTGCTGGCGAACCTTATGAGTTTAGCAGGATACCAGGTCTTCCGTGAGTATTATATCAATGATATTGGCAATCAGATGGCAACACTGGGAAGATCAGTATATCTCCGCTACCTTGAGCTTTCAGGGAAGAAAATAGAGTTCCCCGGAAACCATTACCAGGGCGAATACATCAGGGAGATTGCCCAGGAGATAAGAAATGAGCAGAACGGAAAGTATCTGGAGATGCCAGAAGACAAGGCGGTTCCTTTTTTTACCTCCTATGCATCAGACTGCATCCTGAAGGGAATCAAAAAAGACCTTGAAGCATTCGGGGTCTTTTTTGACAACTGGTACAGTGAGCGGCAGGTCTTTGAGGAAGGCCTGGTTACCCAGGTCCTCGATGAATTGAAGGCGAAAGATTACCTGTATCAGAAGGATGGTGCCCTCTGGTTTCATGCAACCCGTCTTGGTGACGAGAAGGACAGGGTCATCATTAAGGCTGACGGTGTACCTACGTATTTTGCCTCAGATATCGCTTACCACAAGCAAAAATATGACCGCGGGTTTGATCTGATTGTTGATATCTGGGGGGCTGACCATCATGGTTATATCCCCCGCATCAAGGCGGTAATCCAGGCACTGGGGAGGGATCAGGAGAGCCTCAGGGTCTTGCTGGTGCAGCTGGTAAACCTGCTGCGGGACGGAAAGCCGGTTGCAATGTCAACCCGCTCCGGAGAGTTTACCACGCTCCGGGAGGTTATTGATGAAGTGGGGAAGGATGCAGCCCGCTATCTCTTTTTAACCAGGAGGTCAGACAGCCACCTGGATTTTGATTTAGAGGTGGCGAAACGCCAGAACGAGGAAAACCCTGTCTTTTATGTGCAGTATGCTCATGCCAGAATATCCAGTATCATCGAATTCGCTCAATCTCAGGGAATGGATCTCAGGTGGGGTAAGGATGCCAGCCTGCAACTCCTGACTCTCCCTGAAGAGTTAGCCCTGATCAAAAAACTTTCCCGCTTCCCGGACGTGATCGAAGGTTGTGTAACCTCTCTTGAACCCCATCGGATAACTGTCTATCTGGGAGAGCTGGTGGGAGAGTTCCATGCTTACTATAACAAGTACCGTGTTGTAATTGAGGACCGGGAACTCAGCAGGGCCCGTTTATTCCTGGTGAGTGCTGTACGGCAGGTATTGAAAAATGCCCTGCATGTCCTGGGCGTGAGTGCACCGGAAAAGATGTGACTATGAGAAAACCGATGAGCAAAAAAAAGTCGCAGTTCAGACGGAAGTTCTTTTTCGTTATCTCCCTGTTTTTTGTTCTCTTAATTTTTCTGCTCGGGGTTGAAGTCGGCCAGAGGTTTTCCGGGGTTTCTCTGAGAGGCCAGAAAAAAGGCAGCGAGAAGCACCTCCTTACGGAGCATGAAAAGAGCAGTGCCGGAATAACTGAGGCTGTGGACGAACCATCGGAGGAAGATACACCTGACACCAAGATAACATTTTATGATGCCCTTCAGGATGACGGCAAAGAAGGAAATACCGCGGTTGCCCACCCTCCCGCCGGAAACGAACATATCACTGCAAGGGAAGAGGTAAAACGGGAGAATACACCGCCGCCGGGCGAAGATTCCAGAATCACTGCGCAGCCTTCAAAGTATGCCCTTCAACTGGGTTCATATAAAAGCAGGTCTCAGGCAGAGGAAATGCAGAATGAATTAAAGAAGAAAGGATATCAGGCATATATCCTCGAGGCCAGCATACCTGAAAAGGGAACATGGTACCGTGTGAGGGTCGGTGATTATGAAGACCTTGAAAAGGTCAGGCAGGCAGCCTCAGACCTCAAGCAGAAAGAGGGAGTTTCTGTGATGATCACAAAGGTATCCCGGTGAAACATATCTCTGTGGCTTAAGATGGATATGGATGCGCAGCACGACGATTGCATCATAATTTTTATCACAGCAGGTTCTGAGGCGGAAGGGGAGAAGATCGCCAGAGGCTTGGTTGAAAAAAAGGTGGTTGCGTGCGTAAACATCATCCCGAAGATACGTTCCATCTACTGGTGGGACGGGAAGGTATGTGACGACGAGGAAGTCTTGCTGATTGCGAAGAGCAGGAAACACCTTTTTCCAGCGATCTGCACAATGGTTAAGGAACTCCATAGCTATCAGGTCCCGGAAGTCATTGCCCTTTCACTCATGGACGGTTCTAAAGACTACCTGAAATGGGTTGGAGATACCGTAACAACGTAAATAGGGGGGTGGTGTATGAAGGAAGAAATGGTAGGGGAGGTGGTGAAGTACTTTGCGAAGCCGGGTGTTGCTGCTATCAAGATAACGGCCGGTCAACTGAAGATCGGGGATATCGTCCGGTTCAAGGGTCACACAACTGATTTCCAGGACGAGATAAAATCAATGCAGGTTGATAACACACCGGTAGAAAAGGCGGAAGCAGGACAGCTTATCGGTATCAAGGTGAAGGATCGGGTGAGAGAGAATGACAGTGTGTTCAAATTAACTGAATAACGTGCTGTTTCCGCAGCCCATGTGCCAAAATAATTCTTGACATAATACTGATTAAAGTGTTATTCATTCAAAGTGAATGAAGATTCATTCATGGGCAACACTCATTACAGTTAACCATCGTGCTTTAGAAGGAAAGGAGAAGAACTATGGCGATTGATTTCGGATTAACAGACGAACAGAAAATGATGTTGGATACCGTTCGTAAATTTTGCGAGAAGGAGTGTCCCAAAGAGAAGGTTGCAGAGTGGGATAATGCGGGAAAAGATTTCCCATTGAGCCTTTGGAAGAAGCTTGGTGAGATCGGGATCCTGGGTGTGGGTTTCCCGGAAAAGTACGGCGGAACTCCAGGCGGGATGATAGATGAGGCATTGATTGCCGAAGAGCTGTCGTATGGGTTCAACGATTTAGCACTTGCCTACCTGTTGGGTGTATCTTTTGGCGGGTATTCCATTCTACATCAGGGTAACAAAGAGCAAATAGATAAGTATCTTCCTCTTCTCATAAATGGTGAAACCAATTTTGCCTTAGGGATGACCGAACCCGGCGGAGGTCTCGATGTTCTTGGCGCCTTAAAGACAAAGGCGAGAGAAGACGGCGATTATTACATCATCAATGGAACGAAGATCTTTACCACCGGAATGCACATTGCTGATACCATTGTATTGGTTGTGAGAACAGATGATGTCCCCGGGAAACCCGCCCTCGGGCTTACCCTTTTTCTGGTCGACAAGAAGACCCCTGGCATTACCTTCAATAAGCTTGAAAAGCTGGGTAGCCATACCTGTGCCACGTTCGAGGTGGTCTATGAAGATGTAAAGGTACACAAGAGCACCATTTTGGGCGAAAGAGGAAAAGGGTGGTATCAGATATTGGGCACCCTGAATAATGAGAGGATCATTGTCGCTTCCATGTGTAACGGCCTGTCCCGATGCGCCTTCGATGAAGCCTTGCAGTACGCCAAAGAGAGGGAAGCCTTTGGAAAACCCATCGGTGGGCATATGGCCATTCAGCACTACCTGGCTGAAATGGCAACGGAAGTAGAAACTGCCAGACTCCTTACCTATAAAGCTGCCTACATGGTAGACCATGCCAAGACCAATGCAGAATTGATGGCGGCGGGCGGAACTGCAACCATGTGCAAATATTGGGCCTCCGAGGTTGCCGGGAGAGTAACCGACAGGGGCATGAGAATCCTCGCGGGCTATGGGTTCATGCAAGAATATCATATGCAGCGGTACTTCAGAAACTGCCGCCAGTACATTTTTGCACCCATAACGAATGAAATGGCTAAGAACATTATCGGACAGATGATGTTGGGATTGCCCAAGTCCTATTGATAAAGAAGTACCTCTTGACACTTCACGAGGTGTCAGGGGTAACATATCAGGAACCGAGAAATGGTTTACTCAGCACAGGAGGAGTGACAATGGCTCGTTTACAGCAGATATTTAAAAAAGAGTTGGTTACAAGCTTTGGCCCTGAAAAGCTCTTAAGTGACCTTACCTATGATCAGATGCAGATTGGATTTGATTGCGGTGGCGGGACATACAAGATAACCAAAGAGGCAGTAGAAAATTTCGCTAAGCTCATGGGTGACACCAACCCGTATTGCAAAGACGAAAGTGCAGCCAAAGCCTCTCCCTATCAGGGTCTCATCGCGCCTACAGGGATGATCTATATCTATGGATTGAGAATCTGCTGGGATCGAAAGGTGTTTATTGATAAGGCGGTACGGATGGGAGATTACATAGAATTCTACAAACCAGCCCGTCCGGGTGACGTTATCACACTGAAGATGCAGGTGGTTGATAAGAAGCTTACCTCAAGCGGAAGAAGACTTCTCTATATTGGAATGGACCATGAAAACCAGAAAGGTGAAAAAATTGTGTTTATCCGGATGGGTTTCATGGTGCCTGACTCATTATGATATGGAAATGCCACGTGAGATGAGTTACGGTTCATGGAGAAAAAGGAGATAAGTTATGAGCAAGATAGTAGATTATACGGATGTAAAAGTAGGAGATGAGGCCCCTGTTAAATCTTTAAAAGTCGATCAAGAGCTGATTGACAATTACGCCCATATCTGTGGTGATTACAATCCCATCCATGTAGACCTGGAAGAAGCAGCTAAAACCATTTTTAAAGGCACGATTGCCCATGGTACCATCAATGCTGAACCCATCCTTCAGGCCACAGGGAATTATTTGGGAACCTACTGGCCCGCAGAGGGTACTAAAGTTGACATACAGTTTCGATCCCCGGTTCGGCCTGGCGACACCATATCCAGCAAGATAGCGGTGAAACAGAAGAAACCAAAGAGCTTTATAAAAGCAGGCGCGGGGAAAAATACTTTGATCTGTGATATCTCTGTGGTAAATGATAAGGGGACAGAGTGCGTTAGGGGAACCGCTGAAATCGTCGTTCCGTAATCCACTTTATTTTACGTTAAACCTCAGGATACTTTACTCTACCCCCCAATTTTCCACTGGGGGGTAGTTTTATTATGAGCGTTACAGGCAGGTAAAATTCTAAGAGAAAGGAAGGATCCCGTATGGCAGTCAATGTAGTAATGCCTAAACTCGGACTAACCATGGTAAGTGGTAAGATCGTGGAGTGGAAAAAGAATGAAGGGGAACAGGTCAGTGAAAAAGAAATTGTGATGGTGATTGAGACAGAGAAGGTCACCTATGAAGTGGAATCACCCGGCACTGGCATCTTGCATATCATTGTAGCCCCTGATGTAGAAGTTCCTGTATCAGACGTTGTCGGAGTGCTTGCAGAGAATAAGGGAGAGTACGACAAGATAGTCGCAGGTGGTGCCCCAGCCGTCGCCGCAGCCCCTGCAGCAGCTGCAGCAGGACCAGCAGCAGCATCTGCTCCTACAGCACCCGCAGCAGAAGCTGCGGCAGCCCCCGGCGAGCGAGTCAGGATTTCTCCCGTTGCGAAAAAGATTGCCGAAGATAACAAGCTGGATATCACGAAGATCAAGGGGACCGGTCCTGGCGGGAGGGTTGTCAGGGAGGACGTTGAGAAATACTTACAGCAGGCCAAGGCAGCTCCGGCAGCACCTGCTGAAGGCGACCGTCTGGTCAAACTTACCGGCATGAGAAAGGTGATTGCCCGGAAAATGCTCGAAAGCAAGGTGCAAGCAGCCCAAGCATACATGAATAATACCGTGGATGCAACCAAGATACAAGAATATCGGCAGATCCTCATGCCCTATATTGAAAAGAAGTCCGGGGTAAAGATTACTATAACCGATCTGATGATGAAAATTACTGCTGCCGCCATCGAGGTTCATCCTGTAATCAATACCCGCTGGACAGATGAAGGCATCCTCTGGATTAAGGATGTTCACATGGGGATGGCAATGGCTTTGGACGAAGGGCTTATTGTTCCGGTTATCTGGAATGTCAACAAGAAGTCATTGACCGAGATTGCCAAAGAGAGGGTAAGCCTGATTGATCGTGGGAGGAAAGGAAAGCTTACACCAGATGAAATGAAGGGAAGTACTTTCACACTTTCAGCAATGGGGATGTATGGTCTGGAACAATTTACCGCTATCATCAATCAGCCGGAAAATGCCATCCTTGGCGTAGGGACGATTATTGATAAACCGGTCGTGGTGAATGGCCAGATTGTAATCCGACCCATGATGAATGTGACTCTGACTTATGATCACCGGACGATCGATGGTGCTAAGGCGGGAATGTTTATGGCTACTTTAAAGTCCTATATTGAAAACCCCCTTTTGATAATTGCTAAGGTTGATTGAGATTGGAAGGAGAAAAAGATGGCGAATGTTATAGTCATTGGAGGAGGCCCCGGTGGTTATCCAGCAGCTATCCGGGCAGCTCAGCTTGGTGCTCAGGTTACGTTGATTGAGAAATCAGAGCTGGGTGGAACATGCCTTAACCGGGGATGCATACCAACCAAGGCGCTGCTTCAGGCAGCAAAGACTTACGAAAATGCGAAGGAAGCAAAAATCTTTGGCATAAATTGCCAGGGTGTCAGCCTTGAGTTTTCCAAGGTAATGGAACGGAAGGATAAGGTGGTAAAGCAGCTTGTAGGAGGACTCGGCGGTATTGTGAAGAGTCACGCCATCAAGGTGGTGAAGGGCACAGGCTCCCTGACCGGTCCTAAATCAGTAAAGGTTGTGGAAACAGGGGAAGAGATTAAGGGAGACAAGGTTATCATCGCTACCGGTTCTGTTCCGGTAAAAATTCCCATCGAAGGGATTGACCTGCCGGGTGTCATCACCTCTGACGAGGCCCTTTTCCTTGAGAAACTTCCCAAGACCATCCTGATCATCGGCGGCGGCGTAATCGGACTGGAATTTGCCCAGCTCCTTCACAAGATGGAAGTCAAAGTTACCGTGGTCGAGATGCTTTCCCAGATTCTTCCCCTTGAGGATACGGAGATAGCCATGGGTCTTGATGCCCTCCTGAAGAAAGAGGGTATCGAAATATTCACTGACTCCACGGTAAAGAAGATTACAGCGAAGGGAAATGAAAAAGTGGTTTCCTTTGACACCAAACAGGGCCCGCAGGAAAGGGCAGTAGAACTGGTCCTGGTGGCAGTCGGCCGCGCTCCTCATACCAGGGAGCTGAATGCAGACAAGATCGGCATAAAGATGGAGAAAGGGAGAATCCTTGTTAATGAGAAGATGGAGACCAATGTTCCGGATGTCTATGCCATCGGAGATGTGATCGGCGGGTACATGCTTGCCCACGTGGCTACTGCTGAAGGCGAGTGTGCTGCTCAGAATGCTGTAGGAAAACCGTCTAAGATCAATTACCGCTCGGTTCCCCGCTGTGTCTATACCTCCCCCGAAGTTGCAAGCGTGGGATTAAGTGAGAAAGAAGCAAAGGAGAAGTACGGGCAGATTAAGATCGGGAAATTTCCCTTCGTTGGAGTTGGAAAGGCACTCGTAATCAATGAGACAGCCGGAATGGTAAAAATTATTACGGACACCAAGTACGGGGAAATCCTCGGCGTGATGATTTTAGGGCCCCATGCCACTGATCTGATTGCTGAGCTCGGGCTGGCTATTCAGATGGAAGCAACCTTCGAAGACATTGCTCATACCATCCATGCGCATCCTACCATCTCTGAATCGGTGATGGAGGCAGCGCTGGATGTTGATGGTCTCGCCATCCATATGCCCAGAAAGAGGAAGTAGTCATGGAGGATGGGGACAGATCGTTTCTGTTCCTGGATCTCGGTACCGTCGAATACGAAAGGGCTTTTGAACTCCAGAAGAGCTGTGTAGAAGCACGCTCTCAGGAAAAGATCCAGGATATTTTACTCTTACTTGAACACCTGCCGGTATTTACCCTCAGCAGGAGTACCGAGCCGGATCATATTCTTGTCCCCATATCAAATTTGGCGGAACGAGGCATTTCAGTTTCAAAGACCAATCGGGGAGGGGATGTAACGTACCATGGTCCCGGTCAATTAGTGGGCTATGTGATCATGGACCTGCGGAGAAGGGGAAAAGACCTCCACCGCTACGTGAGGGACCTGGAACAGCTCATCATCGATACCCTCGCTGACTGGGGAATATCCGCCAATCGCATTCCAGAGCACCCGGGTGTCTGGGTACATAACGAGAAAATTGCAGCCATAGGCATAGCGGTAAACCGTCAATGGATTACCATGCACGGTTTTTCCCTGAACGTAGACCCCTGCCTTGAACATTTTTCCCTGATCGTACCCTGCGGGATACGGGACCGGGGTGTTACCTCCATGAAGAGAATCCTGGGAGAAGATGTTGACCCGCAGAAATTGCAGCAGGACATCATAAACAATTTTCAGAGGGTCTTTGGGACAAGAGGGGTACGGGTTCAACCGGGAGAGTTTTTATGTTAGCGAAGATGCCGCCCTGGATACGGGTTAAGGGCGTGGATGAGAAGGTACTCTCAACGATGAAAGAAAAGCTTGATGCCTTTAATCTTCATACGGTGTGCGAGAGTGCCACCTGTCCGAATGTGGGGAGCTGTTTCAAGCGGGGGACAGCCACATTCATGATCCTGGGTGATACCTGTACCAGAAATTGTGGTTTCTGCAGTGTGAAACATGGAACCCCGGCTCCGCCTGATCCCGATGAGCCGCGGAGAGTAGCAGAGGCAGCAAGAGAACTGAATTTGCACCATGTGGTTATCACCTCCGTTACCAGAGATGACTTGAAGGATGGTGGTGCGTCTGCCTTTGCTGATACCGTCAGGTGGATCAACCGTTTGCTCCCGGATGCTACGACCGACCTCCTCATACCGGACCTCCATGGGTCAAAAAAGAATGTTGCAACGGTGGCGGATGCCCATCCTGATATCCTTGCCCATAACCTCGAGACCGTTTCCAGACTCTATCCACTGGCGAGAAGGCAGGCAGATTACCGGAAATCCCTTTCCGTGCTGAAGATGGTAAAGGAGATCAATCCGGAGATGTACACCAAGTCGGGAATCATGGTTGGTCTGGGAGAGAAATTTAATGAAGTTCTTGAGGTGTTGGAAGACCTCAGGAGCGTGGATTGCGATTTCCTGACCATCGGTCAGTACTTGCAACCTGCTGCTGAAAACATAGCTGTCCACGAGTTTATCCACCCCGAGATGTTTGAACGGTTCAAGAACGTGGGTGAAGAGATGGGTTTTCGCTATGTTGCCTCAGCACCCCTTGTCCGCAGTTCATTCCATGCAGAAGAAGCGCTTCAGCATATAAAGAGTTATAGAGTTGCAGAGTTCAGGAGTTTAAGAGTTTACGGTTCGTAGGTGAGCCGGGTCACCTACTCAATATCCTTCCAGATATTTCTGAAATCTAAGTACAGATTTTTGTATTCCCACGTTATAAAGTTTAAGAACTTTCTTTTCATAGATAACCCCACTCAGCTTATTTTATAAATAACCATCCGGGGATATGTTTCCTGCCGGTAGATGAGATGGAAGGATGGGGGCGCTTTTGATGGGTCATACAGATCCCGTAGCCCCGGGTAATTTGGGTATCCGTTCCGTTCCTCAAAAATAACAAATTTTATCCCTGTGGATTTGGTCAAGCTCGTCAGCGTCTCAATGCTTGAGAATTTTTCAGGTGTTCCATAATTCATGAATGTGGAAAAACGCCTTTTTTTCGGCGAGAGAGAATTGTAGAAGTACGTACTGGATGAAAAGACCTCACTCTCTTTCATCATCCCGTTTTCATTAAGTACCCTCATAACAACTGCATTTGCCTGAAAGTAAGGGTTGTGTACGTATGATGGCACATACCGGAGCCAGGTAATGAATGTTATAAAAAGAAGAGAAGCAATAAAAAAAAGCAGTTTCATGGGGATCTGGAAATGCCTGCCCAGGTTACATCTCTCGGGGATTATCCTGTCGATGAACCTCAAAGCGAAGATGATCATAAAGGGACAGGCAAAGATGAGGGGCCGGTCTAAAACAAATGCAACTGAAGTGAAAACAAGAATCCCTGAGATGACAATCGCAGTATAGACGATATTTTTTCTGCTGCCATGCTCTTCTTGGAAGAGCGAGAGAAGAAGGCCTGCGATGGCGAAGAGGTTCAGAGGAAACATGGGTTGGATAAGCTCTAATCCCCTCAGGAACTGCCTGAACCAGTTCAGGAGAAATTTCGCAGGGGAAAGCATAATCACGCTAAAGATTGAAATATCATAGGGTACCCTTTGCCAATTGCTCACCCAGTTTTGATCCCCGTATATCCCGAACCAGATATTTTTACCCTGCGACATCCAGAATGGGTTCCCCGTAGAGCTCAAGCTCGTATAGAGGTGGGGAAATGAGGCAATGAGAAAAAAGATGAAATATATGTTCGCATTTTTAAGGGATGAGCTTTCTTTTCCCTTATGGGTATAGAGTAACCAGAAGAACGTTATGACAACCAAAACGAGCGACTGATACCGGACCATGTAGGCGAGCCCAGCAAAAACGCCAGCCATGATGAAATCAGAATCCTTTTGCTGTTCTTTCATGATGTAATAGACGGAGATGAGCTGGAGGGACAGGGCAAGGGTATCATTTCCTTCCAGAAAGAACCACTGGAGAAACAGGGAAAAAAAGAGAAAAAGCTGGGAAAGAAAGGCAAGCCGTTTGTCGTTGAAGAGGGCCAGGGCTATCCGGTAGGTAAAAAAAAGGCAGAGCACACCCCCTGCCAGGGAGATGATCCTTGCAGCGATGAGGTAATCGTTGGAGATGAAAAAGAGTGTCTTAAGTAACAGGGGATAACCGATGGGAAATATACCGTTGATCCAGTTGGGATAGTCATGCAATGTGACGTAGTAGTCTGACCACCATATATAGGTAAAAAAATCTTCCCAGTGGACAATGAGGTTATTGAAGCTGATATATCCTGCAATGATGAGAGATATGACGGGAATAATATAGGGCATAGTCGTTACCATTTCTTCACCCAAACCGCTTTTTTGTCAAGATATTTTGTTTGCCCCTCTGAAAGGAAAAGTGCCGCAAGGCAATCCTTCTCTCCTTGCGCTGAGTATGAAAGTGTCATATTATCTCAGGAGCTATGAGAACTGATTGAGGAGGTTCTATCATGGGAATTGCTTCCATGAATCCCGCAAACGGAGAAGTCATAAAGACATTCATCCCTCTGACAGATAGAGAGGTTACAAATAAACTTGCCCTGGCTCAGAAAGCTTTTGAGCAATACAAAAACATACCCATTTCCCAGAGGGCGAAGTGGATGAACGAGGCTGCTCAGATCCTTGAGCGAAACAGTAGGCAGTTCGGAAAACTGATCACCCTCGAAATGGGTAAAACATTTGTTTCTGCTGCCGGTGAGGTAAAAAAGTGTGCTCTTAACTGCCGGTATTATGCCGACCATGCTACTGAATTTCTCAGAGATGTTTCTGTATCAACCGATGCCGGGAGGAGTTTTATCCGTTTTCAGCCTCTTGGTGCTGTCCTTGCTGTCATGCCTTGGAATTTTCCCTTCTGGCAGGTATTCCGCTTTGCAGCGCCAGCACTAATGGCAGGAAATGTTGCTTTGCTCAAGCATGCCTCAAACGTGCCCCAGTGTGCTCTCACCATTGAAGAGATTTTCCGGGAGGCAGGATTCCCTGAAGGAGTCTTTCAGACAATGCTCATAACGGCTGAAAAGGTTAAAGATGTTCTTGAAGATGAGCGTGTAAAGGCAGCCACCCTCACCGGCAGCGAGTCAGCCGGTGCAAGTCTGGCTTCGATTGCCGGGAAGAACATCAAAAAGACCGTCCTTGAACTGGGCGGGAGCGACCCGTTTATTGTTCTTGAAAGTGCAGATCTGGAGTCAGCAGTTTCGACGGCTGTGACAGCACGGATGAGCAATAACGGTCAATCCTGCATTGCAGCGAAACGGTTGATTGTAGTGGGGTCAATCGGTGAGAAATTCGAGCAGAGGCTGGTTGAGAAATTTAAAGCCTTAAAGGTCGGTGACCCCATGGAGCCGGAAACTGACCTCGGCCCACTGGCAACTTCAGACATTCTTCAGACCTTAGATCATCAGGTACAGACGTGCATTCAGAAAGGAGCAAAGGTGTTAACCGGCGGACAACCATTGTCTGATTGTCCAGGGAACTTCTACCTGCCGACTATTTTAACTGACATTCCCCCGGGTACACCTGCAGACAACGAAGAATTCTTTGGACCGGTGGCTCTTCTCTACCGGGTGAAAGATATTGATGAAGCAATCCGTCTCGCCAACAGAACTCCTTTCGGCCTGGGAGCAAGCGTGTGGACGAAGAATAATTCAGAGATAGAAAAACTCGTCAATGAACTTGAATCAGGTGCAGTTTTTGTCAACGGGATGGTTAAATCAGACCCCCGGCTGCCTTTTGGTGGCATCAAGCACTCTGGATATGGAAGAGAACTGGGAATCCAGGGTATCCATGAATTTATGAATATCAAGACGGTGTGGGTAAAGTAGAAAGTAAAATAATTTAGCTATCATTTCTGAATTGATTTCACTTATTTCAACCAGCAAGAGAATTTTGGAATATAATTAAACCATGGAACAGGCTGTTTTTGTCTCAAAAGTTGAAAACCTGAAGTACTGTGACGAGGATTTCTCCCGTCTCTATTTTGGGATGGAGTTCTGTGAAAGGCTTATCCCTGATGCAGCTGATCTGAAAAAGGTAATAAGCTTTGTCAATGAGAAGAAAATAGATTTCACGCTGGTTACTCCCTATGTGACCGAAGACGGTCTGGAGAGAGTCGAAAGACTCCTCGGGACGCTGGCTGAAGCAAAGCCTGGGAGCGAAGTGGTGTTTAATGACTGGGGCATGTTCCAGGTGATGAATGATAAATATCCAGAACTGATTCCCGTGCTGGGCAGGATGCTGAACAAGATGAAGCGGGGACCAAGGCTGCTCAACGTCCTGGACAAGATCCCTTTGGAAAGCGTGACCTATTACAGAAGCCCGAGCATTACCATACCAGAGATCCGGGAATTTCTCCTGAAGAAGGGGATATACAGGGTTGAGTTCGATAACCTTTTCCAGGGAATTGACCTGGAGCGATGCGGAGATGAAATAAAGAAAACGCTCTACATGCCGTTTGCTTACATCACCACCACCCGCCTCTGTCTGACTGCATTGTGCGACAGACCGGACAAGGTGAAAGAGGTAGGAATTACCCCCTGCGGTCACGAATGCCAGAGATACACCTTCTATCTTAAGAATCCCATAATGATTACCAACCTTATCCGAAAGGGAAATACCATCTTTTTTTGCAATGAAGAAATTCCGGATAATCTCAGGATGTTTGACCGGGTCGTAATTGAGCCTGAAATACCAATCTGATAAAGGAAACCATGAAAATCCTATCCCCCTTGGATAGCAAGGAAGAAGTAGGAGAATTAATACAGGCCGGAGCTGATGAGTTTTTCTGCGGGCTGCTGGAGGAGACCTGGCATAGAAAGTATCCTGTCATATCCATCAACCGGAGGCCAGCCGGGAAAGGTCACTTCCGGACCTTTGCTGATTTGAAAGAAGCGGTTTCGATGGCAAAGGAGCACAATGCCCCCATTTACTTCACAGTGAACGAGCATTACTATATTGACGAGCAATATGACCTGGTGCTGGATTACGTGAAGAAAGCTGTAGATGCTGGTGTTTCAGGAATCATCCTCGCCGATTACGGGCTGCTCACCGTCCTAAAGGAAATGAACCTATCGGTCAAGCTCCAGGTCGGAACCGGAGGAACCGTCTTTAACTCTCAGTCAGCAAGATTTTACCAGAGAATGGGTGCATCAAGCGTAACCCTTCCCCGGCATCTTACCATTGATGAAATCAGGAAAATAGTTGAAAATTCTCCAGAGATCGAGTTTTGCGTCTTCATCATCAATTCCCGGTGTGTCAATGTGGACGGATTCTGTACCTTTGAGCACGGCCTTTCGGATCAATCGTGTTTCCCCCTTTACCGGAATGCCTGTATGCTTCCCTATCATATTTCCCTCTATCCACAGGTCAGCGCTGAGGAGCGGGATATGGGGGATATCATCAGGGAGCACCGCTTTCTGGAGCGGCAGCACATATGGGAGACAGTGCACGTGGATGACCACCCGTGCGGCGCATGTGCTCTGTATGAATTCAGAGAGATCGGCATCCACGCCGTGAAAATTGTGGGACGGGGGAATACCCTTGAACGGAAAGTGAATGATGTAAGATTTTTACGGACCATCCTCAACCTGCTTGAGGAAGAGAATCCGTCCTTGATTGACTTCAGAAAATCTGCACGGGAACTGTATCAGAATACCTACTCCCGACCCTGTCGAATGCACATGTGTTACTACCCTGAAGTGATGGAAATGCCAGCCTAAAATTTGCTTGCCGCCTGTTCCCGTTCATGGTAAATTTAATTTGATATTCTAATAATTACTTGATAATTATTTAGGTATCTAACTATATTCCCTGTAGGAGTTTTCGTTGAAAGAGGGAATGAAGTACCGTTTAACAGAACTGTGCGGAAGAAGGCTTGGAATCTATACAGGTGCCGGCACCTCTCATTCCTGGCTGTGGTTTGTGGATGTCCTTGAGAGGATGGGGCTTGATAATCTCGTCTGTATAGATGAAGGTGACCTCAAAAAAGGGGATGAACTGAAGAAAGTGAGCGCACTCCTCATATCAGGGGGGGATACCTTTGCCATTGCAGATGGTCTGGGCAGGGAAGGCGCAAAAAGCATAGAACAGTTTATTTCTGAAGGCGGCGTTTATTTTGGCTCCTGCGCTGGCGCCTATCTGCCTTTGAAATCTTCAAAGTATCCCTTAAACCTTTTGAATCTTGCCGGAGTAAAGATCAGCAATCTTTCAAAAAGTCGCCCCTCTTCACTGACACAATCAGAAAAGTTCTGCACGCCCTACGGGTGCCACTATGTGTTCCATCCCGTCCGGGACGAAGTAAAGATAAGAATCACGAATGGATACTCCTCAGGGGTAAAGGAGGAGATTACCGCACCGCTCTATGGCGGACCCTGCATGGAACCATCAGAGGATGTGACGCCGATAGCCTTTTATCAAGGTTTCACAGACAGGACCCTTTTTCTCGTAGATAAAAATATTGCAAAAGAAACGGTGCTTGGCAAGACGGCGGTGTGCAGCAAAGCAGTGGGGAAGGGCACACTATATCTTTCCGGCCCTCACCTGGAACATCCCTTCTATCCTGAAGCAAACGAATTGCTCCTTGATATGCTGTGTGACGGCCTCCAGGAGAAACACGTTTCTTCACGTGCTGATCAGGAGATTGAAGCAGGTGTCCGGGTATCCCGTGAGCTTTTGAAAGGACTGAGAAGAGAGCTGAGCGGTTCACGGATTATCGCCCTCGCTCTGGAGAGGGAGTCTATGTCATGGCTCATCGGGAACAAAGTCTATGAGCCGGAGAAGTTCCGGGTGTTCATTGAAGCGCTCTGGAACCGCCTCGGCCTTCTTGAAAAGCTTTCAGATAAGAGTTTGTCAGGCGAAGACGTTCAGAGTCTTACCGCCTGCGCAGGTATGGTGAGAGAGAAATTAAAGGTGCTCAAGACTGAGATACACCATTCATCAGATACCACAGAACTGGTGGAGGATATTTTGTCCGGTCTGCGAACCCTGGCATCTTCCTTTATGAATCTGTATTTCAGGTTGAAAAGACAAGAACACAGGTAGGAGGAAAAAAGAAATGTACATGTACTACGAAGCCCAATGGAGCCTTTATGTCTTTACGGTGATTACGTTGGTAATATTCTTTATCGGCGTCTACGCCAATATCTACCTTATGAGAAAAGGGAAGGCGAAAAGCCTTATGCATAAACTAAATATTGGCGCTATGATGAAAGCACTTATTGTCAATGTGATATT
>Ga0315280_10004969_pt1 | contig 19288 bp, 20 predicted proteins | sample YL17G06_40_MG_FD_203697 | JGI IMG/M metagenome (GOLD analysis project Ga0315280, IMG submission 203697) | Sediment microbial communities from Yellowstone Lake, YNP, Wyoming, USA - YL17G06_40 | ecosystem: Environmental > Aquatic > Freshwater > Lake > Sediment | place: USA: Wyoming | collected... | reverse complement strand
ACCGGGTCCTTAGTTTGGGAAACCGTCTCAAGAAAGTCGAAGGCTTCCTTGTCAAGCTGATAACCCGCCGAAATTGTAAGGGCAACCGCCTTCTGAAGCTTCTCACTCAAAGCTGCAATTTCCTCCATTCTCCTTCCACAGGAACAACAATATATCCTTCTTTAATGTCTCCAACCAATTCAATTTTTCCTTGAAGGTAAAGATAGCCCGTGAGGGAGGCTGTAACCGCGTCGATCTCATGGGGTGTTAAAGCCCGCTTTTTAAGGTCTCCCTCTAACCCTAAGCATATGAAAATTTCTTGAATTTTGCTCCATTCTTTCGTAGGCATTTTTAGCGCTTTGCGGGTTGACGCCGGATGGACCTCAATCACTTTGAGCCCTCTGCCAACAATTTGCTGAGTCAATTTCATTGCCCGCAAAGTCAACTTTTCCATGGCTGGGAAACGTGGAGGAAAAACGGGATATCCGCGTTTATGCATTTCTCTATCAGCTTTTCTCATAGCGCCTTCTTTTGGCAGGCTTAGAGGGGAGTCTATCGCGATGAGGGCTGGTTCGCATTCAGTTGAACGTTTCAGGATTTCCTCATCATTGTATAGGTGGCAAGCGGAGACTTTTTTATTCATCCACACAGTCCATCCCGTAGGATTATTCGACGTTCCAGCTAGGTCTATGCCAACAATGACGCTTTTCAAGGCAACCCCATACACTCTTATTTTAGGTGAACTAATATTTTTGTTGAGGGTTTAAAATGGAGCTTCGTAAAGTTCAGCGAACTGGAGGCGGAACGTTTCTCGTTTCCCTTCCCAAAGAGTGGGCTGAAAGAAATGGACTTGACAGAGGTTCCCTTGTCGCCGTTTCTGAAAGACTCAACGGCCGCCTTGTCGTTGATCCAAAGTATGGTGTGGAACGCGCCCAGCAAACAGCCGTAATAAAGCCTACGCCATATCTTGTCCACGAAATCATTGGGAAGTACCTGTTGGGCTATGACATTCTTCGAGTTGAGGCAAAGGATAGGATAAGCCCAGAGGATCGCGAAAGCGTTAAGCAGAGATCAAGTCGATTAATTGGCTTAGAGATCATTGAGGAGGACTACTCCAGAATTGTTATGCAATGCCTCCTAGAGCCTTCTTCTTTTCCGCCTGAGAAAATTCTTCGTCGCGAATACTCCATAGCCTCAAACATGCATAGAGACGCCGTCACCGCCCTAATCGAAGGCGACGTTCCCCTAGCCAAAAATGTGGTGGCAAGGGACGACGAGGTCGACCGACTATACTTCCTCTTAGTTAGGATTCTCCGAACAGTGATTCAAAACCCCTACTTAAGCGAAAAATTGGAAATTCTACCCATTGATTGTTTAGACCACCGCTTAGCCGCAAGCCTAGTTGAATCAATAGGGGACCAATCAACCCAAATCGCCGAAAACGCCATTGGGCTAAAAGGCGCCAAACCAACAGAGAAGCTCTATCAACTCTTTCTAAACCTTCATAAAATTGCTTATGCGTCCCATGAAAACGCCATGAAAGCACTGTTTTCCCGCGACATTTCTTTGGCAGAATCCATAAGGGCAAGAAGGGAAGTGGTTGCATCCGTCTTTCATGAAATTGAAACCATTGTCCATGCTCAACCAATGGAATTTGCTCCGTATATTCTTGCCGCCTCTTCCATAAGCCGAATTTACGATTATTGCGTTGACATAGCCGACCTTGGCATGCCTAGGCCCATCTAGGTGAACACCTCTACGGTGGATAGAGGGAGACAAAACCTTTTAGACGAGGATTCCCTTGAATTGTTGTGGAAAGAGCCGGGGATTAGCCCGTTGCCAGAGCATAATACGCTCTAATATGGGGTGACAGAGTGGTAATTGTGCTGGCCTCGAGATCTAGTGTGTCAAAATGGGGTCAGAGGAGTCAGCCAGTGGGCCTTTGCGCCCTCAAGGGTTCAAATCCCTTCCCCGGCGCCAATTTCTCATTCTTGTATCCCCTCTTCTGTTAGGTTGAGGGTGCCTTTCACGGAGCCGTCATCTAAATGTTCAAAGATGAATCCCATTCTCTTCATAAGATTAATAGCCTGATAGTTATCAGGTAACATTACCCCGTAGATGGTTTCAAGTTTTTTATCTTTACAAATTTCAATCATATAATCTACCATCTTTGATCCTAAGCCTAAGCCTTGCCAAGGATCAGCAACAATGAAGGCTATTTCGCCTTTTTTCCCATCAGGTTCAATAATTAGCCTAACGGCACCTAGGATTTTTTGTCGTCCCTCCTCGTTTAATTCAGCCACGATGGCCATTTCTCTGTCATAGTCAATATTGCAGTATCGAACCCTAACCTCGTGGGGTGTGTCTTTAATCATGTGGAAAAACCTGTAACGTATAGACGGGTCCGAAAAGTTTTGAAACATTTCCAGCCACAAAGGCTCATCCTCGGGCTTTATGGGTCTTAGAATAACCGTTCGGCCGTCGCGAAGCCTCCACAAACTTTCATACTTTTTAGGGTATGGAGTGATCACCAAATGTTCATGGGGTTCAAGTTTAACGAGTACACGTTCTTTATCAATGACGATGCGGGCGTCAAGAGCAAAGGCTTCCTTTTCATCTATGAATAATGGATTAATATCAACTTCTTCCAGTTGTGGAAAGTCAACAAGCATCTGGGAAAACCGCACCATTGTCTCTTCAAGAAGCTTAAGATTCGCTGGCGGCAAATTTCTATAACCTTTTAGGAGTTGATAGACTTTCGTTTCCTCCATGATTCGTCTAGCCAAAGTTTGATTTAACGGTGGAAGCCCGACAGCAACGTCTTTGAAAACTTCTACACCGACGCCGCCCATTCCAAACAATATTATTGGACCGAAAAGCGGATCAGTTTTAGCTCCGAGAATAATTTCATAGCCCCGTCTTTTAATCATGGGTTGAACCGTAACGCCGCGAATCTCGGCTTCTGGATTATATTCTTTGGCTCGTCGCATAACATTGTCAAATGCCTCTCGAAGTTCGCCCTCAGAATTAACGTCAAGCACAACCCCTCCCGCATCAGTTTTATGAACAATTTGAGGCGAAAGGATTTTCAGAACCGCTGGATAGCCTGTTTGCGAAGCTGAAATAGCTGCTTCATCCGCGGTCTTTGCCACTAACGTTTTAACAACTGGAATATCGTAACATTCTAGAAGTTGTTTTGCTTCCATTTCGGTCAATATTTCACGGTTTTCCTTCGCAGCGTTTCTCATTATCACTGTAAGAGGGCGTTTCGGTGGAACACTATCTACAGGCAGTTCTTCGGGTGTTTCATAAAGCAATTCAAGGTTACGCTTATAGTGATACATATACATGTATGTTTTAACTGCTTGCTCTGGGGTTGAATAGGTTGGAATATTGTTTTCGTTAAAAACGCGATTTGCCTCTTCCACTGTCCCATAACCCATAAAAGAAGTCAAAATCGTTTTATTACGATAACCCCTACTTTTGTAGAGATCCACAATATTTTTCGCGATTTCAACAGGCTCTGCCACGGCTTGAGCGGTATAAATTATCAATAAACCGTCAACGTTCTCATCGTTGAGACATGCTTCAACCGCCGCCTTATATCTGTCAGCTTTGGCGTCTCCCAGGATATCAATTGGGTTGCCTCTGCTCCAATAATGAGGTAAAACATTGTTAAGCGTCTCCATCGTTTTTTGGCTCAATTTAGCCAGGTTCCCTCCTCTGGCTATAAGTGCGTCTGTAGCCATTATTCCTGGACCGCCTGCATTAGTGATTATGGCAAGATTTGGGCCTCTAGGCAGGGGCTGCATTCCTAAAACTTCAGCGCAGTTGAAAAGGTCATCGATCTCCTCAACACGTACTAATCCAGCACGTTTAAAGGCTGCATCATAAACCATGTCTTCGCCAGTAAGCGACCCTGTATGCGAAGCGGCAGCCCTTGCGCTCTCGCCAAACTTTCCAGCCTTCACCACAATTATTGGTTTTGTTCTTGCAAAGTGTCTTGTGGCGCTCATGAATTCTCTGGCATCAGTTATCCCTTCAATATACATCAACATGCTCCTTGTTTTTGGGTCAGTGCCAAAATAGTCTATGAGATCGCCGAAATCTACGTCGATCATTGAGCCTACGGAAACGAAGTTACTGAAGCCTATGTTTTCGTAGGTTGCCCAATCAAGGATTGCCACGCCTAAAGCGCCGCTTTGAGAAATAAATGCGATTTTGCCAGGCTTCGGCATTTTAGTCGTAAAGGTTGCGTTAAGATGGATGCTTGGACGGATTATGCCTAAACAATTGGGTCCTATAATTCGCAGATTATATTTCTTCTTTATTTCCAGAATTCTGTCCTCTAATGCTTTGCCTTCCGGTCCAACTTCTTTGAAGCCAGCTGAAATGATGATAATTCCGATTATTCCAGCTTTTCCACACTGCTCAACTACATCAGGAACAGTTTTAGCCGGGGTAGCGATTATTGCAAGGTCAACTGTTTCTGGAAGTTGATTCACCGTTTGATATGCTTTAAAACCGAGAATTTCCTTTTTGCGAATGTTAACAGGGTAAACCTTGCCTTCATATCCTAATCCTATGAGATTTTTCATTAATATAAATCCGACAGAGCCTTCCTCGTCACTTGCTCCAATCAACGCGATGCTTTTAGGATTAAAAATCTTGTCAAGATTTAGCGTAACCAAGATGTAACCGCTCTTAATTAAAGATTAAACAGAATTCGGTAAAAAACATTATCATTCCTTTGTGTTGTATCGCTTCTCGCTGAAGATGATGAATAAGTAGAATTTGTTTTATGGATTTATGAAGTTAATAGAATCTTCAAGTAGCCTCGATTTCCTTAATTTGTGTTTCATTTTATTTGCGGTGTTTAGGAGGGCTTCGTAGAGTCCTTGCGCCGTCTCTTTTAAGGTTCTTTTAGATACGGCGTGCTCGTTCTGTTTTGTGGCTTTGTCTACGGCTCCGATTATAGCGGTGCACATTAGGCGTTGCCTCTCTATTCCGTCTTCTGTTGTGCCCGGGGGCATTTCGCGTCCTCCCATATTGTAGGGCAAAAATCGGTCTAATACACCGAATTTCTCTGTGCTCCATCCTTCTACTCCTGCGCCCATGGCAGAGCCTATGTTTGAGGCGGCTATGCATCCGTAAATTTTGTCGAATAAATCTGTCATTTCAAAGCCCTCAATAGTTGTAGACCTGTTTTCGAGTCTCTTTTCCTTGTGAAGGCTGGTTCCGCTATCTCCAGTATGGCTACTTCAGCTAGATATAGAACTTTGCTTCCGTATTCTAGGTGTCCTCCATGCGCCTTATGGGCGTCAGCCACGGCTATGTGGGCGTGAAGTTTTCCCTCTGCAAGTATGCCGTCTATTGAAAGAATCTCTAAGGGTCCTTCAACCGTGAAAAACTCCTCCTTGGCTGGAACATCGAGGGTTGTGACTCTATGCAGTCGGCAGTCTTCAAGGGTTCCTATTCCAGAGACAATCACTCCATTTAGAATATTATTTAGGCGAGCCGCCTCTTCCAGAGACTCTAAGAGAAGGTCCCTCCTATCGCATCTTACGACAAGCATCCTTTCTGACTTGGCAACCCAAGCTTCCATATTAATCCGCTTCTCCTAATACCGTTGTATTCTAAGAGTTTCTATTATTTGATTTTAACGTCAAGGCAGTTCCTAGTTCTCTTTGGCGTGTGTAGCGACTTCTTCATGGAAACGAGGTTTTAGGCGTTCATAAACAGCTTTAACATTGAATCTTATTAGTTCGCCAATTGCCAAAGTTAAGGGCGGTATGAAAATCAGCGTGTATTGTGGCCATTTCACCGGATAAAAGAATAGGAAGGATGCCGTGGCTAAATACCATGCACCGTAAATTTTGTTTCTTTTGTATAGGAAGGGAAATCCCAGCAAGCCTAGAAATAGCACGAAAGCGTCCCAGTGGAAGATAAATTTTTGGGCGTGCCAAGGGTTGCTCGTGCTCAGCCAAACGAATTGGTGATATATAGGCAAGTTGGCTTCTGTCACCCATGGAGACTCCCAATGGGTCGGATGGAAAAATAATGATAGGATAAGCCTTTCGCCCGTGTTAGTCCATAAAATTGGGTCGCATAAGAAGAAGGTGAAAATTGAAACAGCGCCGTAGCATACCAGCGGTTTTAGGCTGGTGAAAGCGAAATTCTGTTTCAGACTTTTCCAAAGGAGAATCAAAGACAAAGCGGCTGGTATTGCCATAAAAGAATATTTTGAAGCGAAACCCATGCCTGTCGCGATGGCTGAAATGATTAAGTACTTGTTCAGTTTGGATTTAGATCGGTTGAAGGCTAGAACCGCTAGAGTGGCGAAAAAGGCTGTTGAGCTGTCCAAATAAGCCACAGACGAGTACATGATGCTCCAAGAATTAACCGCAAGGAAGAAACCAGCTATAGGGTTAACAAAGCTAATCAGTATAACGTTGCCCACTGTGAACAAAGCGGATACTACGCGAGAGGCAATTAAAGAGCCCTGAAAATCGTTGACAGAACGTGTAACTAATATTGAAATGGCGTAAATTAGTTTAGTAAATACGGGATGCTCTATGTTAAAGTCGTAATGTATAACATCGTTCCAGTCACGGTTTTTGATGGCATTAGCGTAGTGCATAGAAGCTGGCAAATAAAATTTCTCGTCGACTTCCACGTCAAGAATGTTTAAAGCGTGCCAACGCAGAGTGAAAGCAAAAATGCCTAACCATATGGCTAAGACAAAACCGATAATTTTCCTATTTTTATTAAATAGCATCGAAAATTTACTGAAAACTGAGTGAAGGTTCTTTGTTTTAATAAAGAAGAAGACTATGAATTCCATGGAAAATAGCAAGCCCATCAAAAAGCTGACGAGGAGAAATGCTTTGTATGGAAGAGCAAAATCGGGCAAAGAATAAGCTAGCTCAGTCCTCAGCATCTTTCCGTCCTCTATCATCATTATTAAAGGGTGCTCCTATATTTTTTAGGGTTAGTTCTCCCAGAACCTCGTTGGCTTAGAGATTTGACGGAACCTTTTGCTACTTACCATACAAATCTTGCTAAGTGTTTCACTCGTAGCGTAAGGCTTCAACAGGATTTAGTTTTGAAGCTTTTCTTGCTGGATATAAGCCGAAGATAATACAAACAACTATTGCAAAAATGAAGGCTATTAATATCCATTCATGTGAAAAAACAGGATTTATTGCCATACGTTGGGTTTCTGGTGTTCAAAAAACAGTGTCTTGCCAGTGTTGTGGCTACATGAAACTCGACAATGTGTAGGCCAGCGCCTTAACGCCTCACTCTTTTATACAGGGGTCTTTTTCAAGGGCTTTCTTTTGAGTTCGGTGCCGCAAACTTCGCACGATCGAAGTCTGTAATCGGAAGGATATTTTCGGTGGCACGCAGGACAGTACAAAATCCATTCTAAACGAAAGCGTATGCCAAAAGTGGCGAGGGAAGCGAAACCTACGCCCACTTGGTTAGCCACATTTTGAATTGAATAGTCATCGGTGACGATTAATGCATCATAGCCCATCGTCTTTTGTTCGAGGGCTAGGGCTAAAACCTGCAGGTCAACTTCTGAAAGGAAAAGCACGTCTCCCACCTTTTTAGAGGACTCTTTAACCCTTTTGAGAAAATGAGCCCTTGGCACTTTAAGCCTCAGTTTTCCGCTTTCAACCGCAGCCCTAAACCGCACCCAAGGTAGCGAGTTTGCAACAAGCTCATCCTCAACTGTGGGAACCGAGTACTGCTCAGCATCCACTGAGAAGGGATCAAAGCCAGCAATGAAGGCTGAGGTGTCGAGGACAATGATTTTCTTTGTTTTGTGCGTTTGGGTTCTCTCCAACTTATTTTGGTTTTTGAGTGTGGGAAAAAGGTTGTGGCGGTTTTGTTTGGGTTCACTTGCATACCCACATAGATGGACAGAGACAGACACGGGTAGAAGGGGGGCTATTGACGTTAGGGATAACTGCCCTTTAGTTAGTAGGGCTTTATCCCAGATGCTGCTTTGCAAATTTTAGAAGCTTTTTATGATCTACAGTAGAAGAGGGAAAACAACAATTATAAAGGAAGCAAGCTTTATGAAATGCTCCAATGCGGAATTCCCTTCTAGGCATTTCTTTACGGCTTCAATTCCCTCCCTCGGGGTCACCTCTGTTAAGAAGCCGCGCACACCCATATTAATAGGCAAAATAGGCGGCTCAGGCTTAGGAATCACAAGGCAAGTTCTTAAGATGGTGCCGTCTCCTCCTATCGTTATAATCCAATCCACCTTCATGCTTTCAAGTGGTAAGGCTTCATCCAACCTGTTGGCGTACTGAGCCAACTTCGGCTCTAGGAAAACCTTCAGCCCCTTGCTTTCCAGATGTCTCAATAATTCTACTGCGTATTCCAGCGCCTTTTTTCGGTCTGGACGCGCAACAATACCTACCACATTAAACATTTCGTTCCTCCCAAGCGACAATGGCACCCACCTTGTTCATTTAGCCTTCATTAGCGGCAACTAAGCATAAGTTGATACAAAATAAAAACTTTGATGATTATGATGACGCAAGCCTTATAGGATGCTCCTCAAGTTTTTCTCTTGAATAAACATGTATGTTTCAAGGATACTTCGCCATAGGCGTGGCTATCATGGGTACGGTTGGTTGGCTATTAACTTTCTTTGATGGGAAGAACCTTTACTTTGCTGGACAAATAACTAGCCTAGCCTTCTTCTTCCCCATGCTCTATACTCTAATTTTGTTTCCAAGACCTGATCTAGGCTTTTCGCCCTTTGTGAATGTAGGCGCCGGATTGGAAATCTTTAAGAGTTGTCCAATGCTTTCAAGCAGCCTCTTGTTCTTAAGCTTGGTTATCGCAACGTATGTAAGCAGTTTGAAAGGAAAAAAGCTCGGCGTCGGATACCTCTTTATAGGAGGTTTAATTTTCCTCGGAATACCTTGGTGCATCTCAGATTTGCCAGTTTTAGGCGCCACGCTAGTTTCTGCAATCGTTATCCTTGCAGAAGGCAGTTTAATGTACGGACGTGAAAAACGAAAAGAGGAAATAGGGGATAAGTGCCTCTCCCTGATCCGCGAGAAGGGCGAAGTCACCCTCGAAGACGTAATGATCGGGTTACGTTTACCCATGATCGAAGCAGAAGACATTCTGTACGACATGTGGGACAGGGGATTACTCGAAAAATACGAAAGACGCACAAGAACATTTTATCGCCTTGCATCGAAGGAACATAATTAAGCAAGATTCAGCAAATTTTAAGAATAAAGATTCACTCATAGAAAATTGCTTGATGTTGAAGGGAGCAAAATGAGCAAGCCCATGGATGTTGGAGAATTAAAGGTCGGAAGCTTCGTAATCGTCGAGGGCGAACCATGCCGCATTGTCGACTATTCAAAGTCGAAACCTGGGAAACACGGTTCAGCTAAGGCGAGGGTCGTCGCCATAGGCATATTTGACGGCGTGAAAAGAAGCTTTGTAAAGCCTGTTGACGCGCAAGTTGATGTGCCTATCATCGATAAAAGGAGCGGTCAAGTCATAGCCTTTTTGCCCACAACCGTACAATTGATGGATCTTGAAACGTATGAAGTGTTTGAGGGTCCGTTGCCAGAAGAGGCGGAGTTGAGGTCAAAACTCACTTCAGGCGTAGAAGTTGAATATTGGCAAATGTTAGGCAGAACAAAAATAATGAGGGTAAAGGGCTAGCTAAGCCGTTAAATTGTCCCTAAGGGTTTTGTAAGTTAATGAATACGCTCTTCTTTACCAATTGTAAATGAGGCAAGAACCTTGAAACACGTTAAGCAGATGCACATACGCCCAGGAATCAGCGTGGGCGAACTCGTCCAAGAGATGAATGAATGCGGCGTGCTCGGAGCAGGAAAACTTGGGAAAGCCGCTGAACTGGTAGCCGAAATGTTTGGCGATTCGGACTGTACGGTGTTTTTAACTTTGGCTGGTCCGCTTGTTCCTGGAGGGCTTAGGAAAATCATTAGCGACCTCATTGGTCGAGGATACGTGGACGTGGTTGTTACTACTGGGGCTAACATGGTGCACGACATTGTGGAGGCATTGGGGCATAAACACTCGCAAGGCACTTTTCTGGCTGAGGACAAGAGGCTTAAGGCTGAAAACATTGGCAGGATTGGCGACATATACATTGAGCAAGAGGCGTTTAAGCATTTGGAAAAGTGGATTTACCAAATATTAGAAGGCATTCCGGAGGAGAAAAGGGAGCGAATCTCTGGCGCAGAACTTCTCTTAGAGTTTGGGAAAAAAATTCAAGACTCTGAGTCGATCCTCGCTACGGCAGCGAGAAAAAATGTTCCCATCATATGCCCAGCCTTTATTGACTCCATAGCTGGCTTTCATTTATGGATTTTTGGACAAGACAAGAGGTTAAGGATTGATCCTCTCCTTGATACAAGTGTGCTCATGGACAAGGTGTTTGAAGCGAAAAAAGTCGGTATAATCATACTTGGCGGGGGATGCCCAAAACATTTCACTTTGTTCGCCAACACCTTCCGCGAAGGCGTCGACTATGCGGTTCAAATCACCATGGACAGACCTGAACCCGGAGGCTTAAGCGGCGCTCCCTTAGAAGAGGCAATCAGTTGGGGCAAGGTGAAGCCTGAGGGTAAAATGGTAACCGTAATATGCGACGCCACAATCGCCTTTCCGCTTATCGTTGCTGCAGCCTTGGAAAAACTGGAAAAAGTTCATTAATGGCGAAGGTCTCGTTTTATTGAAGCCGATGATGCTGGAAGAGCCCTCAGACTCGATGAAGAGCTTATGAGCGCGGGGTCTTCAATCTTTAACTATCTCGAAAACCATTACATTATAATTGTAAATTTCATTAGGGAAAGGTTGACTGTTGCTTGCGTGCTGAAATTAAGGTGAGCGGCATTGTTCAAGGCGTGGGCTTTCGGCCCTTTGTTTATCGAACCGCCTTAGCAAACGGTTTAGTGGGTTTTGTGCGGAATCGGGGCGACGCTGGCGTTGAGATCGTGGTCGAAGGAAAAGAGGAGGGGGTTAGGCGTTTTCTTAAGGATTTGAAAGAAGAGAGTCCGCCTCTTGCTCAAATCTATAGACTAGTTGCAAATTATGGGGAAGATAGAAATGATTTTGAAAACTTTTCCATATTTAGGAGTTCGGAGGACGTTGAGCTTTCGGGTTCAGTTGTTCCGCCGGATGTTTCAATCTGCGATGGATGTCTAAAGGAGCTTCGAGACCCCGAAAACAGGCGGCATGACTACTTCTTTATTACGTGCACCGATTGCGGACCCAGATACACCATCATTGAGAAGCTTCCATACGATAGGCAAAACACCACAATGCAAAATTTCATGATGTGCAACCACTGCCTAAAGGAGTATACGGATCCATCTAACCGAAGGTTTCATGCCCAAACAGTGGCATGTAGCAAATGCGGTCCCAAAGTCTACCTTACGACTAACAATGGTCAATTAATGGAACAGAAGGACCCCATTCGAGAGGCTGGAAGACTCCTAGAAGAGGGCTACATAGTTGCCATTAAGGGGAATGGAGGCTTCCACATTGCAACTGCCACAACTCAGTCTAAGCCTATTATGAGGCTGAGAAAAACTAAGCATAGGACTCAAAAGCCCTTTGCAATAATGTCCCGCGACATTGAAGCCATAAAATCCTTTGCGGAAGTGAGTCCAAGAGAGGCTGAGCTTTTGTCGTCTTATGTTAAGCCAATTGTTTTGTTGAGGAAAAGCGACAGATACTATCTTTCAGATTTGATTTCTCCGGGCTTGCACAATGTAGGCGTGATGCTTCCATACACGGGCTTGCATGTAATGCTTTTTGATGGGGTGCGTGAACCCGCCTTTGTTATGACAAGTGCGAATCCTCCTAACGAACCCATCATCACAAGGAACAGTGAAGCCGTTAAAAAACTAGGGTCCGTGGTTGACTACTTCCTGCTTCACAATAGGGCGATCGCCCAAAGATGCGACGATTCCGTTGTTCGTGTCCATGGAAAAAGTCAGAGCATAATACGTAGGTCTAGGGGATATGCCCCCGCACCGATTCGCCTAAACCATTCGGTAAAAAATTGTGCCATAGGCGTTGGCGCCGAGCTTAACGTAGCCTCATGCGTTCTATTGCGGGATAAGGCTTTCATGTCTCAGCACGTTGGGGACATTGAGAAGTTTGAAACCCTTAAGTTCTTGGAGAAAACCATAGAGCATTTAATAAAATTGACTAACAGCCAAGTGAGCACAATAGCCTGCGACCTGCATCCAAAATTTAATACTACGAGGCTGGCTCAAAAGCTTGGAAACAGCCTCGAATGCACTGTTTTTACTGTTCAGCATCACTATGCGCACATAGCGTCCCTCATGGGCGAGCATGGCATTCAGGAGATGGTTGGCATAGCCTGCGACGGCTTCGGCTATGGCGTTGACGGTGGCGCATGGGGCGGCGAAATCCTATATTGTGGTCTCGACGGTTTTCAGCGCTTAGCCCACCTAGAGGAACAGCCCATGGTTGGAGGTGATTTGGCGACGCGCTATCCCTTGAGGATGGTTGCTGGAATGCTTTATGGCGCAATGGACATTGAAGAATGGCTTTTTTCAAATAGTAAGCGGTTCCCTCACGGCGGAAGGGAAGTTGAAATAGTTCTTAGGCAGTTGGAAAGGCGGTCAGTGCCTAAAACTACGAGTTGTGGAAGGGTTTTAGACGCTGTTTCAGCTTTGCTGGGAATTTGTTATGAGCGGACGTATGAGGGCGAGCCTGCTATGAAGTTGGAGTCCGCCGCCGTGAAGGGAAAGGATGTGCTCAATTTAAAGCCTAAAATCGAAGGAAAAACTCTCAACACAGCCTTCTTGGTTCATGAAATATTTAATCAAAGAAAGAATTGCTCGGCTGCCGACTTAGCTTGCTCTGCTCAATCTTATCTTGCTAGGGGCTTAGCTGAACTAGCCATTAAAGAAGCGGAAAGGCTGAATGTTAAGGCTATAGGCTTCTCAGGAGGCGTCGCATACAACGAGCACATCACACTAACCATTAGGCGAGTGGTTGAGGGAAGTGGCTTCAAATTTTTTGTCCATAATCTTGTGCCGCCTGGGGACGGAGGCATATCCTTTGGGCAGGCAATAGTAGCCGCTTACTCCTATTGAATAACCAGAACCATTTTATGTAAGTCATGCCCTTTGTTGGTTGAAATGTGCCTAGCAATTCCAGCTGAAGTTAAGGAAATTCAGGGAGAAACAGCCAAGGTGGACTTTGGCGGAGGCGTCCTCAGAGAGGTGAACATATCCCTCGTAGACGTTCAAGTAGGAGACTATGTCTTGGTCCACGTGGGATACGCCATTCAAGTAATAGACAGAAAGGCAGCGGAAGAAACTCTGCAACTGTGGAACGAAATCCTAAATCAGCCCACTGAAATTTGACCATTAAAGTGCGTGCTGACCGTTATTTTTATATTTTGGTTTTCATTCACATTGATTTATTAATCCTCAGGACTTATCGAGGCTGATTGGTTATGGCTTCCATAAAGGAAGTTCCAACTAAGGCTCGACGCTTTGAGCGCATAGGAGCCCACACTCACATAAAGGGCTTAGGCTTAGACGAAGACTTGAAGGCTGTTAAGGTTAAGGACGGCATGGTAGGCCAAGAAAAGGCTAGGGAGGCCGCTGGCCTTGTTGTTCGCATAATTAAGGAGGGTAAGCTTAGCGGTAAGACCATGATTTTTGCTGGTCCCCCCGGAACTGGAAAGACGGCTATTGCTGTGGCTATATCTAAGGAGTTGGGCGCTAATGTTCCTTTTATTCAGATGAGTGGAAGCGAAATCTACAGTAGCGAGCGCAAGAAGACCGAGATTCTTTATGAGGCTATAAGAAAGTGCATAGGCGTTGAAATCCACGAGATGAGAGAGGTTTACGAGGGCGAGGTAACCCACATCGACATACAATCCGCTCCCCACCCTTACAATCCCTATCAGAAGGTTCCTGAAAGCGTCCGCGTGGGCCTAAAAACCACTAAGGAAGAGAAAACCATTGAGGCAGGAGCCACAATAGCCCAACAAATAATTCAGGAGGGCATATCTGAAGGAAGCGTAATCCAAATCGACAAGGAAACAGGCCGAGTGGTCAACCTCGGCTTAAGCCTAGAAAGCACCAAGGGCAAAACCTATGACGTGGACACCAGAAAAAAAATTCCAATGCCAAGCGGCAACGTCTTCAAAGAGAAGGAGTTTGTCTATACGCTGACTCTAGCCGACATGGACGAAATCAACGCCCAGAGGCAGGCGGGAGGCGTCTTCTCCATGTTCTTCGGAGGAGCCGAAACCAAGGAAATCGACACTGAAGTTCGAAACATGGTGGACGAGCAAGTCAAAAAGCTCGTGGATGAAGGCAAGGCTTTCATTCATCCCGGCGTATTATTCATTGATGACTCCCACCTCCTCGACCTAGAGGCCTTCAGCTTCCTAGGAAGAGCCATGGAAAGCGAGCTTGTGCCCATCATTATTCTTGCCACTAACCGAGGCATCACAACTATTCGGGGAACTGACGTTAAAAGCCTCCTAGGATTTCCATTAGACCTTGTAGACCGCTCCGTAATCATAGGAACAGAGGAATACGACGCTGAAAGCATAAGGGAAATCCTGAGGCTCCGATCCCTAGAAGAAAAGGTAAAAATTGAAAAGGAAGCCATAGAAAAGCTCACTCAAATAGGAGCGGGAACAAGCCTAAGATACGCAGTTCAACTATTAAGCCTAGCTGCCCAAAACGCAAGAGCCATGAAACACGAAAAAGTAAGCGTGGAGGACGTGGAACGCGTAGACGAACTCTTCATGGACGTAGGCGAAGCAGCCGAACACCTAAGAAAATACGAAGAAAAACTCATGCACCACTAACGCTAATGTGCCGCCTAAACAAGTAAGATGCTGCCTGATGTAGGGAAGCGCTGGAAACGACTGGAAAATAGGGAAATTAAGAATAAAGTAGTGGATAGAAACCTATTTTCGAATCATAGACCAAAAAATGCAGAAGGCAACAGAAGTTACACATAAAATTTTTAAGTGAATACTTAGCACATCTTGAGTAAGGGGTAATAGAATGTCTAAGGAAACGAGATTTTGTTCAAATTGCGGAGCAGAGATAGATGTAAAGGCGAAAATATGTCCAAAGTGTGGCGTTGAACAAGTGCCCATTGTGGAGAAAGTTTCAAGTCTTTGGTATCTCGTACCGCTTTTTTTGGGAATAATTGGGGGTTTAATTGCTTGGTTTGTTAACAAAGACCGTAACCCAAGGAAAGCCAGAAATTTCCTAATCTTTGGGCTGATTTGGACTATTGTTGGTATTGTTATTATGTGGATTGCTTGGGCATTTCTTGTCGTAGCGTTCTTTACGGCATTCGGGGGGACAGTTTGACGAATTAGCTCCCTTTCTTTTTTGGTTTAAGAAAAATAATCTTTACACTTTTCTAGTGGTCGCATGCATGGCAAATGAGCTTCGATACGCTCGCTTAATTCAGATTACTTATTCTTCTTTTTCAAGGCCCCAAATAATCAAGATGACTCCAATTATGACTAACACGACGCCGATTATGGGGCCAATGAGCAGGTAACTCAGGTTTGATGGCGTTGAGGGATAGAGATCTTTCCATAAAGAGTGAGCCCAAGCTTCTATTAAACGAAAATATAAGTGAATCCCAGTATATAAGGCTGTGACACCACCCAAAATGATGCAGGTTATGCCAGCTATGGCCCATATTCTTTTCATGGTTTGTTTCACCCTCCTCCAGTAGAGAAACTCCTACACGATACAAAGATTTTGCACCTTTATATTTTATTATGACAGGCATGCATTACATTATTAAATAGTTCAATTACAGTGTTATGTGTTGAGGATTAGAATGAGCGAAGCGGAAGGGAAAAAGAAAGCCGCGTTTCAGCCTCCCCCCTCGCCTATACTGCCAAGAAGACCAGAGTTTCCAGAAGAGAGATGGCCCTCCCCGATACCCATGCCCACGGCTCCCACAGAAGATGTCGGCAGAGTGCTTAAGCAAATACTTGAGAGGCTAGACGCCATAGAAAAGCGCCTAGACAAAATAGAAAAACTCTTAGCGGCAAAGTAACCCGCCACATAAAGCCTTTAATTAATTCACGGGAGAAGGCAGCGAAGGCATTTTACGTTAGTTATCTAAATTAAGAAATGTGATTTTCTGATATATTTGCCCATGATGGGCATTAGCTGGCGGCATTTTGGACATTTTTTGTCATCAGTCATCTTAAATTGAACTATTGTGTAGCCGAATCGTTTAATGAGAGCTTCTCCACAATTGGGGCAATAAGTGTTCTCATATTTGTGGCCTTGAACATTTCCAAGGTACGGATAAATAACTCCGGCTTCCTTCGCCATTTCGTAGGCTCTTTCCAAGGTTTCCACTCTGGTGGGCGGATTGCTGAACTTGTAGGCAGGATAATAGCGGGTAAAGTGTAGCGGCGTGTCCATTCCAGCCTCTTTAAGGTGCCTCTCTATCACTTCTTTAAGGCATTCTTCGTCGTCATTAACATCTGTAACAACGAGGTTCACAACTTCCACGTGAAAGCCCATCTTCTTAGCTGCCCCAATGTTTCTCCAAACCTTTTCCACATCGGCTCCTCCACAGTATTTTAGGTATGTTTCCGCGTCTCCCTTCACATCGACCTTAAGTCCGTCCATTCCCGCTTCCCTCAATAACTTTAGAGCTTCAAGAGTCATGTACCCGTTCGAGACGTAGCAGCAATAGAGCCCCTTCTCGTGACCAAGCTTGAAAACTGGCAAAACCCACTCCGTCAAAACCGTGGGCTCCTGAAAACTGACGCATAGTCCCTCGTCTCCCCCGTAGAGAGCAGCCTTCACAATTTCTTCTGGAGAGTAATACCTAGCTTTAGCGGGATTCGGCGCAGTCTTTGAAACATGATAATTTTGACACCAGACGCAATCGAAATTGCATGACCAAGTTGAAAAGGTTAGCGCGGATGAACCCGGCCAATAGTGGAAGAAGGGCTTAATTTCGATGGGTCGGCTTTCTAGAGCGCTGACATCCCCATAAACAAGAGTGTAAAGCTTGCCACTAATATTCACTCTAGTCCTACAAACGCCTTTTTGGTCAGGAGCAACGACGCATCGCCTCTCACATAAGGTGCACCTAACCTTCTCCCTTGAAAGCCTCTCATACAGTAAAGCTTCGCGAACCGTGGAATATTGGAGTAAATCCTGCACTTCCAACCCTTCAAATAGAAGAAACCCGATGAATTACATTAACATTTTTGGAGCAATCAGCGGTTCATCAACAAGGAATAACTACTTAAAGTTTCATGAAATATTATCCTTTATGCTCAAACAGAAAGTCGTCATCATAATGGGCTCCAAAAACGATCTAGACTTCGCCAATTCCATAAGCGGCATGCTAAAAGAATTCGAAGTAAAACATGAGTATGAAGTAGCTTCAGCCCACAAAACGCCGAAGCATCTGCTAGAAATTTTAAAGAAAAACGAAGAGTCTGAGGCTGACATTGTCTACATCACGGTTGCTGGGCTTTCCGACGCCCTTTCAGGCGTTGTCGCAGGCTTCACAAGATATCTCGTCATTGCTTGTCCTCCAGACGCTGAAAAATATGGATGGTCTAAAGTTTTCTCCTCAGCCATGACGCCGAAAGGGGTTGCCGTTTCCTTTGTTCTTAAACCTGAGAACGCGGCTTTAGCGGCTGTGAAAATACTTGCATTGTCAAATCCTTCCTTGCGTAAAAAGTTTGATGAGTATAGGCGGAAGATGGAACAAGAGGTTATTAAAGCCGGTGAGGAAGTAAAAAGGGGAAGCACTTCTAAGTAGGAAAGAACTGTTTGGTGCCAAAGAATGAGCGGTGAAACAGTTTTAGAAACTCACTTACAGTTTCCATTGTTTAAGAGAGGCAAAGTAAGAGACCTGTACGACCTTGGCGACACCTTGCTTATTGTCTCAACAGACAGAATCTCCGTTTTTGACGTGAACCTTCCAGACGGCATCCCAAATAAAGGAGAATCGCTGAATCGCCTTTCCGCCTATTGGTTTGAGAAGACTAAGAAAATTTTTCCAAACCACTTTTTGGAGTGCGTCGACCACAGAACAATGAAGGTTTTGAAGGCTGAACGAATCGACATAGAATGGGTGGCTAGAAGCCATCTTTATGGTTCGGCTTGGAGAGCCTACGAGCATGGAAGAAGGACTATAAGTGGTGTAAGGCTGCCGAGCGGTTTAAGGTTAGCCGAAGAACTGCCTGAAACCATTCTTACGCCTACGACGAAAACTGAAGTGGGACATGACATGGAGATAACAAGGAACCAAGCGATCAGAAGGAAACTGGTTAGTGCCGAAGAGTGGAATAGACTCAAAGAAGCTACTTTTAAATTGTTTGAATTTTACAGAAAGGAAGCTAATTCCAAGGGCGTCATCATACCCGACTTCAAACTAGAATACGGAAGACTCAAAGGCGATCCCATTCAAATAGATGAACCGCCCACCCACGATTCAGCTAGGTTTTGGGCGAAAAAATATTATATGGTTGGAGAACAACAGGAAGGACACGCCCTAGACAAGGAATTTTTGAGGGAATACTTAAGGAGAACAGGCTTCGTGGGTGAAGGAAAACCGCCCAAATTACCGCCTCTCGTAGTTGAGGAAGTTTCTAAACGATGCGTAGGCGCCTACAGAGTGTTGACGGGCAAAGGCAAAATAGAAGACCTTAACTTGAAAAATGTTGACCAGCTAATTGCGGAGTTAAGCAAGCAGACACGTTGAGCATTATTTTGACATTTTCTTTTAAAAAAGCTTTTTATTAAGTAACGATTTTTAAATTGATGCGCAAAGCAGTAGGTGGTGGTTTAATGGCTATTAAAAGAGAGGAAATGCAGGAAATAGTTGAATCTTACAAGGAGCCAATCTGCCTCAATTTAGGCTCCCACTCCGCCCTAGACGCTTGGCAGGGTCAGAGAAACTACGGAATACGAAGCATCATATACGTAACGCCCCAAAGGGCTAGAATATACCTTCAAAACCCGATGGTCGGCAAACCCGGCGAAACCATCGAGGATTTACCAACATTAGTCAAGCGCGACTTAATTGTGGTCAATGATCCAGCAGACATAAAAAAGAAGGGCGAATGGAGAAGCGCCATCCTAATTCTGGAAAAATATTCCGAGATTGTTAAGTACGTTGACGACTTAGTTGACAAGGAATGTTTACAGATTCCGAACAGAGCCTTCTCCGTGTACGTAGGCGGCGACGAACACTGCAGTACCATAGAAGACAAATT
>Ga0315280_10004968_pt1 | contig 19289 bp, 17 predicted proteins | sample YL17G06_40_MG_FD_203697 | JGI IMG/M metagenome (GOLD analysis project Ga0315280, IMG submission 203697) | Sediment microbial communities from Yellowstone Lake, YNP, Wyoming, USA - YL17G06_40 | ecosystem: Environmental > Aquatic > Freshwater > Lake > Sediment | place: USA: Wyoming | collected... | reverse complement strand
ATTATTCCCCTCACTGCTGATGATCGAGTAGTGATGGTCAAGCAATACCGCCACGGCTCAAGAGAGATCACCCTGGAGATACCTGGGGGATTGGTGGATCCTGGGGATACTCCAAAAAAAGCGGCTTACCGGGAATTATTGGAGGAGACGGGCTATCAGGCAAAGGATTGGTTGAAGATCGGTGTGGTCAATCCCAACCCAGCCATCTTTAACAATCGTTGTTATACTTTTATGGCTCGAAACGTCAAGAAGGTCCGTGACCCCATGCCCGATCAGGCCGAAGACATTGAGGTAGTGCTCATTCCCCTCTTTGATATTCCAGAATTAATCCGAAAAAGAAAGATCGATCATGCCATGGTGATCACAGCGTTTTACTATTATTTCCTCCGAACTCAGGAAGGATCAACAACTCCTTGACACCTCTCAGCATCCTCCTCGTCCTGTCTTCAGCCCTGATTCACTCTTCATGGAATTTTTTCACCAAGAGGGGAAACTGGCCAATGGAATTCTTCTTCTGGGTCTTTCTGTTAGGAACACTCCTCTACCTCCCTTTCTTTATTGCCTTTGGAGTCTTCCCATCTTTTCTCCTTACAATGCCTTCCAAACTCTGGTGGATCATCATCCTGTCAGGTTTTATTCAAACGATCTACATCGTCTGTTTAATCGAGGCCTACCGGGGAGGAGATCTCTCCCTCGTCTATCCCATTTCTCGGTCTGCCCCGCTTTTCACTCAGATCTGGGCTGTCTTATTCATTGGAGAAATTCTTTCTACGAAGGGAGTCATTGGAATTGCCCTTGTGACCTTTGGCATCTTTATTGTCTCAATAAGAGATTTTCAACTGAAAAGTGTGTCCTCTTATGCGAAACCTATTTCCTCCCGTCCCTATCTCTTAGCCTTAATCGCTGCCCTCACGGGCTCCATTTACTCTGTGATCGATAAAATTGGGGTTCAGATTATCCACCCGGTATTCTATATCTGGTTTATTAACTTTCTGATGTGCATAGATACAGGTTTCTATGTCCTCCTCCAAAGAAAGGGAGCTTTTCTGAAGGTTTGGAAAGAATCCAAGAAGGAAATCTTTATCATTGCCCTCCTTCAGAATGCATCCTATTTTTTGGTTCTAATGGCCATGCAGATAAGCAAGGTGAGTTATGTGGTGGCCTTCCGCCAGGTGAGTGCCCTTTTCGCTGCGGGGATGGGAATCATCTTTCTAAAAGAGAGCCATTGGAAATTCCGAATCACAGGAGCTATGATTCTCACATTGGGCTTGGTTCTGATCGGATTGGCCAAATAGTGAGACGATCAAACAGAGGATCAAAGTTCTTTGATCTTTTCGTGAATGAAGATCTGACGTTTTTCAAGTTCCTTGAACACTTCTGATGGGTCGAAGGCAATTTCTGGAATAACAACCCCTCTTACTTTAACTTTGCCGGATGCAATCATCTGCGTTCCAATGGCCATGGGGATACCCACACATCGGGTATAAGCCCGAAGCTTTTCCCATCCTTTAACTGAACCGTCCGATTTGGGATGGGTGTGAGTAAGGATATACTGAACCTTTTTCCCATCTTTTGTACCGATGACTTCAACGTGAAGCGCATATCCATAGAGGTCGGTCGTCTGACCTTCCGGGGCTTGAATTAAGTAGCTTCCGATGGCGTCCATGATGCCGACCTTCACACTCCCGACTTTCACCTTGTCATTTCGCATGAAACCCCATTCATAGAGAGCCTTGATCAATTCCATATTCTTCGGAGGCCATGTCCCGCGGACTTCGATCAATTTGACTCCTTTATTGGCAAGATACCTGGCAACGGTTTTGGTCTCAGCGTGAGGGATAATATATTCTGGATACGTTCCGTATGGCTCGGGGAGTTCAACATCTCTGGGTCTGGCAAAGGGTGGGACCTGGATAAACTTGCCGTCTTCGTAAACCACACGGCCGGGGAGATTCGGATCGTATTCGTAAGTGGTCGTCTCTGTAATCGCTGCTGAAAAGGCGATGGGTCTGAAGGCACCATGGCTGACACGGACGGTGTCGACCGTCTCCAATTGGTCGGCCGCATACTTTACCATCATATCGGTGATGCCTGGAGTCATGCCAAATCCAGGGACATGAGTCTTTTCATGATCCTTGAACTGCTGATCGTATTTGTACTCATCACCAAAGCCGTTGAGATTGATGCCGTGGCAACCTGCCTCAGCGATACAGGCGGTGGATCGATCATTGAGCGATATGGTTGTGCCATCCATGACAATGTCATAGTTCCGCATAAGTTTAACTATTTCTTTCTTATTGTTCACATCCACTTTCTTGAAATCGACACGTGGGTTGTTAAGCCACTCCACAACTTCCTTCCCTGCCTTTTCATTATGATCCCCAATGGTAATTTTCTGAAAATTTAAAAACCCCACAAGATCGTAAGCTGCCTCACGGCAAATTTTACCTGCTCCTCCCAAACATAATACTCTCATCATCTGAGACCCCTTTCGTTTGTTTAGTTAAAAACCCTATGGAAGAAACGGATAATCTATTGAGGGAATTATTTCCTCTCGAGAAGATGGATGTTTTCAGGAATGGATAGATAAATTTTTTCTTTCGTTTTGAAGAGCCCTGTCCCCCGGGGGTTCGCTTGGTCAATAATAATCTTCTCCCCTTTTACCAGTATGGTATATTTGGCCAGGGAACCGACGTACATGCCAATTTCCACCTCTCCCTGGAAGGTATTATTCATCCCTGATGGTTCCGATCGAGAGATATCTATTGTTTCAGGCCGGATGACCAGTTTCACGGAATCCCCTACATTAAGATTTCTTTCCGGAATAAATTGGATTTCTCCAATGGGAGTAGAAGCGGTGGCTCTATTCAGCCCTATATCTACCTTCTCTATCTTGCCATCTAAGAAGTTGACATATCCCACAAAGCTGGCGATGAACTCATTGTTTGGCCGCTCATAAATTTCAACTGGGGAACCGGTCTGCTGGATGACGCCCTCCTTCATTACGACAATCCGATCCGAAATGCTCATGGCTTCAAATTGATCATGGGTCACGAAGATGGTGGTGATCTTCAATCGCTCCTGCAGTTTTCTGATTTCTCCTCGCATGATGAGCCTGAGGTTTGCATCCAGGTTGGATAAGGGCTCGTCCAGTAGCAACACTTTCGGTTCGAGGCTCAGGGCCCGGGCCAAGGCAACCCGTTGTTGCTGGCCGCCGCTCAGCTTGTCAATCATCCTTCCCCCTAACCCCTCTAACTTTACCAATTTGAGCAGTTCCTCAACCCTTTCCTGAATCCTCCCTTTCTTCCACCTCTTAATCTTTAATCCATAACTAATATTGTCAGCCACCGTCATGTGAGGGAACAGAGCATAATTTTGGAAACAGATTCTCGTGTCTCTTAAATTAGGGGGCAGATGGTCGATCCGCTGGCCATCAAGAATCACCTGTCCAGAATCAAGGTTGGTAAACCCACCGATCACCCGTAAAAGGGTGGTCTTCCCACATCCGCTCGGTCCGACGAAAGTGACCAACTCACCCTTTGTGACTTCCATGGTGATGCCTTTTAGAACTTCAAGGCGATCATAGAATTTATGAATGTCATGGAGGATCAACATCCACTGATCATTGTTCATCCGGTTACACTCCCTTTTTCTGTGATAGATCGAAGCCTGTTTTCTTAGTCAAAAAGTCAAGCAGGATCATGCAAACGATCACAATGACGACTAATTTCATCGTCGTCGCTGAGGCCACCCCGATCTCTCCATAAACCGCTGCATCAAAGATTCTTACCGCAGCGAGCTCAAAGCCCGGGCTGACGAGGAAAACCACAGCACTCAAGGAAACGATGGCTGTCATGAAAGTATAGATGAAGCCAGCGATAAAGGCAGGGAACATGAGAGGCAACACGATCTTATAAAAGGTGGTCACAAAGTTAGCCCCCAGGTCTGAGGAGGCTTCCTCGATCTCGATATTGATCTGATGGAGCTTACTGATCCCTGCCTCGACCCCGACCGCCAAGAAACGAAACACACAGTTGAGAGCAAGAATCATGATCCCTCCTGTAAGTTTCAAGGGGGGAGCATTAAACGCCAGCAGATATCCTATCCCGATGACCGTCCCGGGCAGCGCAAATCCCGAGAGGGAGACCATCTCGATGAAACTTCGGCCGAAAAATTTCCCTCGGACGATCACATAGGCCACCAACGTCCCCATCATGGCGCCGATCAATGCCGCTATGAGAGAGACTTTTATACTGTTATAAATCGCCAAGTTGGAATCAAAATTCTTGATATGGCTCATCACGATTTCGTTATTGACACCCAGGATCTTTGTAAAGGAAGCCACCAGCACAACCCCAAAAGAGATGACAATAGCTAATCCCGCAAAGCAACTGATGATGAAAAAAGGAATTTTGACAAAGAGGGTCATCTTTCTGGGTTCGGAGGCCACAGGCTTGCCTCCGATCGTTGTAAATTTTTTCCCTGTAAGCAGATAGTTGTGCAAAAAGAAAATGATGATACAGGGAATAATTAACACGACGGATAAGACACTTCCCATCTCAAAGTCGCCTTCGCCGATGATCATCGTGTAGGTATCTGGCGCTAGAAAGGGAGTCCGTCCCCCCAAAATGGCCGCATTCCCAAATTCCGCAATGGTCATGACAAATACCAGTAACCCTGCCTTGAGTATTCCCGGAGCGAGTAAGGGAATGGTAATTGTACGAATAATTCTTACTTCCGAGGCTCCCAAATCGTAGGCACTCTCCTCCAGATTTGGGTTAAGAGATCGGAGCGTATTTTCGATCATCAAGTAAGCTAAGGGGATAAAGGCGAGGGTTTGGGCAATAACGACTCCAGTAAAGCCGTAGATGGTCCAATGAAGATGGAAGGCATTGGTGATGATGCCATTCCGCCCGAAAAGGATGATGAGTGAAATCGCGAAGAGGTAAGGAGGGGCAATCAGTGGCATCATCGAAACTACTTTTAAGGGTTTCCGGAGGCCCCAAGGACCTCTGGTGGTCAGGTAAGCAAGGCAAAACCCCACGACCAGACAGACGACCGTATTGATGAAGCCGAGCGATAAGGTATTTGTGAGAGACCGAAAATAATAGCCTTTGATAAGAAACTTAAGATAATAGGATAACGTCAGTCCTTGCGGACCCTTGACGCTTTTGATCAGCACTGCGATGATCGGGTAGAGAAGAAAGATGACAAGAAGCAGAAACAGGAGTGCGGCAAAGATATTGACCAGTTCCGCATTGATAAAAGTTTTTAGCCTCTCCAAGAGGTTGGATTGTGGTACATATAAGCTTTCTGCTTTTGCCATCCTTCCCCTACCTCGAGCCCCACGCTATTTGAATTCCGTTCTGAATTTTTCCTTCCAGATATCGTTCCACTTTGGTCTATTCTCTGCAGCCCAGCCGAGGTCAAATTTGATGTATTTGGGGCTTATTTTTCCGTAGAGGGCGTTCGCCGCAGGGCGAGGTGTCATGTAACCGATCGCAGCCATCATGTCACTAAATCCTTGGCTTCCCAGGACATCAATTACTTTTTTGCATTCTTTCATATTTTTTGTCCCCTTTAAAATAAGGGCATACGTCCCGTCGTAGCCAATTCCCTCTTCCGGGATACTCCAAATCAGTGGGTAACCCTCGTCGATCCTCTTTTTGACATTCTCATCGGAAGTAATTCCCAGTAAGAATTCCCCCCTGCCCACTAAATCAGTAGGGGCATTCCCACTCCGTGTGTAATGGTGGATGTTCTTGTCCAATGCCGCCAAAAACTTCCAGCCCTCCTCTTCTCCGTAGAGGGCGAGAAAGGTATATCGCATCATATTTGCTGTCCCTGAACTCAACGGGGAAGGCATGACGATCTGGTCCTTCCATTTAGGATCTAAAAGGTCCTTCCAGCTCTTCGGCATCGTGTATCCCTTTTCTTTTAGCTTATCTTTGTTGCCGACCAAAACGAATGAGAAATTTGAGATATTAAACCAATCTCTGTCCGAGTCAACAAACACAGGGCCTACTCCCTTCCATCCAGGAGATTGATAAGGCACAGCCCATTTGTTCTTCTTAGCCATAAAGGCCAGCGGAGAGCCACAGCCGACAATCATATCTGCGTTAAAGTTCGGTGCCTCGGACTTCACTCTGGCCTCAATCTCCCCAAAGGATTGAAAAGTTTGAAGGATCTGAATACCCGTTTTCTCCTTAATAAAGTTTACGATCTTCACATTGTTCTCCGGGGAGGTACCCATGTAGGCCTTTATCTCTATTGCGTCAACACCATTGACCATAAAAATAACGGAAACAATCGCCACCACAAATGTCATAACTAACTTTCCCTTCATAAATTTTCCCTCCTTTCAAGTTTTAAATATTCATTTTTAAAAAAATCTCCTTTTGATCACCTCCTTTCGGATAGTACTTTATCAATATTAGAAAAAAAGTCAACACACCCCCGCAGCCTCAAGTATGCTTCATCACAATGCTCGAGATGATGTTGGCGGCTTCGTCTCCACGGTCACCGCATTACTGAGATGGCGATAGATCTCACGCATCTTGAGCATATAAACTGTATCATTCCCTTTGAAGAGATCAGCCAAGGCTAAATGGTAAGCCTTTTCCATCTGATTCTCATAAGACTTTGCCTTCACCGCATGCTCGGAGGCGATCTTCGGGTAGTCTCTCAAGATTTTAACGCCATCGTTTAACTCCCTCGCCGCCTTTAGAAGGATATTGACCATCTCTTTGATGTGTTCATCGCTTTTGACTTCGTAAATCTCCATTTCATCCACTGTGGAATTTGCATAGTCTACCACATCATCGATAGCCCTCGAAAGGGCATAAATATCCTCCCGATCGAGGGGGGTGATGAACGTACTATCCAGCTGTCCGATGAGGATTCTTCTGAGTTCATCGGTCTCCCGTTCGAGATTTCGAACCAAATTGGCATTCTCCTTCGTGCTATTCTCTGCAAAGGTCCAAAGAGGCTCCAGGCCTTCGAGGGTTTTAAGGGATTGGTTGGAGAGGAGGTCGAAAAACCGGCTATCTTTACTGGAGAACGGTTTTTTTCTAATGCCAAATACCATAATTTCCTCCTTTCTTCATTAAAATTTGGGATGAATCATGCGAATCAGAAAGAAACTCGCTCCAGCCATCACGGCTGAGGCCGGGATGGTGATAAACCAGGCGATAATGATATTCTTAGCCACTCCCCAACGGACAGCCGAGATCCTCTGCCCGGCCCCTACCCCCATGATGCTGGAGGAGACGACATGGGTCGTTGAAACCGGCCCTCCTAACAGGGCAGCTCCTAAGATCACTACTGCTGAAGAGGTCTGGGCACAGAAAGCATGGACCGACCTCAATCGATAAATTTTTGAACCCATCGTTTTAATGATTCGCCATCCTCCGCTGGCTGTTCCCAGAGCAATGGCTGCGGCACAACTGGCTATCACCCAGAAAGGGATATGGAAGGTGGGGGAGAGTCCAAGAATAACCAAAGACATGGTGATCAATCCCATCGATTTCTGAGCATCATTGGCTCCGTGGCTAAAGGAAAGGGCAATGGAGGAAAGAATCTGCATTCGATTAAAGAAATGCTTTGCTTGAGGCGTTGCACCTCGGAAGAAATGGAGTGTTCTCTTCAGAAAGAACATGCCGAAAAGTAGACCTAAAAGAGGGGAGAGAAATAATGAGGCAATAACATAGAGAAGTCCCTTCCACAGTATCTTGTCTGGTCCATAGGCCACCAGCACTGCACCGATCAAACCTCCGACTAAGGCATGTGAGGAGCTGGAAGGAAGTCCAAAGAACCAGGTAATGAGGTTCCAGGCAATCGCGCCGATGAGTGCCGCGATGACAAGGCTGATGGAAAGAGAAAGAACCTTTGTGTCGAAAGTAGAGATATCGATGATGTTTTTTCCGATCGTCTGGGCGACGGCGGTTCCAAATAGGAAGGGCCCAAAGAATTCACCGATGGCAGCCATCAGAATGGCTTTTCTTGGAGAGAGAGCCCCTGTGGTAATAATCGTCGCTACCACATTGGCCGCATCATGAAACCCATTGGAGTAATCGAAGAAGAGCGCCAGGGCAACGACAATGACGGCATATATAAAGATCGAACCTTCGATGGGAAACCTCCTCGTTACGATATTTAAAGAGCAATCTTTTTCAACACCCGACGACTTTTCTCGAGGATTTTTTCTATATCTTCATCCGAATGGGCTAAGGAGAGATAGAATTTTGTTCCCATTGGATTTAAAAAGATTCCGTTCTTAAATAACTCCAGAACAAATCTCCTTGCCTTTTCCCGGTCAGCCCTGAAGGCCGCCCGGTAATCGACTACGGGTTTTTCAGTGAATAGAACTTGACAGAGAGGCCCATCTCCTAATACCTGAGCAGAAATTCCTAATTCTTTGAAAAGAACTCTAAACCCTTTTCTTAGTTCCTTCCCGATAGCATGGAGCCTTTTATAGGTCCCTTGCTTACGTAGCACTTTCAAAGTGGCGAGGCTAGCAGCCGCTGAGACAGGATTCCCCGCGAGGGTAGAAGCAAACCAGACATATCCCTCCTTGCCCAAATTCGATTCGGTGCAGAGGTCGAGAATATCTGCCCTTCCACAGATTGCACCGATTGGATATCCACCCCCCATCGCCTTTCCGAAGGCTGCAAGGTCTGGAATCACGCCATAATACTCCTGGGCGCCTCCATAGGCCAGGCGAAATCCAGTGACGACTTCATCGAAGATCAGGAGGATTCCCTTCTCCTTGGTCACCTGCCTTACCCCTTCTAAGAAACCCCTGACAGGGGGTGTGCACCGCTGTAAAGGCTCCATGATGACACACGCCAATTCATCTTCGTATCGTTCAATGATCTTTCGCGTCGCCTCCAGATCGTTATATGGGACAATCAGAACCTCTTCTTGAACTTGTTGAGAGATCCCAGCGGAGGTCGGTTCAGGAGTTGGGAAGGGGAATAGCTTTTGAGGGAATAGACTCATGACGCCCACATCATGAGCCCCGTGATAGGCTCCTTCAAATTTTAAGACCTTCGACCTCCCTGTATAGGCTTTGGCAAATCGAAGGGCATAAAAAGTAGCTTCCGTCCCAGATGCGGCGAAACGGATTTTTTCAGCGCATGGAATCGCTTTCACTAGCTCCTGTGCTAATTCCAGAGCAGTCTCATTCACATAGGAAAAACTTGATCCCCTTTCTATCTGCTTTTTTACTGCATCGGTTATCACTGGATGGGCATGGCCAAGAATCACAGAACCCCAAGAAAGGGAATAGTCAATAAACTCCTTTCCAAAGACATCATAAATTTTCGACCCCTTGCCATAGGAGAGGACAGTCGAAAGCTCTCTGGGCAAATTGAACTCTCCAAAAGAACCACCTGGAAATATCTCAAATGATAGGTCCACCTGATTCATTTTGTCCCCCACGACATCGGAGGCTTTCCCTCCTTTGATCCATCTTTCTACTTCTTAATCGCCTCATCCACTAAGTTCACCGCTTTATCAATCTTTGCTAACCCTTCCATCAACTGTTCCTCGGTGATACAGAGGGGAGGTGCAATGAAGATAACATTCCATCGGGAGTATCCTGAAACCCCATCCTCCTTCAATTGATTCAGCACAGCACTGATGATCGGGTTTTTCTTCTCGTAATTTTCAACTGTCCAAGGAACGAGAGGTTCACGGGTCTTTTTATTTTTTACAAACTCGATGGCAGCAAAGAGTCCTAACCCCCGGACATCCCCGATGCTGGGATGTCTCTCTTTCATCTTCTCCAGTTCTTTCATCAATTTCAGCCCTAAGACCCGGGAATTCTCAACCAACCCTTCTTCCTGATAGACCTTGATGGTAGCGATGGCCGCAGCGCAGGCAATGGGGTTGCCGAACTGGGTCAATCCTCCATAATAAACTTTACTATCCAGGACATCTGCAATTTTACTTCGTATTACTGTCGCTCCAAGGGGGAGATAGGCTGAATTGATCCCTTTAGCAAGAGTCATTATATCTGGGACCACCTTCCAATGTTCACAGGCAAACCACTTCCCTGTCCTTCCAAATCCAGTCATCACCTCATCGGTAATCAATAAAATATCGTATTCGTCACAGATTTGCCGAAGTCGTTGCATATACCCATTGGGAGGAATAATCCGACAGTTACTTCCGGTAATCGGTTCCACGATGATAGCAGCGATCTCTTTCGGCCCTTCTACTTCGATGACTTCGCGAATCTGGTCCGCACAGAAGAGATTACATTCTGGGTAAGTTTTATCAAAGAAACATCGATAACAGAATGGGTCCCAAATACGAACGATCCCGGGAATGCTTGGTTCATTGGGAAGTCTTCGAGGATCTCCTGTAATGGCCATGGCCCCATAAGTGGCGCCATGGAAAGATCTCCATCGGGATACGATCTTTGACCTCCCTGTATAGGCCCTTGCCATCTTTATAGCATTCTCATTAGCCACACCGCCCCCAGTACATAAGAAACTTTTTGTTAAATCGCCAGGGGTAATCTCGGCTAAAATCCGGCATAACTCTGCGCGGGTTTCGTTGGCCATCCCTGGAGCCACATAACAGATTTTTTCTGCTTGTTCATGAATGGCTTCAATGATTTTGGGATGCTGGTGACCGGCATTCACATTAAATAACTGGGAGGAAAAGTCTAGATATCTTTTCCCCTTATCATCCCAGATAACCGCCCCTTCCCCACCGGCAATAATAAAGGGTTTAAAATCCTTCTGTGCCATCCAGCTATGAAATACGTACTTCTTTTCATTCTCTGCGACTTTTAAAGCATCCATTCTTTTCTCCTTTCGTCACCTGCTTATAAAAACTCACTTTCGATTAATTCAGGAAGGTCTGCCACGCTGGGAATGACATGGGTATGCCAGTATTTCCCCCAATCGGTCACAGGACGGGGACCGCTGAGAACACCGATCACCCCCCGGCATCCGGCATTACGGCCTTCGAGCATGTCCGCAGGGGTATCTCCAATCTTAATGACTTCACGGACACTCTGAATATTGAGCTGGGTCATCGCATAAAAAATCATAAAGGGTGCAGGCCGTCCAATTTGACCCGGAATATCTTCCACATCCACAGAAAGATCAACCAGTCCGTTCTTGATCCAACCCAACCCCTCCATGATGGCGTCTGTGATAAGGCGATGAAACCCTGTATCGGTAGCCACTTTAATTCCGTGTTTGTTGCACCACCGGAAGGTATCTGAAGCTCCGGGGACTTCTTTGCACTGTTTCCTGTAATACTCGAGCATAATTTCCTGATACCGATCAAAGACCTTTTTGGCTAGCTCATAGGTCTTTGGATCTTTGATTCGTTCGAAATCCTCGATATCGATCTTTTTCCCCGTCTCTCTCGCAATCAGAAACTGATAGAGATGAATCTTGTTGGTCCCCATGTGAAAGAGAATTTCCTCAGGGGTTGTCTTCAATTTGAACTCCTGAGCCGCCTGGTAGAGACAATCCCGAACCCCCGTGTCGTCATACACCGTTGTTCCTGAAAGATCAAACATCACCATGCTAATTTTTCCCATTGGTTAGACCTCCATCAAAATTTTTGGGCCACATTCCGCCTAAGAACAGAGTGGTTACCCAACATTACCCAACATTCTCTATACACCAGACACACCTTTTTATTTTCCAAAAACCAACATGCTTGAATTTTATAAAGCCTTGTTCTATATTAATCAATGTAATAAATTTTATGTTTTGGATAAACAAAAGTTATAGAAGATGAATTTTAACCAATTAAAAACCTTCTACTTTGCCGTGAAATGCGGAAGTTATAGCGCCGCAGCGGAGGCTCTTTATATCACCCAGCCGGCTGTGACAAAACAGGTTCAACAGCTTGAGGCCACCTATGGAATAAAGTTTCTCAATCGATTTGGCAAAAAAATGGTGCTCACCGATGCCGGGGAGGTTCTCTATGACTTTGCAGATAAAATCTTCCAGATAGAAAGCCAAGCCGAAGAGAGCCTTCGTGATTTTCAGCAACGTAAAAGCGGGCGCCTCCGAATTCATGCCAGTGAAAGTTTTGGAGCCTACTATCTTCCCTTCATCATCAACATTTTTAAAAAAAAATATCCAAACATTCATATCTCTCTAAACATTTTCCCCAATCAGGAGGTGATCGAAAACACGATTAAACTGGAAAATGACCTGGGGTTTATCTCTTATCTCTTTGAACATAAGAAATTGATTATCCAGGATGTATTAGAGGAAAAACTCGTTCTGATCGTTCCCCCCTCTCATCCCTTTGCTCGGATGAAACTCCTCGACCCTCAAAAACTGGATGGACAACCGATCATTATGCATGAAAAGGGATCTGCAACTCGAGATATCGTTGATTCATTTATCAGCAGAAATAACCTTTCTGTTTTTATAACCCTAGATCTCTCCAATAACGAAGCCATCAAGAGAGCTGTGGAACAAGGCCTCGGCCTTTCCCTAATTTCGGAGAATGTCGTAAGGGAGGAAATAGAGAGAAAGAAGTTGAAACCGATCCCTCTCGCCGACCCAACCTTGAAACGAAAATTCTATCTGATCTATCACAAGGACAAATATCTTTCACAGCCCTTTCAAATGTTTGTTCATATGGTAAATCAATGGGCATCAGAATATGTCGGAGCTCGTCCGAAATCTTTTAAGGAAATACCAAATACACTGAGCTCCTCCCGGAAGTTCACCTCTCCTTAGTCCAGACTCAATCTGTTACAAACATCTCCATATTAGGGTCCACAATCAATCTCTTCCCCACTTCTTGAAATAATCTCTAAAGAGTTCCTCATCGGGGGGAATGTATTCTTCCACAGGAACCGAGAGCCAGGTATAGTTGAGGAAATTCCTGTAATTGATATTTTCACTGGTCATGTTGCCAGCCCAGGTTCCACAACCCAGGCTTTCCGTCCAGATCTGGCCATTATACCAGCTTCCTGTGTTGACCAGGCAGTGAGGCATATTGCATTCCACTCTTCCCACTTTCGCCCTGAGGGCAAGCTCCTCCATTCGATCCTGACGGTTGCTGTGGAGGGAAACAGAATGGCCCATGCCTGAGAACTCAAGTATCTTTTCCAGACGATTAAGCATTTCATTCCAATCGTTCCACTTCCATACGGTCAAAACCAGGCTCAACTTTTCTCCAGAAAACCTGTCCTCGGGCCCGACCTTCTCGCCCATGACCATTAAGAATTTCGTTCCGGCAGGCGGTCTAATTCCTGCGGCCTCTGAAATGACGGGAACCGATCTGCCGAAGATATCTCTATTCAATGTCTTTCCGTCGGGCCAGAGAGCCTTTCTCACCTTTTCGCGTTCTTCGGTCGTGCAGAGGTATCCGCCTTCTTTCTTCAAGAGGTCCATAAATTTGTCGTAAATGGGCTCATAAATGGCGACCGCGTTCTCGGAAGAACAGGAGGTGGAGTTATTGGCCGTCTTGGAACGCATGATCTTGTTGGCTGCAGCAGGAAGATCGGCCGTCTCATCTACGATCGATACGACATTTCCGGCTCCCACGGTATGGGCCGGCTTACCAGCCGCATACACCACTTTGATCAGGGCGGCTCCACCCGTTGCCATTGCGAAGTCGCAACTTGCCATCAGTTCGGATGTCGTTTCATTTGTGGGATTTGCAATGCATTGAAACAGGTCCTCGGGTGCGCCAATTCTCTTGAGCGCCTTTCTCCCGATTTCAACCGTAAGATAGGAGCATTGCTTTGTCCTTGGATGGGGAGAGCAAATCATCGCGTTTCTGGTCTTTAAAAGACTGAGGCCAATGGTACAGACCGTCCCCTCAGGATTCGTCATGGGAACCACATTGGCAACTACCCCTATGGGTTTGGCATAGATTTTTAATCCCCTCTTCTTGTCTTCCCGGACGAGCCCACAGGTCTTCACACCCCGAAAATCCCACATGGAGCCCCTTACCTTACTTCGGATCTTGTTAATCTTGTCCTCATAGACACCGATTAGACCTTCATCCACAGCAAGCTTGGCCACTGCCTTGACGTTTTCATCTTTCTGCCACTCCCAGGCCACGGCAGCACACATCTCATCGACCTTCTCCTGGGGCCAGTACTCCACGATTTCGAAGGCCTTTTTTGCCCTGCGATACATTTCCTGGATATTGTCGTTATGGTCTTGCGGCATATTGATCTAACCTCCCTTTCTCCCCCTCACCCCATCCCTTAGAAGGGTGAGGGTTAAAATCTCTCCGCTCTCTACCCCCCCTATGGATAACTCCTCGAACCAGTTCCATCACGCACTTTTCATACAAAGCCAAAATTTCAAATATGTTCGAGTAGGATTTATTCTTTTCGATCTCCTGGCTTCGGAACCGGTCTATCCGGAGGGCCGTCATAATATTTCGGGCCCTGGATAGAGAGGTCGAGAAGGTTGATCATTTTCGTCGTACGAGAGGCCCTCCAAGCTTTTTCTCGAGTCATCTCCTCGATGGCATGAGCTGCACAGCTGAACCCCCGGCAGAGGACTCCGATGGCCCAGGCAGCGAGGGGGCTGAATCCCAGGTCCATAAAGACGCAGTTGGCACCGCCGATGACGTTCGTCCAAACTTTCTTCCCATTGATCCTCTCAAAAGCCTTCTCAATCTCAATCTGCAAATCGTGGAACTTTCCGGCTACTCCCAGTTCCCTCGCCATTTTCATGATACGGATGGCCCTTGGATCTCCGTGGATGTGTTGAGGCTGTCCCAGGCCCATAATCATTTTGCCTTTATGATCCTTCACCAGCTGTTCAGCGATCTGGGTGAGGGTCCAACCATTTTTCTCACCCATTTCCATGTATTTATGAACCATCATCCCGTGCAGATGCCCGGGGCCATGGGCCTCCCCGAAGGTCATGATTCCGGCGGCGATGGCTGCATTGAGTGCGGGTCGGCCGGAGGCGCAACACCTTGCGGTCAGCGTCGATGGAGACATGGCATGTTCCATAAACTCGACCATGAAGAAGTTGAGCATCTTCTCTTCATTCTTCTTTGGGAGCCTGCCCTGGAAAAGCAAAAAGACGACAGCGGCGAAGCTCCACCCCGCCTCTGCCAGCTCCGTCGTTTCGTATCCCTGCAGGACAATCTTATCCGCGGTCTTGTAAGAAATCGAACTTTGCCAATGGAACGGTTCTCTTCCTGTCTGATCGTATTGATCTCCCCATTGATCTACCATCTCTTCTTTCTCCTTTCTCAATTTTTCGTAAAAAGTTCTATACTGAAATTTATAGAATTTTGGTTAATATGAGTCAAAATAATAATTCTTATATTTTTCATAATCGAGAGTTATAGTAAGGTATCCCATCCTTAGAAAATCTACCATTGAAAATCAGAATGGGAAGGGGACCGGATTAGGCGGGCGCCCGTATCACGATGGAGGTTTAGCGGTCCCATCGATGGGGGACTTCAGGAAGTGAGTCTCTTGTCTTACGAATTCTTTCTCATCTTCCAGAGAGGATAGGCCATCTTAATTCCGATAATCGTCGTCGCATCCTGAATGTCACCCTTTTGAATCATCTTCATGGCCTGATAGAAGGTGAAGAAATGCGTTGTTAGAATTTCATCTTCATCTAAGTTCTGTTCACACGGAATCAGCTCTGATGCCATGAAAAGATGAATTCGCTCATCGCTATACCAGGGGGCGATAAGTATTTCCCCAAATTTTTCAAATTTTTTACCCAGAAATCCACATTCCTCCTGGAGTTCTCTTTTAGCACATTCTAAGGGTTCTTCTCCTGGAATCATTGTCCCTGATGGAACCTCCCAAATAAAATCTCTTATTGCAGACCGGTATTGGTGGATCAAGATGACCGAGCCGTCTTCCAGGACAGGGACAATTGCTGAAGATCCGGGATGGTGAATGATTTCAGCCACTGTTCTTTTGCCAGTTGGCAAGACGATTTCCTCACAATTAAAATCAAACACTCTCCCATGCCAGATCGTCTGGATGTTTCTATCATTCTCCATCAATCGTTAACCTCGCTTTCGATATCCAGTTCAAATTACTCCCTATCCTTCTACTCCAAGTTCCTTCAACACCCGATGACATCGTTCAAGACGCCCTCCTTCAGCCTTCACTCCATGGAGATATCCATCCAAGGAGTCCACATCTTTCAGAAGCTCGACAAAGACGTCACTCGAATAGATTTCTTTCTTGCTATGGTCCACAATGGCTCGAACAATTTGGCCGATTTCTTCCTGAGTGACGGGTGGCAGTTTCGCACCCAACTTGAGATTATACTTCTCTAAGAAAGCATGGACGTACTTTTCTCCTGCCTCTGCGTGGTCCTCATGTTTTTTGGTCATGACCACCCCGAGATCATGGAGAGCAGCTGCAATCCCAGCCAATTCAGGGTCGATTCCGCGACGCATCGCTAAAAGTTTTGCAAGCTGAGAGCTTGAGTACATGTGCATGATGTTCCATCGGATAGGAAGATCTCTGCCTTCATCACTTAAGTCTTTCATCTCGGCCAGCAGTCTTGTGAGAATTCGATTCAGTCGTCGAACGGATAAGTTCCCCTTCCCCTCAATCTTGTCATGCGACATCCATAAACCTCCTCCTACTATAGGCGAGCTAGGATCGCGAAAATGTCAAATGCCAAAGCCCGAATGTCAAATCAAATCCAAAGCCCAACTTTCAGAAATGTTTTGATTCTGAACTTTGACGTCCATTTGAGATTTGCCCGCCTGCCGTAGCGGGCGCAGGCAGTGGCTTTGAAATTTGGAATCAAAAAGATCTCTAAGGGTTTCGTCCTTCCACTTTAGAATTCAAAGGGTGCCGTTCAGGGCGAAGTCAAAAATGTCGAAATTCCGCAGTCGACGCGAGGCAGCCAAAGCTGCATATTCCGCTGTCAGAGGCCTTGAAAGGACAAAAGGAACTTTTTGTTCCGCCAGTCCTCCGTGTGAACGTAAGCGCATACCCTCAAGGGCTGAAAGGTCATGAGCCGTTTGAGTTGAACCGAGGACAACACTGGATTCGCTCAGGACAATCAGGTCTCCTACGAGATTGGTCGGAAGATCAAAAGCCCTGCAAGCTGAAGTTCGGCCGAACACTTTTTCGACTCCCTGCAACCCTCTCACATAATCGATGACCAACTTGGGCTTCAGTCCTGTATTACAGTACACCGTCACAAACGAACCGAGGGACGCATGATGCCGAACGTACGGATCTGTGATCGGACAGATAACCTTTGTCATCCCAGATCCAAAATCCTGATCAAGTAAATCCTGTAGGAAGATCACGTTTGGCGATCCATCTGCTTTTGCCTTATCATTCATTCCGTGGTCGGCGGTCAATCCCACCAGGGCACCCAGCTTCCCAAACCGCCCAAGAGCCTCATCCAAAAGCATTAAGAATGAATTGGACTTTTCTGCTCCAGGGGGATACCTGTGTTGAATGTAATCGGTTAATGACAGATACATCAGATCTGGGGTGTCCCTTTCGAGGAGTTTCTGGCCCGCTTCGAGAACAAAAAGGGAGAGTTCGGCCGAATAGACGTCCGGCAAGGGTTTACCGACAAGATCGAGGACCCTTTCAATTCCATTCTCCTCAGGGGAGCACTGGTCCGCTTTCTCTGCAGAAAAGCGGATCCCTCCTGCGAGGTGGTGGCTCAGAAGTTTCAGCAATTTATCCTTCGCCGTGATGATGACGACCGTCGCCCCTTTTTTGGAGAACTCGGCCAGTAGTGTTTCGGAGCGTAGAAACTTCGGGTCGTCCATCATGATTTCTTTGCCTGTATTCGGATCAAGAAAGAAATTCCCCACGATCCCATGGATGGAAGCAGGGGCTCCCGTCACAATCGAAATATTGTTGGGATTGGTAAAACTGGGAATGACGCTCAAGGCCTCCCCTGCAAACCCTTCCTCGACAAATCTCTTGACGTTCGGAAGAATTCCCTCTCGAAGGCCTTGCTCCATATAACTCGGATCGCACCCATCCATGCAAATAACAACTACTGGACGGCTTGGCCATCGATATCTCCTTCCATTGAGTACCACCTCTTGTTCAAGCCGTTGGGCCAAAATCAGATCTCCCCCTTTGTTTAGAAATCTTTCAAACGTAACGATCAGCCATGCTGAGCATTTTCTCGTCCGCTTCTGATCAGTCTCCTTGCTGATCGGCGCAACCAGCAGGACGGTACAATCGTAAATGTATGTGCGAACAGATTCAGGGGAATACGCTAAAAAGGACCTTGCCGCCGAGAAGGCACGGCGCCAAGCTAACTTCACTCCAGTCGAAGTGGACTGATAAGACTAATAATATGACAACCCGCAATATCTTTCAAGGAGAGAACTCCGATATGTTATTTAAGAATTATTGGGTCTCCACCTTCCACGACAAATTAAGGACTTTTAACCTGATCCCGAGTGAAACAAATTCAGATGACGGAATCAGTTTGCGAAACTTTTCCTTCTAAAAATGCAGTTTCAAAGAGTCAGATAACTTACGACATCGTTTATTTAGCCGAAGGAGTTCAGAAGTTTACCTCCTGGGGTCCAAGGGGACCCGATTTTGCCACTATGTGAAACCTATGCGGAGAAAGTCTGAAAGGGAATCGGTTGCAGGCGGAACGGGTTAATCTAGAAAATGATTGAGACCACCTGCGACAACAAATGCTCCTGCTGCAGTCACTGTGAAGAGGTTTGTTCTATGAATTTATTACAAAGTCTTGCAGATCTCATTTCTGTATCCGATCGACAAGGGTGCATGGAAGCCTTGCTCGGTTGAGGGTGCCTCCCGTACCAGTATAATCTAAATCTTTAGAGATCCTGTGCCTCAACGGAGTTAAAGTCTTTGAAGTAAAACCATAGGCTAAACATATTGATTCCTATTGAATATTTCGATGAAGAAGAGATATAAAAGGCGGCTCATGATATCCCTAAATTAGCTATAAGATACCATAAGAAAACCCAGTAAACCCACCAAGGCTTCATTCTATAGGCCAATTCTTTTATCTCATGAGCGCTTTAAAAGAAAGAAGCAAAATGTTAAAGGTAAAAGAGGGAATGAAATTGTCTACTCTGATTTTTTGGTACCCCGAGAATATTCACACCAATGCCCATCACAATCACCCCACCCACTGAGCTTAATTCCCTGATCATGGCAGGGGTGAATAACGATTGAAGTTTCCAGGCCAGTAAAGTTAAACTCCCTTGATATAACAAAATGGGTACGGCAGAACCCAGGACCCCCTATTCCCATACCTGCGGCGAAGGGTATTGAGATGATCCCGTCCATCATTGCCTTGGTCACTAAAATCTAA
>Ga0315280_10004967_pt1 | contig 19292 bp, 31 predicted proteins | sample YL17G06_40_MG_FD_203697 | JGI IMG/M metagenome (GOLD analysis project Ga0315280, IMG submission 203697) | Sediment microbial communities from Yellowstone Lake, YNP, Wyoming, USA - YL17G06_40 | ecosystem: Environmental > Aquatic > Freshwater > Lake > Sediment | place: USA: Wyoming | collected... | reverse complement strand
AGCCGGGCTGATCCGCTTGACCAACCTGCGGGCCTTTCCGGAAGACCCTCTCCGGGTGCTCCGGGTGGCCCGTTTTTCCTCCGTCCTGCAATTTTCCGTCGACCCCTCGATCTACGAAATAGCCAAAGAGATTGACCTGCGGGGTTTAAGCGTGGAGAGGATTAACGAAGAGATATTTAAAATTCTTCTTTTCTCCGCCCGTCCCTCTGTAGGCCTGGAAGAACTTTTCAAAGTCGGGGCCCTGAAGCAGCTCTTCTCCGAGCTCTACAGGCTCACACTTTCCATCCAGGACGCCATCTTCCATCCGGAGAAAGACGACTACGGCCATCACAGCGTCTGGCATCATACGAAGCTGACGGTGGACCAGGCCAAGGTTTTGTCCGACCTGGCCGGCCTGGATCAGGAGCGCAAGCTCTGCCTTCTTCTGGCCGCGCTCTACCACGACGTCGGCAAGCCAGCTACCGCTCAATGGGAACACAAGCGGGGCCGGATGGTCATCACCAACAACGGCCATGACCTTGCCAGCGAAAGAATCGCTAAAAAAGTCCTGGCCCGGTTCAGGATTTTCTCCTGGAACGGTTACAACATCAAGAAAATGGTGCCCCTGCTCATTAAATCCCATCACCGCCTTTCCGAATTATGGCAAAACAGGGAAGCTGTCACCAAAAAGGCCTTCAACCGGCTGGCTGCTGATACGAATGGAGAGATTGAACTTCTGGTTTATTTGGACGCTGCCGACCGGGCCGGCCGGAAAGAGAGGCTGGTCAAATCATTGGACAGGCAAGGAAAGTGGCTTTTGCATAAATTTGAGCAATTGAACGTCAGCAAGGAGACCGTCGCGCCCCTGGTCATGGGCCGGGATTTACTGAAACTCGGCGTTCCGCCCGGTCCGTCCATGGGTAAAATACTCAAGCGGCTTTATGAGCTGCAGCTGGATAATGTCTTCGAGACAAAGGCGGGGGGTTTGAAGGCAGGCGAGCAAATCATCAAGGGGAAAAAGAGATGAAAATCCTGGTCGCCGGAGGGGCCGGTTACATCGGCTCTCATACCGTTAAAGCCCTCCTCAAAGAGGGATTTGAGGTCGTCGTTTTCGATAATTTCTCCTCCGGCAGGAAAGAGCTTCTTGTCGGCGGAGAAGTCATCAACGCCGATTTAGAGGATAAAGAGGCCATCCAGAGAGTTTTTCGTTCTCGAGAAATCAAAGCCGTCCTCCATTTTGCTTCCCTCATCCAGGTTGGAGAATCATATCTCCATCCTCAAAAATATTATACCCATAACCTTAGCACCAGCCTAAACCTCCTCGAAGCTATGCTGGAAGCTGGAGTTAAAAAGTTCATTTTCTCCTCGAGCGCCGCCGTCTATGGAATCCCCCAGCAGACACCGATTTCGGAATCGCACCCGCTGGTTCCTTTTAACCCTTACGGGCAGACCAAACTCTTCGTGGAGAGAATTCTTCAGGATTACGGGAAAGCCTATAACCTGAAATTCATCTCGCTCCGCTATTTTAATGCCGCAGGAGCGGACCCAGACGGGAGGCTGGGCGAGATGCACGACCCCGAAACTCACCTTATCCCTAATATTCTTCTCTTTCTCCTCGAAAAAAAGAAGGCTTTTGAGCTCTATGGAACAGACTTCCCGACCCCTGACGGCACGGCTGTCAGAGATTATATTCATGTCGCCGACCTCGCCTCCGCCCATGTCCTTGCTCTCGAGAGGCTTCTCTCCGGCTCGGAGAGCGATTTTATCAACCTGGGCACCAACCAGGGTTATTCTGTCCTGGAAGTCATAAGAAAAGTGGAGGAAGTCACCGAGCGGCAGGTGGCCTATAAAGCCATGCCGCGCCGTTGGGGAGATGTGCCGGTACTTCTAGCCTCAAAAGACAAGGCCGAACGGGTCCTGGGCTGGAGGTCCGCCTACTCCCGCCTCGAAATCATCATCCAAACAGCCTGGAACTGGCACAAGAAGCAATGATGGCAGGAGACTCCATCAGGACTGATCAGCACCAGGTTGACGTTTTGTCTGTAAAGTGGTATAAGTTATCTTCCGGGAGAATGATAAATCCTAGAAAGACGGCCTTTTCCCTTATCTTAGGGCTAACCCTCTTCTCCTGGTGCTGTTCTTCATCTAAGCCCCCCAAAAATATCATCCTCCAGCCTCCGCCTGCTCCTGTGCAGGAAAAGCAGCCCCCTGCACCTCAGGAAAAGGCTCCTTCAAAGGAAGAAGCTCAGCCGGCTGTTCAAGAAAAAGAAGCGATCCAAGAGGAGATAGCCGAGGAACCCCAGAATCAGGAAAAGGAAGCCTACTCCGGAAAAGAAGAACCGGGGGCGCTTTTAGAAGAAGCTTTGAGCACCTACCAGGACGCCCTGGCAGCGTGGGAGAAAGGAGATTCAGACGTGGCTCTCCAAGACCTGGATGAAGCTTACAGCCTCATTCTTCGGGCCCAGCTGCCTCAAGACTCTCCTCTCCTTCAAGAGAAGAACGACCTCAGGCTGCTGATCGCCCAGCGGATTCAACAAATTTATGCTTCCCGCCCCGCTGTTGTCGGGGATAATCATAAGACCATCCCTCTGGAGGAAAATAAAGACGTCAGCGACGAGATCGTCTCTTTCCAGACGACGGAAAGAAAGCAGTTTGAAGAAGCCTACCAGAGGTCCGGGTTTTATAAAGATATGATCCTGGAAGTGTTGAGGAAAGAGGGGCTGCCCGACGAGCTCTCCTGGCTTCCGATGATTGAAAGCTGGTTCAAAATCAAGGCCCTTTCCAAGGCCCGGGCCCTCGGTTTGTGGCAGTTCATTTCTTCGACGGGCTACCGCTTCGGACTTAAACGCGACCGCTGGATCGATGAGCGGATGGACCCGCTCAAATCAACCCAGGCAGCCGTCAAATATCTCGACGAGCTTCACACTTTTTTCGGAGACTGGACCACAGCGCTGGCAGCTTATAACTGCGGAGAAATCCGGGTTCAGAATTGTATCCGCACCCAGCGAGTCGATTATATGGATAATTTCTGGGACCTTTACCGTCAGCTCCCCCGTGAGACAGCCCGCTTTGTGCCCCGGTTCATCGCAGCCGTTCTTATTATCAACAACCCCGAAAAATATGGGTTTAACCTCCCGCAACCTTTTCCTCCACTCAGGCTCGAAACCATCACCATCAACAATCCCTTCAAACTCTCCTCTTTGGCCGCCTCTCTGGGAATAGATGCTTCCGAGCTTGCTTTCCTGAATCCTGAACTGCGTAACGAATCGACGCCGGCCTACGAATATGTTCTTCGAGTCCCCGACGGCAGCGCTGAGAATGCCCTCCTGGCCGTGAATAACCTTCCCCGCTGGGTTCCCCCTGAATCCGTTTATTCCTGGCACTATGTCCGCCGGGGAGAGACGCTCTCTACCATCGCCGAGCGATACAGGACGACGATTTCCGCCATTTCCCGGTTGAACGGCCTGCGCAGCGTGAACTTCATCAGGCCCGGCCAGAGGTTGAAAATTCCAGGCCGCGGCGCTGCGGTTTCGTCCGCGCCCCAGCCAAGAAACACTGTTTCCAAACCCAAGAACCCTGTTCCCCTGACCGGCGAGAAAATCTCTTATACCGTTCGGGAAGGTGACACCCCTTACAGCATTGCCAAAAAGTTCGCTATGAATCTTGACGACTTTCTTGCTCTGAATAGTATGACCGGCGACAGCAAGATTTATCCCGGACAGGAAGTTCTGGTCGTTAGCAAAAATTAGCCTTCCTTCTTTGACATACCTCTTTTAGACTATGGCCTAGCCGGGGTGGACGAAGCGACCCTTGAAGGCTTAGCCTTCCCGAGCCGCCCTTCGAGGGAGCTCGGCTCAGCGGAGCGCCGACGAGGACGGAACGGCGTTAAAAACCTGAAGGAGAGCGAGGCCAGACCTGGTATGCTACTTGGGTTTCTTGGCTTCTTTTTCCTTCTTTTTCTTTTGCTTCTTTTTGTATTCCGAGCCGACAAGTTCCAGCATGGCCATCTCGGCTCCATCGCCCGAGCGAAGGCCCAGCTTGACAATCCTGGTATAACCGCCCGGTCTCTGGCCGAAGCGGGGCCCCAATTCATCGAAAAGCTTGGTGACAACGGCTTCTTTCCGGATGAAGGCCATGGCCCGGCGGCGGCAAGAAAGAGTCCCTTTTTTGGCCAGAGTGATCATCTTCTCAGCCAAAGGCCTGGCTTCTTTGGCTTTGGCCAGGGTCGTCCGCACCCGTTCTCTTTCCAGAAAGGAAGTGACGAGGTTGCGCAATAAGGCCAACCGGTGAGATGTCGGCCGACGCAGTTTTCTGCCCTTGACCTGATGCCTCATTCACTGAACTCCTTTCGCTTTTTTTCTTCCTGCAGCTCGTTCTGGATCCTTTCGATGAGCTTGGGATGGAGGTCCAGATTCAGGCCAAGGTTCAAATTGGTCAAGGTCTCTTTGATTTCGGCCAGAGATTTCCGTCCAAAATTCTTTGTTTTGAGCAATTCGTCCTCTGTCTTCTTGACCAACTCATAGATTCTCTCGATCCCGGCTGACTTGAGGCAGTTGCTGGAGCGGACCGAGAGCTCGAGATGCTCGATGGGCTTCAAAAGAACTTCCAATTGAGACAAATAGGGAACTTCTTTCTTGGCAATGATGGGTTCCTTCTCCAGAGGCTCGTCCACGATATTCAGGAAGATGGCCAGATGGTCCCTCAGGATTTTAGCCGATTGCGAGAGAGCTTCTTGAGGTGAGATGGCTCCGGTCGTCCAAATTTCCAAGCTGAGGTTTTCGTAGTCAATCCGCTTGCCCACGCGGGCCTGCTCAACCCGGTAGTTCACCTTTCTGACCGGGGAATGAGAAGAGTCGAGGGGAATATAATCCACGCTCAAGTCTTCATCGAAATTTTGCTCGGCCGAGACATAACCGCGGCCGTTCTTGACCATCATTTCAATATCCAGCTTGCCGTCCCGGTCGAGCGAAGCAATATGGATGCCTTGGTCGAGAATCTCAACATCCCCATCATGGGTGATATCCGAGGCCTTTGCTTCCGTGGGTCCCTCTATCTTCAGAGTCATCTTTTTGGGCTGGTCCCCCTTGAGCTTCAGAGGAATGCTTTTCAAATTCAGAAGGATATCGGTGACATCTTCGACCACGCCGGGAACCGTGGAGAATTCATGAAGGACCCCCTGGATGCGGACCGCCGTGAGAGCAGCGCCCGTGATGGAAGACAGCAGGATCCGCCGCAGAGCGTTCCCGACGGTCACTCCATAGCCTCGCTCAAAGGGCTGGGCCGAGAACCGACCGTATTTGTCGGTTAAGCTTTCATAATCACACTCAAGATATTTGGGTCTTTGAAAACCTATTTCTGTCATACTCCCTCCTTTTGGGGATGCCGCTCTAAAAAGCCATTTTATTTGGAGTAGAGCTCAACAATATAGTGCTCTTCGACGGGGAGAGTGATATCCTGCCGAGTGGGCAGGGAGGCAATTTTGGCGCGGACGTTGTCCCAATCCACGGCGATCCAGCCGGGCACGGTCTTATTCCTGTTCTGGCTGACAACCTGTTTGACGTCGGCGTATTCGGCGGACCTCTGCCGGAAGGCGATTTCGTCTCCCTCGCTGACGATGAAAGATGGAATCGTCACTTTCCTCTCGTTGATCAAATAATGCCCGTGAGTGATGAGCTGCCGGGCGTGACAGCGGGAGCGCGCGAACCCCAGAATAAAAATCACATTGTCCAGCCTCCTCTCCAGCATAGACAGGAGATTTTCACCGGTGATGCCTTTTTTGCGCTCCGCTCTTTTAAAAAAGAGCCTGAACTGGCGCTCGGTCATTCCATAATACCTTTTTAGCTTCTGCTTCTCTCGGAGCTGAATCCCGTAACCGAGGATTCTTTTTCTCGCCCTTCCATGCTGTCCGGGGGGATAGACCCGCCGTTCAACCGGGCATTTCTCAGAGAGACACTTATCTCCCTTTAAGAAAAGCTTTGTCCGTTCCACGCGACACTGTCGACAAAGAGGTTGATCATATCTCGACATCTCTTTCTCCTTAAATCGTCAACTCCTCAGACCCGTCTTCTCCGAGGAACACGGCAGCCGTTGTGCGGGATAGGAGTCACATCACGAATGGATTTGATTTCCAGCCCGGAAGTCTGGAGGGCCCGGATGGCCGATTCCCGGCCGGCCCCCGGGCCGGAGATTCGGACATCCACATACTTTACCCCCAGATCTCTGGCCTTATTCGAGGCTTCCTTGGCCGCCAGCTGTGCGGCGAAGGGCGTTCCTTTCCGGGCGCCTTTAAACCCGGCCGTTCCGGAGCTGGCCCAGCAAATAGTGCCGCCTTCGTGATCTGTTATCGTAATGATGGTATTGTTGAAAGTCGCCTGAATATGGGCCACGCCGAAACCGACTTCCTTCCTGACCTTTTTTTTCTTAGTTTTTGTCTTCGCCATAGACTAGTCCTCTCTTTTAGGTGGATTGAGCCTTTATCTTCTTGATGGTGTGGCCTCGCGGCCCCTTCCTGGTGCGGGCGTTGGTCTTTGTCCTTTGGCCGCGTACCGGCAGCTTCCTCTTGTGACGAAGCCCGCGATAGCAGCCTATATCGATAAGCCTTTTGATATTCAGGCTGACCTCTTTGCGGAGGTCGCCTTCGATCTTCTCGCGCTTTTCGATGATCTGACGGATCTTGTTGATCTCGTCCTCCGTGAGATTCTTCACTTTCTTGTCCTTGTCGATCTTGGCCTCCTGGAGAATCTTGTTCGATTTGGAGCGGCCGATTCCATAAATATACGTCAGACCAATCTCGATCCTCTTCTCCGGGGGAAGCGTGATTCCTGCGATTCTTGCCATTTTTGTCCTCGTTTAGCCTTGTTTCTGTTTATGCCTCGGGTTTGTACAAATGACCCGCACATTTCCCTTGCGCCTGACAATTTTGCAGTTGCGGCAAATCTTTTTGACTGATGCTCTTACTTTCATGGCCTTTCCCTTATTTAAATCGATAAGTGATTCTTCCTTTCGTTAAATCGTAGGGCGAGAGCTCGACCAGCACTCGGTCCCCAGGAAGAATCCGGATAAAATGCTTCCGCATCTTGCCTGAGATGTGGGCCAGGATTCGGTGCTTATTGGCCAGCTCCACCCGAAACATAGCATTGGGAAGAGTTTCGATGACCGTCCCTTCCGCTTCATAAACGTCTTGTTTAGGCATAGCGATTTACCTCTGAAGAGAAAACCTGAGGCTCTTCCCCTTCTCTTAAGCTTAATATTTCCACGCCTCCCGGGGTCAAGCCGACCGTGTGCTCAAAATGGGCCGACCAGCTTCTATCCTTGGTTACAGCCGTCCAGCCGTCCTCGAGGACTTCCTCCTGCCAGTCTCCCGCGGCAATCATCGGCTCGATGGCCAAGGTCAACCCTTCTTTGATCTTCGGACCCCTGCCGGGGAGGCCAAAATTGGCGACCTGCGGTTCCTCATGCAGAGAGTGGCCGATGCCGTGTCCGACAAATGAGCGAATGACCGAAAATCCCTGAGATTCCACATAAGTCTGGATGGCATGCGAGATATCAGAGACGCGGTTGCCTTTCCTCATCTGGGCGATACCTTTATAGAAGGCCGTTTCCGCGGCCGCGATAAGCTGTTTCGTTTTGAGGCTGACCTCGCCCACTGGTACAGTCACAGCGGCATCCCCGTAGAAACCATCAAAAAGAACTCCAAAATCGAGGCCGATGATATCTCCTTCCGTAAGCACCCGTGAAGAGGGGATTCCATGGATGATCACCTCATTGACCGAGGCGCACAGAGAAGCGGGATAGCCTCGGTATCCTTTGAAGGCCGGCAGGGCGCCCATTTCCCGGGCTTTAGCTTCCGCATACTCGTCGAGCGTCTTGGTCGATATCCCCGGTTTGACCATCGTTTTCAAACCAGCCAAGACCTCAGCCACAATCTGGCTGCTCCTTTTCATCGCAGCGATTTCCGCTTCGGTCTTATATATGATCATCCCAGTGCCTTATTTGCCTCTGATTTCGCCAAAGCATGATCAAGGATGAAGGACAGGCTGCTGAAAACGTCCTCAACAGTGCCGGACCCATCAACTCTGTGATAGACTTTTTTGGCCTCGTAGTATTCTCTGATCTTTTCGGTCTCCTCTTTGTAGACCCTCATTCGTTCTCTAATGACGTCGGGCTCGTCGTCTTTCCTCCGGATAAGGGGCCCTGTACAGACATCGCACTGCCCCTCCTTCTTAGGAGCTTGAAGATAGAGATTATAGATCGCCCCGCAACGAGAGCAGACCCGCCGGCTGGAGAGTCGTTTGATCAAGGTCTCGATATTGAGGTCGATCTCGACGGCGATTTCCGGCCGCTGGCCGTCCATCTTCTCGAGACTCTCGGCCTGGGCGATGTTCCGGGGGAATCCATCCAGAAGATACCCCCGCCGACAATCAGGGCTGGCAATTCTCTGCCGGACGAGCTCTTCGACAATATTATCGCTGACCAATTTTCCCTGGTTCATCAAAGCTTCTACCCTCTTCCCGACGGGGGTCTGGTCCCGGACAGCCTGCCGGAGAAGGTCGCCCGTGGAGATCTTCGGAAAGCCGCATTTCTTCTCGATGAGATCTCCCTGCGTGCCTTTGCCGCTCCCCGGAGGGCCGAAGAGTATTATCCTCATCCTCTTCTCCCCCGGATGCGGCTCCGCCGCATGAACCCGTCATAGTGACGCATGACCAGCTGCGCTTCGAGCTGCTGCAAGGTGTCCATGGCCACGCCGACAACGATCAGGATGGATGTGCCGCCGAAATAGAAATCGACGTTCAAACCTTGAGTGAACCATTTGGGCAGGTTGGCATCCAGAAAGTTGCCGATAAAAGGAAGCGTCTGGACTTTGATTCCCGTGATCAGGAACTCCGGCAAGATGGCGATGGCGGCCAAATAAACGGCCCCGAGGAGAGTGATTCGAGAAAGGGTCATGTCGATAAAATCGGAGGTGTTTTTTCCCGGTCTTATTCCTGGAACAAATCCTCCGTATTTTCTCAAATTATCAGCCACATCGACGGGATTGAAGACAATGGAAACGTAGAAGTAGGTAAAGAAGATGATGGCAGCGACATAAAGAAAGTTATAGAGCGGCATCCCGATATTAAACTCCCGGGCGATCGTCTGGAAAACGGGGACTTTGATCAACTGGGCGATCGTCTGGGGAATCGTGATGATCGAGGCGGCGAAAATGATCGGGATAACACCGCCGGTGTTGACCCTCAGTGGAAGATGGGTGCTCTGACCTCCATAGACTTTCCTCCCGACGACCCTCTTGGCATAAGAAACGGGAATCCGGCGCTGGCCTCTTTCCACAAAGACGATGACAGCGACCACGGCCAGCATCAGGACGATGAGGAAGATGAGCCTCAAGGGGTCCATGTTTCCCGTTCGCATACTCGTGACCAGACTCTGGATGCTGCGGGGAAAATCAACGACGATGCCGGCGAAGATGATGAGGGATATGCCATTTCCGATTCCCCGGGCGGAGATCTGTTCACCCAGCCACATGATAAAGACTGTCCCTGTGGTCAAGGTCAAAACGACCAGCAATTGAAACCCGATGCCAGGATTCGGCACGATGAGAGCACCTCCAGGACTCTTCAAGGCTTGGAGGTAGATGCTGATCCCAAGACCTTGGATAATGCAGATCAACAGCGTTCCGTAGCGGGTGTATTGGGTAATCTTATTCCGGCCGAGCTCGCCCTCCTTGGACAGCCTTTCCAAGTAAGGCCAGACGACCTGGAGCAACTGAAGGATGATGGAAGCGCTGATATAAGGCATGATCCCCAGGGCGAAGATAGTCATTCGCGAAAAGCTTCTTCCGGAAAACAGGTCGATGAACCCGAAAATCGTGCCTTTCTGGGTCTGCCAGAATTCGGCCAAGGCCGAGGCGCTGATTCCCGGGTTGGGAATTTGAGCGCCGATCCGATAGACAGCCAGAAGAAGCAGAGTGAAAAGGACTCTTTTCCTGAGGTCGGGAATGCTGAAAATGTTCCTGATGCTGTTTAACATTATTCACTTCCGATGATAATGGCTTTGCCACCAGCCTTCTCAATTTTTTGCCGCGCTGATTGAGAAAACTTGTGGGCCTGTATTTTTTTGGAGGAAGAGATCTCGCCCCGCCCCAGGATCTTAATCGCTGCGGCTTCTTTCTTGAGGAGTCCTGCTTCGACGAACTCTCTCGGGCCAATTTCCTCCTGGGATATTTTCCCGATCCGGTCAAGGTTGATTTCCGTGTATTCTTTCTTGAAGATGTTGGTAAAGCCTCTTTTGGGGAGTCGGCGGTGGAGGGGCATCTGGCCGCCTTCAAACCCCCTTTTGCGCGAATATCCCGCAATAGACTTCTGGCCTTTGTGCCCTCGGCCTGCCGTTTTCCCCTGCCCGGATCCCGGGCCTCGGCCTCTCCTTTTATCCTTTTTCTTCGAGCCCGCTGCCGGATGTAAATTGCTCAGGTTCATTTTTTCTCTACAACCTCCACCTTCACCAGATGTGAAATTTTATTGATCATACCCCGAATCTCCGGGACATCCTGGCGAATAACCTCTGAATTGATTTTCCTCAGGCCCAATCCTTTGGCCACTTCGCGCTGAGTCCGGGGATAGCCGATCAGGCTGCGGACCAGCCTGATGTGCAGCTCGCGTTCCACGATATTTTTCTGGCCCGCTTTTGTCCTCTTTATTGCCATATTGATTCCTTCGCCTTCCCTCTTTTTTCGGAAATGCCCTCAGGGCTCTTGAGCTGTCCCAAAGCCTTCAGAGTGGCATTGGCCACGCTGAAAGGGTTACTGCTGCGGATGGATTTTGTCAGAATATCCTTGATTCCGGCCAGCACGACGATCACTCTGACGGCACCGCCGGCGATGACACCTGTTCCCTGCGAGGCCGGCCGGAGGATGACTGTGCCTGCGCCGTCTTCGCCCCGAACCAAATGGGGAATTGTCGTCCCGGCCAGGGGCACGCTGATGAGATGCTTTTTGGCACTCTCGACAGCCTTGGCGATGGCCATCGGAACCTCCCTGGCTTTTCCTTTGCCGACACCGACCATCCCATTTTCATTGCCCACAGCGGCAAGCGCGGAAAAGCTGAGGTTCTTCCCGCCTTTGACCACCTTGGTCACCCTGCGGATGGAGATGACCTGGTCTTTGAGCTCCAGTTCTTGCGTTTCTCCTGTTTTTGTCTCTTTCAAATTTCGCTTGTCCACGCTCTCTCCTCCTTTTCCGGTCTTGCTGGCTGAATCAGAAAACAAGACCTCCTTTTCTCAGAGCTTCGGCGACTGTTTTCACCCGGCCATGATAAGGATAGGTGCCTCTATCGAAAACGATTTTCTCGACCTTTTTTTCTTTCAATCGCTGGGCCAAGACTTGTCCCAAGTTCTGGCAGGCCTCTTTGTTCTTAAAATTCTTGTTCTTCTCTTTAAACGTTTTTTCTAACGTGCAAGCGGACGTGAGCACGCTCCCGTTCTCATCATTGATAGCCTGGGCATAGACGTAGCGATTGCTCTTGAAAACAAAGACTCTCGGCCTTTCCGGAGTCCCATGGACCTTTGTTCTTATCCTTTGGCGAACTTTCGCCTTGATTTTCTTTTTTAATTCTGACTTATCTTTATGCACCGGCCACCCCCGCCTTCCGTTCCTTCTTGATCAGACGCTCGCCGACATAACGAATGCCTTTGAGCTTATAAGGGTCAGGACGGCGAAATCTCTTAATCTCTTCGGCAACCTGGCCGACCTGCTGTTTGTCGCTGCCCTTGACGGTGATGAGGGTCGGCTTTTCAACGACAATCTGAATGCCCGGGGGAATTTTATATAAAACCGGCTTGGAATAACCCAGGCTCAGCTCCAGGTAATCCTTGCCGAGCTTGGCGCGGTATCCAACCCCGACGATTTCCAGCTGTTTGGAAAACCCCGTCGTCACTCCGAGAAGAGCATTCTGGGCCAGGCTCCTCGTCAATCCGTGGAAGGTCCGCAGTTCTTTGGAGTCTTCTGCCCTGGTGAAAATGAGCTTCTTATCCTCCAGTTTCGCCTGGATTCCAGGGAACAGAGGTGATTCAAGCTTTCCCTTGGAGGATTCGAATTCAATCTTCTCCGGATGGATCGTCACTTTCACCGCATCAGGCACATCGATCGGTTTCTTTCCTACTCGTGACATCTTCAGGCTCTCCCTTTTCCCGACTTTACCAGATATAACATAAAATCTCCCCGCCGACCGACATTTCTTCACACTTTTTCCCGGTCATAATTCCCTTCGAGGTTGAAATGAGGGCGATGCCCAGTCCATCGAGCACCTTGGGAACAGAATCTTTGGTGCAGAAGAGACGGCATCCCGGCCGGCTGACTCGGCGGAGTCCGGAGATGACACTCTGGTTGTCATCCGTATACCGAAGAGCAATATTCAGGATTCCCTGTTTGTTATCGTCAATCACTTTGAAATTCCGGATATAGCCTTCTTCTTTGAGAATTTTGGCAATCTCCACTTTCAGCTTCGAGGAAGGAACTGTGACTTCTTTTTTCTTGACGCCAACCGCGTTCCTTATCCTCGTGAGCAGATCAGCAAGAGGGTCCGATATTTTGCTCATAATCTTATCCTTTCCTCAGTTCACCACGAGGCTTTGGTCACCCCAGGGATTTCGCCTTTCAAGGCGAGCTCGCGCAGGCAGAGCCGGCACATGTCAAACTTGCGGTAATTGCCTTTCGGCCGTCCGCAGATCCGGCACCGTCTATGCTTGCGAACGGCATATTTGGGCTCGCGCAAAGTCTTGGCCACCATTGATGTTCTTGCCACGTTGTCCTTCCTTTATCTCTTTCCTTATGTCTCTCGAAAAGGCATGCCTAGTTTTTTCAAAAGAGCGTACGCCGCCTGGTCGTCCCGGGCTGACGTCACGATGGTGATATTCATCCCCCTGGGCCGATCCACCTTGGTGTAATCGATCTCGGGGAAAACGAGCTGGTCTCTCAGGCCCAGCGTATAATTCCCCCGGCCGTCAAAAGCCTTGGGAGAAACGCCCTTAAAATCTCTGACCCGAGGGAGCACGATGTTGACCAGCCGGTCAAAGAATTCATACATCCTCCGGCTCCGCAAAGTCACATAGCAGGCGATGGGCTGTCCTTTGCGAAGCTTGAAAGCCGAGATGGATTTCCTGGCTCTTCCGATAACGGGCCATTGCCCGGCGATCAGGCTGAGCTCTGCCTTGGCCGTATCCAACAGCTTGATATTCTGAAGGGCATCCCCGGCTCCCATGTTCAAGACGATCTTTTCGAGTCTCGGGACAGCCATCCGGTTGGTGATTCCCAGCTCCTTCTGAAGCTCGGAAACGACTTCATTCTTGTACTTTTCATAAAGACGACTCATCGCTTCATCCTTATTTTTGCTTCTCTAAACTCATGTCACACTTATGGCAAACCCGGATTCTGTTTCCATCTTCCAGGGTTTTCTTCTTCGACCGAACGCCCTGGCCGCATTCAGAGCAGAAGATCATCACATTGGCGACGGAGACAGCCGCCTCTTTCTCCATGATTCCGCCTTGGATGTTGCGGCTTCGATCAGGGCGGATGAACTCCTTGACAAAATTGACTTTTTCGACTATGACTCTGTTCTTCTCCGGAAGAACCACCAGGATTTTGCCGGTCTTGCCCTTGTCTTTTCCCTTCCTGACAATGACCATGTCCCCCTTTTTCAGCGCGATCTTGCTCATCAGAGAACCTCCGGAGCCAAAGAAACAATTTTCATATATTTTTTCTCTCTCAATTCTCTTCCGACCGGTCCGAAAACACGTGTTCCGACAGGCTCACCGGCACGGTCGATGATCACCGCTGCATTGTCATCAAAGCGGATGTAAGAGCCATCCTTGCGGCGGACCTCCTTTCTTGTCCGGACGACAACCGCTCTGACGACTTCCCCCTTGGGGATCTTGCTTTCTGGCTCAGCCTGTTTCACGGTGGCGGAAATGACGTCACCGAGGGAAGCCAGCCGGCCGACGCCTCCTCCCTGGGGAGTGATGCACATGATCATCCGGGCGCCCGAATTATCGGCTACCTTGAGCATCGTTTGCATCTGGATCATTGTTTTATCTCTCCCATTTCGCTATCGATTTCCACCGAGGAGAGGCCGACGATTTCTAAGATCCGCCACCGCTTTCTGCGGCTGATCGGCCTTGTCTCAATGATCCGGACAACATCGCCCACTTTGCACTTTTCGTATTCGTCATGAGCCAGAAACTTCTTTTGCCGCTTGATGATCTTCTTGTACAAAGGATGCCGCAGCTGCCGCTCGACCAGCACGGTGACGGTTTTTTTCATGTTTTTCGCGACGACAACGCCGATTTTTGCAGTTTTTCTTTTTTGTGGCTTGGCTTCCATGCTCTATTCCTTCCTTCGACTCTTTTCTTTCAACACGGTTTTGATCCTGGCGATATCATGTCTGATGTTCCTCAGCTTCATCGCGTTTTCCAGCTGTCCCAGGCTATGTTGAAAACGAAGCTTGAAGAGTTGATCAGCGAGGTCTCTTTCCTTGTTCTGAAGTTCCTCTTCCGATAGTTCCCTTAATTCTCGCGCTTTCATTTCAGTTCTCGACTGTCTCTCGATATAAAGCGTGTTTTGATGGGCAGTTTATGAGCCGCCAACCTCATCGCTTCCTTGGCCAGGCCCTCCGGGATACCCTCTAACTCATAGATGATCCGTCCCGGCCGGACGACATCTACCCAAAACTCTGGATCGCCTTTCCCTTTGCCCATCCGGACCTCTGTCGGTTTTTTAGTAACGGGCTTCCAGGGGAAGGCCCGGACCCAGAGTTTCCCTCTTCTTTTCATGTAGCGGGTGATTGTGATTCGTCCGGCCTCGAGCTGCCGCGCCGTCAACCAACAAGGCTCGAGCGCCTGGAGTCCGTATTCCCCGAAAGAGAGCTCTGCGCCGCGCCTGGCTTTGCCCCTCGTTCTTCCTCTCTGGCTCTTTCGGTACTTGACTTTCTTGGGCATTAACATGGTCAGATCTCCTCAACCTCCGTCGTCTGAGAAGTCATTTTGGGCTTGTCCACATCACCCCGGTAAATCCAAACTTTGATCCCGATCTGGCCGTAGGTGGTGAAGGCCTGAGTGAGGGCGTAGTCGATGTCGGCCTTGAGCGTCTGCAGGGGTAGACGCCCTTTGAGATACCATTCCGAACGGGCGATTTCTACTCCGCCCAGCCGGCCCGAGCACATGACTTTGATTCCCTTGGCGCCCATTCTCAGAGAAGACTCGACCGCCTTTCTCATGGCTCTCCGGTAGGCAATTCTTTTTTCTAGCTGCACAGCGATGCCTTCCCCGACAAGCAGGGCACTGAGCTCTGGCTTGTCCACCTCACGGATATCCACATAAACCTCTCTCTGAGCTATCCCTTCAAGAAATTTCTTGAGGCTCTCGATCTCTTTTCCTCCCCGGCCGATGATGATCCCCGGCCTGGCCGTAGAGATGATGACCCGCACCTTGGGGCCGACGCGCTCAACGACGATCTCGGCGATCCCCGCATGGTAGTACTTCTCTTTGATTTCTTTTCTCATCTTCAGGTCTTCGTGAATCAACCGGCTGTAATCGGCCCCTTTGGAAAACCACCGGGAAGACCACGTCTTATTGAACCCCAATCTAAAACCGAGAGGATGCGTCTTCTGCCCCACTGTCTTATCTCCCTTTCTTTTCTTCTAAATAGATATGGACATGACTTGTCCTTTTGATGATCCGAAAGGCCCGGCCCATGGGAGCAGGCCTGATTCTCTTCATTTGAGGACCTTCGTTAATAAAGATCCTCGCGATATGAAGATTGTCGACATCGATGTTCGGAACTTTTTGCTGGGCGTTGGCGATGGCGGAGCGGAGAACTTTTTCGATGATCAAACTGAGTTTTTTCCTGTTCGAAAAATGCAGGATGGTCAGCGCTTCTCCCACAAAGCGGTCGCGGACAAGATCAGCCACCAGCCGGCCTTTCCGGGGGGACATCCTGACATATCTGGCTGAGGCCTTTGAAACAAAATTATTCTCTTTCATCTTACTTGCCTATCTTGATCGCTTTGGCAGCTTTGGATGTATGACCTCTGAATGTCCGAGTCGGAGAAAATTCACCGAGTTTATGACCCACCATGTTCTCGGTGATGAAGACAGGGATAAATTTTCTTCCGTTGTGCACGGCAATAGTGATACCGACCATCTCAGGAATAACCGTAGAACGGCGAGACCAGGTCTTGACCACTTTTCTCTCTTTGAGCGAGCGGACCTCGAAAATATTCTCCCTCAGGTTAATATCGATATAAGGACCCTTCTTTAAAGACCTGCCCATGCTTACTTACTCCTTCTCCGGACAATAAAAACCTGCGTTCTCTTGCTTTTCCTCGTTTTGTAGCCTTTGGTGGGAATCCCCTCGGGGCTCACCGGGTGACGGCCTCCCTTGGACTTCCCTTCTCCTCCGCCGTGGGGATGATCGACCGGATTCATGGCCGTGCCCCGGACATGCGGCCTCCAGCCGAGCCAACGGTTCCGGCCGGCCTTGCCGATAGAAATGTTCTGATGATCCAGGTTGCCGACCTGGCCGATGATCGCGCGACAATCTAGATGAATTTTCCTGATTTCCGTGGAAGGAAGCCGGACTTGAGCATAATCACCTTCCTTGGCCAGGATCTGAGCTCCCGAGCCTGCCGACTTGGCGATCTGTCCGCCTTTATTCTTCTTGAGCTCGATGTTATGGATGATCGTCCCGAGAGGGATAAAGCGCAACGGCATGGCGTTTCCCGGAAGAATATCGACCTGTGCATCCGTGGAAATAATCGTCTGCCCAACTTTCAAGTTCTGAGGCGCAAGGATGTAGCGGCGTTCGCCGTCCTTGTATTTGATGAGCGAGATGTAAGCTGACCGGTTGGGATCATACTCAATGGTCTCGACGACGCCGGGAATTTCCATCTTGTCCCTTTTGAAATCAATCACGCGGTACATTCTTTTATGGCCGCCCCCCCTGTGGCGCGTGGCTAGATGGCCGCGCGAATCTCTTCCTCCTGAGATAGGAAGGAACTCGAGCAAAGCCTTATAAGGCACTCGGGTCGTCAGCTCTTCATAAGTAAATCCTGTCCTGTGGCGCAAGCCGGGTGTCCGCGGTCGGTATGTTTTCAGGCCCATTTTAGACTGCCTCAAAATATTCAATCATTTTTTCGCCTTCTTTTAGCTTGACGTAGGCTTTCTTCCAATCTTTGGTCTTGCCCTGATTGCGGCCGACTTTCCGCCATTTTCCCGTCTTGTGCTGAGTGTGAACGCTCTCCACCCTGACCTTGAAAAGTTGCTCCACAGCCTTCTTGATCTCGGTCTTGCTGGCTTTCATGGCCACTTCAAAACAGACCTCTCTATTCTTCTCTTTAAGCAGCGTGCTTTTTTCCGTGATGACCGGCCTCAAAATGATCTGATAGGAGCTTTTCATCTTTAGATCCTCTCCATCAATGATTCGAGCGCTCGCTGGGTCAAGACGAGCCATTTGTGCCTCAGGACATCAACGGCTGAAATGAGCTTCGAGTCAACAGCTTTAACATTGGGAATATTCCGCAGGGCAAGAAAAAGGTTCTTATTATCATGCTGGTCAACGATCAGGGCGGAATCCAGGTTGAGACTCTGAAGAAACTTGGCCGCTTCCTTGGTCTTCGGCTCTTTCAGGTTGGCCTCAGCCAGGATAAGAAGGCGGTTTTCGGCGAATCTTTGCGCCAAAGCCGACTTCAAGGCATTTTTCCTGGCTTGCTTGGGAATCTCATAAGAATAATCCCGAGGCTTGGGACCGTGGACGGTACCGCCTTTCCGCCACAACGGGCTGCGGATGCTTCCCGCTCTTGCCCTTCCTGTTCCTTTCTGCCGCCAAGGCTTGCGGTTCGACCCGGTCACTTCTCCCCTTGTCTTGGCGGAAGCGGTCCCGCGTCTCTTGCTGGCCTGATGCTGGACGACCGATTCATAAAGGAGGTGCTCTTTCACCGGATAAGAGAAGACCCTTGCCGGAAGTTCCACCTCACCGGCGGCCTGTCCGCTTCCGTTTAGCACTCGAACTTTCGCCATTTTTTTCTCTCTTATACCTTAGACCCTGACCTGGCCTTAAAATTATCTTTTTTAATGAGAACGTAACCGCCTCGGGGTCCCGGGACAGCGCCCTTAACCATGAGGAGATTGTTTTCCTTGTCCGTCTGGATGACGGTCAGATTCCTGACGGTAATCTTATCCTGGCCCATGTGACCGCCCATTCTCATTCCCTTCATCACCCGGGAGGGATAAGAAGACGCGCCGATCGAACCGGGGGCCCTGTGGAACATCGACCCATGACTGGCCCCTCCGCCCCGGAAGCCCCAGCGCTTGACCACGCCCTGAAACCCTTTGCCCTTGCTCGTGCCGACCACATGGACCTTCTCGCCCCGTTCGAAGATATCAACAAAGACCTGGTCGCCTTCCTTGATCTCGGCCTGGTCGGCGAAACGAAATTCACGGAGAATCTTGGTCGGAGGCAAGTTGGACTTCTTGAAGTGACCGACCAGAGGCTTGGGCGGATTCTTCGCCGCCTTCTCCTCAACCAACCCGAGCTGCAGCACAGAATACCCGTCTTTCTCCGAGGTTTTTTTCTGCACAACCGAGCAAGGCCCGGCCTTGATCACTGTCACGGGAATGACATTCCCATCGGCGTCGAAGCTCTGGGTCATGCCTATTTTCTTGCCAATCAGCCCTTCAATCATCTTCAATCTCCCCCGGTCCCGAAGGCCTGAATCTCCACATCAATCCCGGCTGGGAGTTCCAGTTTCTGGAGCTCTTCGATCGTCTCGTTGTTGTACTCGCTGATATCAATTAGCCTTTTGTGGATTCTCATCTCGAAATGTTCTCGAGATTTCTTGTCCACGTGTGGAGAACGGAGGACACAATAACGATGAATGGTCGTCGGAAGCGGGATGGGGCCAGAGATCCGCGCTCCCGTCCGCTTGGCCTTGGTGACGATATCTTTCACCGACTGGTCCAAGAGCCGGTGATCAAAGGATAGAAGCCTGATTCTGATTTTTTCCATCTTTCGTTCCTCAGTTCTCCGTCTGTCTCCTAACTCTGTGTCATCGCGAAGAGCGAAGCGGCCTGCCCGTCTCAACCCTGAGATTGCCGCGCCCTTTCAGGACTCGCCATGACCATGTCCTTCTCCTACTCCGTTATGTCCGTGACCGTGCCGGCCCCCACCGTCCGGCCTCCCTCTCGAATGGCAAACCGCAACCCCTTCTCCATCGCCACGTCCGTGATCAACCCGATCTCCAAATTCACGTTGTCCCCAGGCATCACCATTT
>Ga0315280_10004966_pt1 | contig 19297 bp, 21 predicted proteins | sample YL17G06_40_MG_FD_203697 | JGI IMG/M metagenome (GOLD analysis project Ga0315280, IMG submission 203697) | Sediment microbial communities from Yellowstone Lake, YNP, Wyoming, USA - YL17G06_40 | ecosystem: Environmental > Aquatic > Freshwater > Lake > Sediment | place: USA: Wyoming | collected... | reverse complement strand
CAAAAGTGCTGGTTGACGACGCTGAAAAAGGCATCTTTCTCAGACCTATCATGCGCCTAGAGGAACAAGCAGGAATCGACGCTGGAAAATATAACACTGAAGAACTGAAAAAATCACTAGACCGAGTGCGAGAGGAATGGCGTTAAAGGTCATCTTAGACACCAGATTTTACTTTTCATATTATAATCCTGAAAGCAGAAAAATAGCCGATTGGAGTAAAAGCGTCATCCAAAAAACATCCAAAGGACAAATTACAGCAGCTTCATCAACAATCACCATCACAGAACTTTACGACACTATGGGAAAAATCCTCGGAACAGACGCTATAAAAATAAGAGTCGCCTCAGCAAAAAGCTCAAATATAAACATAATTCCAGTAACAGAGAACATAGCTGAACTTGCCGGAAAAATAACTCTGAATACACCAAAAATTCCTTTAGCCGATGCCACAATAGCTGCTACAGCCCTTATTCATGCCAAAGGCGTGGTAGTCACAGACGACGAACACTTCAAAACTATAAAAGGCATTAAAGTAAAATGGTTAAAAGACCTTTAGCCAAAATAACAAAGGCGCGAGGGCGAACGGAAGATGGATCTGATCCTAAAATACGATCCAAAGCCAGACATCTTAGCAACAAAGGCTTAAAGAAGGAGCTGTAAAAATGAGAAGCTTCCAGACAGCGACGTTGTCTTAGGATACGATGTGAACGGTGCACTTGAAACAGGGGACGCCACAAAAAGGGGACTGCTGAAAAGACTATCGGAAATATCGTTCTTTTTACATTATATTGGTCATGTGTCTCAACAACAAGCTTTCTAGCAGTTCTCAGAAATCGTGCACCACCTTCTAGCACTTGTACTTCGGCACCTTGCACATCTATTTTTGCGAAGTCTATTTTTCTATCGCCAACTATATTGTCGAGTGTATCACATGAAACTTCTGTATAACGGTCTCTCTCTGGGGTGTTCCAAAATTGAGAGTTCACTTGGAGTCTTACTGACGTTGAATCTGATGACTCCTGTTGTGTTCCATACTGCTTTTTCCACAACCTCAACATTACGGAAGCTCGCAAGGTTCAATTTTAGACATTCGATGTTGATAGGGTGCGGTTCAACTGCAATAACAAATCCATCCACGCCAACCTTAACCGCCATGGGAAATGTGGCGCGCGGGTTCCAACCGTTATAAATGATGTGTCTGTTTCCAAAATAGCTTCTTTTCGTCCAACGACGGCTTTTAAATTTTTGTTTTTTATGACTTTTTCAGTAAAGCTTCAAGTTGGGGTTCGTAGAACGGGGGGATTCCTTTGTTAACCATTGCGACTTTTTCGGGGTCGTTCGTTGAGATTATGGTTTTGAATCCTTTGTTTGCGAAGCATACAGCAGTGCAAAGGCCAACGTAGCCCATGCCGACGAAAGAGACTTTATGCATGTGTTTCATTCCTCTTAGGAAGACTTTGATTGAACAAATATAATTAAGTTTTCATGAAACCTGTAGAGTTTGTGTGTGCGTGCAATTGGTGTAGACCCCTTTATTTGGAGCCAAATAGATATAATTAGCTATGAAGGGTTGATTCATGAGAGCGTAGTTTTTATATTTGGTTGTTGAAGTAGGGGTTATGTGAGGAATTGAAATGAGGGGTTCAAGGTTTATTTTTAGGATGTGGTACTATTTTAGAGTTGGTTATACTACTTACTTGAGTTTTCTTTTAGGTTTTGCAACAACGTTTGTTACTGTGTATTATTTGGCAATAACCAATATTCCTGCGCTTCAAGCTTTGTTTCCGCATTTTGGGTTATTTGCGGCAATTGCATTGATTGTGGGTGTTCCAACTGCTTGTCTTATTGGCTGGTTTCATATGAAAGGTAGTTCCCTTTGGAAGTCTGAAGTGGATATAACTGTGGAAGCGAATCCTTATCTTTACAGGATGTATCCTGGATATTGGCAGGAAGCTTTTACGCCGCTTTATCTTGAACTTTTGAGTGGAGTGAAAAAGATTCTTGAGAAGGAGGGAATGCTTAGTGAGGAGGAGAGGAGAAGGATTGAAGATTTGGAGAAGAAACTTGAAATTCTCATGAAGGGAGGATTTGTGGGCGTTCCCAAAACAAGAGCAGATATGCTTTCCTAACAGTGATTGCTAGTCGTTTATGCGTGTGCAATTATTTTAGGCCCGTCTATTTGGAGCCAAATAGGCTACGAATGTTATATTCGTGATTGATTAACTAGTTGCTTGTATTTGTTTTTAGGGGGAGTTACTGTTATGTCATATTATTTTGCAATTTTGACGTTGACCTCGTCTTTACGCATTTTCTTTGCTAAGGTAGTTTTCTTTACGTTCCCGAGATTTCTTCGTGAAAATTTGTCTGTTCCTTTTTTATTATTGGCTTCCACCATTCAATATTCTGCTTGTACCATTGTAGAGTTTTCTTTATCCCATCTTTAAACCTGGTTTTTGGCTTCCAGCCAAGTTCTCTTATTTTTTCGGTCTTCAATGAATATCTTAAGTCGTGTCCGAGTCTGTCTTTGACAAATTCTATTAGGCTTTCTGGTTTATTGGTAAGTTTTAGGATAGTTTTTACAACTCGAATATTTTTCAACTCTTGATTTGCCGCTATGTTATAGAGTTCTCCGAGTTTGCCTTTTTGCAAAACTAAATCTATTGCTTCGCAGTTATCTTCTACGTAAAGCCAGTCTCTAATGTTTTCTCCGGTTCCATAAACTGGTATTGGCTTGTTTAACAATGCGTAGATTATCGTTTTAGGAATTAGCTTCTCTGGATGCTGATATGGTCCGTAATTATTTGAGGACCTTGTTATAATTACTGGTAAGCCATAAGTTTCGAAATAAGCTTGACATAATAGATCTGCGCTTGCTTTGGAAGCGGAATAGGGGTTGCGCGGATTTAGTCTGTCGCTTTCTTTGAAACTTCCTTCTCGAATATGCCCATAAACTTCATCTGTGCCTATTTGCTCAAACTTTGATATGTTAAATTTTCTTGCTGCATCCAGTAAGTTATATGCTCCTAAGACATCGGTTAGGACGAATGTTCCTGCATTTAATATGCTTCTGTCAACATGGGTTTCTGCAGCAAAATTCACGATACAATTGCAATCTTTTATGGTTTTCTCCACATCTTCTTTCTTTGTTATATCGCCTTTTATGAATGTTATTTTATCCCATATGTCCTGCAAATTTTCTGTTTTTCCAGCATACGTGAGTTTGTCTAAAATGACAATTTCGTAGTCCGAGTGTTTCTTCAGCATGTAGTGCACAAAATTGCTTCCAATGAAACCCGCACCGCCGGTTATGAGAATTTTCATTTTGTCACCCGTGTTTTAGCCATGGTGCTAGTTTCCAGTTGTATGGGATTTTGTCTGTGGTTGGTGGCTGTCTGTATTCATCTGGCTCTTTGTGGTTATAAAGTTCTGTGGGTACATTGAGGATCAGTGCGTATTCCTCGGTTATGGTTTTAAATCCATGCCAAACTTCTGGTGGAATCTTGACTAGTAGAAGATTTCTTTCGCCAATTACGAATTCGTTTATTTCTTTTTTTGTTTTCGATTTTTCTCTGCCATCGTATAGCACAAGTTTTATCATGCCTTTTATGCATGATATGTTGTCTGTTTGTTTTTTGTGCATATGCCAAGCTTTGACAACCTGCGGATAGGCTGCTGTTATGTATACTTGGCCAAATTTTTGGAAGTGTTCCCAGTCACTCCGCAATATTTCTATTAGCCATCCTCTTTCGTCAGCTACCTGGGTTAATTGTTTGGTTAAGACGCCTTCTATCACGTTTCTCATCTCAAAACACTATTTTCGAGTTTTCACCAACAATTAGCCTATACCCTTTCGGGCCTTTCTGATTTGTTATCACTTCGGAATTTGAGCCTATTATGCTGTCTGTTATCTTTGTATTTATCTGTATTGTGCAATTGTCCATTACTATCGAGTTTTCGATTTCTCCCCTTTTTATGCGGGTATTGTTACCTATTGATGTATAGGGTCCTATGTAAACCTCGCTTTCTATTGTTGCGTTTTTTCCGATTATAGCTGGACCGCGGATCAAGGTTCCCTTTTTTACGCATGTTCCTTCGCCTATAACCACCCGTCCCTGAATGCAGGTTTTATCTTCAACTATTCCGTCAATTTTCGTCTCTAGGTCGTCTAAAATAAGTATGTTTGCTTCAATAATGTCTTCAACTGTTCCTGTGTCCTTCCACCATCCCTCTACCTTTTTGTAACCAACTTTATGGCCTTCATCTATTAGTAGTTGTATTGCTTCTGTTATTTCGAGTTCTCCTCTCCAAGACGGTTTTAGTTGCTTTATCATTTTGAATATTATCGGCTTAAAGAAGTATATTCCCGTGAGAGCATAATTGCTCGGCGGCTTTTTTGGTTTTTCAATCAGCTTAACCAAGTTTTCGTTTTTATCGAATTCTGCCACTCCAAATTGTTTTGGGTTTTCAACTTCGCATAGCAGTATCATTGCATCATAGTTTTCTTGTTGAAATTCTTGGACAAATTTTGATATTCCACCTTTAAGAAGGTTGTCGCCCAAGTATACGACGAAAGAGCTATCTTTTACGAAGTCTTCTGTTAAGCCTACCGCGTGCGCTATTCCACCTGGCTTTTCTTGGTATAAATATGTGACTTTTACGTTGAATTTACTTCCGTCTCCATAGTAGTCTTTGACTTTTTCGGGCATTATGTCGCCCAAGATTATGGCTATATCTTTTATTCTAGAATTTAGCAGGTCTTCTAGGACATATTGGGATATGGGCTTGTTTGCTATTGGAATTAGCTGTTTTGGCCCTGTATGGGTTAATGGTCTTAATCTTGTGCCGTGTCCGCCGTGAAGTATTACGCCCTTCATGTTTACTGCTCTTTCTCCATTCTTTTTAGTCCTTCTGTTATGTTTAACGGTTTTGTTTTTAGTTTTTTTTGTATTTTATCTGTGTTCAATGATGAGTCTTTTGGTCTTTTTGCTATCCATGCAGTAAGCTGGCTCATTTTTATGGGTTTGATTAGGTTTGGGTCTAGGTTAAAGGCTTTTGCAATTTGCTTTGCAAAAGCGTAGCGGCTTACTCTTTCGCTTCCTGAGGCGTGGTATAATCCTTGTAGATCTTTTTGTATGGCTTCTAGGGTTATTTCTGCTAGATTATCTGTCAAGGTTGGCGTGTTGTAGTGGTCTTCAACAACTGTTATTTCTTTGTCTTGTTTAAGTTGATTAATTACCCAAGTAGCGAAATTTTGTTTCCATGGATGCCAGCCGTATAAGACGCTTGTGCGAAGTATAAAGTATTTTTGACAATTCTGAGTTACTTGTTTTTCGCCTTCGAGCTTTGTGGCGCCGTAATAGTTTATTGGGTTTGGCTTGTCGTGTTCTGTGTAATTGCCTTTTTCGCCGTCAAAGACGTAGTCAGTGGATATGTAGATGAGTTTTGCTTCTGATTTGCTGCAGACATGGGCTATGTTTCGTGTTCCTTCAACGTTTATTTTCCAAGCATATTCTTTTTTGGTTTCGCATTTATCTACGTTTGTTTCAGAAGCCGTGTGGATTACTACTTCTGGTTTAAGCTTACGAAAGAGGTTTAAGGTTTCATTCATGTTTGTAATGTCCAATTGTAAAGAGTTTGGGTGCAACGGATTAGTGTTATGAAGAGGTATAACTATGCAGTCACTTTTTGCAAGCTCAACTATTTTGTTGCCTAACAATCCGCTTGCGCCGGTAACCAACAATCTTCTCTTACGCCTTTCCAATATTCTTTATCCAGCTGATAACTCTAATTACCCTCAGATAGAGGTTAATTAAAATGTTTAATAATTCTTTCTTCTACCTAGAGGGGGAGAATGTTACGAATGTTACGATACTATGCGTGTGTGAGACCTTTCTTAGAAAGAAAGAGTGGCGCTTAGCATTTTTGAGAATTTCGTCGCCGTTATAATAGAACTGGGTTGCTTTGAAAATATGAGATAATTTTATCAAGTCCATCATCAAGGGAAACAGTGGTTTTCCACCCTAGTTTTGTTTTAATTTTAGTTGCGTCTAACACGATATATGGTTGGTCAGAAATTAATGGGCGAAAAGCATAACCTGGGGGATATGATCCAAAGGTTATGTTAGTTTTGTTATATCCGATCTTGTTAGCTATCTTTTCAGCTAGCTCTCTGTTACTCGTACCAACCCCGGTTCCGACATTAAACACTTGACCGTTTGCCTCTTCTTTTTTCAATGCTAATAAATAAGCGTTAACATGGTCGTCTATGTACATGTAGTCTCTAACAGAATCTGGTGCACCGATGTAAACTTTTTCCCTTTTTAGCATGTAGGTAACCAGATATTCAATTATGAAGCTTGTATCAAACTTCCTCCCATAAGTGTTCGTTGGTCTTAATATAGTAACATTTAAGCCGTAAGTTTGGGGCATCATTTGAAGATAGAGGTCTGCAGCCGCTTTGCTAACAGCATATGGGCTGGTTGGTTTTAAAGGGAGTTCTTCTATTAACGGTTTTGTTTCTTGTAAGCCATACACCTCTGCTGTGGAAGCTGCAATCAACCGTCTAGTTTGAGGGTCTGGAAGTTCCAACATGGCATGTGCAATGTTCATCGTTCCGAGAACATTGTTGTCTTCATATTCAAATGGACGTTCGAATGAGTCACGTACAGGCGTCAACCCTGCCAAATGGACAATAAAATCAGGCTTCGCAACTTTTAGAGCATTGCGAATTGATACGTAATTAGTTATATCCCCATTAATTAGTATTATATCCTTTGATATTTTCTCAATGGCTTTTATATTCCTGCTTGCAACCCGTCTAACGAAACCGTAGACCTCGTACCCTTCACTAAGTAGCTTTTCGGCTAAGTAACTCCCTATGAAGCCCGTTATTCCAGTTATCAAAACTTTGGGCATTTCTATTCCCTCAGCAAATTAAAGTCTTCTTCTGCTAAACTTAAATCTTTGACGCTGTTAATAGTCGACCATCGTTCATTCTCGCCTAACTTATATGCTTTAAGTAGTCCTTTTTCTGCAAGTGACGGAAATGTTATTTTCTCTAATGCTCCTTTTCTAGGTAAGTAATCCAGTATTTCGCAGCTGAAAATGTATATGCCCGTGCTAACGAATTTATCTTTAAGAATTGGCTTTTCTTTAAAACCAACAACGTCATTTCCGCGTATTTCCAGTATCCCGTAAGGAGATCTCATCGGGGAAACAACTATGGTTGCAGCGGGTCTATGCTCCATGTGAAAGTTTACAAGTTTATTCAAATTTAGATTTGTGAGTTCGTCACCGTTCATTGCTAAAAAATTCTCAGCGTGCACATATCTCTCTATAGCTAATCGGAAACCTTCTCCGGTTTCCCCTTCCACAGTGTGCACACTAAAATCTATGTTCAAACCAAATGGATTGTTTTTAATATAATTTATTATCACTTCCTTGCGGTATGCAACGCCTAAAACAACATGCTTGAATCCGTACTTTTTTAGCCAATTTAACGTCCAATATAAAATAGGCTTGCCGCGCAACTTTATCATAGCCTTAGGTATGTCTTCAGTTAAAGGTGACATGCGTAACCCTGCGCCACCGACTAAAATAACGCCCTCTTGAATTTTTGATTCCATACTCACACCTTATATTTTAAGGTGAATTATGGTGAGGTAGTTATAAACCTTTAAGGTCAACTAATTAATGGATGATGTAAGTTATGAGAATAGCAATGGTTCACACCCCTCTTGCAGGGCGCGGCGGCGGAGAAAGACAGATCCTAAGATTAGCTATCGAACTACAGAAACAAGGGCACGAGGTGGAAATATTTACAAATGCCGTTAACGAAGAAAGATGTTACCCTGACCTATTGAAAAAAGTCACAATAAACGTTGTTCCACATCCCTTCGCTCGCTTTGGTCCTTTCTATGTAAGGGTAGCTAAAAAACGAGCCAATCTTTACGATTCAGTTTTTCCGCGCATGCTTAACATAGGAAGAAGTATACCTAAGGGATTCGATATTATCAACAATCATAATTTCCCTACGGAATGGGCCGCCTTTTTGGCCAAGAAAAGATTAAAAATTCCTGTCGTGTGGATGTGTAATGAACCACCCTTCTGGTTTTTTCACCCTGAACAAAGAAGAGGATCACTTAAAAGTTCTTGGCCACTTTTCGAGATATTCGATAAAATTGCAGTAGCATATATCGATGAGATTGTTGTTCTATCTCATTTTACTGAAGGCTTGGTCAAGAAAATTTACAATCGAGCCCCTAAAATAGTCAGGAGTGGAGTAGACACTGAATTTTTTCATAAAGCGGCTGGGCAAGAGATTAGGAAGAGATATAGCCTTGAAAACGATTTTGTTTTACTCTATGTTGGCGGTCTCGCCTACTATAGAAGGCAAGTCGATTCTCTCATGGCACTTTCCTATTTATCTAGAAAGTACGACAATATCAAATTAATGCTGGAAGGCGCAGGCCCAAAAGAACCGTTAATAGATTTAAGCAAGAGATTGGGCATTGAAGACAAAGTGATATTCTCTGTTACTAATGATGACACGGAACTTGCTAAGATCTACGCAGCTTGTGATGCATTTGTTTTCCCTGCTGAACTCCCATGGGGCTTAGCAGTAATAGAAGCGATGGCTGCTGGGAAAGCAGTTATAGTTTCTGAAAGGTCAGGTGCATCTGAGATTATCCAAAATAATGTGAACGGTGTCATTGTTGATCACGCTAAACCCGAACAAATCGCAGAGCAATTACTAGTATTGATGAACGACGCGAAGTTACGGAGAAAACTTGGGCAGAATGCTTACGAATACGTCAAAAGGAACTTATCGTGGGAAAAATATGCTGAGAACATGAAAATCATCTTCCGGCAAACAATATCAAATTTTAGAAGGAAGTTAAGACGGAGATAAAGACGATTTTTACTGATATTAATCCGTTAATTTTATAGATTTAAGTGCTTAGAGGACTCGAGAAAGTTTGTTATCACTTGCACCACGTATTCTCTTTCGGATGACATGATTTTTGGATGACATCCAATAGCAAATCCATTGTTTTTAATGTTTTCCGCTACTGGCAGCGTTCCTATTTTTTTATATCTTACTGAGGAATGAGTTAAACTAGGTTGAGAAGTCATAGCAGCCATTATTGACCTGGTCTCGATATTATTTCTCTCTAAGTATTCAACTAACTGATTTTTAGTGAATGGTGCCTCAGGGCGAACTATTATAGGATACATGAACCAACTATGTTTAGTGTAAGGTTTTTCTGTTGGAAGTTGAAGATAAGGATACGATTTTAGTTGACTTGTGTAATATTTTGCATTTCTTTCTCTTGCCTCGAGGAAGCCATCAAGTTTATCAAGTTGTGTGATGCCAAGGCTTGCTTGTAATTCCGTCATTTTAAGACTATAACCAATCTGCGTAAATATATATCGTCTATCGTATCCTTTTAGTCCGGGTATATCGTACTTATGCCGTAATGGGCAAGGTTCTGGAGGTTTTTTATGAGTAAGACAAACCGGACAAGTACAAACGCGTCCAAAAGCACGGAATGACCTTGTTAAAATTGAATAAAGAGTGTTATCAGTGCAAACCATTCCCCCTTCACCAGTACTGATATGGTGCGTTTCGAAAAAGCTAAAGGTAGATAAATCCCCAAATGTTCCCGCGAATTTACCTTTAAATTTTGTTCCTAAAGCCTCACATGAATCTTCTATGACAAGAAGGTCATACCTCTCAGCTATTTCCATTATCCTACTCATATTCACTGAGTGTCCGAGGAGATGAACTAAAAAGATTGCCTTGGTTTTGGGGGAAATTGCTTTCTCTACCTCATTTGGATCTATACAATATGTTTCGGGATCAACATCCACAAAGACAGGTATTGCTCCAACTTGAAGAATAGGATAGCAAGTAGTTGGCCATGTTACTGCGGGAGTTATTATTTCATCTCCAGCCTTTAATCGGCTTTCACTTGGCACGTCATTGCAGAATAAGGTTGTAAGTGCTAAAAGGTTAGCTGAGGAACCTGAGTTCACAGCAATACTGTGCTTAACGCCCAGAAATTTTGAGAAACGTTCCTCAAAGGTTTTAACCTTCTCACTCATACTCAACCAACCTGAAAAAAACGTATCCATAAGTCCTATAGCGTCGTTTTCATCATACAATGGTTTGGTGACAGCAACTTTGGACTTGCCCGGAATAAACGCTTTTACTTTGCTTTTGAGAACATCTGGAATTATCTTTCTTAATTCTTCAATCGGCATTGACCTCTTTCTTAATTCTCTGAAAACATCTATCTAAATTTTTCGTGAAATAATTACTGACAGAGCACCAACAATCCCCCTACCGCAACCGATATCAATCAGAGAGAACATACCTCCACTGGAATGCGTTTTAAAACGTCAAATAACCATTTATGCGTCCAAGTTACTTTAGGCTTGAGCAAAAGCGGATCCTCCTTTAAGTAAACCTTTCGCGTAATAAAGTCTAACCAAAGGGTATATGTAGACTATGGAAGGCTGCAAAACTTACCATCAAAGCATACAAGAAAATTTATTGAGGGACTTTGCATATACATTTTCGGCTAATCGTGTCAGATTCTGTAAATCTTCTTTAGAATTTTCTTTTCGATTTCTCTTTTGTACAAAAATCTCTGGAAAACATATCCATCTGTTCTCTTTTTAATCTTAGCGAATTTTTTGCGATATCTTCTATAACGATGAGAACATAAGAGAAAAGCTATCACTCCAGCAAACAATGCCATAACATTTAGTATTTGCTTTAAACGCAAAAATTTTATGAATTTACGTGCAACGTTAACTGGGAAAATTCGTGCAAAATTATCTGGCGCGAAAAGCTTGTAGTAAGTAAGTAGAGTGTTTCGTGTTGCCAGAAAGTGAGCCTTTGGTAAAGAAAGACCAGCACCACCGATGAAGTGATTTATTCTGCTATCCCTAACGTATCCTATTCGACCGCCTAGAAATATCGTTCTCAACGACAGCTCCAAATCTTCAGCATAACAGAAATAATGTGGGTCAAAAAGATAGCCAAGTTTGTTTAGCCACTCTCTTTTCATCAAAAAACATGCACCACTAGCAAAAATTGAGTCTGTTATATCCAAAGTGCTTTCAAACGGACTTGGAGTAGGGTCACCGAAAGCGTTCAATGTTCTAATTCTGTTTTTTCCCTGGCTTGGAAGCTGTATGCTGCATAAAATCGAATATTCAGGATGTTTGTCAGCGGCTTTAACAAGATTTTTAAGCCATCCATCCTCGGCTTTCGTATCCATATTAACAAAAATTAGATAATCTCCAAGGGCATGTCTCAAGCCCTGGTTATTTCCTTCAGCAAAACCACAGTTGTTTCCTAATTCAATTGGCTTGACTTGAGGAAAATTGCTCTTCACATATTTGACACTGTCATCCACGGAACCGTTGTCAACGAGAAGCACTTCAAAATTCTCATTTGCCTTTTGGTTCAAAATTGAAGGAAGAGATTCCTTAAGCCATTTCCTTCCGTTCCAGTTAAGAATTATAATCGAAATGCGACCTGCCATTTTCTCCCAAAAGGATAATTGAGTTTTAATTGTTAATAACCTTTCAAACCTCATAGGTTGTGAATCCGAAATACGCAAAGCTTCACTTTTACTAAAGTAACATGCATACCATTGCACAGAAAGCCTACATCATGGCATTTTTTGCTTTTGACATCAGTCTTTGATAAGAGTTTTTCTTTGCCATTTTCCAAAATCCAAATCAGAGTATTTCTGTACATCAGAAGATAAAAATCCGCTCATCATGCAAATTCCTGCCTTGGGTGACTTAAAGAAATTTAGTAGAAAATTCCAAAGAACATAAATAGGATCATTGCGCAACGCTTTTTTACCTTTACCAGATTTATCGAGACAACAAATAACCGTTTCATTGAGCAATATTAAAATTCTCATATTTTATACGCCTCAACTAATTCTTCATATAACTTTTCCATCTTCCTCATCTCCTTCTCATAGTTCCCTTCTTTTTCCACATACCTTCTACTAATAACGCCAAACCTTCTCCTTGCATCTTCATCTCCAAGTAAATAAACTATTTTTTCAGCCAACGCTTTAAAATCTCCTTTAGAAAATAAGAACCCATTCACTCCCTCTTTTACACATTCCTTATTCCCATCTATGTCAGTAACAACAACCGGCAGTTCATTAGCCATTGCCTCAAGCAAGCTAACAGACCTAGTATCAGAAAGAGAAGCAGAAACGTAAATATCAGATACTCCCAGAAATTTAGGCATCTCCCTATTCGAAACAGAACCAACAAATCTAGCATTTTCAGTTACACCAAGTTTATACGCCAACTCCTCAAGTTGACGCCTTAACGTTCCATCACCCACTATGAGGAAAAAAGTATTCGGACATTCATCAATGACATACGGTATTGCTTTAATAAGAGTATCAACATCATAAGCCGGCTCGAGATTACGCGTACTTATAACAACCTGATAATTTCGCTTTACACAAAGCTCTTCTTTTAAATCCTCATTATTCTCGATTGGATGGAACAACCTTAAATCTACACCGTGAACAACCAACTTCACCTTTTCCTCATCAACCCCAAAGCTCAAGATTGTCCTTAAAGCGGAATTGGAATTCGTGGTGATTAAATCCGCCTTTTTCAACGCATATTTTACAAAATATTTTTTTGCCATCGATTTCTTAGGGTCAATAAAAACATCTGAACCCCACGCTGTAACTACAAAAGGCTTGAAACCAGTCAAAGCACCATATACACCGTAATGCGAAACGTAATGTGCATGAAGGATATCTGGATCTATCTCTTTGACCGCACTTTTCACAGCCGCAATTCTGAATGGATACGCCAATTTTGAAAAATACCTCAACTTTCGAACCTTTACACCTTCAATCTGACTTGTTTCGTTAAAAGTTGCCAGATAAACATCATAACCTCTCTCTGCAAAAAACCTAACCCACTTCTGCACATGAACACTTTGACCATTTGCAAGATAGCATATTTTCAACTTTTATATCCCTACGAAAACTCTTTCAAAAGAACCTAATTTAATAAAGTTTCTGGAAAAACTTTCAAACCCCACAACAATAACAAATCATTGGCAGAACTAACACATATCAACGTATTTTTTAAACCCAACTTTATCTCTGAACTCGCAAAGAAAATTTTCATATACACTTTTCATCATTCCTTTTCTAAGCAACGTTAACGGAATCTTCAACAAACCATGGCTTTGAACACTTCTTACAAACCCTTCTGGATGTACAAGAACTGTTGCAATCCCATTCTGGCTAAGCTGCTGCAATAAATCCTCCTTAAACTTTTGATAGCCTTCCTTCTCTCCAAAGTTTCTTACATAATGAATGTCTAAGGACAAGTGCGTCGGAAAAACAAAACAGTTCACCTTAAACTCTGGCATGCCATAACCCTCCATATACTTTAAACCCAAAGAATCCATAATTCTCCATGTAACGTCACCCTTAAACCCGATAGTTGAGCCGCAGGGAATTACACCATAAACATTAAAAAACCTTAAACATACAGTTTCTAAACCATAAAGTTCATAAAAAACTCTGCAGTAATGTTCAGCAGCAAGCTTACTAACACCATAAGGAGACAAAAGTCTAGTGGGATGTTCTTCATCAATGGGTAAACGAACAGGCTCGCCGTAAACAGCACAAGAAGAAGCATAAACAAACCGCCTAACCCCACTTTTTACACATGCATCCAGAACATTTAACGTTCCATTCAAATTCACATCATTAACAAATAAAGGCTTCTTTACAGAAAAAGGTACACTTACAACAGCAGCCAAATGAAAAACAGCCTCCACACCATCAATGGCACTTTGAACATCCCTATACCTTTGAATATCACCCTCAACTAAACGAAAATGCCCGTCCCTCAAATGAGATGCCACATTCTTCTTTCTTCCTGAAAAAGTTATCCAAAACCACAACCTTACACCCCTCCTTTCACAACCGATCAACAATATGACTTCCTATGAACCCCGCACCGCCGGTAACTAAAACCTTTGAGCCAATTAACAACTTTGACAGCCTTTTCACATTTTTTCTTATACTAACCGAATACCTATTTATCGTAAGGTTAAAAATATAGCTAATGCCAAACATACATGAAACACCACAATTAAAAGAGACAACTAGAACAGAAAGTGAACCATAATGAATGTTGCTTTGGTTTTGGGTGCTCGTCCCCAGATTATCAAGTCCGCTCCATTCATTTATTTGGTAGGTAAAGACAAACAAGTTCACATCGATATAATCCACACCGGTCAACATTACGATTACGAAATGACAAGAATATTCTTCGAAGAACTAAACCTACCAGACCCAATAGCAAACCTAAACGTAGGAAGCGGAACCCACGCACAACAAACAGCAAAAATAATGCTCCACCTAGAAAAAATTTTGCAGAAACAAAAACCGGACCTAGTGATTGTGCCGGGAGACACAAACTCCACTTTGGCTGGAGCGTTAACAGCTGCAAAACTCCACATACCGGTAGCCCACATAGAAGCAGGAGCAAGAAGCTACGACATAAAAATGCCAGAAGAAATAAACAGACGCCTAACAGACCACTGCTCCACACTACTCTTTACACCAACAGAAAACTGCACACACAACTTACTAAAAGAAGGAATAAACAAAAACAAAATCCACCAAACAGGAGACACAATGTACGACGTGCTTCTACAGCAACTACCAAAAGCAGAAAAAACCAAAATCCTAAAACAACTAAACCTAAAACCAAAAACCTACGCATTACTAACAACACACAGACCAGAAAACGTAGACAACCCAAAAAACCTAAAAAACATCATAGAAGCCATAATAAAGCTAAAACCATTAACAATAATTTTCCCAGCCCACCCAAGAACACAAAAACAACTCCATAAATTCAAACTCCACAAAAAAATCCAAAAACAAAAACACATAAAACTCATCAAACCAGTGGGCTACCACGAAACACTAAAACTAATAAAAAACGCAAAGCTCATCCTAACAGACTCAGGCGGAATGCAAAAAGAAGCGTTCTGGCTAAAAACACCATGCATAACCCTACGCAAAAACACAGAATGGATGGAAACAATACAACTAAAAGCCAACCATCTAACAGGAACAAACCCACAAAAAATAGCCAAAACAGTCAAAGGAATCATAAAAAACCAGGAACAAATAAACAAAAGGCTGAAGGAACTCCCAAACCCATTCGGCGATGGAAAAGCTTCACAAAAAATATTAGAAGCCATCAAATATTGCCAGACTGAATCAAACTAAACACTTCATAAATCTTCTTTTCACAATGATCCTCCCAAGTTTTACGCTTCGATGGAGAAACCTCACCATTCAAAGCCTTTACAATACCACCAGCCATTTCATTCTCATCAACCAGCAAATACTCTCTAGACTCGGCAACACCACAGGCAACAATAGGCTTCTCAAAAAACATATACTCAGAAATCTTGCTAACCCCCTCCTCGTTGTAAAAAACAGAATAAGGAGACTTATGCCTAGGTGCAATACAAACATCCGCAGCCGCAATAAAATTAGGAATTTCCTTGTGCGGCTGCCAACTAAACAACTTAATCTTCCCAGTAAATCTCTTCGCAAATCTCTCCAATAATGGATAAAGAGGGCCACCTCCAACGATCCAAAAGACAGTACCCGCCTTCTTCAAAACATCCCCCATAATTTTCGGCAACAAATCCGCTCCTTCTACACTCGTCAACTTGCCAACAAACAGCACAACCTTATCATCCTGACGACAACCACAACACTTTCTAAACTCCCCTTTAGAGACAGTAACTTTTCCAAAAGCCCTCAACGGATAATTTGGAATTACAAAAACTGGTCTCCTGAAATCCTTAACCTTCATCATAAGCCTACTACTTGTCAAAGTAATAATCCAAGCATGCTTCAAAGCAAAATACTCAAAAAAAGCAGCCAAATGTACCCAAGGCCCACTTCCAAACTCATTCTCAACCTCAAAAGACCACGGAGAACGATACTCCAGAATGTAACGTTTTCTCCTTAAGACAAGAGGGATAACTAAAATATCGGGACAGTTGGCAACCCAGAAAAAGTCAGCACGAACAAAAAAAATCTGCAGAAGAACAGCCAAATAATTTACAAGAGAGAAGAATAAACGTCCAATTTTTCCGCCACGCCAAACAAACCTAAATTTAGGAATCATAACATCAAAATCAACATCCCCACGCTTGCGAATACTAGAAGCAATCTTCTCAATTCTCGGATACTTTAAAGGATCCAACGCTATATAAACAACACGCATAAAACCACAATCCTAAAACTCTAGGATCACTTCGGCGAGCTTTTCTGCTCCATTTGCGAAAACAGGGGCTTTCTTTTTCTTCGCCTCTTCTATAGCTTTCAATAAGTTTTCCAGATTTATGTCCCAAATGAAAGCCGCGTTAACTTTCTCAGCAAAAAATTCCGCATCACTCTTTCCCACAGTTCGCTTCCATTCGGGATTAAGAACCATCACCATAGGCTTTTTATAAACCACAGCTTCAAGAGCTGTAGAACCGAAATGGGTTATAACTATGTCTGCTCCAGCTACAAGTTCATGGAATTTTGTTGAAAACAGTATGACTTTCCACTCTGTATGTTTTTCTTTATAAGGCTCTGGATCAACTTTTCCAGTTTGCAAAACTACGTTTTCTAAATCACTTTCCGCAACAACGTCAAACAACATCTTATGCCCTAAAGTACCCCCCGTTACAAGAATATAACCTCCATTCCAAGGTTCTACTTCCGCTTTGGGAAGTAAAGGTCCAAAGACTATGCCTTTCCTCAACAGTTTCTTCTGCTCCTTCCAATGTAATGCAGTAATAGCTGAAAAAGGCTGTAATACACGTGCAGTTTTAGAAGCTTTTGTAAAACGAACAGAACTTTCAATGTTAACCAGTGGAACACCTTTCATCCAAGCAAACAAAGCCGGTGGAATACAAAAATTGCTGCCCGTGCTAATCACAACATCATATTCACGAGAAACACGTTTAGAAGAATCCAGAAAAGCCCTCATGAGATTCAGAATAAACTCTCTGGTCGGTGTTTTTGCTCCACGACCTTTCAAAAGAAAATCAACACAGCCAAACTTGCTCAAACGTTTTTGGCTTAAAAAATCTCCCTCAGGAACCAAAAAATGTAGGTTAGCCCTACCATAAAGCCTCTGGGCTAACGCATAGCCATATCCGGTATGTCCGCCTCCGCCTGCCAGAATCAACACGTTTTTAGACAATTAAATTCCTCTAAACCGCACATGTTCTCACTTATTTTTAGCAGTATGGGTATAAACAACAAGTATTTTAAAAACATTAAGCCCTAAACTTTCAATAACAAGAATTAGTTTGGTGGAAAATTGGCGAAAAATGAAATTAGATTACAATACTCTGGATTCATCATTTTTGCGGCCAAAATGCTTAGTGTGGCAACTGGCTTTGCTTTTCAGCTCATGATAGCTCGAACAACAACCACAAATGAGTATGGCTTATGGTTTAATATCAACGACATATTGGCATATTTTACTTTATTGGCTGGTGTGCTTCCTTTTTGGACTATGAGGTTTGTGGCTAGAGGAGAAAAGGGAACTGCTAAAACTGGTATTTTGGCGAACTTGCTAATTTCAGCAGCAATCACTGTCATCTATCTCCCACTAATTCCCTTCATAACATCCTTACTTGGTGTTCCACAAGAATATCTTTTTTTGTATTTTTTAACTTCCATACAGATAAGAGAGCTCTATTCTGTTAATGCTTTACAAGCATGTTTACAGGCAAAAATTCCACATACCATAGGGTATGGATTGCTTATTGCAGAAATCTGCAAAGTTGTTTTAGGGTATATGCTAATAATTCAATTTCATCAATCTCTTTTAGGAGCAATGATAAGTTTTATTGTAGCATTTGCCATCCAAACTATTTATTACGTCAAACTTTTGAGCGGAGAATTAAAACAGGAAATTATGTGGAAATACGTTAGAGAGTGGTTTAAGGGATCCATGGCAAACATTTACAATGTAGTAGGCAATCAAATTGCAGCGTTTATATTCATTTTGTTATTTGCTTATGGCGGTAAAGAAGCCCGAGGATATTACGGTGCTGCCGCTCAAATTGCAACCATAGTTACATAATCTTCATTTCTTGCCTTTGCATTATACCCAAAACTGCTGACTGAAGGAAAAACAGAAGACGTGAAAACATCTCTTAAAATGGTTCTTATGTTCGCCATACCTATGACCGCTGGCGCATTAGCATTACCAGATTCCTACCTAACGCTACTAAGGGAAGTATATGTAGAAGCCACACCAGTTTTGTTAATATTGGCATTAGACGCGTTTACAATAACAATTTCTTCCTTCCTCAGTTTCGTGCTTTTTGGTCTCGAAAAAGTAGACGAAAAAGCCAAGATATCCTTTAAGAAGCTAACCAGAAGCCGACTATTTTTTGCATTTTCGCTACCGTATTTCCATTCTTTGATAACTTTGCCTACCATATATTATGTTCTAACAACCTACGCGCAAAATCAGCCGCTCACTTCAGCCTTTTATGTTAGCATCATAAATTCATCAGCCCGTTTTACAATGTTTATCATCCTATACGCTATTGTCAGAAAAATCACTAAAATAGAAATCCCTTGGGTGAACATCGCAAAATATGTTTTTGCGTCATCTGTTATGGCAACAATTCTATTTGTATCGCCTCATCCTAAAAGAATCAGTTCAACATTAATGTTAACAGCAGCTGGAGGAATTATTTATTTAACTTTGCTAGCGGCAATTGACAAAGAAACAAGAGAGCTGATTCACGCCGTTTGGCAAGAAATTAAATTCAAAGTTAAAGGAAAAACCTAAGAATCATTATCCCATAATTCAAGGAAAAGCGTCTTTAAGGATTTCACGAAAGCGTCATAGTTTGTCCATAAGGCTGCAACTTTCTTTTTTCCATTCCTTCTAATAAGCAAAAAGACCAAAAGATTCATCCCTAAACACTGAAAAAATACAAAAACAGCTAAAAACAAAAACCACTAAACATAACTGAAGGATTAAATAGAATGAAGAAAGAGGCAGAAACGTGAAAAAAGGGTGGGCATACAAAGTTCTAAATGTATCATTTAAAGATTTTAGAGAAGGTATAAATATTACATAGATGTAATACATCTACGGTGAAGAAATGCCTGTGAAAACGACAGTCACGCTAAAAGATGAAATTTACGAATACCTGATTAAA
>Ga0315280_10004965_pt1 | contig 19300 bp, 19 predicted proteins | sample YL17G06_40_MG_FD_203697 | JGI IMG/M metagenome (GOLD analysis project Ga0315280, IMG submission 203697) | Sediment microbial communities from Yellowstone Lake, YNP, Wyoming, USA - YL17G06_40 | ecosystem: Environmental > Aquatic > Freshwater > Lake > Sediment | place: USA: Wyoming | collected... | reverse complement strand
CCGAGGAGATGTGGCAGAAGGTGACGAAGTCGGGGATTCCCTACAGCGCGCGGATGGAGATCAACCCAGGGGTGCGCCAGGTGCGCGTGATCGTCTACGACTACCGTGCGGACCTGGTCGGCCGCGCGGACGCAAGGGTGTTCTGAGGGTGGTCGGGCACGAGGCGGTTGGCCAGGCGCGGCGCGCTGGTGCCATCTGCGGCGGACACCGCGCTGAAGCCGGCGCGTGACAACGCCACTTCGTATCGCTCGCGCGCCGCCGCATCGGGGTCGGCGATGAGGACCACGCCGACTGTCATAAATCAGCCATCGTAGCGCCGCTACGCGCCGCGCCCAACCATGCGGCAGGAGGCTTGCCAACGCCGACCTGTCCGCCCAAGCGCGAAGGCGGAAGCGCGCAGGCGGGCTCGGCAGTTTTCTTGCAACGCCGCGCATTGGATGCCACCCTGCCTCGCGGCCCCACACCCCCATGTCACCCCACAACACGGACGAACCCACTGACCCTCGCGAAGGCAACCGCGTGCTGGCCGGGTTGTCAAGCGAGGATTTCGACCGCCTTCGCCCGCACCTCGAGCCCTTCGAGGTGCAGGCCGGCGACGTGCTCGCCCACGCGGGCGACGCGATCGCTCACCTCCATCATTACGTGCAGGTGCTCATCGCGCAGATCACGCAGGCGGCCATCTGCAACCGCTTCCACTCGCCACGCGAGCGGCTGTCGCGCTGGCTGGCGCACACCTTCGATCGCGCCGGCACCGACGCCATCCCGATGACGCACGAGTTCATCGCGACGATGATCGGCGGCGCCCGGTCGCTGGTGACGCAGGCGTCGAACGAACTGCGCGAGCTGGGCGTCATCGACTACCGGCGCGGGCGGTTGCAGCTGCTCGACGTGCGCGGCCTGCGCGAACAGGCGTGCGAGTGCTACGCGACGGTGACGGCGGCGGTGAAAACGTTGTGAAGCTTCTGTCGTTTTCCGACAGACGCCCGTCGAGCGGATTCTTACACAGCCGACGCGCCACTCACCTGCCCCGCCTGCGGCTCTTCGAACGTCAGGCTCGCCACCGACACGATTTACGCCATCTACCTGCGCTGCGAGGAGTGCTTCAACGTCTGGAGCATGCCAAAGGACGAGTATGGGTGGGTGAAGAAGGACGAGGGGAAGAAGTAGCGACGCAGTGGCAGGGTCCCCAGCGCGGGCGGCCGCGCGGACGTCCGCCTTCGCAACCCTCCGGGCGGGGCGGTGTCCTCGCGTTGCTTCGGCGGACAACCTTCGCTTGGCTTGCCAACCGAAGCTCGCTGAGGATGTGGCTCGCTTCAACCGCAAGCGAGCGAAGGTTGGCGGGGTGAACGGGACTCGAACCCGCGACCTCCGACGTGACAGGCCGGCGTTCTAACCAGCTGAACTACCACCCCGCGGTAACCACGTGTGCTACGTGCTTGGTGCTTCGTGCTACGTGCTGTGGAGGCGCCACGCTTCGCCTTGGCGCACATTCAGGGAATGACGCGCTCAGCGTCGCACCGGCGGCCCCCAACGCGGCAGCCGCGTTGGGGTGCCTCCAGCGCCACCTTGCACTTGGCACCGAGCACTCAGCACCGAGCACTCGTTCGCGATCCTGTACCGTTGGTGGGCGGTACAGGATTCGAACCTGTGACAGCCGGCGTGTAAAGCCGGTGCTCTACCACTGAGCTAACCGCCCAAGCTGCCGCGAGCGACCGCGTCAGGCTAGAGGCGGCCCGGCGGCTGCCGCCAGAGCACACCATTATACCCCAGACATCTCCCAAGGCCGTGATCTTGGAGGTTGAAGCACGTTTCACGGACCGCCTTGGGATCTGTCTTAGGGCGCGCTGCGCGCGCCGTGGGAGACGGCTGCGATCATGCCCGGGCGCGCCATCGCTACAGCAGCATCCGCCCCCACAGCAGCAGCAATCCGAGCGCGAGGCCGGCCACCGCGCGGTGCTCGCGGTTGCGTAGCGCCCGCGCCGCGCTGAACGCGCGTTTCATCGTCGATCCGCCCTCGCAGTACGTGTCGTAAGCGTCGCCGAACCTGGCGCGCAGGTCCCTCTCTTCCGTGCGGATGGCGGCGGTGACGGTTGCCGCCAGGTACGCGGCGACGATCGCGGCGACGATCCAGTTGGCGCAGGCGACGGCCAGGCCGATGCCGATGATCGCCGAGCCGAGGTAGAGCGGATGCCTGGTCCAGTGATACGGGCCGGAGCTCGTCACCTCGCGGCCCTTCTCCAGGTGGCCGGCTGCCCAGAAGCGCACCGCTTCGCCGAGCGCGGCGACGATCGCGCCCCACAGCAGGCTGTCGCGCGTCGGCCGCGCCAGCAGGAACACGACGACCGCGAAGGCAAATCCGAGGGGTACGCGAAGCCGGGCGAGGCGGGCGAGGAACATGCGTTGGGCGGTCACGGCAGCTTCGCGGGTCGGCAGTCGTTCACGGGCGCGGCTCCGCGGAACGGACGCGCGCGAACAGGTCACGCGTGGCATGGTCCTTGGCGTCGCCGACGATGGCCACGCGGCCGCCGTAGGCGCGGACGGTCTCGCGCTCCGGCACGGTGTCGGTGGTGTAGTCGGTGCCCTTGCAGTGCACGTCCGGCCGCAGGCGCTCGAGCAGGCGCGCGACGGTCGTTTCGGGGAACAGCACGACGTAGTCGACCGCGCGCAGCGCGGCCACGAGTTCCGCGCGATCGGCCGCCGGCAGCACGGGGCGTCCTGCTCCCTTCAGCGCGCGCACGGACGCGTCGTCGTTGACGGCCACGATCAGGCAGTCGCCCTCGCGCCTGGCGCCTTCGAGATAGCGCACGTGGCCGACGTGGAGGACGTCGAAGCAGCCGTTGGCGAAGGCAATGCGCCTGCCCGCGGCGCGCTCGCGCGCCACGGCCGCCACCAATTCGTCCTCAGTGAGCACCTTCCCCATTCACGTCCCCGGGGTCAGGTCTGAAACCCTCACTTTTTTCACGCGTTTGCGGGGTCAGGTCTGAAATCGTGAAAAAACCGTCGATTCAAGACCTGACCCCATCAGCTGCGCCGTCCCTGCGCCGGGCCTTCCTGCGACCACGACTCCGGCGGCGTGGCGTGGTCGGCGGCGACCGCGCGCCGCAGCTCGTCGGCGCTCGCCGTCGCGGTGCCCCGCTTCATCACGACGATGCCGCCGGCGTAGTTGGCGAGGAGCGCCGCCTCGTAGAAGGACGCGCCCGCGGCGAGCGACAGCATCATCGTCGCCATCACCGTGTCGCCGGCGCCGGTGACGTCGGCAATCTCGTCAGACCCGTAGATCGGGATGTGCACGGTACGGCGGCCCGGCTCGAACAGCGCCATGCCGCGGCTGCCGCGCGTTACCAGCACGGCCTGCATCGCAGTGCGCTTGAGGATCGCCCGCCCCGCGCGCTCGAGCGTGGCCGCGTGATCGTTGATCCTCACGCCCAGCAACTGCTCGACCTCTGCCTCGTTCGGTGCGCACGCCGTCAGGCGCCGGTAGTGCAGCAGGTTGTAGCGCGAGTCGACGAGGATCGGGATGGCGCGACGCCGCGTCGTGGCGGCCACGCGCGCCTTCAGGCGGTCCACCAGCGCCGGCGTCGCCAGGCCGTAGCCGTAGTCGGAGACGAGCACGCCGTCGCACTCGGCCACCGACTGCTCGGCCGCCCGCGCAATCCGCTCCCGGAGTCCTTCGCCGTCGGTCGGAAACGCGCGCTCGCGATCGATGCGCACCACCTGCTGCTTGGCGGAGTGAATGCCGCCGGCCAGGATGCGCGTCTTGGTTGGCGTCGTGTAGCCGCGCAGGCTCACCAGGTGGTCCCTGGTGACGCCCGCGTGGAAACTACGCCGCAGCCGCCTGCCCGATTCGTCGGCGCCGATGAGACCGACGATTGTCGCGCGCCCGCCGAGCGCCGCGACGTTGTTTGCCGCGTTGCCCGCGCCGCCGGGGAGGATTTGCGTCGAGTCGTAACGCAGGATGAGGACGGGCGCCTCGCGCGACACGCGCGCGATCTGGCCGTAGATGAACTCGTCGGCGATCAGGTCGCCCAGCACGGCGATGCGACGGCCGCCGAATCGATCGATCAGATCGAGCAGGCGCTGGCCGCGTTCGTCGTTGCCGGGAAGCGGATGAACGGATCTCGGAATGAGCATCTACTGGTTCCTGGTCCGTGGTTCCTGGTTCTTAGTGCGAGTTCCCGGTCCCCGGTTCCTGGTGCGCACCAGGAACCAAGAGCCAAGAACTAGGAACTAGTCTGGCGCAAGATCCAGGTCACCGCTTCAATCAGGTTGTCCGCCACCATCTCGGCTTTCGTGCCGTCGAGCGGCTGGCGCTCTTCGCTGGCGCCGTAGCCGGTGCGCACCAGGATGCCGCTGGCGCCGACGTTGTGCGCCAGTTGGACGTCGAGCCAGCGATCACCGACCACGTACGAGCGCGCCGGGTCGATATCCAGGTCGCGCGCGGCCTGCCGGATCATGCCCGGCTGCGGCTTGCGGCACTCGCACTGCCGGCGGTACTCGGGCAGCGGCGCGTCCGGGTGATGCGGACAATAATACCAGCCGTCGATGCGCGCGCCGGCGGCGGCCACGCGCGCGTCGATCTCGCGACGCACCTCCCCGACGAACGCCTCTTTGAAGAACCCGCGCGCGACGCCCGCCTGGTTCGACACGACGACCACCGCGAAACCGGCGCGGTTGAGCAGTCGGATCGCATCGATCGACCACGGGAACAGGCGCATGCGATCGAGGCGATCGAGGTAGCCGACCTCGTCGATGAGCGTTCCGTCACGGTCGAGAAACACGGCACGCGTCACATCGCATCTCCGACGGGTAAACCAGCGAGCAGGGACATCACCTCGAAGCGGTCGGGCGAACTGCGCGATGCGGCACAGGCCACCGCTCGAGCCCCGTCCTCGGCAAACCTGCTCCTCCGGCGTATCGTCCTCTGAACGCCGCGGGGCTCAGGCCGGAGGTGTCGCCCCCATACCCCACGGCATGGTCGCGGTTGGCCTCGTCGCAGGTTTCGGACCCTGGCCGCTTGTCCCGCGTCCATGGCTCGCTCGGTGGCCTTTGCCGCCTCGCGCAGCTCGTTATCGCTGATCGACGATGACGCCGCGCAACCGCTTTACCACCTCGCTCTTGACCCGCGCGACGTCGATGCCGGTCATACACGGGTGGCCGTCGATTGGGCACTCGCGCAGCATACATGGGCGGCAGGCGAGGTCGGTTGCGACGATCACGTGATCTCCAGTCCGTGGTCCCTGGTGCCTGGTTCCTGGTGCGAGTTCCCGGTCCTTGGTTCCTGGTGCGAGCGGCAAGGGCGCGGTCTCCTTCTCGTTCGTGGAACCAAAGATCGCGACCACCGGCACGCCGACGGCCGCGGCCAGGTGCATCGCGCCCGAATCGTTCGAGACGAAGGTGCGGCATTCCGCGATGACCGCCGCGAGCTGGCGCAGGTCGGTCTGGCCACACAGGTCGATCATGAAGTCCGAAGTCCGAGGTCCGGAGTCCGAAGTCCGAGGTCCGAAGTCTGGAGTCCGACTTGCCTCAACGCGGCTGCGCGCGAAATGCGCGATCGCGTCGCAGGCCGCCCGATCGCCCGCGCTGCCCACCAGCACCGTCCGGACCGGTTCGGGCGCCTGCGCCAATTCGACCACCAGCTGCGCGTATCGTTCCGGCGGCCACTGCTTCGCGCCGCCGTAGGCCGCGCCCGGCGCCATTCCGACCAGCGGTTCGCCGGGCCTCCAGCCATTCGCGGCGAGCGACCGGCGCGCCCAGTCGCGGTCGTTCGCCGGAATGTCGAGGTGCACGGAGGGAAGATCGCGCAGTCCGAAGTCCGGAGTCCCGCCTTCGCCGCACGGCAGCTTCGGCGAGGCAAGCCGAAGTCCGGAGTCGACCCCGGACTCCGGACCCCGGACCTCGGACCTCGGACCTCGGACCCCGGACGACACGAATACTCCCAACCCCTCGAGCAACCGTTGATAGTACTCCACCTGGTGCACGCCGTGCACGGGCGGCACCGCGCGCGTCAGCATCTTCGCGCGGCCGTCGGTGGCGTAGCCCCAGCGCTCGGCGATGCCCGCCCGCCTGGCGATCCACGCCGAGCGAAACGAGTTGGGCAGCAGGATCGCCAGGTCGAAACGCGCGTCGCGCAACCTGCGCGCGTCGCGCCGCCCGGCCAGCCAGCCGCCGAAGCGTCCCGCCGGCTCGAGACGCAGCACCTCGTCCACGCCGGGCACCAACTCGTAGAGCGCCGCGAGATGCGTTCGCGCGGCCACGGCGAGCGTCGCCGACGGAAACTGCCGGCGGATCGCGTCCACGCTCGGCACCGCCATGACGGCGTCGCCGAGCCAGTTGGGCGCGAATACGAGAATGCGATTCATGTCGGGCACGGCTTAAAACTCAGGGCTTAGGACTTCAGGCCTGACTGGGCCGAGGGCCGCCCGCGCTCGAGCCCGACCGGGCCATAAGCCCCGGTCAGGCCCAAAGCCGTAAGCCCTAAGCCTGAAGCCTATTCACCCGTCGATCTCGATCTCCCCGGCCGTCGCGCCATTCGCCACGTGATTGGCCGGCAGCGGCCGCCACCGGCGGTGCATCCACAACCACAGTTCGGGGTAGCGGCGCACGTACATTTCCAGGACGTCGGTACACCGCTGCGTGAAGGCGCGGATCTCCTCGGGCGTCTCGTCCCGGGGCGGCAGCACTGCGTGCTCGTAGATCATCCGGTAGCGGCCGCCGGGGAGTGGAATCGTGAACGTCGGCACCACTGGCGCACCCGTGCGAGCCGCGAGCACCGCCAGCGACGAGGTGGTCGCGGCCGGCCGGCCGAAGAACTCGACCAGCACCGCGTCGGGCGTGTGACTGTGCTGATCGATGAGCAGCGCCACGCCCTGGTTGGCCTGCAGCTGCCGCATCACGCGTCGAATGGCGCCGCGCCGGTAGATGACGACATTGCCGGTCGATTGGCGCATCCGCTCGAGCAGCGCGTTCAGGCGCGGGTTGTCGAGCGTGCGCGCCAGCACGCCGATCGGGCCGAGGCGCAGCGCGTGCACGAGGCCGTGCAGCTCCCAGAAGCCGAAGTGGCCCGTCAGCAGCAGGTAGCCCTTGTTCAGCGACTGCGCCTGCCGCACCCGCTCGTCGCCCTCGAACTCGACGCGGTGCAGCATCTCTTCCGGCGCCAGCGTGCTGAACTTCAGCAGATCGAACACCAGGCGCCCGAAGTGCGCGAACACCCGGCGGGCGATCGCGCGGCGCTCGCGCGCTGTGCGCCACGGGAACGCGTGCGCGAGGTTGTCGAGCGTCACGCGACGGTGGCGGACGTCGAAGAGGTAGAACAGGAGGCCGAGCCGCCGTCCGGTGCCGCGCACGATCGGCCACGGGGTGATGCGCACGATCGCGAGCACCAGCACGACGGCGGCGTACTCCAGGCGATGTCTCACGCCGGCTGCTCCGCGGGGACGCGGCCGTCCCCGCGCGATGCGGCGGAGCGCGCCGCGGCGAGATGCCCGGTGAGCCACGCGTGAAACTGCGCGGCAGGCTCGATGACGAACTCGAGCGGCGCCGCGACAACCGGCACCGGAAACGGTCTGAATGGCAGCAGGCGCACGAGATCCTTTTCGGTGGTGACGACGGCATGCGCGGCCGATGCGTGTGCGGCCGCGGCGATGCGGTCCAGGTCGGCGCGCGCATACCAATGATGATCCGGAAATGTCATCGTGCTGGCAACCACCCAGCCGGACGCCGCCAGGAGATCGAAGAAGCGCTGCGGGCGGGCGATGCCGGCAACCGCAAACACACTGCCGGCGGTCGCTGAGCCAACAGACGTCCGGGCGTGGAACACGACGCTCCGCCCGGCCGACTGCGCAATCGCCTGGAGATCCGCCGGCCCGCCCGTGATCACAATCGCATCCGCGCGCGAGAGCGCCTCGCGCCCCTCTCGCAGCCGCCCGGCCGGCAGCACGCGATCGTGCAGATCCTCGGGCGCAACCAGCACGATGTCCACGTCCCGGTGCAGCTGCACGTGCTGAAACCCGTCGTCCAGCAGGTGCACCGAGCAACCGAGCCGGCGCTCGGCGAGAAGCCCCGACAGATGCCGGTCGGCGCCGACGAGCACGGCCACGCCGGGCAGCGCGCGCGCCAGCATCAGCGGCTCGTCGCCGGCGCGGGGCAGATCCGCGAGGATGTGACGGCCATCGCTGACGACCAGCACGCCGTCGGTCGGTTGGCGGCGCCGATAGCCGCGCGTGAGGATCGCCGGGCGCTCGCCCGCGCCCAGCAACAGCCGCGCGATGTGCGCCACCGCGGGCGTCTTCCCGGTGCCGCCCACCGACAGGTTGCCCACGCTGATGACGGGCTGGCGCAACCGGCGCTGCCGCTCGGGACGGCGCTCGTAGTGCCGGCGTCGCGCGCGGGCGAGGGTCGCGTAGGCGGCGGAGAAAAGGTTCATGACTCTTGATCGATGTCGGCCTTAGGGCTCTCTGGCCTAAGGCCGGCCAAGGTCTAAGGCCTAAGGCCGGCGCACCCGGCGTCCTACCGCACGAGCCGCAGCGAGCGCCCCGCGTGCGCAAACGCGGTCGGCGGCAACAGCTGCGTGATGACCGCCAGCGTCTTCTCGCGCGCGCCGCGGTTCGCCTCGACGATCTTCCGCGCCGCCGCGCCCAGGCGCGCGCGCTCGTCGGCGTCGGTCAGCAGATGGCGCAGCGTCTGCTCGAGGTCGCGCGCGCCGCGCACCTGCACCGCCGCGCGCGCGCCGAGAAACGCCTCGGCGATCTCGGCGAAGTTCTGCATGTGCGATCCGAACACGATGGGCTTGCCGAAGATCGCCGGCTCCAGGATGTTGTGGCCGCCCGTATCGACCAGGCTCCCGCCGACGAACACCACCGTCGCGATCTGGTAGAGCGACGCGAGCTCGCCGATCGTGTCCAGGACGACGACGTCGACGCGCGGCTCCTCGTCGATCGGCAGGTCGCTGCGCCGCGCCGTGCGAAAGCCCGTCTCGGCCGCCAGCGATTCGACCTCGGCAAACCGCTCGGGATGCCGCGGCGCGACGACCAGCAGCGCGCGCGTCGCGCTGCCGCGCACGTGGCCGAACGCCTCGAGCACGGCGGCCTCCTCGCCGCGCATCGTGCTGCCCGCGACGATCACCGGCCGGTTGCCCGAGATGCGAAAGAACCGCAGCACGCGGTCGTCGCCGCGGCCGTGCAGGCTGAGGGAATCGAACTTCAGGCTGCCGGTGACGGTCACGCGCGAGGGATCCGCGCCGAGATCCACCAGCCGGCGCGCCGATTCCTCGTTCTGCATGCAGAAGCAGTCGATGTCGGCGAGCACGCGGCGGATGAAGGGGCGCACCAGGCGGTAGCGCGGGTACGAGCGCGCCGAGATGCGGCCGTTCACCAGCATCGTCTTCACGCCGGTCTCGCGACAGCGGCGCAGCAGGTGCGGCCAGATCTCGGTCTCCATCATGATGAACAGCCGCGGGCGAACCACCTGCAAGGTCCGGCTCACGATCGGGCCGACGTCGAACGGGAAATAGAACAGGTCGTCGACGTGCTGCACGTTCTGCCGCGCCACCTGCTGCCCGGCCACTGTCGTCGTCGAAATGAAGAGGCGGCGGCGCGGGTAGGCCTGCTTGAGCTCCGGCGCAAGCGCCCGCGCGGTGAGCGCCTCGCCCACCGACACCGCGTGAATCCAGATCGACTCCTCGCCGTCGGTGTTGAACGACACGGGGAGCACGCCGAACCGTTGTCGCAGCGTCCCGACGTACCGCCTGCGCCGGATCGCCTGGTACGCAAAGTACGGCGAAAGCAGGGCGAAGAACACCAGCGTCAGGAACGTGTACAGGAAGTACATGAGTTGGCCGGCGGGCACCCGCCGACGCTGCCAATCTTACCCCCGGCGGCTATGGCGGGTCGCGTGCCGTAGCTCGCGTGTGGCGAAGGGAGCTATGGCGCGTCGCCCGCCGTAGCTCGCGTGCAGCTGGGCGAGCGAAGGCGGGCGAGTATAGCCCGGCGTTTGACCGTGCCGCAACGGGTTCATGTAGAATGTGGTGTTCTCGCTGCGGATTTTCCTGCACCACCATGATCGCTCACGGTGTTCGCCTGACGCTCTGCTCAGCAGCCGCATTACATATCTGCGAATTGGACCTGGTCCAATCACAGCAATTACAAATCTGCGAATTGGACCTGGTCCAATTTCCCCAACGCCATGAGGAGGACGATCGATGGCTGTGAGAGTCGGCATCAACGGCTTCGGCCGCATCGGGCGCAACATCATGCGCGCGGCGCTCGGCCAGCACGACCTGGATTTCGTCGCGGTCAACGACATCACCAGCGCGGCAACGCTCGCGCACCTGCTGAAGTACGACTCGGTGCTCGGCAATCTGAAGGCGAGCATCGAGGTGAAGGACGGCGCGATCTCGGTCGACGGCGACGAGTTCACGGTGCTGTCGGTCAAGGACCCGGCCCAGCTGCCGTGGAAGGACCTCGGCGTCGACGTCGTGTTCGAGTCGACAGGGCTGTTCACCAAGCGCGAGGACGCGCAGAAGCACCTGGCGGCGGGGGCGAAGAAGGTGATCGTGACCGCGCCGGCCAAGGGGCCCGACGTGACGATCGTGCTCGGGGTCAACGACGACAAGTACGACCCGAAGATCCACAACCTCATCTCGAACGCGTCGTGCACGACCAACTGCCTGGCGCCGGCGGCCAAGGTGCTGCACGAGCGGTTCCGGATCGTCAAGGGCTGGATGACGACCATCCACTCCTACACCAACGATCAGCAGCTGCTCGACCTGCCGCACAAGGACCTGCGCCGCGCGCGCGCGGCGGCGCTGTCGATGATTCCGACGACGACGGGCGCGGCGCTGGCGGTGGGCGAAGTGATGCCCGACCTGAAGGGCAAGATGGACGGCATCTCGATCCGCGTGCCGACGCCGAACGTGTCGCTGGTCGATCTCGTGGTGCTGACGGAAAAGAAGGCGACGCCAGACGAGGTGAACGCGGCGTTCCGGACGGCCGCGGCGGGTCCGTTGAAGAACATCCTCGAGGTGTCGGACGCGCCGCTGGTGTCGATGGATTTCAGGGGCAACCCGCATTCCTCGATCGTCGACGCGCCGTACACGAAGGTGATCGATCCGGACTTCATCAAGGTGCTCGCGTGGTACGACAACGAGTGGGGCTACTCGTGCCGCTGCGTGGACCTGGTGCGGATGATCGTACGCCGGGGACTGTGAGGCGCCCCCGGAAAGCTCAAGGCTGGCGTTGAACTGCCAACGAGCCGGAGGTGCTAGTGGCGAAGCTGTCCATCAAGGATCTCGACCTGGCCGGCAAGCGCGTGTTCATCCGCGTCGACTTCAACGTGCCGATCAGGAACGGCGCGATCACCGACGACACGCGCATCAGGGCATCGCTGCCCACCATCCGCTACGCGCTCGGTGAGGAGGCGGGGTCCCCCACGCGGCAGCCGCGTGGGGGTGCCCATGGGGCGGCGCTGGTCGTCCTCGCGTCGCACCTGGGACGGCCCAAGGGGAAACCGAACCCGGAGTTCACGCTGCGGCCGGTGGCCGATCACCTGTCGAAGCTGCTCGGCCGCCCGGTGGCCTTCGCCGCCGATTGCATCGGCGCGCCGGCACGCCAGGCGGCCGACGAGGCACGCAAGTCGAGCGGCAACGTGGTGCTGCTCGAGAACCTGCGGTTCCATCCGGAAGAAGAGAAGAACGACGCGAACTTCGCCGCGCAGCTGGCGGAGCTGGCCGACCTCTACGTGAACGACGCCTTCGGGTCGAGCCACCGCGCGCACGCCTCGGTGGACGCGCTGCCGCGGCGGATGGACAGGCCCGCGGCCGGCTTCCTGATGGAGAACGAGATCAAGTACTTGATGGGCGCGCTCGCGAGTCCGGCTCGCCCGTTCGTCGCCATCCTCGGGGGCGCGAAGGTTTCCGACAAGATCGAGGTGATCGAGAACCTCATCGGCCGCGTGGACGCCCTCGCCATCGGCGGCGCGATGGCGTACACCTTCTTGAAGTCGCGCGGCGTCGCCATCGGCAGGTCGCTCGTCGAGGACGACAAGCTCGACGCGGCGCGGCAGATCTTTGCGCACGCGGGGGTCAAGCTGCGGCTCCCCGTCGACCACGTCGTCACGCCGAAGATCGAACCGCAGGCGTCCTACGCGACGCTGCCGATCCCGGACCCGGCGATCGGCGATCGCATCGGCGTGGACATCGGGCCCGCGACGGTGCACGATTACACTGAAGTGCTGAGGTCGGCGAAGACGGTCGTCTGGAACGGGCCGATGGGCGTGTTCGAGGTGCCGCCGTTCGACGCCGGCACAAGCGCGATTGCGCGCGCGGTGGCCGACGTGAAGGGGACGACGATCGTCGGCGGCGGCGATTCGGTTTCGGCGGTGACGCACGCCGGCGTGGCCGATCGCATCACGCACATCTCGACCGGCGGCGGCGCGTCGCTCGAGCTGCTCGGCGGCCGCACGCTGCCGGGGGTTAGCGCCCTCGCCGACAAGTGACGGCTCGGGCGCACCGAAGGCTTATGGCTTAGGGCTTAAGACTTATGGCCTGACCGGGGCTTAAGCCAAGTGAGGCCCTCAGCCCTCAGCCCTAAGCCTCAAGCCCTGAGGATCAGCCATGCGTATCCCCTTTCTCGCAGCCAACTGGAAGATGTGCAAGACGGTGCAGGAAGCCTTCGTCTACGCGAGGGAATTCACGCGCCTCGTCAAGGACGTCGGCGACGTCGAGATCGTGCTGGCGGCGCCGTTCACCGCGCTGCACACGGTGGCCGAGGCGACACGCAACACCAACGTCGGCGTCGCCGGCCAGAACCTGCACTTCGAGCGCGAAGGGGCGTTCACCGGCGAGATCAGCGGGATGATGTTGAAGGAAGCGGGTGCCGAGTACGTCATCGTCGGACACTCGGAGCGGCGCACGCTGTTCGGCGAAACCGACGCGATGGTGTCGAAGAAGATCGCCGCGGCGCTGGCCGCCAACCTGACGCCGATTGCGTGCATCGGCGAGACGCTCGACGAGCGCGAGCGGGGCGAGACGTTCGCGGTGCTCGACCGTCAGATTCGCGACGGCCTGGTGCCGTCGGTGCCCCTCACCGCCGTGCCGGCACTCGTCGTCGCCTACGAGCCGGTGTGGGCCATCGGGACGGGGCGGACCGCCACCACCGCGCAGGCGCAGGAAGCGCACGCGCACGTCCGCCGCCGGCTGCGCGAGGCGTACGGCGAGGAGGCGGCGTCGCGGTGCCGCATCATCTACGGGGGCAGCGTCAAGCCGGGGAACGTGCGCGAACTGGTGACGCAGCCCGACGTGGACGGGGGCCTCGTCGGCGGGGCCAGCCTGGACGTGAACGCGTTTGCCGAGATTGTGGCGAAGAGCCGGCCCGAGGCCGTATAATTAGAGGTTCCTGCTGGCCTTAGACTTTCGGCTTTTGACCTTAGCTGGGCCAAGGCCGCCCAAGGCCCAAGGCCAATCAATCGGAAGGGTTGAAGTGCTCCAGTACCTGTTGACCTTAATCTACGTGCTCGTCTGCTTCCTGCTCCTGCTCGTCGTCCTGCTGCAGCAGGGCAAGGGCGGAGACATCGCGAGCGCATTCGGCGGCAGCAGCAGCCAGGCGGCGTTCGGCGCCCGCGCGGGAGCAACGCTGCTGACCAAGGCAACCACCGTGCTCGGCGTGCTGTTCATGCTGGGCGCGCTCGGCCTCGCAATCGTCTACGAGCGCGGCCCCTCGTCTCTGATGTCCGGCGCGGGCCGGACGGGAACGACGCAGAGTGCACCGGCGAAGGCGCCCGCACCGCAGGCGCCGGCGCCCGCACCGAAGAAGTAGGGCGAGGCTTCAGCCTTGCCGTCGCGCGGGGCTTCAGCCTCGCCGCAGCCCTCCTCGCGGAAGTGGCGGAACTGGCAGACGCACCAGCTTGAGGGGCTGGCGCTCGCAAGAGCGTGGGGGTTCGAATCCCCCCTTCCGCACCAACAACTTACGAAGTCCAGAACCGTCTGGAGAGCGCTGCCAAATGCTCTACCGGCGGTTTTCTCCGTCGTCCCCTTCCCTTGCCCTTCGGACTCCAGCCCTGCGCTCCCAGACGGGGGCATTCCCCCCATCCGGAACCCCCTGTTTTCGGGGATGTGCGTCCGACAGGAGAGGGGAACGGAGACCACTCCCCCCGACCGGCGTGCCTGCGAGATGGATGCGGCTCTGTGGCACTTGGATCAATGAAAATATCCGACCACATCGAGGTGAGACGCACGGGTGCGAGAGTAGGTTTCGACAATATCTTCGGGTGTCTGCGGGACTGTGCTCCGCTGACCGAGGACAGGCAGCACGAAAAGATCGTATCCCAAGTCCACGAGTTCCTTCAGATACTCGTAAGGCTGCACCCGGGAACGACGGACAAGATCATTTGGCGAGAACTCGCTGAAAAGCACAGGACGATGGCGGGCGATAGCCTGCTTCATGCCTTGCAGAGCACGACCTTCAAACCCTTCGATGTCCATCTTGATGATGTCGATACGCGGCTCCCCTGAGACGCAGATGTCAAACACCACCGAGCGAACGATGATGTCCCCTGCCCTTCGCTCTTCGCGCAGGGCTCCGTTGCTCCCGGTCACGTCCAGCGCAAACTCGTTATCCGTGTCGCTAACCGCGAAGGGGTGCAAGACGACGTTGCGAAAACCGTTTGCCTCAATGCTCATCCGAATCAACTCACAGTTGTCGGCGTTCGGTTCAAACGCGATCACCCTGCCCGCCGTTCCGACCAATGACGCGGCGAGCATCGTGAAATAGCCGATGTTTGCGCCGACATCCACGAATACGGCTCCGTCGCGAAGCAGGTTCTTCAGCTCGTGCGTCACGTGCGGTTCGTATTGGTGAGTCTCTGCCAACCCGGCTCCAACCTCTTTGTCATCTGGTCGCACGTGCAACGTGAACCCGTCCAGCGTCAGCGCGACCGTCTGATGTTCCTTGGCGCGACGTGTCCGATACTCTTGCGAATCTACGAAGGACGCAACCAATCGCTCGACGGACAAATCTCCTTTGTCCACGAGTTCGGTGTAGAAACGCCACCCTTCGGCGTCAGGTGGGCGATGCAACAAGAGTCGATAGCAGTAGTGGACGTCTTCACGGGTTGCGACGGGCGAGAACGCGTCGTTCTCCCGGTCACGCACCAGCCGATGCAGGAAGCTAAGCATGAGGTCCTGACGCCTCCTCTGTGTCCATCGAACAGCTTGCGGACGGTGATCGTCCGCTGCCGTCGTCGCTTGATCCGCTTCGCTGTCGGTCGCTGGAGTTCGGGAAGCGCGTGGTTTTCTGTCGTCACGATGCGGCAGAAAATAGCACGGTTTGTGTGTCAAGTGTGTGTCAAATGATGAGTTTCAGCTAACTGCTGACACCTCAGCACTTAGGGCGATGCACCGGCGGATTGAGGGGCTGTCGCTCGCAAGAGCGTGGGGGTTCGAATCCCCCCCTACGTCAAGGACGACGGCTTCATCCCGCGTGTCGCGCGCGTGCTGAACCTCGCCCGTCGCGCCGGGATGCGTGTGGTTCACGTGAAGGTGGGCTTTCGTCCGAACGTGCCCGAAGCGAGTCCACGAAACCTTTTCCTCAGCGCAGTGAAAGCCTCACCGGCGCATCAGCAGTTCTTTCAGGGCGACAGGGGCGCAACTCATTCCGGTGTGGCACCTGAGCCGAACGACCTCATCGTGACGAAGAGCCGGGTGAGCGCGTTCGCCGGAACCGACCTCGATCTGCTCCTGCATGCCAACGACATCGACACGCTGGTCCTGCTCGGCATTGCAACGTGTGGTGTCGTGTTGTTCACCTCTGTCGATGCATTTGACGCTGACTACAGGCTGGTCATCGTCAAGGACTGCTGCGCGGACAGCGACACGGATGGTTGGTGCGGGCTCGTGCACGTCGGGGACGCTCCTACGTGCGTTTGCGAACCCCTACGGCACAGACGATCCTCGAGCCGGACGCGTAGCATGCTGGAGAGGGGGTCGACCCGCTCTCGACAATCGCCGGGAGGCAATCCCGCGCCTGGCGCCGGTCAATCTTGCTCAGACACAGAGGCGACGAACATGCGATTCATCCATCTGTTTCTCGCCGGGTACTTCGTGCTCGTTGTTGGCATCGGCCTGGCCTCGTGGCAGATCGGCGTGTTCAGTCACCTCGCCCCGATCTGGATCGGCATCGGCGTTCTCGCGGCCGTTGGTATCGGGATCATGCTCGCCGTTTCATCCGGGAAGCCGACGGTGACCGAGGAGATTCAGAAATGACCGGAAAGTTGTGAGCGGGGCGCACGCGGTGCATCTCGGGTCGGCCTGTTGCAGGATCTGCAGAACGCCGCCGCCACCGCCCAGCCGGCCGCGTACCTGCACGTCGGCGCTGCTGCCCGCCCGCCGCACCTACCGCGGCACCCTCCATTCCCAGGGAGAGCTGACGCCGGCGATCTTGATGGACCCGGGGGGAATCTGGGGAAGCGCCACACGCGCGTGCAACTCGAAGCCCGCTCCCTGGCGCACGTACTCGGGCTGGCGGCCGGTATACGGATTGAGCGGCACGGTCTTGAGGTGCGTCGGCGCGAGTTCGTCGAGCGTGTTCGGATACGTGCCGTGATCGAGACGGAACCGGCGAAGCGCCACCGCGGTGGCGGCAAGGCCGATTGACGCCGTATCCAGGTCGCCCGCGTTGATGAGGTTGTAGGCCGGCGGGTTGCCGACCCTGATCTCACCGGGGGCCATCCCGGAAGGCCCCGGCAGGGCCGCACGCCCGGTGCGAGGCGTGCTTGCCGCATCGACGGCACGCGCCCTGTCCGCGAGATCCCGCGCCGCCATGAAGCGGATGACCGGCCGGACGAACCACGCCACGCTGCGTGTCCACGCAGTCGATCTCTCGCCGGCCCGCCGCCCCTCGAAGTAGCCCACCTCGATCCAGGGCCATATGAACCGGCTGCGTTTCAGCTCGCCGAGCATGACCTCTCGCATCGGGCTCGCCACGAGGTTCTCGTCGATCGCCGCGGCAAGGCCGGCCAACGCCGGGCCCGATGGTTCGGCTCGGCCGAGGATGTCCTTCAGCGCCTCCATCTGTTCCCGAGCCACGGCCATGGCGTTCAGGGCCATGATGGCCACCGGCTCGGCGCGCATCGCGGCCGCCTCGGCGAAACCGGCGGTGACGTCTGCGACCGCTTCGTCTGCACGGCCGGCGTCCGTGTCACCGCGAGCTGCAATGGCGAGCACCTTCGAGAGGTTGTCCAAGTCCATCACGTTCGGCACGTTGAGTGGTTCGGCCAGATAGTGGATGTCCCAGCTCGAATGCTGGAGTCGAGCGGCGCGGATGGCCAGCTGCACCGCGTCGCGATTCTCATCGGCGATCCCACGCGCCTGGTCGGCCGTCATCGTGGAAGGCACGCGGTAGAAGAGATTCTCGTACGTGTCGCTCAACGTGACGCGGGCGGCCGCGGCGTCCATCATGCGCGCCCTGTTCTCGGGTGCGATGCGCCGGGGCCACGTCTTCCACGCGTCGAGCTTGCGAACCGGATCCCAGCGCAGCGGTCCGTACTGCTTTTCCAGCCGCGCGATTTGATCGTTCAGCCGCCGCCCCATCCAGACGTCGAGCGCGGCCCGCACCGCGAGCACCGCGAAGATGAAGAGGACGAGGATGACGAGCAGCCGCCGGCCTCGCACCAGCCATCCCTTCGACGGTCGCACGTCGTTCATCGGTTGCTCCCTTCGACAGACGTGTCCAGGTTCAGCGAGGCGGCGGCAGACGCGCGTGTCGCGGCGATCGCCTGTGCGACGAGCGCCGCCGCGTCGGAGGGTGGCAGCCCCGCCTCGCGGGCAGCCATCTCGACCGCCCGCACGGTATCCGCCGCCCTGCGGTCCTCCGCCGCCAGCGCCCAGGCGCGGATGCGCCCCGACACCGCGTCGGCGCCGGCGAGGACGAGAACTGCCAGCACCGCGGCCGTCCGCCATCTGGGCGAGAACCAGATGCGATCCAACCGGCTGTCATCAGGCCGCACGAGCGGCATCGTCGCGGCGAGCACGCGCGCGCGCACGTCCGCCCCCGGCTCCGGTCTCTCAGCATCGAGCAGCGAACGTTCCACGTCGTCCATCATCGCCTGCCCATCATCTGTCGCAGCCGCTCGAGCGCGACGCGGTAGCGGCTTGCGGCGGTGAACATCGAGACGCCGGTGATGCGGCCCGCTTCCCGAAACGAGAATCCCTCTATGAGGTGCAGCGCCACGATCTCGCGCTGCGCGGCCGGCAGCCGGGCGACGGCCGCGTCCACGTCGATGGCCGCTTCGGCAGCATCGTGGCAATCGAGCGCGGGCGAATCCGCGTCCGCGCCGGCCGGCTCTTCGAACTGCGCCGCCGGGCGTCGCCGGGCGTCGATCCACGCGGCCCTCAGGATTCGATGCGGGTAGTTCGCCGGGTTGCGCACGGCGAGCAGCGGCGCGCCCGTGGTTGCCAGCTTCAGGAACACCGCCTGGACGAGATCCTCCGCATCCGGGCGGCTCCGTGTCAGCGCAAACCCGTGCCGGAACAGGCTTGCCGCGTGCGCGTCGTACAAGTCGGCCAACGCGTCCCGGTTTCCCCGGACCAGGCGCCTCAGGCTCATGGCGTCGCGGTGGTCGTCCCGGGCACCTCGCACTCCACTGGAGATGACGAGCGGGCTCGGTGTTTTTGTCATTGACACGGCAGGCGCAGCATATCAGCCGGTCGGGGCCCGGGCACGCAACGCTTCGACACCACGCCCCCCGACATCGGCTGGCCTCGGCGTCGCGGCCTGACGCGCCGGTTTTCCGGTGGGCGTGTGGTTCTCCAAAGGAGATCGTGTGAGCTCTTTTGGAGATCATGCCCTGCTTGACTGATGATCTCAAAAAGGGTACATATGATGCCGTATGGTGATCAAGTCGCTGTCGAGTCCGTTCGGGAGTACCACGCGAACTCGGGTACTGGTGGCGCTGCGTCTTCTGGGCTCGAGTTTCCCTCGAGAACTCGCCCGCCTTCTCGCCGTATCTCCTTCCCTCGTTCTCAAAGCGCTGCGTAGTCTCGAGAGAGACGGATTGGTGGCCGGCCGAACGATTGGACGCTCGAGGGTGTACACGCTCGACCCGCGCTATTTTGCGAAAGAGGATCTGCAGCGCTACCTGGTTCGCCTGTCGCAAGGGGACGTCGAGCTCAGGCAACGAGTCGCTCAGTTGCGCCGCAGGCCGAGATGGACCGGAAAACCGTTGTGAGCATTTCCGCGGATTCGAGCCTCGCCGAAGTTGCCTTGATAGTCGCAGCCGCGTTGACCCGGCACGGCATCCGCGCCGTGTTGAC
>Ga0315280_10004964_pt1 | contig 19301 bp, 17 predicted proteins | sample YL17G06_40_MG_FD_203697 | JGI IMG/M metagenome (GOLD analysis project Ga0315280, IMG submission 203697) | Sediment microbial communities from Yellowstone Lake, YNP, Wyoming, USA - YL17G06_40 | ecosystem: Environmental > Aquatic > Freshwater > Lake > Sediment | place: USA: Wyoming | collected... | reverse complement strand
CCCCTCCTAGGTTTCGATGTATTGTGGATATTTGGATCCAAATATGCAAGCCTCCAGCCCATTGTCAAGCTGATTTGCGTTGCAAGAAGATGAAGATTCCAGCGCGACAACCCGACAAAAACCAGCGTGAACAGGTTCCCAGTCTTCCTTCTCTCTTGAGGACGACTTGATTTCGGAGAAGAAGAGAAAAAGCCAAGTGCGCGCTTGCTTCCTACTATGCCCTGAACCTAATACAGTGCCCTGGCAATGAGTGCCTTTTCCCAAACAGGACATTGTCGTCAGGTTTGGTTTGGGGTAAAGTTTTATCTTGTGTGTGTTGACGACGACGCAGTAAGGGTGACGGAAACAGCCTGAGATGGGGACGCTGATGTCGGTTAGGCTCCTGAAACACACAAACTAATGTGAACCTGCTTTGCATGTTACAATCACCCTATCCGACTCTTCGTGTCACCTTTCCCTCAAGGAGAAGGATGTGCGGAAAAGTTATAGCTGAACCACTTCAATTGGCTTGAGTGGTGATAAGATTGTCACATACTGGTCAAGCACCGCCACTCACGAGCGAAGAGATTGAATCAATGCTTAAAGAGAACCACTGTGCGAGGATTTGCACCCACAACAGAGACGGAACCATACATGCTGCTCCTGTCGCTTACGAATACCTGAACGGTCAAATCGTAATAGTATCTCATGCCTCTACTCGAAAAACCAGAAACATCAAACGAAACGATGACGTAACTGTGCTGATTGACACTCAAAATCCAATCAAAGGCGTTCTCATCTACGGTAAAGCAGAAGTAGACTATGACAACGTTTACGAACAGGCAGTTTCTGTGAATGAAGCCTATGCAAGCGACATGCCAAAAGACAAGGTGCAACGTTTTACTAGAGCCTTTCTTGATGCAATAGAATGCGTAATAGTAAAAGTCACACCGAAACGCATCATAACCTTCGACCACACCAAATGGGATGTGTATAATAATCTAGTCGAGACTTACCTTCAAGAATAAGAGAAGATCGTTCGATGTTGATGCAATTTGCTTGAAGGAAAGAATGTGAATCTGAGAATTTTGGAGAAGGCGGATTTGCCGTTATTGACAGAATGGCTTAATACTCCTGAATTTTCGGGTGAATTTATGTGGCGGCCGCAGAAATCTAGAATGGAGCTGGAGAAGGAATACGACAATCTTCCGCCTGACTCCAGAACGTTCTTTATGGAGAAGAAAGATGGTACGAAAATCGGATGGATAGGCCACTTTCTGTTCGGTAATCTCTTAGAGATATTCTACTATCTACTTCCGAGTGAAAGAGGAAAAGGCTACGGAACTGAAGCTATAATGATTATGGTTGACTATTTGTTCCTTTCGAGGGAAGTGATGCGTGTTCAGGCAACTACTGATGTGAGCAATATCGCTTCTCAGAGGGTTCTTGAAAAGGCTGGGTTCAGGAAAGAAGGGATAATTCGGAAGAGCGGGTTCAACCGAGGAAAATGGTGTGACGACTGTCTGTACAGTATTCTCAGGGAAGAATGGAAAGAACCAAAAATACTAACAAAATCATAAGAACTGAAGCAGACAAAGCCAATGAGTGACTTGGCATTTATTATGGTGATGGCAATTGTCTAAAGATAGGTTTGCTGATATCTGGAGAGAGAGGAACAGAATCCAACCAGAGATAACAAACGACTGGGTCAACGATTGGGCTAAGGGAAGAAATCAGTCACTGGGTTTTCTCATAAGAATTAGTGATGAAAAGCTCATTATGAGAATAAACGAGATTCAGAATAAGCTATCAACTATTCCTTGTTTTGACCCATTCCCCAAGGATTTCCTTCACATAACTGTGAAAGGATGTGGATTTCTGGCAAAATCCGAAGAACATGAAGATGACATTCTGGTTGAAAACCAGCCAAAAATAGCCAGCAAAGTGAAGGAAGTCTTACAGACATTCCGCAAATTCAACGCAATGCTTTCTAGACTTAACATCTTCTCAGATGTTGTCTTCGTCGAGGTTCATGATAAAGGCAAAATTGGAGATTTAAACAAAGAACTGCAAGCAATACCAGAGATAAAAAGGATGAAGTTCGACTATCCGAATTTCTTGCCTCATATCAGCATAGGACATTTTCGGAATAATCAGGGATTCACGAGATTGATTAGTCATCTTGAGGAATTGAGAGAGACGGGGTTTGGGGAACTCGCAGTTAGCTACGTAGAGCTAATGAATGTCCATTTTTCCGAGAAATATCCGATATTGAAGACCATACATTCTTTCAGATTGAGATAGCAATACTGCTAGTAGTCGTGATATAGAGAAGAAAGGACGTTCAATGAGAGTGACTTGAATAGGCTAGCAGTCAGTTCTATCATTGTTTCTGAACCGTTTTTTGGTTTTGCGGAAAAGTTATAGCCGACCCGAAAGCAACTATTGAAAAGTGGTGCTGATGTGGAAAGTGACTCTGAAGGATGGCAGAGAAGTAAGGCTTAGATTTCTGACAGCGGATGACAAGGAGAATCTTTTTCGAATGTTTTCTTCAATGTCCGAGAAGGCTCTTGAATGGAGTATGGCTCCTTATACTATGGAAAACATCGAGCGATTGATTAGCAACATTCCAACTTTGGTTGCACTAGTTGCTGAATACCAAGACAAGATTGTCGGTTTGACAAACATTCACAAGTTTCCTCATCCACGTAGGAAGGGATTGGGGGATTTAGCAATTTATCTGCATCAGAATTTCCACAATGTTGGGTTAGGGACAGCAATGACTGAACGATTACTTCAACTCGCAAAGAATGAGAAGATGCATAGAATAGAGTTGACTGTCGTGGGAGAAAACAAGATTGCATTACGTCTTTACGAGAAGTTTGGCTTCCAGATTGAAGGAGTAAGCAAAGACGCATTCTATGGTCATGACGGCAAATACCACGATATTGTCAACATGGGATTGATACTGCCTCAATGTTGAATACCTCTACAATGAAATGAAGAAAAGAGAACAACAAAAATAGAAGACACTTCTATCAGTTCTCTTAAGCCAGTTTTTGGTTTTGCGGAAAAGTTATAGGCGAACCAGACAAGATACTTAGATTTTGACCTAGCGTGAACGAATAGCAAGATGTGGAGGTGAACAGAAATATGAATGTCGTCGTTGTTTACACATACGTGGTCAAATATGAAAAGCAAAAAGAATTTCAGGCTTCGGTCAAACCCGCGCTCAAACAATTCCTCAAATATAAGAAGACAAACCCGAAGGCTTTTGAAGGACTGAAATCGTGGCGACTTTTCCAGCAAGAATACGGTGGAGTAGCTGGCACATACGTTGAAATGTGGGAATTCAAAAGCATAGAAGAGATGGAGAAGTTTAATGCAAGAATGATGAAAGACAAAGAGATGAAGAAGATCTATGCACCCGAAGAATTCAACAAAATGATAGACCACACAACGGTTACGCAGTCAATATGGAATACTGTTGTGTAGGCTAAGAATAGAGAAAAGGTGATAGAACAATTCTCTATGACACTTTTTAAGCATCTTTATTCACGGTGTTCTTTGGGAGATATCTATGTCAATCGGGAATACGGGAGATATCTCCATTTCCGCTTGTTTTGTCTTTTTCCATAGTCACAAGCACACAACATTCGTCAGCGGCTTATAGAATGTCGGCTCATAAACGCTTTCGAATAGTTGTTGGCAGCTCTTTCCTCTCTTGTTCCAGTCATGTCCAAGTCATTAACGTAAATGAGGTGATGATACAGTTCATGCAATACTGTTCGTTTCGTCAATCCTCTTTAGCGCGCGCGCTGGACCTGATCGGGGATCCGCAGAAAGGACAAAAAGCAAACTCGCCTTCCGGCAAAGGCTTCGCGCAGTGTGGACATGGAATTGCACTTTTGGATATCATTGATGCCAATTGTCCCACGAACCTCAGATATACATGCGCGTAATATAGATATACGACGAAACCTATCGCGGCGATCACTATCCCGAGAATCCCGAGATTGAACGAGTTTTCAGCAAGCGAAATAGTTGAGAATCCTGCAACCGCCAATACAACGCCAACGATGCAGACTAAGAGACCGCCTCTTTCGTTTCGTTTCGCTTCCCTCATCGCTTCTTGAAGAAGTGCAATCTTCGCTGCTTCGGACAACTTCAGAACCTCCAGTCCGACTATAGCAAATTTGGAAATTAAGCGTTTCGTATAAGGCGTGCTCTGCTGTGCGCGCAGTCAAATCAGGGGTTTGGGTTTTGGAGTAAAGTTTTATCCCCTCCTCCTCAAAGGGAAAGGATGAACTAGTGGGTTTTGGCAACCCAGAGGAGCATATTCAAGTGTTGACCAACAGCATCGTATTCCGTTTTGAAGCCATTCATGACTTTCCGAGCCTCGGCTGCAAGTTCACTCTTGCTTTCAATGATTTCGTGCATGGCGGTGTAGATAGGTCTGACATAGAGCTCCCAGTCTTCTTTCGAAGAAACAAAATGTCCCAACACTTGAAACCCAGATTCTTCCATCAACTGCCGCATTCCAGCCTCTGTAAGAAGGCTGTCCTCAGCCTCGCCGAGAGCTCTTAGCACTTCCGAGGAGACAGGTTTCGCCAACCAGACGGGTTCTGCCAAGATTAGAATGCCGTCCTTATGCAACATAGTTTTGAAAATCTTTAAAGCATCACTGTTGTCTCCGTATACCTGTGCTATTCCAAGTCCTAGGGAAGCTACCACGTCATATTTTCTGTCAAGTCTTAGTTCTCTGATGTCTTCACAGGAATACTTGACTCGATGCGAAAGATTCAGCATTTTGACACGTGAATTTGCGTATTCAACGTAATTCTTGTTCATGTCAAATCCTTCAACTCTGGCTCCAAATGTGTTCGCCCACAGAAGAGAAGGAAAGGCTTTTCCACTTCCAAGGTCGAGGATTATGCTTTTCGGTTCCAATTGAGCAAGCTTGCCTGCCGAGAGCAAAGACGTTGCAGAGATTGGATTGAGTATGTCAGAATGCTTGAAGATTTCAGTACAGGATAGTTTCATTTTATTCGCCTTCCTACCACCATATTCTCGCCAAAATTGATGGAGCTAGCTTTCACTGGAGCTTAAGAACTTAGTTGAGTTGTGGGATAAAACTTTACCCCAACCAACCAAAACGACTCTAATGATAGCGCGCGCTACGGACTACACCCGCGGCTTAAGTCTTATATCCTTCCGGTTTGGAATAGTCTGCGTATTGGTATTGGAAGGAACTGTGTGAGACCATGTCAAGACATACGGTGACATTCGTTTTGGCAATCTTGCTCATTGTGAGCGCTAACTGTTTTCCTCTTGGTGCTTCCAGGGTTCAGGGTTTGGTTCAATCCAAAGCCTACCAACAGCCTGCTTCGTTTGCTGGCGATCTGAGTCGGGTGGTCATCGGCGTTAACCGCACGCGCCCACAGGCTTGGGATGATTTGACAAATCTGGTGGCGAAGACCGGAGGAAAAAACGTCAGTAAAATTTCGATCGGAGCTCAAGCTATCGCAATGGTTGTTGACGTGCCCCCGAACAATTTGTCTTCTCTCTGGAATGAGGCGCAAGCAGGCAGTTTAGCCAGGTATATGGAACCCGACATGGTATTCAGAGCGCAATTTGTCCCAGACGATCTGTACTACCATTACCAGTGGGCTCTCCCTCAAATTCAGGCCGATTGGGCTTGGAACAAGACTACCGGAGACTCATCCATATTGGTGGCTGTAGCCGATTCGGGCATTGATTACAATCATCCCGATCTCATGAACAACTACGTCGCCCTCGGTTACGACTGGGTCAATGGCGACAACGATCCTCTTGACGACTTCGGTCACGGCACAGCTTGCGCCGGAATAATCGGGGCTCAGTTGAACAATGCAGCGGGAATTGCTGGAATTGCGCAAGTGAAGATAATGGCCGAGAAGGGTCTGAATAGCACTGGCTACGGCTTTGAAACAAACCTGGCAATCGCCATTATTCACGCGGTAGTTCAGGGTGCACGGATCATCAGCATTAGCTGGGGTGGTGGTGACAGCGAGCTCATTCACGATGCAATCAAATACGCTTACGAGAATGATGTCCTGGTTCTCGCTGCGGCAGGGAACTTGAATTCCGATTCAAAGGTCTATCCTGCAGCGTATGACGAAGTCGTTGCCGTTGCCGCCACAGACCAAACAGATGAAAAAGCAGGATTTTCAAACTGGGGAAGTTGGATCGGAGTTGCAGCGCCAGGAACCCAGATCCTTTCCACCATGCCCACGTATCATGTCACACTCAACGATGAAGGCTACAGCCCAAACTATGACTATATCAGCGGCACCTCGGCAGCTTCTCCCCATGCTGCAGGCGTAGCAGCACTGATCTGGAGCAGTTTTCCAAGTGCGACAAGAGACTGGGTCAGGGGCCAATTGAGCTTCACGGCTGATGATTTAGGTAGCCCAGGCTTTGACGTTATCTATGGTTCAGGGCGAGTAAACGCGAGGAAAGCTGTTGAACAGGAACCCCTTCAGCATGACCTTTTCCTGTATAGATACGATGCACCGTCGCATGTTGAGCCAGGAGACACCGTTTCATTCAGCGTCACAGTCCTCAATTTTGGTTCCACTGACGAAAGCAACGTTAATACAAGTTTGTTTGTAGATGGAACCATCGTTGACTCGACACTCATTGACAATTTTGCAAGCAACTCATTCGCCATTATTACCTTGGTCTGGAATCCTGTGGAAAGTCGAACATACAATGTGACTCTCTACGTTCTGCCGGTTCCAGGCGAAATAGCAATCAATGACAACGCCATATCGACAGCTGTGAACGTGCATTTCCGAGTAGTTCTGAACCCTCCCACAGGGCCAGTCGGAACAGGCGTCAACGTGACAGGTGTCGAGTTTACTCCAAACAGCGAAGTCAGTGTAACCTTCAATGACATGTTCATCGGTGCAGCAGCAACGGATGAGACCGGCAATTTCACGTTTCTGTTTAACGTCCCATTTTCAACGCCTCAAACATGGGTTGTCAAAGCGTTTGACGCCAACATCTTTGCCCAAGCCAACTTCACTGTCTTCGACATAACTCCACTCAACGTGCTTGTGGACGTTGGCAGCATTCACTTCAGAGGTGAAATCGTAACCTTTCACGTGTATACAATCTTCAACGGAAACGCAGTAAACGCCGCAGTCACGAGCGCAACACTCTACAAGCCTGATGGTGCCAACGAAACACTAAGCCTGCAAGAGGTCGCAAATGGCCTTTCCACATCTTCTTACATGCTGCCCAGCGATGCTCAGACGGGTTCCTATGCCTTAGTGGTCAACGCGGCTTATTCGGCAGCAACGGTTCAATCCGCGGGAACAGGGTTCAAATCATTCTTGGTAAGTCCAACTCTTTCTGGCTGGAACGCAATGCTCATCGGAGTGAACCAAAGCCTCGGAACAATACGCACAGACATTGGCCTAATCAATGTGCGTCTCGACGCCCTCAACGCCAGCCTGATGAAAATCGATGGAGAAATTGTAATTCTCAACTCCTCTCTAGGAACAATAAGGTCTGACTTAGACACAATCGGTTTCAAAGTCACAGCAATCAACGGAACGACGGCGACCATTGATACCGTCGTGGGGATGATCAATGGTACGGTGACTTCTATCAAAGATGAGAAGGCGACCATAGTGATTCAGGGAATCGGGCAAATCGAGACAGATGTTTCCGACTTGAAGGCAACACGGGAAATGTGGACAATTCCTCTCTATGTCATTCTGGCTTCAGTCTTGGTCGCAACAGTAGCCGTGCTTCTCGCAGTTGGAATGCTAAGCCGCAGAAAACCTGTTGCAAAAGAACAATTACAACCCGAGAATCCCCCCTAATGAAAATCTGAAAGATCCAGGCGTGCTTGCGCGCGCTAACGCGCGCGCTAAAACAGGAGTTTTCTTGTAAATCTTATTACACACATCCTTTTACAATTTCATGGACAAAAAGATAGTAGAGCAGACCTGCCAGACGATTCTTCATAATACAAGTAATTATCCTTTGAACTTTCTGATTTTTCCGCGTTGGTTGGTTGGATAAAACTTTACCCCAACCAACCACGACGGACGACGGTTAACGGACAACTATCCACATGCTTCCAATGGATGGCGAAAGACTGGATACCTGATTCAGGATGCGTCTATGGACATTAATGGAATAGGAAGGATATCAGAATCTACTACAGATAGATGTTATCGAAATCGAGTATACAGTACACATCAATAAGAAAGCTAAGAGTACGAGGGGTCAGAAAATGCACAAAAACTTACCCCTGCTCGCGCGCGTCACGTTGCTAGGTCAGTATTGAACGTTTGATTTCGCAAGAGACGATTAGAGTTGTTCCAAAACGTAGGCGCTATGGTCTAGTCTATGCGAAGTGCAGTGACAGACATGCAGAACTGTGATTTTCTTTAGGAACTTGCTGAAAAGCGGCCCCCGTTCACTACGTGAGTAATCATTTGGTCGAAGGCGTCTACGAGCTTCGTTTCATACGGAGCAAGGTCACAGACTCCTTTGTTCTTGACGTGGAATTGGATAGAGGCTAGGATTCCGTTTCCATTTGCTCCTGTGGAGCTGCCGAGAAGTGTGCAGTCGATGACCACGTGGCTAGATGTTTCATTCACTTTGCTGCTGAAAAAAGTGGAACCGGCTTTTTTGGGCAGGTTTCCTTCAGTGACGTTCACCAACTCCAATACTGTCATGTTCCATCCGAGTTTAAATTCCCAAGCGTACAGATTCGCAACGTTTGAGATGCTTATGTTGACGATGAAATCTTGGCCTATAGATCTTACAACTTTGTCAGGGTCAACATAGACCTTTGTTGTCGTGTTTGTCATGTTCGTTAGTAAATATGCGGCAATTATCCCTGTGATTATCAACAAGGAAGAGGCGAGTGTGAGAATAATCTTCTTGTTCATTATGCATGACCAGCTTGCGCGTGTTTTTCTCCTGTTGGATGTCGTTTGTAATTCGAGGCTGACTTGTTGAATGTTTTGCTATACCTGCTAGATATGTGTTTGGAGAGCACTATAGAAAACAGCGTCAACATCGCTATTATCACAAAGACTGAGTAACTTGGAAACTCGGGAATTACGCCCTGAAAGAAGCCGTCAACGTCTTCGTGTGCGATGGGCAGTGACAGGCGTGGGTCTCTTTCAGGTGGCGGATAATCGTAAAGTTGCGTTTGCAAGTTAAGTTTGCATGTGCCTGTGCCGATTACACTAAAATTCATTCGGACGATGTTACCAGTTCCATTAAAAGAAGGTGCAGGATTCATTGATGTTGCAGAGACAGTGTATCTGCTTCCCTGAGTGGAATTATCTACAATGTATACGGGGGCGTTTAGTACCCCGCCGTCTTGCCCTAGCTGAACTTCCGCGTTGACCAACGTCAAAACAGTTGAATCCCAACTCAGTATCGCCTCAAGGCCGTAAAGGTTCTGGACATCAACAATCGTCACGTTTACGGAGAAAATCCCCCCGACGATAGCTGAACTTGAATTTGGCTCTACGATGACGATAGTGTCGGGAGAAGCATTCGCGGGCAATGTGTAGAATAGAATGCCGCAAAGGAATATTGAAGCCATAATCGAAATTTGGCCTATATAGTGTGCTATGGGCGAATTCCGCCTCATCGTTTTTCTTCCTCATCTTTCTTGACAAGAGTGACTATTTTGTCTCTACCTTTTTTGTGTCTCTTGAGTATTCCATTTTTCTCCATAGCTGACAAAAGCTGGCTTGTCTTTGACCTCGAGAACCTGAGACGGTCCGTCATAGCAGACTGATATGCGCTGCCTCCTACAGACTTCAACATGTTAACAATTTTTTCTTCATCACTTTCTAGCCCTGGTGAGGTCGGGGGCAAAGGCGTTTCGGCAGGGTTGATTTCTTTCGCCTTTCGCCGCCTGAAAACAAGAATACCTGCCGCGGATCCAGCCAGGATCGCGCACACGCCTCCAATTAGAACGATGTTCTGACCGAATGCTTCAAGAAACCCCGGAGATCCAGCTTCTCTCTTGAGGATGATGTTGACATTTCCATTGTCGAATTCCGCTGTTCCCAACCATTCGAGCAGTCGAGTAGAATCATCACGCCGCGAAGGAGAGGGCACAACCCGGTTGACACTGTACTCTGACGGATAGGTTATCTGAACTGCTCCATCACCATACAGGCGCGGGAACAAGTCGTGAACCTCGAACACATCCCCAATCAAGATGCCTCCATCTTCAACTTTGCTGAAGTTATCCCAACGGAAAACGTATTCAACTGAAATGTACGAGCCGGACATAATTGAGCTTATTGAGATTGCTTCGGCAAACATATCCCTGGCCGTCGCATTCCTTGTGGCTTCCACAAGCGATTCGACCCTGTCCTGAAATTGATTCAAATCATCATATGTATCGTTGATCGTCACTGTCTGTCTGATCATCCAATCGGCTGAGCCAGCATCAGAAATCTGTATTCCGTACTCAACTTGACTTTCTGAGTACACCTTGGCCGTTGGAGCGAACAGGACAATCACTGCGGCAGCAAGGATCAGGATGTGAATTCTAAGTGGCATAGTTATTACAGAACGTGATCCGGCAATATTTAAGAATTCTACGAAGGAATTGAGTGCGAAACATGAAACTACCTTTCAACGGTGCCTCCGATTTCTTAGAAAGCATAGCAGAATTCTAGTGTCGTCATAGCGCGTGCGACGTTCAAAGAACGCAACAAGTCACAAATTTTATTTATAATGACAAAATAGACAAAAATGAACGGTCAAAGACAGAAATAAACACTTCTATACTGTAAAAGCCAAAAAGAGCCTCAGAAACGCTTTTATTTTCCTTTTGACATTAGTTTCTCAGGAAAATGAGGCGATGAAAATGAAGAAAAGTATTGTTGTCGCAATGCTCGCGATTCTGGCGATCGGAAGCTTTGCATTCATCCCCAATTTTGCCCAGGCAGACACAACGACGAACCAGAGTCTTTGGATTCGAACGCGTGGACTCATCCACGAATGGGGGACGGAGCCGGCATTCGGCTGGGTCAACGCACACGTTAGAATGATAGATGTCAATGGCACCTATCGCGAATGGGCTTGGATTCACGCAACTTGGTCGGACGATCGTCCTCACATCAACTGTTCACAACCTCCAACTGAGAACTTTACGTTTGTCCACTATGCCACTCGACTCGTCAACACCACAGACATCACATTGAACGGCACAGACTACGATCTATTGGTAACGGGCCTTTGGAATGTCACGAAGATAACGGTGAGTGTATACGTCGATGGAAATGGTAATCTTCTCTATGTGGAACGAGTCGTTGAACCATATCTCGCAGATCTTGCAACAGGTGAATTCAAAGTTTTTAACGGCTGGCGCAGATTCGAACTCAACATATCTGGCGTACCTTTGCTCACAGGTATCATAGTAGGCTATAGGATGGCTTTCTTGGAGATAAAACTGTTCGACATAAACGATGATGGCAAGGTCGACATCGTGGATCTCGTGAGAGTGGCCAGAAGATACAGATTCGTTCCTGGAATGTTCAATTACGATGATGCTGCCGATGTAAATGCGGATGGTCAAGTAGATATCGGCGACTTAACAACAATCGCTGCAAACATAGAAGGATAAACTCCTTTTCTCCCTTTTTTTGAAGTAACGTACATTAGTCAGGACAGCAATCTCGCGATTGAACAGGAGGTCACTGTACAAAGATGGTTGGACACAAGCGGTTGATGTTTCTTATCTATGCCTCACTGTTCTTCCTCTCGATCCTAACGCCAATGTTACTTCCTGTGCCAGTTCAAGCCGTAATCCCGGCTGTGAGCGTTATTCCTTCGTCTCTAACAGCCGAACTTGAACAAAACTTCAACGTTGACATCGCAATCTCTGACGTTCTTGACCTTTACGGTTGGGAATTCACACTATGCTGGAATCCATACCTAATCGACGCAGTTAACGTGATTGAAGGACCATTTCTGAAAGGAGATGGACGACCGACGTTTTTCGCCTACAACACAAGTCTATTTGATGGAAGGATTGTTGTTGACTGCACACTGTTAGGATGGATTTCTGGCGTCAGTGGCAGTGGCATACTTTCAACATTGACTTTCTGCCCGAAGAATTCTGGAGAATGTTCATTGGACCTGTATGACCTCTCATTGATCGGCTCTAACGAGCAACCTATCTTTTGTCAGACTTCGAACGGGTATGTGCGCATCATTTCACCACACGATGTGGCAGTTACAGAGATAGAAGTATCAACCTTGATTGCAGCTCCAGGAAATGTTGTAGGCATAAATGTGAGCCTTCAGAATCAAGGAAGCTACGCAGAGGTTTTTGATGTAATGGCTTACGTAAACTCGACAATTGTTGGTACACAGCAGATTTCTGTGAATGAGGGCTCTGCAACTATGGTATCGTTTGCTTGGAATACAACTGGTTATGCGAAAGGAGACTATTTGATTCATGTCGCAGTGACTCCTGTACCGGGAGAAGTTGATTTTTCAGACAACACAAAAACTGCTGACAGCATGGTCACGGTATTGACTCTTGGTCATGACGTGCGTGTCGTTGCTATAAAACCTGCAAAGACCGTCATAGGTCAAGGTTACGATCTTAGAGTAACAGTGAAAGTAGGCAACTACGGAGTCTTCAGCGAAACTTTCAACGTTACAGTCTACTTAAACACAACTTTTCTTGGGTTTCAGACTGTGACTCTTTCTAGCGGAACCAAAGCAGACGTTCTCCTCGTCAAGACAAGTTTAGGTTTTTCAAAAGGCAACTATACGCTGAACGCCTCGGCCAGTCTTGTTTCAGGCGAGACAGAAATAGATGACAACACACTAGCTGAGGGCTGGGTAATTATCACGACACCTGGAGACGTCACGGGCGACTTTGTCGTTGACATCTACGATGCCATCATATTGGCTGGGGCCTACAACTCGAAGCCGAACAGTCCAAACTGGAATCTCAATGCAGACATAAACGGAGACAACATCGTCGACATTTACGACGCCATAATCCTGGCAAACCACTTCAACGAACACTACCCATGACTTCAGACGAGTCGCGTTCATTTATTCAGTAGCCGACTGCGTACAAACACCCACGCGCGCGCTCGGACTTCACTACCCCCCTGATATTGAACGCTCAATATCTTGGCATAGACCGGAAAAATGACGTGAACATTTATTGAATCGCTTAAACTTTCCAATCCTAACCAAGAGTGAGCCAACTCATCAAAATCCCTCAAACCAAATGATGAAGGAGAAATCCCATAGCTTGAGAGAATTTGTGAAGGAATTTCGTCCATACTAAGCCTAGCACTATAATAATCGTATTCTGTGTATTCCGAAGAACGAATCATTCGGCCACTATAACTGATTCTTTCATTGAGCACCTTTTCTAAGTCCCTCACCAACAGTTTAACACTCAGGTCTCCAATTTTGAGGAAACCCTTCTGCATTTCCTCTATTACGCGATGGAATTCTCTTATTGCGTTTGCTTTGAATACTATCTTGAAGTTGCCACAGTCAACTCTACCCAATTTTTCTTGAGTGAGTCTGTATTCCTCCCGTATTCCCGACGGACATAGATATCGCCAAGAATAACGTGGTCACGGTTGCTTAAAGGGGATGATGGAAGAACATTCTATATCAAGAGGTTTAAGAATCATAATTTGCTGTTCACTTTGGAAATTCACAAAACAGATGTAAAATGATTGTGTCTTGTTCATGTGGACTGTAGTCAAAAGCATGATTAGAAGGCTTGATATGGCTCTTCTTGGCGATTTCGCTGAGGGTTTTTTGGCAATGACTATTGTGATTTGGATATCAAACATAATGACAGTCGTTCCGTTCGGTCACATATGGATGGGATTAGCATACTTCTTTGTGTTGTTGATTCCCGTTTCCGTGTTACTTTACACTCATCTGAAACGCAAAAAGAATGATATTGATAGCTTAAGGCGACTACCGCTTTCTCTATACGGAGTATGTCTTGCTTGCTGGGTATTTGATATCGTCACCACATATTATGCCACAAATGTAATAGGTGGAGCTGAAGAATTGAATCCTCTAGGTTTTCCTTTTGGAGTCTTCGGTGCTCTAGTTTTCTATGTTCCAGCATCAGTCTTCATCTACGTGCTACTCTTCCAATTGAGGCATAAGCTCTCGCTTTTGGTGGCATTTTCGTTGACCTTCTTGTCGCTGTATATGGGCTTCATGAACCTAGGAGCGGGTCTTGAAAATCTTGGATTTTCGTCAAACTATTTTCCCGTGTATTAGAGATGACTTTTGCTTTGCTGGCTGTCCTAACGAGGTCATTATTAGCCTTTCAAATTCGAAAAAGAAGCCCCACTCTTCCAAGCGTTCAGCTATAACTTTTCCGCAAAACCAAAACTGGCTTAAGAGGGCTGATAGAGCTGACTTCTATTGCCCTGTTTTTACTCTTGAGTCACTATTGTGTCTACGGTGGAGTTCTCTTCAGCCAAGATGCTATTCTGTCTGCCAAGTGCTTGAGAAGAACAAGGCAAATCTTATACAATCATACAACAACTCTCTTTTGTGTCTCAGACCAGATTCACATTCCGCCAATGCTCACCAGAGAAAAGAGAAAAACTAGACCAAAAGCTTTCAGAGATTTATGATAACATAAAGAGTAGATTCAAGTTTTTTGGAACTTTCCAAGATGTGTTAACCAAGGCATCTGGCTATTCCTCAGCAGATTTGAAGGACGAACAAGAGCCAGAAGAGTTTGCCAAGAGGCAGTTGATTGAACCACTTATTGAAATCATGGGATATGAGATTGTTCCAGAGACTGTTCTTTCTTCTCCAGCTGGCAGAAAGAAACCAGACTATACAATCAGACCCAAGAATCAAGATGAACCTATATTCTATGTTGAAGCAGAACCATTCAACAAAGACCTTCATGCTGATGGCAGCGGTCTTTGGCAAGTGAGAAACTGGCTGTTGTCCAGAGCCTCAAAGACTGATTATGGTATTGCTACTGATGGCTTCCAATGGATAATTCTGAAGTTTGACACTGCTTCCGCAAGAAGCAAGGAATTCTTTAAAGTTGACCTGAAGCCAATATTTCTCAGAATTCTCAACCCTGGCAGTTTTGTTGATAAGAAAGAAGTGGAAAAGATAGAGGAAGAGTTCCTCAAGCTTGACAAGGAATATGTTTCAATATTCTTGCATAGCTATCTGGAAAGAATTGAAGAGGCAAAAGAGGAGATTTCAAAGAGGTTCTATAATGATTATGTGAGACTTGTATTTGGATATGATGAAAAAGGCAACACTATCAAAGGCATATGCTTGCTGAGCAATATAGTAACTCCTTCTGAGCCAATCAATAATGAAGCCAACCTATTTTCAGTAGTGCTAATGAACAGACTGATTTTCATCAAGTTTCTTGAAGAGAAGGGAATAGTTCCAAAGGACTTATTGAAGAAACTGCTTGATAGATACAAATCCTCTCCAACTCCAGGAACCTTCTATGAAACTTACTTGAAACTTCTGTTCTATGAGGTCTTCAATAAAAGCAATAACAGCAGAATTTCTAATGTGAGAACCAATTCACTCTACAGCCAAATACCCTATCTCAATGGTGGACTATTCAGAGAAGTCATCAAAAATGAAAAGAACTACAATGTGGAAAATGAAGGCATTCAACTTGTTCTGGAGAATCTCTTGGAGAATAAGACATACAGCATTGGTATGGAATCTGGAATCAACCCAGATATCCTTGGCTATATTTTTGAAAAGACAATCAACTTCATCTCTGGAACTGGAACAAACCAGCAAAAGATGGAAGGTGCATACTACACTCCAGATGACGTAGTTGAATTTATTGTAGAGAGAGCCTTGACCCCCGCAATCCTTAGAGAGATGATTGAAGGGTTAAAGGAATCTGGATGGTCTGAAAGAGACCTCAAAGGATATGATTCAATTGAAGACATCTTAATTCAAGAGAACATGCCAAAGAATCCAACCCATGTTCACAGAATGATTGAGTCAATAGACTCTATAAGAGTATTAGACCCAGCTTGTGGCTCTGGGCACTTTCTCACTGCTATGCTATCTTTGATACTCAGAGTCAAAGAAAGCTTGATGAATGCAATAGGAGAGAAGGTTGACAGATACAAGCTCAAGAGAGATATAATATCTCACAACTTGTTTGGACTTGACATTGACCCCAATGCTGTTGAGATAGCAAGATTGAGACTCTGGCTCTCATTGATAGAAGAAGTTGCAGACAAAGAGCATATTGAAACTTTACCTAACATAGATTTCAACATCATTGCTGGCAATTCACTTTTGGGTTGGCTAGATGAGAACCTTCACACACATCCTTTCACCAATTTGCTGGACGACCCATACATAAAGGAGACTCTGACCAACCTGAGAGTATCATACAAAGACAGAATTGATAAGGTCAGAGACCTTATGCAAAAGATGAGAATAGAAGACACAATCAAAGCCTATGAAGCATTGGTCGAAATATACTCTTCAGAATCTGGAGAGAATGCAGTTAGGCTCAGAGAGACACTTGAGAACATTAGGAAAAAGCTGTATGAAGTGATAAACGGCTCCTATCTTGCTTTGCTGATAGGTAAGGCTTCTGATAATGATTTTGATGAACTGGGCAAGAACTTGACAAGCAGGACTCCTTTCCATTGGAGAGTTGATTTTTCAGATGTCTTCTTGAATGGAGGTTTTGATGTAATCACAGGAAATCCTCCATACATAGAAGATAGAAACAACAATGTCACAGACCTCATAATCATTCAAAGCATGAAAACCCCAATGCAAAGGGAAAATCCTAAAAGAAAATGGAAAAAGCTGTCTCCCAAGAAGAAGTCTGGAGAACCACTTTTCTATGCATCAAAAGACTGTGGAAACACTCATGCCTACTTTGTCGAGAGGTCAATCAAGCTACTGAAAAACAGAGGCAGGTTTGGATTCATTGTGCCAATTGCTCTTGTATCCACTGATAGAATGAGTTGCATAAGGAAATTCATTCATGCCAATTCATCAGAAGCAGAATACTACAACTTTGATGACAGACCTGGAAAAATATTCAGTGGTATAGAACATTGCAGAGAGACCATAGTTCTCACCGAGAAGGGGAAAGGAGTAGAATATGTTCTCACAAGCAAGTATCACAGATGGCACACTGAAAATAGGTCAAAGCTTCTGAAGACTCTGAAGACTCATAAGTGGAAAATCATCAATCCAGCAGATTCCATACCAAAAATAGGAACAAAAACAGAAGAAGACATCATCCAGAAGCTTCAGCAGAAATCTGGTGGAAAATGTGTTCAAGATTTCTTGACGGATTCTGGAGCAAATGTGTGGTATCATAATGCACCGCAGTATTGGATACATGCTCACACAGAAGAGTATCTTCCAAAAGTTGAGTATTACAGCAAGCTCAAAGAGAACAAGATAACTGGAGAGAAATTGCCCTATGACTTGAAAGAGGCAAAAGTATCATCTCACTATAAGCCAGTGACTCTTGAGAAGAACAATGCACCCATCATTAATGGTTTGCTGAATAGCTCTTTGTTCTACTGGTGGTTTGTGATTTGGTCTGATGGTAGAGACCTTCTAGCAGACCACATAAAGAGCTTCCCAATCAGCCTTGAGGCATTCAGTCAAACTATCAAGGACAGATTGAAGAAGCTTGTTGAAGAACTGATGAAGAGCTATGACAATAACTCCAACATCAAAGTCAATGAGAGAATGGGTGGATATGTAATCAAGATAAAGGAGATAATTCCTTCAAAGTCAAAAGCACTCATTGATGAAATCGACAACATATTTGCAGAATGCTTTGACCTCAACCAGAAGGAAGAGGGATTCATCAGAAAGTTTGACATAGAATTTAGGATAGAAAGCCCAGAATCAAAGGAATAGGGTTTAGTCTTTGTTTATTGAAGTTTGTCTGAGAAAAGTCGTGTAAGAGTTTTGGGTTAAATGGTCTTTTCAAGCCTCTGGAAAAAGAGGTATGTTGAGGAGCCTATACGCCTATACTATTATAATGATAATAACAATAAAGGAATCAAGCCTCTTTCTCTGCACACCACCCCGTCCTCACCAAGCATCCAGTCGCAGGGGTGGACTAGCGTTGATATTCAGGTGTGTGTGCGGTAAAGTTTTATCCCACACACACACATTTTACTGGAGAACGGTTCTGAGTTCCATTTCAGGGTTGCGGAGCAGCTAGAGTATCAGCCTTCTCTCTCTTTTCCATAGTAGAATAATATACCCCTTAGAGACTCTAAAGGGTATATTTCAAAGGTGCAGCATCAATCGAAATGCAAGCTTTCGTCTCCCAAAAAAGAATCTCTCATTCCCCATCATGATCGATCGGCAAGCTTGTTCCATGAAGCATCATCTCTAATGCTTTGAAGATGGCGAGACAGTATGACCGTCCGACCTTCCCATTTTTCTCTTCTTCCTTGAATGTCGATGCTCTTCGGATTCTGTGGAATATCCTGCCAGTCGAGTCGTTTGCGGAAGAACTCTACAGCATCCAAACCATGCAAAAGAATGCTGTCAGGTTTGACTTCATCAACAAGTTCAAAACAGAAATGATTGCACAGCTTGACAGATTCGCATTTCTCGTCAGCTTCTAGCCACCATTCTTTGTCCTTTTTGTTTGTCCAGTTCCTTGTTGGACAGTGAATCAGGTTTGTGACCATTACTTCGTTGATGAAATCGTATCGAAGAAGGTTAGCCGCTTTGTAGTATTGCCAAAATCGTCTATCCAACGGCTGCGTCAATTCAGCTTTGTATTTTTCAAAATCATTTGAATACTCGTTAATGCAATTGCCATTGTCATCGGTACCGATACCAGGATTAATTCCAATAATGACTAGCTTTGCTTTTGGATTTCTTGCTCGATATGCTTCTGGGATTGGATCTACTTTCTTGCTGCTTTGCTTTTTGAACTTATTGGCAACAGGACATTTTCCTCTAACGGCATGCGGGCAGTTGTGAATGTCTCTTAAAAGCTGTTCCAAAGGCATGCTTTTTCATATAACCTGAGGCTATTTATGATTAACGACATTCTCGATTAGCTTTTCCAAAATCTTCCTTGATCGTAACAAATCTCAGAACCAAACAATTGTCATTTTGCTTGTGTGTTTTGGTTTGGGGTAAAGTTTTATGCACACACACAGAAATATTTGTGGTATATTTTGCCTTTGACACTTCCATTGCGGGCGTGACCCTATGGCATTAAGCACGCCCACCGTCTTAGACTTGTAATGAATTTC
>Ga0315280_10004963_pt1 | contig 19302 bp, 15 predicted proteins | sample YL17G06_40_MG_FD_203697 | JGI IMG/M metagenome (GOLD analysis project Ga0315280, IMG submission 203697) | Sediment microbial communities from Yellowstone Lake, YNP, Wyoming, USA - YL17G06_40 | ecosystem: Environmental > Aquatic > Freshwater > Lake > Sediment | place: USA: Wyoming | collected... | reverse complement strand
TTACGCTAAGAGAGATTTTCATGGGCTCTTTCTCCTTTCATAAGAGTTTCGGTTTCAATCCTTATAAAGGAAAAGAGCCTTTTTTTCTACCTCTCTCCAATTTCACACATAAAAGTTTACACTACCTCCAAAACCTCCGCCACCACATCCCTATCCGAAAGCCCAGTCATGTGTTTGAGTAGCAGAAGCCCGATCACCAGCTGCGCATCTTTAGCCGGCCGTCCGATGTCGGAAAACGCCTTGCCATACTCGATTTCCATATCCTCCCAAGGAATAAGTCTTTCAATCCGAAGCCAGCGGTTGCTCTCGTCAAGCTTGCCACCGAAGGGAAAAAGCTCAGGAAACAGTAGCCGGGTTTTACGGTCTTTGGCTCGATACACGGGTAAACGCTCCTTCGCCAACTGCACGCTTTTTGAAGGGTTGATCGGAAAATCCGTGCAATTGGCGCATCTGAGTTGCCCGGAATATATCATGGAATTATAACGAAATCAAGACATTACGGAAAGTTATAGGCTTTTTCAGCAGACCCTAATTAATAAGTACTTGAGCAACAAGAGTACTGCCCGTCCTCGGCGCGCCAACTACTTAGCAGAAAATTGCTCTTAAATTTAAATTTTATACGCTTCTTGCCGAATCCTTTAAAATTGCTGTTGCTGCTCTTTTAGCTATATCAATAACAGCATTGTTATTAAGGGTAGAAGTGCAGATCATGGAAGAATTAGCTAAATAGACATTAGGTATCTTAGTCTGGAAGTAAGTTTCTGATTCAAACCTATCAATTTTATGAATAGGCTGTACATATTTCTCCCGGAAGATATTCTTGTGCAAAATTTGCGTGTCGTCTAAATCTGGGAAAATCACTTTCAAGTTATATATAAATATATCAATGATTTGCTGATCAGCAAGATCATCCAGTGGGTCGTCATTTGTTAGATATCTCGGAAGATAAACCAAAGATTTACCCGCCATCTCTCGAGGAGAAATGATATTAGTGGATTCTATGATGCCCGTAAAAGGAAGATTCTTATCGAGCAGATTGGTCACATAATAAAGCGATAGTTTTCGATTAAGGATCAATAAAACACATATGACTCGCAAATACTCCATCTGTTTTAGTTTTTCCCAATATGAATCCTCTGTGCTTATGTCCAGAACTTTGACAATTTCCGGAGAGGGAATGGTAAATAGAACTCTATCAAAATAACTATTAGTCGTGCTTGCGGCAAGCTTAATCTTTTTGTTATCCGGATCGGGATTGGCCTTGACAACCGTGGCATTTGTCATGACTCTCACTTGCAGCTCAGATAATCTTCTCCTTGCGGCATTCAGAATAGCATAATATCCTCCCCGCACATGTCCCATCTTTTCCTGTTTGCGGATAAAACTACGAGCTGCATAAAGTCTTTTAATGGTGCTCCAAATAAATGTTGCAGGAATTATATCTTTGGCGTTGCCCAGTTTACTGTAAAGAAGGGGCTCCCAAATATTATCATATGCACGCCTCCCGAAAACCTTTATCAACCACACTTTAGCTAGCATGCTTTTTAAATTTGATGGATTCTTGATCTGGGAGGCGTAAATAATTCCAAAGCCCATCCTAATTTTTTGCCAGAAAGAAAGAAATGGGAATCGGACAAAATCAAATGTAGAAGAAAAAGAAACTAATTTGTTTTGTCCGTAAAATCCAGATTTTGTATCCTTCCAGAATAGTCTAGATGTCAAATCCAAATCCTGGATGAACTCAAGCAAGCACCTGTCGGTTGAAAGAATAACATGATAGAACCGGTCGCAAATAATTTGCTCCCACTGGTAATAAGCACTTAGTCCCCCGATCTCCTTTTCCTTCTCAAATAGTGTTATCTTAAAAACGCCCGCTTTTGCGAGTTCAAGCGCCGCTGCAATACCTGTAATTCCTCCACCGACAATAGCAATGGATTCAGGTTGTCTATGTTTGTCCAATAATGATAAAGGCAACGTTATGTATTCTCACGAAGAATTATTTTTTCTTTCTTTGTAAATACTATTTGTAATTTGCGAACTTTTGTACATGGTGCTTCCGAGATAGAAAAGTTCTTCAAAATATCGCTTTTTTTGATAGGCCAGGAATCCCAAACTTATGAGTTGAATGGCCAGCAGCAATACAAATCCACTCACTATAAAAGCATGGGGTGATATCCTAAATGCGCCAGCAATAGCACTGGATAACCGGTGATCAAATGTCAATCCCTGATTTGCAGACATATTATATTCACTAAAAGTGTGAATCAAAGTCCAGACTAAAGGATATAGAGATAAAATTATCAAACTAAAACCCGGCAACATAAAAAACAAAAAAGGCCTAAGGATAAAGCCAGAAAATATGTTTTGAATAATGGCTCTCATAATTCTCAAACTCGATTTCCGCTTTGCAGCCCCTTCATGTGCTGATTCCATGGATCTCCAGTTCAAATGAGCAGGTATTTCAACAATTCGCGCGTGCAAAATTTTAGCCTTATAAATTATTTCCGGGTTAATATCAATATCCGTTGCCCACAAAACAAGCTTCCTCAAGAATTCACCATCATAGGCTCTAACCATCCCCGTGATATTTGTCAGCTTATCTGAGAACACATCTCTTGTTGCCATAAAACAAAGAAACCTATTTGCCCAGGTACTCAGAATCTTCCGTATCCAGGGAACATTCGAAACGTTTCCTCCTTTTCTATAGGGAGAGGCAATCACAATCTTAGCCCGGGACTCCCTAATTTTGGACAACATCTTTCCTATGTGGTCAGGCGAATAACTTAGATCGATATCCAAGACGACAACATAGTCTCCTTGGGTCTTGGAAAAGGCAAATTTTAGGGCTTGCCCTAACCTGAAATTAAACATGTGATGCAAAACATAGACATTTCCTCTATCCTTTGCGAATGCTTCTGCCAGGTCTCCTGTTGTATCTCTGCTGCCGTCATTGATGATAATGAGTTCCCAGCGATATTCGCTCTCCAAAGATTTCACATATTTGCACAGCTCGGCTAGGTTTTTCTCAATTATTATTTCTTCGTTATAGGCAGGGACTATTATCGAAACAAATGGTTTCTTAGTATTTGAATCGACTTTGCACATGGCTCTCCTCAAAGAGTTCGCGGAATAAATCGCCTTCTAAATAAATCATATTTTTGCTTTATCACTTTTGGCAATATCCTAGTATACACAAACGACTTCCAGACTTTTTTCTTTGATAACGTCTTTTGCGAAAGAGCTCATATTGGCAAGCTCAAAGTGGCTTGCTATACCTTCCAACACTCTTATAAATATATCAATTTTCCTCTCTTTATCCATGTCCATTCCAGGGAAAAAAGAAAGTTCAGGTACCAGACTCCTATCGAGAAAATCAAGGGGATGGAGCAAGAAACTCGGTCTAGTTCCTGTCATCCTGCAAAGCATGATTGCCGCATTCAGATAGAAGCTCATAAGAAGCCTGGAGAAACGGCTGATGTAAATAAGGTAACTTAGGTGGAAGGGCATCTTAAAGACAGGGATTGTTGTTACAGGAAGCTCTAAGAATAAGTCTCCAGAAGGCAAACCTAAGAAATATGGTTTCACAGGTCTTAGCCCATCTTTAAACCGACCAAATAATTCATCCCGCTGGTTTTTCTCTGCTTCGGTTAGGTGAGAAGTCCAAAAATAATACAGTCTGGCCAGGGGTCCTAAATAAGTGGGAAATGTTGAAGCATCATACATGTAATGATTATCAACAAGAACTTCAAAGAGCTCTTTGCTGTAACTAAAGCCAGGCCCGCGAAATCCTAGTGGTCTTTGTCCAGTCGCCTTATTGATATGTTCTTCTGCCTTATAAATCTCAGTCTTAATTTGTTCTTTTGAATACAAATGGAGCCAAGGCTCATGATAAAAGGAGTGATTTCCTACCTCATGTCCTCTTCTTGTTACCTCCCTTAGAGCGTCTGCATTTTTTTCCAAAGCTGCATCCTGACCCACTATGAAAAAGGTTATCCTAAGATTAAGCTCATCCAACAAATCCAGAAACGGCGGGATAAAAACGTCAAAATAGGATGGGAATTTTTCCCACCCTGTGTCACCATGAGTCTTCATGTATGACCACTGATTATCCAGATCTAAGGAAAGCCCCGCTAACGGCTTGTTGTGAAAAGCGCTCTTGCTTTCCTTCAAAACGAAACCTCTTGAGCACGTTTGACGAGCCTCGGCATATACTTCTTATAAGCTGGGGAAGCATCAAGGGGGCCTGGATTGGCAATATCACACCCTGTGAGGCAAGTTCTGGCTAAACGCTGGACTTCATAGAAATCAATTCTGTTAAAATCATCGGAAACATATTTTTTATTGAGAAAATCAATCAGATTTTGAATCTCGTTAGCGAAACCCTTTTCGATGGTTAAAAACCAGCGATAAACAAAATTCGAGAAATCTTCTGGAGATTTACTTCTCCCCTTCCCTATGCCCGCGAAAGTGAGGCTTTTCTGACATAGGTCAATATTGCCGAAAACATGGCATCCGTCAAAGACACCTCTTAAATTGGGTGTAAAGCGCAAGATTTGTCGTTTCTCTTCCGAATATAGCTTATGTGCCGTGCAGAAAACCGCATAATCAGCTGAGAAAAGAGCTTTCTCCATGTCGTTTGTAAACAGCTGTTCTAGGCCAAATTTTATAAGATTCTGGTCATCTGGCCTGACATATGGATCATGGAGGCTAACTCTGCAATCTTTCTTTAAGAGCAACTGAGCCAAGGCGAGCGTGGGGGAATTTCGAGTATCCTCTGAATTAAATCTATACGCTGTCCCCATAAGAGCAATAGATTTGCCGGCGAGCGGACCAAAGCTTCTTTCCATAAGGCGAATAGCTTCTGCCGGCGACTCATCGTTAATTCGACGTGACTCTAAGATTAGGCTTGCATTCATGCTTTCGCCAGCTCCGATCATCCTCCATAATAGCAAGATGCCGTCTTTGGGCAGGCAGTGGCCGCCAACTCCAATCGTCGGAATTAAAATCGCGCCTGTTGGCACGGCGTTGGGATCAAGTGTGGAATTATCGGTCTTACTGAGTTTTTCATTGACCCAATTGCGAACTTCATAAAAATCTATGTCATAAAAATCACAATACCGAGCGATCTCGGCAGAATAAGCAATCCTAACATCCCTGTAGGCGTTTTCTAAAGTCTTGACGAGCTCGGCAGTCAAAGAATTCGTCAGGTGTAGAGTCCCCTCTCTGACTATTTCAGAATAGAGTCTTTCTATAAGCTTAGGAGATTCTGGACTTAGCCCACCAATTATTTTGTCCGAGGTTCTAATCCGCTCAACCAAATGCCCCGGCATTACACGGTTAGGACTATTGCCCAACATAATTGCTTTGCGATCCAGCAGGCCATACTTAGCAAAATATTCCCTGACAAAGGTACCCATGGATGTGGGGGCGAGTGTGGATTCAAGAATGATCAGAGGTGTTTTTTGAGGAGGCCTGTTCTGAAGACCGACTGAAATATTTTCAAGCGCCTCAGACAAAGGACCATAATCAGGTCTGAATCCTTCCTTGTCAGTTTGTACACAAATTAGGATAACATCTGCATCCGAAACCTCAGAAAAATTATCGCTGGCTCGCAATAAACCTTCAGTAACTGTTTCCTTCACGATCTGATCTAAATCTGGCTCAAGCCCGCCAATTGGGCATTTTCCTGAGTTGATGGCGTTTACTTTCCATCCTGATGTTCGAGAATTTCTTTGGATGATCACTACTCGCGCCGGCGACTCGGTGCCTTGCTGAATCCTTGCTTTGGCAAGAAGGGCAGCCATGGGCACACCTACAATGCCTGCTCCAACAACGGCAATTTTTTCCACCCGCCAGCTATTAAGATTAATCATGATTTGATCGCACTTTTGTTATCAATAAATACGTTGAACCAGAGTTCAAGATTTATAAGGCCCCAAAGACGCCGCCCAAATTCTGCTTCTTCATCAATGAGCTTTTCGACATACTCTGAATTGAAAAGTCCGCGCTGGCGGCAAGCAGTAGAAGCAAGAATATCCTTAAAAAATCCGCGGACTCTATTTCGAGCCCAGAGGTGGAGCGGAACAGGGAACCCCATCTTGTCCTTTCTGCCGAGTATCTTAGGGGGCAAAATGTCTTTCACAGATTTTTTCAGAATATATTTCATTTCGGCACCCTTGAATTTCATCGCAGGCGGCATACTGGCCACCAATTCAACGATACGATAATCTAAAAGAGGCACTCTCGATTCAAGAGAAACAGCCATGGTTACCCGGTCTTCTACGTGCAGGAGAGAAGGAAGGTTGGCAACCAGATCAAAATGAACCATCTTATTATAGTAGGAAAGAGTATTGGGATGGTTAAAGGTCTTTTGGAATTTGGCAAATATGCCATCAAGGTCGAAACTCGCCCCGAAATCTTTGGCAAGAAAATTCCTTTCTCCTTCGGTGCGGTCAATGAGACGGAAGTATCTTTTGTCCATTGGTTCAAATAAATTTGCCTGCCAGAAACGGCGGAGCATAGGTATATATTCTCTCAGGAAAGGCAGATTAGGCAGGATAGATTTCAATGTAACAATGTGTTCTCCCTCATCGTTTGTCTGGTAGATAGCTCCCTTAAGCGCTTGCTCAAGATAAGCAATGACATATCGAGTGTAACCACCAAAGATCTCGTCTCCTCCTTGCCCTCCCAAGACGACTTTCACTTCCTTCCTAGCAAGATTCGATACCATATATTGCGGGAAAAGGCCTGGTCCCGCCCCAGGTTCATCCATATGCCAGATGAGTCGGGGAAGAAGCTCGATGAAATCGTCCTCTGTAGGGAAGACCTCATACATCTTAGCTTTACACGCTTCCGCAACCTCTTGAGCATATTCCCTTTCATCAAATTGGGGCCCTTCTCTAAACGCACCAGTAAAGGTTTTAAGCTCTCCCGGAGAATTGTGCGCGGCTAAAATCGTCACGGCACTTGAATCAATTCCCCCACTCAGATAGGTTCCCACTTGAACATCACTTCTCATCTGAATTTTGACCGTTTCTTCAAGAAGTTCTCGTAATCTCCAAACAAAAAATTCCTCTGTGTGATGAGTATCGACGGTGAAATCGGGCTCCCAATACTTCACCGTCGTTGACTTAAATGATTCAAGGTCAATGATTTGAAAATGGCCAGGAAGCAGTTTGTATATCCCCTTGAAAAATGTCTCTTCACTGAGCACATACTGAAAGATCAGATATTCCTGAATAGCTGAATAGTTAGCTTCTGCCTTAACAGAAGGATGGGCAAGAATAGCCTTTATTTCTGAGGCATAAATGAGAAAGTCTGGGGCCCAATAATAATACAGAGGCTTTATGCCGAAATGGTCTCTGGCTGCGATGATCTTCTTGAGTCTGCTGTCATAGATCAGGAAAGCGAACATGCCGTTAAGTTGTGAGATACACTCGGGTCCATATTCCAGATACATATGGAGAATGACCTCGGTATCGGAATTTGTCCTGAATACATGGCCTGATTTCTTAAGCGCCTCTCTTAATTCGATATAGTTGTAAATCTCGCCATTAAAAACAATCGTGAGATGCTCGCTTGTCATTGGCTGCCGCCCCGTAACAAGATCAATTATGGACAATCGCTTATGGTAAAACCCAATCGATCCCTCTATAAAATGTCCCTCTTCATCAGGCCCTCGGTGTCTGATTTTGTCTGCCATATGAGAAATAATTGGCAACTCAACTTTGGATCCGCGTTTGTTTATAAGGCCTACGATGCCACACATTTTTAGTTACCTTTTTTCTTATGAATCGTCTTTTCCAAACCCATCCAATCCGGCGCGGAAGAGCTCATAGCCTTTAGATCAAAAGGAGAAAGAGAAATGAGTGCCTCCAGAACGAGCTTGCTGGCATTTCCATTTCCATAAAAATTTGAAAGACTTTTAAATCGAACACGGGTGTTCTCAACCTTATTAATCGCGGATACTATTTTTTCTGCGTCCGCCCCAGTCAGAACATTCATGCCGGCTTCGACCGTTTCAACCCATTCAGTCTCGTCACGCAAGGTTATGCATGGGACGCCGACAAACATAGCCTCCTTCTGTATTCCGCCCGAGTCTGTCAAAATAATCTGAGCTTGGGATTCTAATGCCAGCATATCCAGGTAACTGACAGGCTTTGTAAGACGAACATAGGGATTTCTTATGAAACGTCTTTTTTGCCTACCTATTATTTTTTTCGTTCTTGGATGAAGAGGAACAATGAAAGGACAATCTCGGCTGGCCAGTTCACTAAAAGCGTGAAAGATATTCGATAGATGCAACAAATCATCTGCATTTTCCTGCCTGTGTATTGTGGCCAGGCAATAATTCCTAGGTTGCAACCTAAGGGTTGTAAGAATAGTTGACTTAGACAAGGCTAAATCTTTATAGGCCAAATAAGCATCATACATAACATCACCCACTTTGAAAACACCTTGGGTGATACCTTCTTTTTCCAGGTTTTTCACCGCGACGTCGGTCGGACAAAACAAGGCGCTCGAAATATGATCAGTAAGAACCCTGTTTATGTCCTCAGGCATATTGCGGTTATAACTCCTCAGCCCTGCCTCAACATGGGCTATAGGAAGGGGCATTTTGGCCGCTGCAATAGCCCCGGCAAGGGTGGTGTTTGTATCACCATATACGATTACCCAATCAGGTCGCTCTTTCGTTAGCATCTTCTCTACTTTGAACAGCATCTCTGCTGTCATCGTGGCGTGTGTTCCAGACCCGACCCCTAAATGGTAGTGAGGTCGCGGTATGTTCATCTGGTCAAAGAAAACTTGGCTCATATTAAAATCATAATGCTGCCCCGTATGGACAAGAATTTCCTCAATTTTTTTGTTCTTTTTCCTATAATTTAGAATCGCTTGGCTGATCATTGCAGCTTTAATAAATTGGGGACGCGCACCTACGATAGACACGATCCTTATTTCTCTAGAAAAACTTTTCATTTTCTGAAGTAATTTTGGTGCATTCTATTTTGGTATTTCAGAGACAATGCGGCCTTCTTTTTTATATTTTCTTCCGCAATTTGGACACTCAGCTACTTCTTGAGTATCAGCAGAATTGGTAAGATTGAGTTTAATGCCACAGTAACACATCCAACCCTTAAGACGAGCCGGGTTGCCATAAACAAGGCCGTAGTCCGGAACATCTCTATTCACCATCGCCCCGGCCCCAACAAAGGCGTATTTTCCTATTGTGATCCCACAAATGACGGTTGAATTCGCACCTAGACTGGCTCCCTTTTTTACCAGTGTCTTTTGATATTCATTTTTTCGTGGCCAATGGCTCCGCGGATTAATGACATTTGTAAAGACCATCGATGGGCCGCAAAAAACATCATCCTCCAAATTTACTCCTTCATAGACCGATACGTTATTCTGGATCTTAACGTTATTCCCGATTGTAACATTAGGCCCTATACTTACGTTTTGGCCGATATTACAGCCCTTGCCAATTTGGCAGTTTTTCAATATGTGGGAAAAATGCCAAATCTTTGAGCCCTCCCCGATTTCACAGGCATCATCAATACGAGAAGTTTCATGTACAAAGAATTTCTTCTCCTTTTCCGTTTGTTTGGCAATATTGACTATTTTGCCGCCTCCTTCCAAAGATTTTTGGCAGGCTTCCAGAATCTTTAAGACTCGAAGACCTTCATTCCCATCTGTTAAAGGAGGCGTTCTCTTTTGGATACAATTGATAAAATGTTCACATTCTGATCTTAAAGGTTCCTTGTCTTCTATTTCAATGACCTTTGCTTGTTCCGGATGAGGGATAGGTGACCTGGCGATCCAATCAATCTTATGCTCGTATATGAAAAGTTTTTCTTTCGGATTCACATCATTGAATAGAGCCATTTTTTTATCACCGATGATAACAAACCTTTGGTCCTTATAGGGGTGGAGCCAGGAAACAAATGTATGGGACTTCACGCCGGATTGAAAATTGAGATTGCTTATGGTTACATCTGAGATATCTTTATGGAGATAGTTTCCACCATTGGCTGAGACTGAATCGGGCAATTCATTCAAAAGGTGAAGAATCACGGAAATATCGTGGGGGGCGAAGCTCCAGAGTATGTTCTCTTCGGTTCTAATCTTTCCGAAGTTTAGCCTATTGGAATAAATATAGTTTATCTTTCCCAGCTCTCCCCTATCTATCAATTGTTTTAATTTAATTACGGCCGGATGATAGATAAGGACATGTCCCACCATCAGGATTTTTTTCTTTTCGGAAGCTAAGGAAACCAATTCTTCTCCCTCGCTATAACGGAGAGCAATCGGTTTCTCGACGAAGACATCCTTATTTGCCAGGAGGGCTTCCTTGGCAATAGAGTAATGCGTCGCTGAGGGAGTTGATATAGCTACTGCTTCGATTTTTGGCTCCCTCAGGAGAGAATTCAAGTTGTCGTATAGAATCAAATCCGGATATTCTTTTCTAAGAAAATCTAACCGACTCTTATCTATATCAAAAAAAGTGAAAAGCGCATTCAACTCATTAAAATTTCTAATTAAATTCTTTCCCCAATAACCGCCGCCGATCACAGCAATGTTTTTTTGCATTTTAAGCTCACTTTCCAAAACTCTTTTCCAACAAGTATTTTAGTATAATAACATATAAAACTATTTACTATTAAACTCGTACACTCAGGCATCCAAATAGCCCTAATTATCATTAACTTTCCCGTAAAAAACAATAACCTCCCCGGATGAAAAAAGGGGTGATTGTTAAGACAGTGTCATCATCTTTAGAGGTGATATTGGGGTCATGGTTCTAATTTTTCTTGACATTAAGTGACGATTGAATATATTTATTATATATATATAAAGGAAGCGGAGTTTTTATGAATTTTCTTGGTTTTAAAGATGTTTCTTTTTTCCCCTTAAGCATAAAAGGCCAAACATTCTATGAACACTAAAGGAAATTTGGGAACAAAGGATATCATTGAGATAGTAATCTCAAGCCTAAAAAGCATTATTTCAGAGCGGGACAAGGATAAAGAGATCCCTATCGAAAATATTGATGAATCCACTTTTCTTTTTGGTTCTGGTTCCTTTATTGATTCGCTAACTTTAGTTTCACTGATCGTTGATGTCGAGCAAAAATTGTGTGAAGATTATGGAATTCCAATTATTATTGCCGATGAGCGGGCTATGTCTCAGGAAAAAAGTCCATTTAGGAATATCGGAACGTTAGCTAATTATATTCAGTTTTTGCTTAGCGAGCGAGAACCGAATGCATAATTCGCAAGTTATGCTTATTACCGGAACACGAAAAGGAATAGGTCGTTTTCTTGCAGAATATTACATAGAAAAAGGCTTCCTGGTAGTTGGATGTAGCCGGAGCCGGCCGGAATGGCAAGTGCCCAACTATTTTCACCATATTGTTGATATTTCGGACGAAACTCAAGTTAAGAAGATGCTGTCTAGTGTCCAGGAGAGCTATGGGAGGCTGGATATTGTTATAAATAACGCGGGAGTTGCCTCTATGAATCATTTCCTCCTCACTCCGGCCGCCTCAGTAGACAGAATTATGGATACTAATCTAAAAGGGACTTTCTTGATCTGTCGCGAAAGCGCTAAGATTATGAAAAAGAGACGTTGTGGAAGGATCGTTAACTTGACAAGTGTCGCTGTTCCCTTGAACTTAATGGGAGAAGCGATTTATGCTGCTTCAAAAAGTGCAATTGAAACTCTTACCAAGATAATTGCGCGGGAGCTATCAGAGTTTGGCATCACCTGCAATGCCGTCGGCCCCACTCCTATTGAGACGGACCTCATTCATGGAGTCCAGAAAGAAAAGATTGAGGAAATTATTCGAAGGCTTCCAATTAAAAGGATGGGGCGATTTGAGGATGTCGCCAATGTGATTGATTTTTTCATTAAACCAGAAAGTGAATACATTACCGGTCAAGTTATATATTTGGGTGGAGTCAGCTAAACCTGATATCATCATTGAAATAAGCAATATATGATGTTGGACTTCCTCTTAAGAAAATTTGATGAGAATAAGAACAACGAGGCTATTATCTGGGAAAATCGTTCCTATAATTACGCTTGGTTGCTTGAAAGAATTGCCTATTGGAAACATGTCCTAAAGACTAATGAAATAAATCCGGGCACTGTTGCTATTCTTGAGGCAGATTTTTCACCAAATTCTATCGCGCTCTTTCTTTCGCTCATTGATCAAAACTGCATAATTGTCCCCCTCACAAGTTCTGTAGAGGCAAAAAAACAGGAATTCATTGACATTGCCCAGGGCGAGGTTAGATTTATTATCAAAAGAGATGATTATGTCGAAACTTCGAAAATCCCAAACTGTGCAGACCATGGATATTATAAGAAGTTAAGAGGGCTTAACCATCCTGGCCTAGTTTTGTTTTCCTCTGGTTCAACTGGCAAGAGTAAGGCGGCTTTGCATGATTTGGCCAAGTTGCTAGAAAAATTTAAAATCCCCAGATATTCGTTAAGGACGATAACATTCTTGCTTTTCGATCACATTGGAGGCGTGAACACGATGTTTTATACGCTCGCCAATGCAGGGTGCTTAATAACTGTTCAAGATCGAAGCCCGGATGAAGTCGTCAGGGCTGTTGAAAAATATAAAGTAGAATTGCTCCCCACCTCACCTACCTTTATTAATCTAATCATCCTGAGTGAAGCCTATAAAAGGTATGATCTTAGCTCATTGAAAACTATTACCTATGGCACTGAGCCGATGCCTGAGAGTACGTTGAAGAAAATTCATGAAATACTCCCAAATGTTCAATTACAGCAAACCTATGGTCTTTCAGAGTTGGGTATATTGCGATCTAAATCAAAAGATTCAGATTCGTTGTGGGTAAAGATCGGTGGAGAGGGATACGAAACCAAGATCGTGGATGGGATATTGTGGATCCGGGCAGAATCAGCAATGTTGGGCTATCTCAACGCTCCAAGTCCATTCGATAAAGAGGGTTGGTTTAATACCGGCGACGTTGTCGAATTAGATGGAGATTATTTCCGCATTTTAGGAAGAAAATCAGAGATAATTAATGTTGGTGGGGAAAAGGTATATCCCGTTGAAATCGAAAGTCTAATCCGGACAATGGAGGGAGTTGAAGACATAACAGTAAAAGGAGAAGCCAATCCTATTATGGGGCAAATAGTCATGGCAGAGGTCAAGCTTAGTACAAATGAGAGTGTAAGTGAATTCAGAAGGCGAATGTTTACATTTTGTAAGAATAAGATACCTAATTATAAAATTCCCCAAAAAGTGCTCATCGTTTCAGCAAATACTCACGGAGAACGCTTTAAAAAAATAAGACGGGGATAAGCCTTGGTCAACATGAACATGCAATATTCGCTGCGAGAGATTGATCCCCATAACAAAGCAGATGTTCTCGCTGTAGCACAAATGCACTTTAATCTTCTAAATTGGGGGGAGATGGCACAGTTAGGGAAGCTATTTCTGCGCCGGTTTTGTTATAAGATTTTAATTCAGGACGGCTTGATGAAATCGGCCCTTGCTGAAGTCGATGGGAAGCCATCTGGATTTATTGCTTACACTTCCTATTCAATTACCTTTCATCGTCTGGCCATCAAAAAACATTGGTTTTATATCTTATTTATAATATTTCAATCATTTTTTTTAAGTCCCCTCATATTGTTTCGACTAGCCCGAGCACTGCGGCTGATTCGATCCCGCCGGAGCGAAATAAATCATAAAAAGGATCCTTCCGCAGAAATATTAGCCATTGCCGTTTTGCCTGAATACAGAACCCCCCAATTCATAAATAAGACAGGCCTGCGAATATCAGAAGATCTATTTATGTTAGCAGTATCTTATTTTAGGAATCTTGGGATAAATAATATGGACATTTTTGTCGATGCTTTTAATACACAGGCATTACTTTTTTATAAGAACCTAGGTGGCGTAATACGGCCTTATTCACGGGCTGGGGCAAAGATGTTTCAGATATCCTTCGACTTTGAAAAGCTAACTCGCATTTAAGTTATTTGATATAGCCAAGGGACCGTAATAGTTCTTTTATCTTTTTATCCATATCATTTTTTTTTGCTCTTTGGAACCGGGGTTTAACTTCATCTAAGAAACGTTTTAGATCCGCAATCATCTCTTCAGCTAATCCCGGGTTTTGGACCGATATATTTTCAGTTTCTTCTGGATTCTTTCGGATGTCATACAGCTCGACATTCCCACCAGACTGTAGAATAAGCTTCCAGGGATCACGATAAATAGCCCACTCATCATAGTCCCGGTAGTACTTACCCAGATAGGAGACAATCGGGAATCGGGACTCGCCCCCAAAGAGAGAATCACCCTCCAGGCCGACAGGGCGCTTAAATCCCATTAGATCGAGGATAGTTGGCAAAACATCGACCAAATGAACAAACCGGTCCACACGGTGACCAATTTGTTGAGCCGGAAGCCTAAGAAGGAGGGGGATATGAACTTCAGGTTCATAAAGAGTTACAGCATGCCCCTTCTTTCCGTGTTCCCAAAAGCTCTCCCCATGATCTCCGACAATGATCACGAGGGTGAGATCAAGAAGCCCCCAAGATTCGAGGCGGTCAAAAAGTGCGGCGAGTTGACTATCCATATATCTAACTTCGGCATCGTAGGCATCGATGAGAGATTTGTCTGCATCTGGGAATAAGTTCTTATACTTCCCAAACGGTAGGTTAGGTTCATGAGGATCGTTATAATTAAGAAAGAGGAAGAAACGCCGATCACGTCTTGAATCCAACCACTTTAATGCCAAGGCGTTCACTTCAGATGCGAGTAAATAAAACCGTTCGTTGCTTTCTAATAAGCGGTTAAGACGCCGATTCCTGCCAAGCAAGGTTAAAATCCTGTTTCCTAATGACAATCCAGCCGGCCGCCAAATTTCGCGGACAGGACGTTTATCGACGTAAGTATCAAAACCCTGATCTAAGCCAAAATATCGACAAAGATAAGCGGTGTTTCCGCAGATAGCTCCGGTATCAAGTCCTGCCTCCTTGGCAATCTCTGCAAGAGTTAGCGCCTCGGAGTCAAGGGGGGCGACCGGGACTTCGTCGTTCAAGCGTCCCAGCTGTGCGAGGCTTATCCCTCCTTCGCCATCGAAAATATCAGCGCCATGAGACCGTGGATAGAGACCGGTAAACAGAGTTGCATGTGCGGGAAGTGTATAACTTGACGAGGAGAAAGCGTTGTTAAAAATAGTTACTTTTTGGCCAAAGCTCTGAATCCAGGGAGAGGTTGCTCTATCGTAACCATAAACTTCAAGGTGATCCGAACGCATGGTGTCGAGGACAATCAACAATAAATTCGGAGCTTCAGCTGTTGGCGGTATCCTAACCTTGCTGGGCCCTTTGCCAACCAGCGAACGCCCTGGGAGAGGAGGATTAGTGATAAATATAAGCGCAATCAGCAATAGGCCAGACACGCCCAAGCTTAAGATCCATAGAGGAACCTTGGATGCCGCTTTTAATTCAAAATATCCTAATATGAGAAACAATGCCAGAATCCCAGCATGCAGGCAAATAGCAAGAGGATCATGAAACCGGTATAAAGTGACTAGACCGATTGGCAGTATTGCCGCCAGCAAAAACCACGACCATGGCGCTTTCTTAAGCACTCTCCCAAATTTGGGTATCAAATTCGCTACCAGGAGAACACAAAATATGGGAATTATTGATAAAACAAGAAATGAAGCGTTAATTATTATGAGAAGAGAACTATTGGTCCTAAACAGGTACCCATTTGCTATAGACAGCGAAAAATCCAGTGCAACTGAGAAGATAACTGCCACTACTATTCGGTAACTTAAGTCGCTAAATATTGATTTTCTTTGCATTTTGGTCATTGATCAACTACTCAAGGTTTGGGGTGACTGCTTTTTGGGTATGCATATGTCAATTATAAGACTCCAGTAAAGCGCATGCAACATATTGGAGAGGATTACTATACAAGTAGCCCTATTCAATATTTTGACAAAATTTGGCTCCTCGTATATATATAAATAGACTAAATTCTAAATAAGAATTCGTTCAAGGCGGGATTCCTCAGATTCTGAGGAAATAAATGAACAAAGAAAAAAGTCGGTTTTATTATTCCAGGGCTTTATTCCCCCTATTAATATTGCTAATTTTATCCACCTATTTTCTTGCCTACGCGCCAGGTCAGCAGATCGACCCTTTCTATCTCAAGCTCTTTGAGAAAGCCCAGAAGGCCTTCCTGGCCAAGAACTACCAGGAGGGGGCTCGGGACTTTGAAATCGCCTCTTTTGGCCTCATAGGCGACAAGGCTCTCAGGGCGAAAGCCTATGTCTATATCAGCCTTTCGCGCTACTACCTTAAGGATATGAAATCAAGCGAGAAGTATCTGCGCGAAGCAGCAGATCTTATGGGTGAGGAAAGGATGCAAGCCCTTGAGATTTTCGAGGAGGCCGGGCCTGACCTCAATAAATTGATGATATTCTTCAACATAAGGCCTGCCCAGCCCGCTCAACCCACCGATGCGCCGCTTCCCCAAAAGCCAGAGCAGCAGGAAAAACCGTCCAAACCGGCCCCTGCAACTGACGCGCCACCTCAGCCATCTCCTGGCCAAGAGAAACCCGTCAGCGCTAATTCTAGCACTCCTATCAAACCTGAAATAAAAGCACCTCAAGAGCCCGCGCAGAAAGAGGCGGGCAAAAATCTACCCCAAATAACACTGGATAATCTCAAGGAAGGAGATCTGCTCCCACTTGATATGGTAGAGACACAGCCTATTGTTCTCAAGCGAGTGCCAGCCGATTATCCTACCGCCGCAAGAAGTTTTAGAATAGAAGGGACTATCATTATGAACGCCCTTGTCTCCGAGAAAGGCAATGTTATAAAAACCGAAATCATCGCCGGGATAAAAGGCGCTTTCGGGTTCAATCAGTCGGCCCAAAGAGCTGTCCGCCAATGGAAATTTGAGCCGGCTACCATCAGGGGCATCAAAGTCAAAGTTTGGATGCCTATTGCCATCACATTCAAAGAACAGGAATAGCCCTCCTATTTCGCCTCGATATACCCTTGAGATCGCCACGGCATCTTCGATGCCTCGCGACGACTTCGTCGGATCACCAGGCTTCCCGCCACGCTTCGCTCGCGGCTTCGGCTCAGATCGTGATGACAGGGGAAACACTCATCTATCAGCAAATGTTGTATAATTCGGGCAAGGATTGTAAACTATATTAACTAAAGAAAATGACACAGTTAGAACAAGCTCGCAAAGGCGTTCTCACCAGGGCCATGAAAAAAGTGGCCAGGGATGAGAAAATTACCCCCCAGTCTCTCCTTGAACTGATCGCCCAGGGCCAAGTGGTCGTCCCCTGCAACCCCAACCACGCCACCCTCACCCGCCCCGTCGGCATCGGCCGCTCCCTCCGCACCAAGGTCAATGTTAACCTCGGGACATCGGCCGACTTCCCCCGCCTCGCCGACGAGCTCCGCAAAGTCGACATAGCCCTCAGGTACGAAGCCGACGCCCTCATGGACCTGAGCACAGGCGGCAACTTCCGCTCGATCCGCCGCCGCATCCTCGCCCACTCCCCCGTCCCCCTGGGAACAGTCCCCATCTACCAGGCTGCCATCGAAGCCATCGACCGCCGCGGCTCCATCGTCGACATGACCGAGGACGACCTTTTCGCTACCATCGAAGCCCAAGCCCAAGAAGGGGTTGACTTCATGACCGTCCACTGCGGCCTGACCCAAAAAGCCATCGACCGGCTCAAGAAACAGGGCCGGGTCGCCGATATTGTCTCGCGCGGCGGCGCCTTCCATCTCGCCTGGATGCTCCACAACGAGAAGGAAAACCCTCTCTATACCCACTACGATCGACTCCTCGCCATCGCTCACCGCTACGACATCACCTTGAGCCTTGGCGACGGTCTCCGCCCCGGCTCGATTCTCGACGCCACCGACCGCCCTCAGATCGAGGAACTTCTCACGTTAGGCGAGCTCGTCAAGCTCGCATGGGAAGCCGGAGTCCAGGTCATGGTCGAAGGCCCCGGCCATATCCCACTCGATCAAGTGGAGATGAATATCAAGCTCCAGAAGCGTGTCTGCAACGAGGCGCCCTTCTATGTCCTTGGCCCCCTCGTCACCGACATCGCCCCGGGCTACGACCACATCGTCTCGGCCATCGGAGGAGCTATTGCTGCAGCCGCCGGCGCCGATTTCCTCTGCTACGTCACACCCGCCGAGCACCTAGGCCTCCCCTCCGCCGAAGACGTCCGCGAAGGCCTTATCGCCTCCAAGATTGCCGCCCATGCGGCCGACATCGTCAAAGGCGTCCCCGGCGCTCTCGAGCGCGACCTCAAACTCTCGCGCGCCCGAAAAAAGCTCGATTGGGCGGCCCAGCAAAAACTTGTCATCGACCCCCATAAATTCGAAGAGATTCGCAAGAAAAGAAAATCCCGGACAAAGGCCTGTTCCATGTGCGGCGAATACTGCGCCATGCGCATCGTCAGCGAATTCCTCAACTCCAAGGGAAAGGCCGATGACCTCTGCTTCTAAGAGGCTCCTTTTCGGGACGGCGGGTGTCCCCCTCTCCACACCCGGCCTGTCAACTCTCGGCGCCATCGGACAGGTCAAGAAGCTCGGGTTGGACTGCCTGGAGATCGAGTTCGTCAAGGGCGTAAAGATGGGTAGCGATACGGCCAGAGAGATCAAAGAGAGAGCCTCGGCCCTCGGTATCTGCCTCAGCGTCCATGCCCCCTATTACATCAACCTCAATTCTCCGGAACAGGGGAAGAGGCTTTCGAGCCAGGAACGGCTGATCGCTTCGGCCAGGACGGCCGAGCTCCTCGGGGCAACGAACGTTGTCTTTCACGGCGGCTATTACGGCCAGGACACTCCCGAAAAGGCCTACGAAACGATAAGGAAAAGTCTCAAGGAAGTTCTATCCACACTCAAGGCGGGAAAAAACACGGCCGTCCTCAGGCTCGAGACGATGGGAAAGAAAAGCCAGTTCGGCTCTCTCGATGAAGTCCTCTTCATGTGCCGGGAGGTGGACGGCCTTCTTCCCTGCCTTGATTTTTCTCACATCCACGCCAGGGAGGGAGGGGCCAATTCCTACCGTCACTTTTGCCGAATCCTGAGAAAAGTGGAAAAGAAACTGGGAAAGGACGCACTCAGCGACCTCCACATCCATATTTCCGGTGTCCATTATGGCTTGAAAGGCGAGGTCAAGCATCTCGACCTCCGGGATTCTGATTTCAACTACGAGGGCCTGATCCGGACGCTCAAGGATTCTGGCGTTGC
>Ga0315280_10004962_pt1 | contig 19304 bp, 12 predicted proteins | sample YL17G06_40_MG_FD_203697 | JGI IMG/M metagenome (GOLD analysis project Ga0315280, IMG submission 203697) | Sediment microbial communities from Yellowstone Lake, YNP, Wyoming, USA - YL17G06_40 | ecosystem: Environmental > Aquatic > Freshwater > Lake > Sediment | place: USA: Wyoming | collected... | reverse complement strand
GAAGAAATTTATGGATTTACCTCCCCTAAACTCAAATCGGCCTCCATACCCATATGATTGGAAGGCGAGAATAAGAAAAGTATTTGGAATGGAGCCGATAAAGTGACAGTCATAATAATGCTCTGAAAGGTAGGTTGTCTGTAGAGGTCTAGATTAGCGTGGCGTGATAATAGAAATCGAACAACAGGGTTTTTGTTCTGAATCAGAATGGTGGGAGGAGTAAATCATGCCAGCAATCGCATCTCTTGAAGATTTAAAGGCTGTTCAGAAAGATCTATTGGTAGCAAAAGATCTGAATGAGTTGAAAGAAGTATTTAGAAGATGGCGCCGTATCGGATGGAAAAATGTATGTAAGCTATGGCTTCAAGAACGTACCCCAGAACAGCTAAAAGGGGAAGGTGATTGAACCAAAGAATCGCGTACTCTTATGGAAATTGCTACCTTATCTGAGCAACTTGTAGAAAAAGTTAATCAAGCCCGCGAGCTTTACCATCGATTGGTTTTGGTCGTTGGTCCGTCTGGATCAGGGAAAACCTCTCTTTTGCAGGAGGTGTCAAAACAAACTGGGTTTAGATACATCAACTTGAATCTGGAACTCAGTAGAGCCCTTCTTGAGTTGACTGAACGGCAGCGAATTCTAAGGCTACCCCTTTTGATCGATGAAATAATCGGGAAAACTGTTGACCAAGTGGGACTGATAGACAATATTGAAATTCTCTTCGAGGTTTCGTTGAAGCAGGATCCACTTCGACTTCTTCAACAAATTTCACGCAATCGGACAGTGGTGGCGACCTGGACCGGAATAATTGCGGGAGGGTATCTGACCTATGCTAAAGCCAATCACCCTGAATATCGCCGTTATCCAGCTCATGATCTTTTGGTAGTAACTTTAGAGAAAAAGTCGTGATGAAAAACTAAGAATGTATGGGGGAATTGAAATGAAGTACGGTGACTTGATCCAATTTGATCCAATTGAAACAGTTGTTCAGCTGCGGGACGCCGATAAATCTGCAACAGCTCGGCAGCTTGTCGCAACCTACGTTATTTCAGACGAGATGGCCGAACGGCTCATAAAAATTGCTGTGCCCAATCTCCAATTCGATGAACCCGCTGACAATAAGGGGCTTCTCATTGTGGGTAATTACGGCACTGGGAAATCTCACCTCATGTCTTTAATCTCTGCTGTTGCGGAGCACAGCGATCTTGTCGGTTCCCTCACAAGCAAAGAAGTTTCCAAAGCATCTTTCCGAATTGCAGGAAAGTTCCAGGTGATTCGTACAGAGATTGGCGCTACCACGATGTCACTGACGGACATCATCGTAGCCGAGCTTGAAGAACACCTAAATATTCTGGGAGTGAATTTCAAATTTCCTGACAAGGTTCCCAGCAATAAGCCATCATTTGAGAATATGATGGCCTTGTTTCATCGAAAATATCCTGACCACGGATTGCTTCTTGTTGTAGATGAATTGCTCGACTTCCTCCGCACTCGCAATGATCAAGAGTTGATTCTCGACCTGAATTTCCTGCGCGAGATTGGAGAAGTATGTAAGGATCTCAAATTCCGGTTTATGGCTGGTGTGCAAGAAGCCATCTTTGATAGTGCCAGGTTTTCTTTCGTCGCTGACAGCATTCGGCGGGTTAAGGATCGCTTCGAGCAAATCCTTATCGTCCGCAAAGATGTCAAGTTTGTCGTATCGGAGCGCTTACTTAAGAAAACCGGGGAACAGCAAACACGCATACGTGAATATTTAATCCCGTTTGCTAAATTTTACGGTCATATGAATGAGCAGATGGAAGAGTTTGTCCGGCTTTTCCCCGTTCATCCAGACTTTATCGATATATTTGAACGCATTACCGCCGTTGAAAAGCGTGAGGCGCTTAAGACGCTATCTCAGGCAATGAAGCGGTTGATCGACAAGGATGTTCCTAAAGATTATCCGGGTCTTATTGGATATGACAACTACTGGACAACGTTGAAGGAGAATCCTTCCTTCCGCACGGTTCCAGACATAAGGGCGGTCATTGACTGCAGTCAGGTCCTTGAATCGCGCATTCAGCAGGCTTTTACCAGGCCTGCGTATAAACCCATGGCCCTTAGAATCGTTTACGGTTTATCAATCCATCGTCTAACGATGGGGGACATCTATGCCTCACTTGGTGCTACTGCGGAGGAGCTCCGGGACAGTCTTTGTCTTTACCAGCCTGGGATTGAGGATCTTGGTGGTGTTCCGGCTGATGATCTGCTTTCGCAAGTCGAGACGGTCCTACGTGAAATACATAAAACTGTCAGTGGACAGTTCATCTCTTCCAACCCGGAGAACCGCCAATACTACATAGATCTTAAGAAAATAGATGACTATGATGCGCTCATTGAAAAACGAACAGAAAGCCTTAGTGACTCTCAACTTGACCGGTACTACTTTGAAGCCCTTAAACGGGCAATGGAGTGTTCCGATCAGACCTATGTAACTGGTTACAAGATCTGGCAGCACGAGCTAGAATGGATCGAGCATAAGGCGTCTCGCAGAGGTTATCTCTTCTTTGGGTCGCCAAACGAGCGCTCAACCGCTGTTCCACCCAGAGATTTCTATCTCTACTTCATCCAGCCCAATAATCCCACTCCCTTTAAGGATGAAAAGAAGGCGGATGAGGTGTTTTTTCGACTGACTGGGAGGGACGATGTTTTTCGTACGGCGCTGCGGAGCTATGCCGCGGCCATTGACCTGGCATCAACTTCATCTGGCCACGCCAAGTCCACCTATGAGTCTAAAGCGTCTGGATTCTTGCGCGACCTAGTCAAATGGCTACAGGAAAATATTGTAGTGGCCTTCGAGGTAGTCTACCAGGGTAAAACTAAGAAACTCATTGAATGGGTCAAAGGCAAGATCCCATCGGGCGGGGGTGGAAGGGCCAATGTCCGTGACATCGTCAACATTGCAGGTTCTGTTTGTCTTACAAGCCATTTTCAGGATCAGTCCCCTGAATATCCTGTTTTTTCTGTGCTGATAACTGACGCCAACCGTGGTCAGGCAGCGCAGGATGCCCTTCGTGCCATTGCCGGGCAATTACGCACTAAACAAGCAACGGCGGTCCTTGATGCACTGGAGCTGCTCGATGGCGATAAACTCGATCCCTATCGTTCCAAGTATACAAGTCATATATTGGAAATTCTCAAAAAGAAGGGTCATGGACAGGTTGTCAACCGTTCTGAACTGATTCAAGACGCAGTAGGGGTTGAGTATATGTCTTCGCAAAGTTTGCGCCTTGAGCCCGAATGGGCAGTTGTCCTTTTGGCGTCTCTGGTTTACTCAGGCGATCTGGTTCTTGCTGTCCCAGGCAAAAAGTTCGACGCCAGCAACCTATCAACTCTTGCCGGCACCGCTATTGACGAGCTAATTCAGTTCAAACATATCGAACGACCAAAGGAATGGAATATCCCCGCACTTAAAGCAGTCTTCGAACTTCTGGGCTTGCCTCCGGGTTGGGCTCAACTTGTAACCCAGGGCAAAGACGAGCCGCTACAAGCAATGCAGAGTGCTGTTGTCAAGAACGTGGAGAGGTTGGTGTTAGCACTCCAGCAGATGCAGAGCGGGCTCACTTTCTGGGGTCGAAGCCTTTTTGGAGAAATTGAAGCCAAGACCATCCGATCGCGTTTGGAGGCTACCAATGCCTTCCTCGAATCTCTCCAGGCCTATTCAACACCAGGAAAGTTAAAGAACTTCCGTTACGATACTCAGGAGGTAAATAGCCAACGAGCTGGAGTGCAGACGCTTGCCGAAGTCGAGTCATTGCAGGAATTGGTATCTGACCTGGGTACGACTGCATCCTATCTATCTACGGCGGAGGCTGTTTTGCCTACCGACCATGAGTGGGTGGTCCTTATGAAGAAAGTCCAAACGGATGCACTTGCCGAAATTTCAGACCCCAAAAAGCGGATGACCCCAGCATTTCGACAACAAATACTCCACAAGCTCAACGATCTAAAGAAGTCTTATATCCAGAGTTACATGACATCCCATACCAAAGCAAGGATAGGAGTCAACGAGGATAAGCGCAAAAGCGCCCTGATGCGTGATGAACGCCTTAGCACAATCCAGAAACTATCAACAATCGACCTAATGCCACGCCAGCAATTGACCGACTTTCAGAACCGTTTAGCGAACCTCAAAAGTTGTTTTGCTCTCACCCAGCAAGAACTGGAGGCCTCGCCCGTATGTCCCCATTGTTCCTTCAAACCGAGTGTTGAACCTTTCGCGACCCCAGTTGGATCTATTCTCAATGGGTTAGATGGCGAACTCGAAAACCTCCTCTCTGCTTGGACACAGACTCTACTGGCAAACCTCGAAGATCCAACAACCAGGGAGAAGTTGCCCCTACTCAAACCGGCGCCTAGAAAGCAGATTGACGCTTTTCTTAAAAAACGTAGTTTGCCAGATAAGCTCACTCAGGATTTAATTCAGGCTTTGAAGGAGGTCCTGTCAGGTTTGGTGAAAGTTAATGTTAAGACTGAAGATCTTCGTCAGGCTTTGCTCTCCGGCGGGGCTCCAGCAACACCCGCGGAAATGAAAAAACGATTCGACGATTATATTGATGAGCTAACGAAGGGGAAAGAACCGAACAAAGTAAGAATCGTCCTGGAGTAGATCATGAAGTCCTTTGAACCTGGTTTTATTGAAAGGCAACCTACAAGAACGTCGGTTTGAACGGCTTCAATGCCATGGCCGAGGCCCGGCGCAAGATGGATACGGAAATAGGTACAATACCGAATAAATAGGTACTCGGAGATCGTTCAGTAGCTATTTAGACAAAAGGGGTTTTTATGCCCATTTCCTCCCTTTCAATAAACCTAAATGCAACTTGACTTTATGTTAAGTTGAACTTATCATGATAATGAAACGAAACCTGGTGGGCAATGGAAAAAATTTTCAAAAGAACCGTCATGGATGAGGTCAATAAATTCATCGATAGCGATGATATTATTGTTTTTCATGGGGCCCGTCAGGTAGGGAAGACTTGCATTCTCCATTACCTCCAAGATCAGCTGAAAGAACAGGGCAAGACAACCTATTTTATTGATCTCGAAGATTCCCGTTATGTAAGAATTCTTGACGCAGGGGTTGACGCCTTTTTAAAACACCTTGAAGAAGAAGGGGTCACCTCCCATAGTAAAAAGGGGAAATGTTTTGTTCTGGTCGATGAAATCCAGTACCTTGCCGATCCATCCTCTTTCTTGAAGTTGGTGGCAGACCACCATAAGCATATAAAGCTTATCGTTTCAGGCTCATCAAGTTTTGCCATAAAAACGAAATTCAAAGACGCTCTTGTCGGCAGAACAGTAAATTTTGAGATTTTTACCCTCTCGTTCAGGGAATTCCTTCTCTTCAACCAGGTTCATTTCGAGGAAGGCAAGGTCTACACTGGAAAGAAAACGGATGAACTCAGGGCTAAGTTCAAAGAGTACGTCCTTTATGGGGGTTATCCCAAGATTGTCCTGACACCTGAGGTGGATAAAAAGGAGAAATACTTGCAGCAAATTATAGACACCTATGTGAAAAAGGATATCAGGGATCTTGCCAGCGTAAAGGACATCGACAAGTTTAATAAGCTGCTTGAAGCCCTTGCCAGCCAGAGTGGCCAGTTACTCAACATGAGGGAGCTGTCCAACACCACCCGAATTGCGATTCAGACGATAGAGAGATATCTCTTCATTTTGGAAAACACCTATATCCTGAAGTTAGTCAGACCTTTCAGCAGGAACATCTGTTCAGAACTCTTCAAGCAACCCAAAATATATTTCTACGATTCAGGACTCATGCAGATGCTCTGGTTAAAAGGTTTACAGAGAGAAATCATTGGCCAGGCTTTTGAGACTGGTATTTTTGCGGAATTGGTAAAGAAATACGGCAGAGAAAATGTCTTTTATTGGCGAACGAAAGACAAAAAGGAAATCGATTTTATACTGAAAATGAAAGACGTTTTCATCCCCATCGAGGTGAAGCTCAATTACGAGCAGTTTAATCCAACGGCCATCAAATACTTCAATGAACACTACGATATCGACAATTACAGGGTCGTGGGCCTGAACGGCACACGGAAGGACCAGCGCTACGTCTACCCGTGGGACGCATAACTGCGAAATGGCATAGGAGAAATGTAGGGTGGATTAAGCGCAGCCCTGCACTGCATGGTGTTCAGGGCGTAGCGAACCCACCATTAGGGAATAACCTATGGCACGTAAACAACGCACAAGTAAGGAAACAAAGGAATTATTCCGCGGCCCCTCCGGTCAGCCCCATCTATTTGAGAAATCCTATCAGGAGGAACTGGAGGCCAAGGCAAAGAAGCAAGTAGAATGCCTCGGAATGACCTTCCAGAACGATGAGGCCCGCAGAGCCTATTTTTTAGAAAAGCTCAAAGAAAAACTGAAAGACCCGGAGTTTCGAAAAATCGAAGGTTTTCCAATCGGCTCCGACGAAGATATCCTTGCTCTCTCAGATCCACCGTATTATACCGCCTGCCCCAACCCTTTCATTGCGGATTTCATTCGGTGCTATGGTAAGCCTTACGACCCAAAGACTGACAATTACCGCCGAGAACCATTTGCGGCAGATGTCAGCGAAGGGAAGAACGATCCTATTTACAATGCCCACTCTTACCATACTAAAGTACCTTATAAGGCAATAATGCGATACATCCTCCATTACACCGAGCCGGGAGACGTTGTTTTCGACGGCTTTGGTGGGACGGGAATGACTGGGGTGGCTGCGCAATTATGCGATAGCAAAAAAGAGGTCGAATCGCTTGGATATAAGGTCCGATCGGATGGGACCATCCTGGGTGGGAATGGAAGGGCATTTTCGAAGATAGGCGGTCGGCGGGCAATTCTCAATGACCTGTCCCCCGCAGCAACGTTTATTGCTTTCAACTTCAACACGCCGGTAGACGTTAAAGTCTTCGAGCGTGAAGCCAAACGCATTCTTAAGGAAGTCGAAGACGAATGCGGGTGGATGTATGAGACCACCCATACCGACGGGGAGAGCAAAGCCCGGGTCAATTACACCGTCTGGTCTGATGTATTCGTTTGCCCAGAATGCACGCGGGAGGTGGTTTTCTGGGAGGCGGCAGTGGACAAAAAGGCGGGCAAAGTTAACGACGAATTCCCCTGCCCACATTGCCGTGCCCTACTCACCAAGCGCCGCATGGAGCGTGCCTGGGTGACCAAGTTCGACAAAGCCATCAACCAGACCACTCACCAATCCAAGCAGGTTCCTGTACTCATTAACTACAGCGTGGGGAAGAAACGATATGAGAAAACACCCGGCGCCCTCGACCTGGCCCTGACCGAAAAGATCGAGCAGTCCGACATTCCCTACTGGTTTCCCACAGACCGCATGATCGAGGGGGACAAAACCTCAGATCCATTTAATGTCGGAATCACGAATGCACACCATTTCTATACTCCTAGAAATTTGATGATTCTCAGTTCCTTTTGGGCAAAGGCAGTCAAATTTCCATCGGTCCGACTTGTTGCCACAAGCTGTTTGAATAGAAACTTACACAAAGGAAACGCCTTCATAATTAACAAACACAATCCAAGGGGTAGAATCAATGGACCATTAACCGGTACATTGTTTATTCCATCAATTGGGGTTGAACAAAATCCTTTTGAGTTATTCTTTTACAGAAGCGAGTTTCTCAAAAGGGGATTTGAAGGATTATCAAAATTTAGTCAATATCGCAATTTTGTTGACACAAGGTCGTCAACGCAAAAAGCGATCTCCAACTGGTTAGTAGATTACATTTTTGTTGATCCTCCTTTTGGTGGGAACTTAATGTATTCTGAGCTCAGTTTTTTGTGGGAAGCATGGCTCAGGGTTCTAACGAATAAAAGGCCTGAAGCGATTCAGAATAAGTCGCAACACAAAACACTCGGTGATTATAAGACACTGATGATTCAGTGCTTTGAAAACTATTTTGCCTGTCTCAAGCCTGGCAGGTGGATGACTGTAGAATTTCATAATTCTCTTAACAGCGTTTGGACAGCGATTCAAGAAGCGTTTGAAAACGCAGGTTTTGTAGTTGCCGATGTTCGTACCCTTGATAAGAAGCATGGTGGAGTCAAAGCGGCTTTCATGGCCAATTCCGTCAAGCAAGACCTCATCATCTCCGCTTACAAGCCCAATGGAGGTTTGGAGGAACGTTTTAAGCTTACCGCTGGCACAGAGGAAGGCGCTTGGGATTTTATTCGCACTCACTTGAGACAACTCCCAGTGTTCGTTTCCAGGGATGGGCAGGCCGAGGTAATCGCCGAGCGGCAGAATTTCCTGTTGTTCGACCGGATGGTGGCCTTTCACGTTCAACGGGGAGTTACCGTTCCGCTTTCCGCTGCGGAGTTTTACCAAGGACTTGCTCAACGCTTTTCTGAACGGGAAGGCATGTATTTTCTTCCCGACCAAGTGGCCGAATATGATAGAAAACGTATGACTGTAAAAGAGATGCTCCAGCTTGAGCTTTTTGTGACTGACGAGTCCAGCGCAATCCAATGGTTAAGGCAGCAGTTGACCAAAAAACCTCAAACGGGTGGAGAACTGAAACCACAATTCATGCAGGAAATAGGAGGGTGGCAAAAATACGAGAAATTGCTGGAGATGGATGAACTCTTGGCGCAGAATTTCCTTTGCTATGATGGTAAGGGGGAAGTACCGAGCCAGATTCACAGCTATCTCTCGACAAATTTCAAAGAGTTGCGGAACCTGACCAAAGATGATCCGGCTTTGAGAGGGAAGGCCAAAGACAGATGGTACGCGCCGGACCCTAACAAGGCAGGTGATTTGGAGAAACTCCGGGAACGGGCCCTGTTAAAGGAGTTCGATGAATACCGAGAATCCAAGCAGAGACAGCTTAAGGTTTTCCGCTTAGAGGCAGTGCGCGCAGGTTTTAAAAAGTCTTGGCAGGAGCGCGATTACAAACGAATCATTGAAGTCGCCCGGAGAATCCCTGAGAGTGTTTTACAGGAAGACCCCAAATTGCTGATGTGGTACGACCAGGCAATGACAAGGACAGGAGAGTAATCGGCAAAATATCAAGAAAGGGAAAGGAGAGCAAAAATGGCACAGTTTCCTTACACTCTGGTAACTGGCAGGCTAAAGGAACTATTATCTAAGATACAGGGGGTTGGAGTACCTCCCAAAGCTGATGCTAAGTGGTTGACAACACTCGGATACTCCTCTACAAATGATCGAGCATCACTCTCGGTTCTGAAATTCATAGGCTTCATTGATCGCGCGGATGTTCCAACGCAGTTATGGAAAGATTTTCGGGGAGCAAATTCTAAAGCTGCAATGGCAAACGCACTGATGTCTGGTTACAAGGAACTATATGAAACCTACCCGGATGCTCACCAACGGAGGAATGATGAACTGGAAAGCTTTTTCAAGAGTCATTCAAAGGCTGGCGCTCAAGCCATTGGTAAGACCGTAACAACTTTCAAAGCACTGTGCGAGTTGGCAGATTTTTCTTCGGTCCCGTCCCCAACACCTGTTTCAGGTGAAATCAAAGAAGTATTAAGCCCTTCAGCGGGTTTACTAACCCTTTCACAACCCAGGGTTGAAGTACCGGGACATGGTTTGACCATCAACATTAACATTCAGCTAACCTTGCCAGAAGGCGCGGACGAGGCAGTTTATGAAAAGTTCTTTGCAGCAATGAAGAAACATCTATTACCAGGAGATGGTCATAATGCTTGAGTTGCTATCATCGATAGGAAGAAAGGTGACTGCTTTTAAGCAGGATGTTGACGATCTGCTGTCTAAGCACGAGGCATCTAAATCTAGGGTAATATCCGTTGATAAAACTCGGCGAATGCTGGCAGGGTTATCGCTTCAACAAGATGAACTTTTTCAACAGGCGATCCTATGTGTCGAGCGTGGAATTCATCGTGCAGCGCATGTTATGTCGTGGGCGGCGTTTATGGATTACTTAGAAGGAAAATTGGCTTCTGATGGACTGGTTAAAGTAATGAGCAAAAGGCGAGCCTGGGCGAAATTCTCTACCGTTGAAGAGTTGCGTGAGAATATCCCGGAGTATCAATTGATTGAGGCTGCAAGGGATGTCGGTTTATTGTCGAAATCACAAGCAAAAACTATTTTGGGACTTCTGTCAAAACGAAATGAATGTGCCCATCCAAGCGGGCACAACCCCGGAGTTAACGAAAGTCTGGGGTTTGTCTCAGAACTGCTAACGCGCATCGAGCAATTACAAAAGAAGAGTCTTTAGATCGTCTATTATCGGTAGCAAATTATGGGAGATGGGGAAACTATCCAAACTTGCGAGGAGGGCGATTGGGTTTTTTCGTTACCACATCAGAGTTATGGGAAGATTATAGAGAAATCCTCGCTTTGGGGTAAGGTTAGTTACCGAATATGGCTTCCCTCACAAGATTGTATCGCCCGGGTGGAAACCGATCAGATTTCATCCAACCTGTCCTTGACCAATCATCATCTCAGGTACATAGCAGCGGCTGCGCGGGTAGCTGATGCTTTAACTCACGATGTATTACTCGCACCCATCGAAGCGTCCGTTATACCTTTGCCGCACCAAATCAAAGCGCTCTCCCGAGCAATATTGGACAACCGAGTTCGCTACCTATTGGCGGACGAAGTAGGACTCGGGAAGACCATTGAGGCTGGGCTCATCATGCGTGAGCTGAAGCTTCGAGGCCTAGTAAATAGAACGCTCGTCATTGCTCCAAAGGGGCTGGTCACTCAGTGGATGGCTGAGATGCAACTCCATTTCAATGAAGAATTTCAACTCATACTCCCCGACGACCTCGAAACCCTTAGACGCCTTTCACACGTGATAAGAAGGGATTCAAAAGAAGCTCTAACTCAGTCGTCTTCACTTAGTCCTCAGTCCTCATCACTGATCACTCATCACTCAACACTTCCATCCAACCCATGGAGAGTATTTTCGCAAGTTATTGTTCCTATGGACTCTTTCAAACCCCTGGATAAACGGCGGGGCTGGACACCCGTAGATGTTGCGGAATATAATCGGGAGCGTTTCGAAGATTTGATTTCTGCTGGCTGGGATCTGGTAATTGTAGATGAGGCCCACCGGCTTGCCGGTAGCACAGACCAGGTTGCAAGGTACAGGCTAGGTCAAGGGCTATCTGAAGCAGCGCCATATCTCCTTTTGCTCTCGGCAACCCCACACCAAGGGAAAACCGATGCTTTCCACCGGTTGGTTTCGTTGATCGATCCCGAAGAATTTCCTGATATTGAAAGCGTTACGAAAGATCGAGTAAGCCGCCACGTCATCCGAACGGAGAAGCGCCGGGCCATCGATGCGGAGGGGAAACCATTATTCAAACCTCGGCGTACACAACTGGTACCCGTTTCGTGGGAAGACCGCCACAGGGAACAGCGCCTTCTTTATCACGCGGTCACTGAGTATGTCCGAGAAGGTTACAACCAGGCTATGCTTGAAAAGCGGAGTTATATTGGTTTCCTGATGATTCTTATGCAGCGGTTGGTAGTGTCAAGCACCCGAGCTATCCGGATGAGTTTGGAGCGTCGGCTTGAGGCGCTGGAGACGCCGGAAGAACAACTGACGCTCTTTCCGATGTATTCAGAAGAAGAATGGGCTGACCTGGATGGACAGGAGCAAATTGAAACCCTACTCAAAACCCGTTTGAAGGCAATCAAAAATGAACGAGAAGAAGTCAAGGTGCTTCTTGAGGCTGCGAAAAGATGCGATCAGATCGGACCCGATGCTAAAGCAGATGCCCTTCTTGACTGGGTATACCGACTCCAGCAGGAAGAAGGAGATCCGGACCTGAAGGTCTTGATTTTCACAGAGTTCATTCCTACTCAGGAGATGCTTTATGATTTTCTTACAGACCGTGGGTTCCCGGTGGTGTGTCTGAACGGCTCCATGGATATGGATGAACGGAAACGTGCCCAAGACATCTTTTCGAAAGATGCGCGCATGCTGATCTCTACAGACGCAGGAGGCGAGGGTCTAAACCTTCAATTCTGCCATGCGGTTATAAACTATGATATACCCTGGAACCCAATGCGGTTGGAGCAACGCATTGGGCGGGTGGATCGTATAGTTCAAAAGCACGTTGTGCGCGCTGTAAACTTTATTTTTGAAGATTCAGTGGAGCGTCGAGTGCGTGAGGTCCTTGAGGAGAAATTGGCCATCATCCTCGAAGAATTTGGCATCGACAAGACCGGCGACGTACTCGATTCGGCCCAGGCGGGCCAAATGTTTGACGTTCTCTATGTGGAAGCTATTCTCCATCCCGAGACTGTAGAGACATCCGTGGAGAATGTAGTGACACGTATTAAGGCCATTGTGAAGGAAGCGCGTGAAAGTGGATCGGTGCTCGGAGGGATAGAGGAACTGGACCCCAATGAGGCCCAGCGGTTAATGGCGCATCCACTCCCTTATTGGGTTGAGTGCATGACCGTCAACTATCTCAGAGCCCACGGTGGTCATGCCGATCGGCATGGTGCTGCGTGGGAACTCAATTGGCCGGATGGCACAAAGATTTATGATCCTGTATTTAGTAGTAGGGATGCTGAACAGATGCCTACTGCGCAGCACCTCACCCTGGAAGACCCTCGGATTCGGGGGTTGGCCATGCAGATCACCCGTGTTGTTCCCGACCAACCGATACCGATCATTGGTCTTTCAGATCTTCCTTCGGATGTGCGTGGGATCTGGTCCTTGTGGAGAATATCGATCTACTCTGCCGATTGGGATCAGAAACGCATTATGCCGCTGTTTCTGCATGACGACGGAAGAGTCTTGCTGCCGACTGCAAGGCGTATCTGGGATGGGCTCCTATCAGACTCTGTTAAGATAGATGCTTACATTGAAAATCAAGAGACTCGACTCATTTTTGAGCGAGTCATGGAAGCTGCAGAAATACATGGAAAACCTGTTTATGAAGAGCTTGTTGAAAAACACCGCCAACACCTAATTGCTGAACAGGAAAAGGGGGAGCATGCGTTCACGGCGCGCCGACGTGCCATTGAGCGAATTGGGTTGCCGGCAGTACGAAATTATAGGCTTGGCCAGCTTGCTCAAGAGGAGAAGTCATGGCATGAACACCTCGAAAGAAAGGCTAAGGTGAGCCCAGAAATGCTGCCCCTAATTATGGTTCGGGTACAGAGAGGTATATCCAATGGGTGATTGGCGCGGCCAAATTCTTCGGGAGTTCACTCCGCAGGTCGCGCGATTGACGCTCGTCGCTGATCCTGATGGTCTTTTGCTGGAAGAAATTGTTCTTCAAGCGATTCGAGAAAGAGGATTTGAGCTAATTCCGTTTGAGGATCATGTTTCTTTCAGGTATGCTTATGAATCCAGGTTCCGCTCCCGATGGGATGAAGGAAAACACACTGACCTCGTTGTCGTACTTAGGTCTGCGTCAAATAGTTTAAATTCGTTGCCATATGATCTTCTGGAGACAGGACGAAAACTCTCGTTCAATTTGGGTGACCTTTTCCCCAATTTGAGCTACCCAGTGGTTGCCTCACTAAATCGCAGTGACTTAGATTCTCTTTATCAAGCACAGAATAAACAAAATCCTGGCCAACTCGGTAACAATGCAACAAAAGATTTCGTCCTTCGCCACGTATTCGAGATCGCCCCAGAGCTCATCAAACAACCATCGGACCTTCTGAGAGTGCTGCTGCGTCGCCATTACAGGGGACAAGGGATCCCCCGCATTTTAGACGAGCGATTTATGTATGTTCTCCGCCAAGGAGGTCTGTTCGATGATTGGCCGCTTGAACAGATTATCCCTGACAAGCAAGCGTTCCTTGGTTTTTTGCAGGAGCGTTGGCCAATATTTCTAGACGGCATTACTGGCATGGACATAAGCAAGGTCCAAGAGAAGAAGCAATCTTACGGCTTAGCGTTCGAAGGGCCTGCCGATTTGCCTTTTGATCATGACGATATCCGTGTTTACATCGACAGTCTGTTCCTCGAAGGGCTGTTGCATCCCGTGCGACATGAAAAATCTGGACTCTTCACTGGGAAATGGGTTGCGGTTGGAATTCGCATTGATGAGAAAGCGGATCGTCTGCGGAGGTTGGATGGTCTCATAAAATCGGTTGAGGGTACGCTACCGGAACCAGAAGCCAGGTACCAGGATTGGGTGCTATTTGCTTATCGTTGGGCGGGGCTCACAGCTTTGTTGGCTGATAGGTCTGACGAACAAACATTACAGGTTTTAGAAAGGGTTAAGCAACTTCGTGAGCACTTGGATTCAACGTTTCTGACATGGGTTCAAAATAGGTTTGCTGGTCTCCACAACCAACCGGCGATGCCGCCAGTAATGCTCCATCATATCCCACGTTTTCTTGCAAGAGAATTGAGCCAATCAGAGCAAAATAAGGTTGCTCTTCTTCTAATTGATGGTTTGGCGCTCGACCAGTGGGTTGTGATGCGCGAAGTATTAGGTTCTCAGTGTCCAGACCTTCGTTTTCATGAGGAGGCTGTTTTCGCCTGGATACCAACAATCACCTCGGTATCTCGCCAGTCCATATTCGCTGGGAAAGCCCCTCTCTTTTTCCCTTTAAGCATCTATGCCACCAACAAAGAACCCATGCTCTGGACCCAGTTTTGGGCAGACCAGGGTCTAAATCAGAACGAAGTGGCTTATGCGAAGGGAATCGGGGATGGAGGCTTCAAGGAAGTTGAAGAAATCCTTTCGTATCCCAGGATCCGGGTCATTGGGCTTATTATTGATAAGGTGGATAAGATCATGCATGGAATGGAACTGGGGACAGCAGGAATGCATAATCAAATCCGGCAATGGGTTATGGAAGGCCACCTGGCGAAGCTTCTTGATCTCCTTTTGGAACATGACTTTCAAATCTCTCTGACCTCGGACCATGGAAATATTGAAGCCACCGGCTACGGACGGTCTTCCGAAGGTGTAATTGCAGACCTCCGTGGTGAGCGGGCCCGCATTTATCCGGACAACCTTTTAAGATCAAAGATTAAAGAACGTTTCTTAAATGCAATAGAATGGCCTACAATCGGATTACCAGACGATTTCCTGTCATTGCTTGCCCCAGATCGTTTGGCTTTTATCGCAGAAGGGAACAGGATCGTTGCGCATGGCGGTATCTCAATCGAAGAGCTAATTGTCCCGTTAATTCGAATGGAAAAGAAGCCCTCATGACAGGAATAACCCAGATTGGCTTTAGTCAAAGAATTAGGTTGGATTGGCTTGAGAAAACAGCTAGGCTTTTCCTTGCTGGAAACACAAGAGAGGAAATCGAAACAGAACTTCAAGATTTCCTGCAAGATAAGTTGTCCATAGGTAGCCGTGCTGAAAGAGGAGCTCGCGAAAAAGCGATCACAATTCTTTTGAAAATATGGGTATCCGTTCCCGGGTCTTTGGCGGCATTTCACAAAGAAGGGCTAGAATTTCTTAGAAAACTACCTCCTGAAGACCACCTGGCAGTCCACTGGGGAATGACGATGGCTGTTTACCCCTTTTTCGCAAATGTTGCAGAACAAGTCGGGCGGCTTATAAGATTGCAGGAGTCCTTTACATTGGCTCAAATTCAAAGGCGCATCCGGGAACAGCTTGGTGAAAGGGAAACAGTTGCAAGGGCTGCGAGACGCATCCTTTCCTCTTTTGTTGATTGGAAAGTGCTCGAGCGAAGCGCGAAAAGAGGAAATTATGAGGGAACCTCTCCACGCCCAGTAACCCATAGAAGACTTGTGACATGGCTCATCGAGTCAGTATTGATTTCAAGTAATTCAGCCTCTGGATCCCTTAAATCAATTACCCAAGCCCCTTCACTTTTCCCTTTTAAGGTAAATTCAGTGAATACCAACGATTTGAAGGAAAACGAAAGGCTTGAATCGTACCGACAGGGTCTTGATGAAGATATCATCATGCTGGCCCAGATGAACAGACAAATGGTGGGTCGGATCAAAGTGAAATAACAACGGAAAATTGGTAAAAGGGGACTGTGTATTTGGCTTAAACTGGAGAAAAGAATTGACCTGTTTCGGATTCTTCATGGGAGGAGGCGCGAAGAATGATTATCGAATCTATGAATGTTAAGAACTTTCGGTCAATCCTTGATGAAACACTTGACTTTGAGCAGTTGACTGCCCTTGTAGGGACGAACGGTTCGGGCAAATCAACCTTTCTTCGGGCCTTGGAGCTTTTTTACAGCACTTCCCCAAAATTTGACGCTGAGGACTTTTACAACGGAGACACTTCCAAGGAAGCTTCTGTTGCTATAACTTATAAAGGACTTTCTGAAGCTGCAAGAGAGAAGTTCAAAAGCTATATGCAGGCTGACAAGCTTACTGTTGAAAGGGTTTTCTCCTGGGATGGGGCAAGGGCGGGTTCAAAGCTTCACGGCTCCAAGCTCAAAAACCCTGACTTTCAGGCCGTGCGTGATGCCGGTTCTGCAACTGAAAAGAAAAATGCTTACGAAGCTTTAAGGTCAAAAGAGGAATACTCAACGCTCCCGAAATGGAAAAACGCCGCAGAAACCGCTGAATTGTTAAGCAAATGGGAACTTGAAAACGCCTCAAAATGCAAAATGATGAGAGATGAAGGCCAGTTTTTTGGGTTTAAGGAAGTAGCCGAAGGCTATCTTGGAAGGTTTACGCAGTTTCTTTTTATCCAGGCAGTCAGGGATGCCTCGGATGATGCTGCAGAAAGCAAAGGCTCGGTGCTTACCACGCTAATGGACCTTGTTGTCAGAAGCGTAATCGCCAGCAAAGAGGCTGTTGTTAAGCTCAAGGAAGAGACACAAAGACAATATAAAGATATTATGGACGTGGATAAGCTGACAGAGCTGAAAACGCTCTCTGACAATATAAATACCACGTTGAAGACTTTCGTATCTAATGCAAGTGTTGTCCTGAAATGGCTTCCGCTCGGAGACATTGATATCCCAATGCCAAAAGCAGATGTGAAACTGATAGAGGATAGTTACGAGTCAGCAGTAATACGGACAGGGCACGGGCTTCAAAGAGCTTTTATCCTTACAATGCTTCAACATCTCGCGATAGCACAAGCAGGCTCAGCTAAGAAAGAAGAAAAGAAATCTGAGGACCTTCCTTGCCTCGTATTGGCAATCGAAGAGCCTGAGCTTTACCAACACCCTAACAGGCAGAGGCACCTTGCAAAAATCCTCCTTCAGCTCGCGAGCGGCGAAACGCCAGGCGTCGCCCATAAAACGCAAATAGTCTACAGCACTCATTCCCCCCTATTCGTAGGCATTGACCGTATAAACCAGATTCGCCTTTTACGAAAAATCCTGAATGAGGAAGGAAAGCCTAAAGTTACCAAGATAATCACTACAAACTTGGACAAGGTAGCGGACACCCTATGGCATGCGGACGCTGCTTCAGGCGAGAAATACACAGGAGCTACGCTGCTTCCAAGGCTCCAGACCGTTATGACCCCGTGGATGAGCGAAGGGTTCTTCGCAGACATAGCAGTTCTCGTAGAAGGAGAGGACGACAGAGCAGCTATCATAGGATACGCAAGGGCTTTGGGCAAGGAATTGGAAAGCCAGGGCTTCTCTATAATTCCTTGCGGTGGCAAGACAAGTATGGACAGGCCAGCTGTCATATTCTGCCAGCTCGGAATACCTGTCTATATGGTCTGGGACAGTGACAAGGAAGAAGAAGACGCAAAGCCAAAGGACAACCACCGCTTGCTAAACATTGCAGGGCACCCGGTTGAAGACTGGCCATCAAAGGTTGAGAAGACATTCGCCTGCTTCGAAAACAAGCTTGAGGACACAATATGCAAAGAGATAGGTCCTGAATACTTTGAGAACTGCCTAACCGAATGCAGGGATGGTTTCTGCATCCCAAAGAGGAAGCATGCGATTAAGAACCCTGCAGTGATTACCGCCATTATAAAGAAGGCTCATCAAAACGGACGAACAAGTGCCACGCTAAATAAAATAGTCGAGAATATCATTGCCTTGAAGTCCCGCTAAGTCTTTGGGGTATGTCCCAATTACTCATCACCCATTCGTCTGCCTTGGTGGGCATTGGAGGGATATCTAACTTCTAAGGTGAGGAGCAGCGGGACCCTCACCTTCTTCCTGCATGCTTTGCATCATACGATCATCCTTATTTCCCTGCCAGGAATCCTAAGACGAACGCAGCCAACCCCAATACCCCCTGGAGCTCCCAATTGGATTTTGGCTTACCGACTTCGGCCAACTTCAAGGCGCGATCGGTGAGTTCCTTCTCTTTCTCAAAGGCGATACGGTAGACTTCGGCCTCTCTCTTGGCCAGTTCGGTTAACTTCTCCTGAATGGCGTTCTGTTGCTTCAGGAGATCGTTTTCCTTCTCCCCCGGCTGAGGAGAGGGAGGAGGGTCACATCTTCATTTGTCAATTATCTTAAACGAAGTTCAAGAGTGTCATCCATAAGTTGCGGCCTGGCAAGGTCGCGTAGTCTTGTAGGTGAGAGGCCTACTCAGGTAGCCGTTAACCACGGGCCTGGAATCCAGCCTTGCAGGTGTTCTGGTAACAGGATGCTTGATGCGTAGGCAGGAGAGGAAGCGAGGTGCAATGGGAACAGGTGATGCTGACCGTGAAGGTGTTGAGCCCCGATAAGACAGTCATGGGAGAGGCCGATGGTGTTTATGGGCCAGCAGGCAACAGTCCTTTGTACGTGAGAGGTGAGTGCAAGGGGCCGCCCCGGGGTCTTAGGCCGTGTCGAGCTTCACATCGAGACTACGTGGTAACCAGGGAGATCCGACAGTCGGCGCAGAACAAAGCGCACCCTCGGACAAGTGTAAGAAGCGAGGAAGAGGGTGGAGGCTGTTGGAAGTCGGAGGCACCCATAGGAGCGATGAGGTCTGGTAATGCAGACGGAGCAAAGGGGTGCCGGTTTGGGAGAACAGGTCAGGAGAACATGGGCCGACACAGGGCGGGAGAAGCCATGACAACGCGACTGACCCGTTTGACACAGAAGGTCCAACCTTCGTGGAGGACTCAAACTGGGAGCCGGATGGTGTAACGCACCACGTCCGGTTCTGCGAGGGTCCGGGAGTAACGGTTGGATGGTTGAGATCGTGTGGCACCGCCGGGAAACCAGGCGGCAACAGAGAAGACAAACATCAACCTGTACCACTCGGAGAACCCGGTCTACTCACCAAAGTTGGCCCTGTCAAGTCATTGCGGATTTTCTTCCCGCCATCCTTCGCTTTCTTCATTTTGATTTTCAAAGGCAGGGTTCAGTAATCAACTTAAAGGTTGCTTGCTCTAATCGCTCTTGAAAAGT
>Ga0315280_10004961_pt1 | contig 19305 bp, 20 predicted proteins | sample YL17G06_40_MG_FD_203697 | JGI IMG/M metagenome (GOLD analysis project Ga0315280, IMG submission 203697) | Sediment microbial communities from Yellowstone Lake, YNP, Wyoming, USA - YL17G06_40 | ecosystem: Environmental > Aquatic > Freshwater > Lake > Sediment | place: USA: Wyoming | collected... | reverse complement strand
TGCCACCTTGAACCAGAAAGTTGACTTAAACGCGGTCGTGAAGAGTTATCCTGGAGTTGAATACCACCCAGAGGAATTTCCAGGACTGGTGTTTAGGCTTAAGAGACCGAAGACAGCCACGCTGATTTTCAATTCTGGAAAAATGGTCTGTACAGGCGCCAAATCAGAGCAGGAAGCGCGCAGGGCTGTTATGACAGTTGTTAAAGAGTTGAAAAAGGGCGGAATAATCATCATCAGCAAGCCGGACTTGAAGGTTGTGAACATCGTTGCGTCTGCAAGCTTAGGCGGAAAAATAGATTTGGAAGCAGTTTCCACGCTTGGAAAAACGATGTATGAGCCGGAGCAGTTTCCAGGGTTGATCTACAGGATGGACGAGCCCAAAGTGGTTATACTCGTATTCGCAAGCGGGAACCTTGTCTGCACCGGAGCCAGAAGAGAACAGGACGTCTATGACGCCGTGCACAAGCTTCATGAAAGATTGGAGGAACAAAACCTCATATTCTACGAATAAAAACTTCATACCTTAATCGCCTATCGTCTCCGCGCGCGCTATGGATGACGGCTTCATGCAGTTCTTTCCAGAAGAAGCAAGGTCCATTGAGAATGAAAAATGGGCACCTGAGTCAGCGGACTTGAACCCATTCAGGTTCAAATCCCGGCGAAGCCATCGACGATCGATTTTGGACAAGTGCGCATTATCGTTCTATTTCTCCCGCAAACCCCTCTTTTCCCAAACGAGAAAGGATACCCACTGTCTCTGGTGAGATCAAGCATGTCCTGCATCAAAACTCATAAATCCCTGCGGGTTTAGGTGTTGTTCGGGTTGTTAGCTTATGTCTGTTGCCTTTCACGGCGCAAAGCTCTGTTGGATGAACGGTGAGATCATCGAGACTGAAAGGGCGCTTGTCTCCGCTATGGAGCCTATTTACCTCAGCATTTTCGAAGGAGTAAAGGCTTACATAGAAAATAATGTCAATAACAGGGGAAGACTGAATATTTTTCAATGGAAGCCTCACGTTGATCGTCTTTGGCGGTCCGCAGCAGTCTGCGGGATGAAAATACCTTATCCTAAGGAGGAGCTCTTGGAGATTACAAGGAAGACTATTAAGGCTAATGGTTTTGACACGAACGTTTACATTCAACCCCGAATCTGGCCAAGGGCTGGGGCACCAGAAGAGGTTCACATTGTCATTCCAGTCTGGACATTCGAGACCGTACTAGGGAAAGACAATCCACGCTTTTCTAAAGAGCGCAAGTTCATGATAAGCACTTGGCGGCGCATCGCCTCTGATGCGCTTCCTCCACAGGCGAAGGCCTGGGCGAATTATGGTAATTCTGCTTTAGCCATGCGAGAAGCTGAGAGGCTGCATTATGATGGCGCAATATTTTTGGATAATAGAGGTTTTGTTAGTGAAGGAACAGGCGCCTGTATAATGACAGTAAGAAATGGAAAAGTGATAACTCCGCCGGTGACTGCATCAATTCTTGAAAGTGTCACAAGAGAAACACTTCTTAAAGCGATACCAGAGGATTTAGGCATTCCAGTCGAGGTGAGGGACATTACGCGTGTTGAGCTCTATGCTTCTGATGAGGCTTTCTTGTGCGGAACTGGTTGGGAGATCACCCCAATCACCAGCATAGATGACTTGCCTTTGGGCAAAGAGTATCCTGGAGTTGCAACGAAGCGTATAGCCGAATATTATGCAGACGCAGTAGCTGGAAAAGTAGAGAAACGCAAAGAATGGTTAACTTCGACGTAACCAATTCAGGCTGGCGTGTTGGTTGTAACACCGCTTAGAGTGGAGATGTCTCCCGCAACCCCCCTTTTTCTTTTGTTTGATCTGTGCTGTTATAGCCCAGAAATGGTAACCTGCGCGCGCGCAAGCATATGCAAACATGGTCTTACCAGCAAAATCGTGTTCCAATCCCGGCCGGAGCACCCCCAAGATCATTGCCAGAAGGTTTTTTTAGCTAACTCTGTGATATCGACTATTGGCGTCCTTCTTGAAACTTTGGCCTCAGAAAAGATGGAAAAAGCTTATTCTTGTTTTTGTCCTTATCCCGATTGTGGCGTTTGTTTCATTCGCGGTGTTTGCGGGTTTATTGATGACTGGAATGATTAATAGGGAGGTTGTCAGCGGAATTGACGTTACTAATGCGGAGGGTAGCGAGGCGGCGCTGATCGTGTACCAACATGGTCTCAGCAGTTTCCCAAGGGACGCTTCTTATGCTTTTGCGGATGGTCTTGCTTCGAGTGGGTGGCGCGTGGAAATTGCCACTGCTAGTCCTCAAGCGCCTTCTAACCTTTCGAAGTACAGTCTGCTTACACTTGCATATCCAGTCTATGGGGGAGCTGGAACAGCCATCGTGAACTACGTCAACAGATTGAATGAACTTGACGGAATCAACACCGTGATTATCGCCTTACAAGGTGGAACTGCTTCCAGCCCAACCATCGATACTTTAAAGCAAAAAGTGCAAGCTGCAAACGGCACATTCTATAAGGGTCTGTCTTTATCTACAGGAGACAGCTCTGCGATAGAAAATGCCCGACGAGCCGGAAGAGATATTACTCCTTAAAAGGAGGAATCCCGCCATCGATAGCCGGCTTCCCTCTGCAGTTACTGCCGTACGCCTTGGCTCTGTTCCCCTTCTTGTTTTTCTAGTTAGCAATGGAATGCTGTTTTGTGGCGCTGTTTTGTTCCTTTTCTTGCTTTTCACAGACTTTTTAGATGGATATTTGGCGAGGAAAATCGGGGTCTCTTCAAAGTTTGGAACCTATTTTGATGTGACTGCGGACTTCGCTCTCGTTTTCTGCATGTTCCTAGTTTTTGGCTCTATAGGATTTTGTGCTGATTGGGTTCTAATCGTAATCACGGCAGTGTTCGCCGAGTTCGTGTTGACGAGTCGCTCCTCAGGCAAGATTTGCGACCCTGTGGGAAAATATTACGGTAGCCTGCTTTATGGAGCCATAGGCTTAAGGTTTGTTCTCTCTGGACAGCTGTTTTATGATACGGTTACGGTAGGTGTTGCGGCGTTTTCCGCGGCCTCAATCTTAAGCCGAGCAACTTTTCTTCTGAAAAAACACTCTTCCCATCGAATTGATTTTCGGAACAAAAATCCAAGCGAAACGCACGCCCACAAAGGCAAGTCTGAGATTCAGCATCAGTAACCTCATTCATCAGCCATTACGAGACAACCCATCCCATTTTCCTAGTTTCAGTCGGATAATGCTTCCATGGAATTTCTTGCTAATCCGAGAGTTTGAAGTCTTAGCGCGCGTTGGAACGCTTCTAAACCCTTTGACGAAAAAGTGTGAGTATGCTCATTGAGATGAGGGTGGCGGCGTCTGTGTGGTCCTCTTTTTTCTGTTTTGCTTCTACATACTCTTCCACAATGGTTGCACAGATTACTTCTAAGGTGAGTGGAGTCGCTGGGATTTGCTCCCAATCCTCGCGCGCCCTAAACGACTTTGAGAAAAGGAAGAGCATAACAGCTAGTTAATTCAGGGATCCATTTTATTATAAGAAATATGATTGGCTGACAAACGTTATTAGAAAGCGAAACACTACGCTTTTTCTGGAGATATCTTTGAACATCAAGGATCTATTTGGATATAATTGGTATTCGCGCCGCAGATTCCTGAAAAGCATGGCAGAAATCCCATGGAAAACGGTTGTAGAAAGCTGTGGAGCTAGCTTTGACTCTGTCCGAGACATATTCGTTCACAGTCTACAGGCCGAGCATTTCTGGATGAGACGTTTGAGCGGAAAAAGCGTAGAAGGAATCTACAACGCTCCATTCACTGAATATATAGATGTCAATTCCATTCAAGAATATGCTGATAAAGTTGAGGCTGAGACAAATGAATATCTGGAGAAACTCACGGATGAGAGGCTCCAGAGTGTGTTCGAATTCAAAGGAAGAGATGGAAACATCAATCGGAACAAAATCGAAGATATTCTAATGCACGTGATTGAAGAGGAGATGCATCACCGCGGAGAAATACTATGCATCTACTGGCAACATGATATTCAGCCGCCATACACCAGCTACACGACGTACAAGGGTCAAGCCTGATCCTAACTCGATGAACCTAACGAACTGGAGCCAAGGAGCGCATGCCATTCCTAGGTATTTCACGTGGAAGGACAAAAAGAAAAGCCAACTGAACCATAACAAAACGGTACACCCAAGCGTCTGCCAGAATCAAAGCGGGGATTTGATTGAAGGACTTGAACCCTTTTGGGTACTAATCCCGGCGACCGCACCAAAGAGTCTTCTTTGCCCAAAGAAGCTTCACCAAGAGAGCCCGTTCCACCGTTTGCTGCTTGCGTTGGGCGCCCGCGTCAAAGACAATAAGATCAGAACTCACAGTCAACTAGATCGTTCGGCTACTTTGGAAGGTCAGGGTTTTCCTGCCTTCGATGCGTGGGGGCGATGCTGATATGTCTGAAGCTGTTTGTTGGCAGTAACGGACTATGCTGAGATTTCGGTTGCAGTCAGTGTTCTGTCTAGGATAATTGGGGATCCGTCTTGTCTTAGAAACTGTACATTTACAGTATGGAACCCGGCGCTCAACGAGTCTGTTAGGAATTCCACGTGTGCAGGGAGCGTGTATGTTCCACTCGCAGGCGGTCCAGTGGAGCACACGTACTTGCTACTGTTATACGTACCGTCAACGACAATTTTCACCCAGATTGAAGCAGGAGGTTCAAGTCTTTGCGAGCTTGAAAACTCGACGAAGACTTTCGAGTTCTCCCGGATGTCAATAACGATTTCCATCGATGGGTCGATTTGAGAAATGTTGAACCATTGCCCAAGAGTGAAACCGATCGTAGCGATTTCCGAGTCGTTTCTTTTCTGGACTATCTGCATTATTGCGTCGGTTCCATTTGCTCCTGGAATACCTTGTAAACCTTGGGGTCCATCTGTTCCTGGTATGCCTTGGGGTCCTTGCACTCCGGGATCACCTTTGTCTCCCTTGTCACCTTGTGGCCCAGCTGGACCAGGTTTGATGAAGAACTGGGCACTCAGAACTGCCCCGACAATTCCGGACAAAAGAGCAATCACAAGAATAAGGACGAGGAGTTTCCTAGTGAATACACTTTCTCTTCCTGAACGAGCATTCATCTCTCTCAAATCCTACCTTCAGTTTTTCTTAGAGACATAGGAATAAAAGCACTATGAATCCAAAATTCACAATTTGCTGATCAGGATCGCGTTAGACGTCTCTGTTCAGCAAGGGTAGTTAAAAGCGCGTTTGACGTGAGACTCAGTGCCCACTAGCGTTATCGAAACGAGTGTACGTCGATTTTTCCTGATTCGCAAAGTCTGAAACGGTCTGTATCTGTAGTCTCAGATTCAGGATGAAGTAATAGATAGTAATCAAAGACCTTTTTCATTCTTCTAGGAGCAAGATCACTGCTGAAAATCTTGTACATCCGTATGAGTTGCGGCTGTATACGCAGAATATCCGTCAGCGTCACCAAACCAAGAAGCTTTCCCTTTCTAACTACTGGAAGTTTCTTGATTCTCCTCTTGCACATTAGCTTAGCCGCCTGTTCAACTTCAACATCTGGCCCAACAGTGACCAATCGTTTCGACATTACTTCTCCAACCTCGATCTCACCCAACTCTTTTGATCTGGCCAAAACCCTCTTGAGAAGATCTCTTTCGGTGATTATTCCCGCGGGTCTCCCATTCTCTAGAACTACTAAGCATCCTATTTCATGTTTATTCATCAGCCTGACTGCTTCTTCCAATTTTGCCCCTTTTCTTATAGTCACCACGTTGTCAACCATGATGTCATTGATTTCAATTGACATAGAGCATTCCGCAAGCCAATCTTCTATAATATAAATTAAGATTTATGAAGATGGAATTCTTATTTCACATAACGAATGGATCCTACGCGCGATATCTTCATTCTCCGCGTACCGACAATTCTCATCCCTCTGCCATGGAGAGACCGTCACTGCATCTGGGAAGAATTTGTTGCCGCGAACTATCCATATTTCACTTCATGACGAGTTGCCAAGTCATTCTTCTTGCGCGTTCTCGGATTGTTGTCAAACCTTGGTTCTAAGTGGAGTTTTATCCAATTTCTGGCTTTCTTTGACAAAACAGTTTTCATTGTTTTCGGATACGAACGCGTTCCACCTTACTACGATGAGGAATGTATAAACGAAAGCGGTAGGCGATCAAAATACGAGTTTTTTATTCGTAGAATATGAGGTTCTGTTCTTCCAAGCGTTCGTGAAGCTTATGCACTGCATCATAAACCTCCTGTTCTTTCTTCGCTCCCGTGCAAACAAGATTCCCGCTTGCGAATATCAATATGACTGCTTTAGGTTCGTCCATCCTGTAGATCAATCCTGGAAACTGCTCCGGCTCATACATCGTTTTTCCAAGCATGGAAACTGCCTCCAAATCTACCTTTCCACCTAACCTTGCAGAAGCAACGATGTTCACAACCTTCAAGTCCGGCTTGCTGACGATGATTATTCCACCCTTTTTCAGTTCTTTAACAACTGTCATTACAGCTCTACGGGATTCTTTTTCCGATTTTGCTCCTGTGCAAACCATTTTACCAGAGCTGAAAATCAACGTAGCCGTCTTCGGTCTCTTGAGCCTAAACACAAGTCCAGGGAACTGCTCCGGCCTGTACTCTACGCCTGGATAACCCTTTACGACCGCGTTTAAGTCAACCTTCTGGTTCAAGGTGGCGGCAGCAACAACGTTTTCAATGTTTATTATGGCTTTAGTCTTTGGCATTAAACCCGACCTTTTATAGTGAAGTGTCTAAACGCTTATTATAAAGCCTTAGATTAACGCGTAGCTTTCTTCTTAGGAATAGTTCGTGCTAAGCCCTAACGATAAGGAGCACGCTGGTCTCGTCCTCATTGCTTCCTCTTAGCGCGTGCGTTTTCCCTTTCATAGAGCTATGTCGTTCTCTAGATATTTCTGATTGCTCATTTTCTTGATCTGCAGGTATTTTCTCAGGCCTTTCTCTGTTTCCTTTTCGTAAATGCTGATCTCTCCGTCAAACAGTCCCAGAATGGCGTGAAGCTCCTCTGAGGCATGCATCTGCGGGTCGATTACGGCCAAGGTTGTGAATCCCATTGACTTTAGTTCTGCAGTGAGCGCGGTCAACCATCTTCTAGTCTGAACGGCATGATGCTGCAGAAGAACGTCTGAAACTACTTCGATACAAGCCCTTTTGCGTCCCTTCACCGATGCGTTTGGTTTGCGGATCGCTGAAGTCAAAGCGATACTGATGTCCGTAAGGTTCTCGACTCCCTTCAACTTGACCACGTTGGGCAAGCTCTTGACAATTGCGTCTGCCTGAGGATTGCATATCAAGAGGTGGAAGCTTGATTGGAACTCCTCTGCTAGAGATTTGGCAGCGCCTAGATTAGAAGTAACACAGAATGTGGCTTCGCCGTTCCCTGCTCCCGCTTCAAGAAAACTCTTGACTATCAAATCTCTTTCGTCGCATGAAGGTGAAGTTAAGACGACTGCGTAATTCTCAGGTATTCCCCCGCACAACAACTTGTCAAGGGTGGGATGGCCGGTGGCGACGCGGCCTGAAATACTCTTTGAAATTTCCATGGATTGTTGCTCTGCGACAACCTCAAGTGCTCGCGCTGTTTTAGAATGAAGCGTGATTCCCCAGCTGCTGAATCCGTAAGTGTATGGTTCTTGCATGAGATTAGTGAATGATATTTCGCCGTATGCCAAGAACCCTATCACCTGTGATGATGAAAGCCCTTCTTTGAGTATCTCAGCCTCAGTTCCTGATCTGCACCCAGCCATCAGCTCAACAAGTCTTCTGTTGATGCAGGAAATTAAGAACGTAGCGTCAGTTTTGTTGAAGCCTTGATCTGCCCTCAACATATCAAACACGCGGCGAGCTCCTCTCTGCACTTTCTCAGGGTCTCCCATCATAATATAGCCAGGCATCTCAGGCGTGTAACTTCTGATCGGGAACATGAGCTCAATGTCCTCTCCGACTACTCGCATGCCGGCAACACAAGTATAGTTGCCAAAAGGAAAAGCAAAGGCGTACCTGGCCGAGACTGGATTGAATATCAGTAGCCTTTTCTGCGCTCGAGAAAGCTCGATAGCTTCCTGAATTGCGGCTTGAATTGCTTTCTTATCAGGTATGGGAAACCCTTTTTCCTTTGCCATTTTGACTTCGTTTTCAGAAGCTACTTCGGCAAACTTAACCCATGGGACTTCCTTGCCAATACGTTTAACATATTTGAAGTGGGGCTCCTTCTCAGCGTTGAAATGAAAAGTGTGTTCCCTTCCAACTTTGACTATAGCATTTGTATCCAAACCTATCGAGGTTTCGCAGAGGTTGGGAATCAGGGCGCACACGGCTTCTCCGTCAAGGTTTTTTAAGAGTGATTGCTCTTTCAGTCTTCCATAGAATTGATGAAAATGCTTCGCAATGAGCCCGTCACCGCTGCTTCCGCCTACTACGTTCATGATTCGTGTCTCACGGGTGCTGCCCATGAAATTGGCGATTCCCTCTGCCAAGAAATGCTCATAGCCAGGGGTGTCAACCTTCGAACCCTGAGTCAACACAAGCAGAGTCTTCTTTATGTGAAGATGTTCTTTGCTCGTGGTCTGTTGGCTAAAGTCAACCCACGCGTCACGAGCCATCTCTCTCCCTTGCTCTCCTGCCTCCTCTGCTGTTCGGAGACCCCACGTTCGTCCCACACCTATCGGAAGGTTCGTAACCAGGGCTAAGAGAGACAACCCGTTAAAACCCACTCCCGAAATCTCCTTCAGCACAAGATCTTCGTTTTCTAATTCTCCAGCAGTTGTGTGACCGATCAGTCTGGGCTGGTTTGTAGGGTATTTCTTGAACCTGTTTTCTATGGCTCTCAGAATCGACCCACATATCAATGTGTCCTTCTCAGCCGGTTCGCCTCTGTAACTTGAATACAAGATCAACAGTTTTACATCCTCAAGACTGTAGCCACTCCCTAAGATGTCTTTTTCAAGTTTGTCAAGGATCATCCCGGTAAGCTTCTGGACCTCTTCTGGACTGTTTCTTCTTCTGAGCTCCAACTCCCTTTGCGGGTCAAGTTCCAACTCATTCATTGTATGCGCATGACCCGCAAAACCCAAAAAGAAATCACCGGCCATAGTCCATCCAACCATAGATGATGCATCTGCTGCTGTAGCTATTTTGCCTCCGCAATAATAAAAGAGTATCTAGTTCAAGCCGCTCGCTTGGCAACCTCTCCATTCATGGATCTTTCCATCTTTTCAAAACCCCTGGTGACAAGAGAGGAAATCGAAGGAAAGAACCCACAGGTCTTCCAGAATCAGCGCAGGGAACAACAGAAATGTAGCCGAAGGTACAACACACATAGTCGCCGTGGTTTCAGCAAACACAAGAATCCCCATGATTCAAGCATGCGTAGTCGCATCATCCACCAGAAAAAGGCGAATTTCGTGCACTGGCATAATAGGGGGAAGCCTGATTATGTCCCTCCGCACCTATAGCGTTTTGATGCTAATCGATTGCCATCAACACTTGCCTGAACTGAAAGATGGCAAGACTCTTGCTGATTCAAAAAGAGAGCTACTTCACGAGCTCAAAAGAAATAACGTAGATCATGCAATACTGATACCAGACAATACGCCCGTCTCAAATATAGGAAGCCTGGATGAAGTTTTAAGTCTCGTTGAGAATGACAGACGCTTGTTCGTGATGGGAACAATCGACATTCAAAAGGACAAAGAATCTCACGTACAAAAGCTTGATGGCTTGTTTCAATCTGGAAGAATCGTTGCAATGAAGATCTTTCCAGGACACGAAACACACTACCCAACAGACAAGAGGTTCCTTCCAGTTTACGGGTTATGTATCAAGTATGACTTGCCACTAGTCATCCACACAGGTGCAAGTGCGAGAGACCCAACAGCTGCCAAATACAACGACCCTAAGCACATCGTAAAAATGGCAAAAGAATTCCCAAAACTGAAAATCGTCATCGCACACTACTTCTACCCAAAAGTAGAATACTGCTACGAACTGACGAGACCGTACGGGAACATCTATTTCGACACCTCAGGATTGGCAGACGATGAGGTAATGGAAGAAACTGGATTCGACAAGATTAAGAAGATACTGACTCTCACGGTAAAAGAACGCCCCGGCAATGTTGTTTTCGGAACAGACTACGCAATGTGCAACATCAAGAAACATATCGCTTTAATAGAATCGCTGGCAATCCCTAGAGAACTCAAGGAAATGATATTCTCCACAAATTCAATCAAACTGTTCAGATTGAAACTAAAATGATAGGGGGCTCTTCGAGCGCAATAGAGTAGGCTCAGAGCTTTTCTTCATCAGGCATGCCAATCCACTTCAAAAAACAGTTGTGTGCGAGAATGAGTTCCTTCGTTTGGCATATCACCGCTTAGTAGCTTCGCACAGCAAGACGCAATGAGGCCATCTGGTTTTCAGTTCATCAGTCCATTTCTCGATGACTTCTTTCTGATCTGCATTTTTGATTTTGGCCAACTCTTCTTTGATCTTCGGATAGCCTTTTTCCAGTTCTTCGAAATTCCTGCATTCTGCAAGCTCATCGCACTGACTGCAGTTAGTCAATTTTCTCTTGGAGGCGCAGACTCTAACCTTGCAGACGGGATCGCCGCCGCCTTCTTTGCATCTTGGGCACAGCGACATAACTTGTATGTAGGCAAGGCTTTCCATAAACTCATTGAAAGCGAACTCTTTAGGAGCCCACTTTCCAATGCCAGTTGACTGCGCTTGATAATCTGCTAATATTTCCTTGTCAGTTCCAACACGGCACCATTGCCGCCCAAGCAACTGCCACACCAGATTCCGCAAAAGCCTATCTGGCTCTTCACGTTTTCAAAGCCTTTTGTCGTCAACCGGGCCTTCTCCTTGTCTTGTCTAGCGTAAACGCATGAATCATGTGATATAAGCAATTCGGAAGGTGGCGCTTTAAGGATATACCTTGTGGGCGTGCACTTCCAGCACAAGCTGACCTCCGTGAAGCCTCTTTGCTCTGAAGAATCTTTGTTGTCGAACCATCTTCTGAATGAACTACTGTGTCCTAGGTTTTTTCCGCTATTGTAATCGTAGCCACTTGGAATTGGGAACTGACGAATGATTTTTCTTCAGTTTGCTTTCTGGTTATTGCATACGCTCTCCTCATGATGCTCAAATACTCGTCCCATTCTTCTTTGGTTCCTCCTCCAGCAAGAAACTCAGTCTGCATGTCGAGATGCTTAGCCAACTCGTCCGGAGGTAAAAGCAGATGTTTCAACTCCAGTTCATGACCTTCGTATGGCGGAATAAGCCAAAAGACTTTGTCAAAGCAACGAACATCCAAAACGCGTAGTCCACATTTGAAAAAGAGGTACGGAATCTTTAAGCCTATGTCGTTGTCTCCTCTACCGAGTTTCCTTTTCCCAATTGTCAAAATTCTTTCCCAACGCCACAGTTTGCTCCGATCCTCCAAGGAGAACCCCATCGTCTCATAAGCCGTATCATAAAAAGAAAGAGAGGAAAAGTCTGGCTCAATGGCCACCACTCGTCCGCCTATCTTCGCTACTCGCTGCATTTCTCTAATGCCTTTAATCGGGTCGTCAAGGTGCATATGAACGGTTTGGCAGATTGATAGATCAATGCTATTATCACTCACAGGAAGTTCGTAAGCATTGCCAACGCGAAAATCCAAGATTCTTGTTCTCTGATTATCCGCTCTTCTTTTGGCATGTTCAACGAGTTTTGGGTCCAAGTCGACGCCTATAACCTTTCCCTCTGGCACAAACTCTGCAAGTTTTGCACCGAGAAAGCCCAGCCCACACCCTACATCCAAGATAACGGAATCTTCACGTAGCCTGAAAAGCGGCACAAGAACCTTCCTAAAGTGGTCCTCATTCAATAGGTACTCTCTTTGTTCATCAAGAAAAGTATCTTTAATCTCGTCTTTGCTCCAGAAACCTTCAGCGAAACCTCTCGGTTTGGAATTGGAGTCACTGTTCATATTCAAACACTCAGCATTCTCAAAGAGTGGCCTAGTGAGACAGTCTAATGCCTTAAAGATTTCCCTGTGTGCATTGCGTATTTGCGCGGGTTTCGGCCAGTCGGCGGCTCCAGCATGTGTATCTAGACCCGCTGAAACGACAATGCCAAAAACGGAAAAGGAACTAGGCATCACAATGCCTTTGATCTTTCAGCCAAGCTGTATAGCTAATATGATTTATCATTCGTGTCTGAAGGGGATAGAGAGTTTGACGATTCATTCGGGTCTTCTTTGATTTTCTTCAGTTTTTCTATCTTGTTCTCCAGAGTCTTACTGGACAGCATCATGACAGTCTATTCAGGCGAATCAGACTTCCTTCTTCGTTGTCGAAGAACGCTTTCTTCTTGTCGCGCTTATTACCCACGGTGCAGCGAGAACTAGACCTAGTGGCATAACGACTTCAGCTATTGTCTGAAGCTTTTGTCCTGGTCCCACCGTCCTGATTATGGATATCCAATGCTGGTATTCGGTCGATGAGCCGCCATAGTTAGCGAAAATCAATGTGACATCATCAATCAGTCTAGATGGTATGTAGTCAAACTCAACTATTCCTACCACGTTTCTCTCTGACTCAACTAGCTGCGTGTGATTGCCCAGGAAGGCATCCAGCATGAACGTTTCATCCTGCTGACTATAGTTGTTCGGGTCTGGAAGATGCTCGCTGATCCAGCTCATAATAGACATAGAGTGGTTTGCATATACATATATCCGCAGTTCATTGTCTGTCTGAATCTTTACGTGAATGCCTCTTTGCGAGCTAAGGCTTATGAACTGTTCCGCAAGGGAAAAGTGTGAAGCTGCAAGAACCTGTGAATAGGAAGAACCGTACGTCTCCTGTCCAGTAGGGATCAGCGAGACGAGCACAAGAGCTAAGCCTACGGCCATCAAAACTGTGCCGATTCTTCCTATGAGCGTTACGAGTCGATTCACAGGCTGAGCCTCCTACTGAAGTATCTATAGCAAAAAGCGAACAATATCGCTACTATCACATAACAACCGAACACATACAACAGCACTTCATTGAAGGTCGGAACCCATTGAGAGGAGAGACCCATCACAGGGCCCGAGGTGTAATATTTCCCCACGACAGTAGCGGGATTGATTATCGACATCACGCGGCTTGGCCAATCGATGTGCCCAAGATATTCAATTACTGACGCGATCCCTTGAATAACAGCTATGGCAAAGTACATAATCAGGCCGAAAACCACGGCTAAGCCACCTCTTCTGGTTTTCAATGTGAGCAACAGAAGAATCGCAGTCAAGAAAAGAGCGTAGCCTACGTTTGCCAGATAGGCAAGGAACACCGGGACGGGGTAGCTTGAAACTATCTCAGGAGCAAGCAAATAAAGCGCTGAGACCTGCGTTCCAAGGAAAACCAGTAGGGCCACGAGAATGGCCGAAAGAAGCTTTGCCGTTAGTATTAAGTGTCTCTTAAGTGGATACGAAAACAGGGTTTGTATCGTAGCTTTCTCAAGATCACTTCCAATCCCGTAGGCTATATTCTTGAACATGAGTATAATGAAAATGTTTAATGGAAGACCCATCAGCGTAGTTGCCATCGAGTAAGCTGACTGCTCGCTCAAAGTAGCAGCATAGCCCTGGAAGAAAGGATACGCATAAATGAACGTCCCCAAACTGTATAGGAAAGCGAAAATCTCCAAAATAGGGAATCGATAGTCTTCTTGAAGTGCTAGAGAAAAGATTTCTAGGAATGGCTTGCCCTTATGTGTGCTTCTTCTCATTCTTGGCTCTCCTTACGTTCACCTGTGACGACAAGTCTATACAACTCCTCCAGTGATGCGCTTCCCGTTTCTATTCCGAGAATCCTCACCTCAGCCTTCTTGGCTAGCTTAGCAGCGTCTTCGTAAAGATTCTCTTCTTTACCCTTTGCGGTGCGCACTGATATTCCGCGTGCATCGATATTGACTGCCTCTACATAGGGAAGGTTCTTAACTTCAGCTGCAAGTTTTTCCGGGTTTTCCAAAGTGATTCTTATTACTCCAGCAGCATACTTTTCATAAAGCTCAAGGAGTTTTCCTGCAGCGTAGACCTTACCACGGTTTATAATCGCAACTGAATCACACACGCGGCTCAGTTCAGGCAAGATATGAGAAGAAAGCAGAAAGGTCGTTTTCTCTGTCTTGTTCAGATTCGCTACCAAGTCCAGTAGGGAGCTTCTTGCCTGTGGGTCAAGGTTAGCTGTCATCTCATCGGCCAAGACCAATTTCGGATCGTGTATAATCGCGTGCGCAACAGCGAATCTCTGAAGCATCCCTGCTGACAAAGCTCTAATTTGCCTTTCAGACGCGTCTTCCAAGTCTACCTGGCTCAAGACCTCTTTTGCTCTCGCTTCAGGCACGCCGAAGATCCTGCAAACTCTTTCAAGGTAATCCAAAGACTTTTGATGAGATGGAAAATAGGCTTTCTCATGGACAACGCCCACAAGCTCCCTCAGGCCGGGGTTGTCCCAGGGGCTTTCACCGAAAACCTCTATGTCTCCTCTGTCTGGCCTGAGCAATCCTAGGATGATCTTGATTGTGGTGGTTTTTCCCGCGCCGTTGGGTCCAATCAAACCCGTAATTGAGCCCTCCTCAACTTTCAGATCCAATCCATCGACGGCAACCACTTGACCATATTTCTTGACTAGGTCTCGGGCTGATATCAAACTCTGGGTTCCACCTTTTCTTTACTCCAATAACAGTAAGCATTATATAAGCTATGGTGCCTTCAGACTTCAATAAGGATTATTATCTTTTGTTTCCAGCGTTCTGTGAGTGTCTGAAATCCTAATGCGTCGGATCGCTTGTCGCATCTGTTGGCTGCTTTTTGGCTCTTCTACTGGCCTTCAACCTGTAGATCAAGACAGCTGACACAGAGGAGGCCAAAACCACGATGGCGCCTAAGACCCAAAGCTGAAGAACGTCCGGCCTTTCGGGCGCTATGCTGAAATACACTGTTTCCGAGGTTCCAGTATTCCCAGCAATCCCAGCAACATCCTTTGCGTAAACTACCAGACTGTGCAGCCCGTCGGACAACTCTGGCAAGTTCATATTTCCGGAAACCGGTAAGGTTTCCTGCCCGTCTATACTGTATCCTGACCAAGAAGTCTCCTCGTCAACAGTGAAATTCAAGAGCACGGCGTTCGTCGAATAAGTTTTGTTCTTTTCTGGCGACAGAATCGTAATGGTCGGAGGCACAGTGTCAATCGTGAAGTAGACAGTTTGTGAGTGCCCCGCGACACCGGACAGGCTGTTAGCGTAGACTATAATGCTATGCGATCCGATGGATAAGTCAGCTATCTTGGCGTAGCCGCTAATAGTAACGTTTGCCTGTCCATCCAAGCTATACCCAATCCAATAAGGAGCTTCGTTGAGGGCAAACGTCAAAGCAATGTTATTAACACAGTACGTCTTGTTCTTAGGACTCACGATAGCAACGCTCGGCGGTACAAGATCTGAACCATATTCTACCATCGCACTTGGATAGGAAAACTCTGCATCAGTCAAGCTCAGAGACAGCGCAGATACGAAGACCAGAATAGGAATGAGTGCGAAAGACGCTCTATTCTTCATTTACTACATCTGTCTACTCTACATTCTGCACGAGTTCTTATGACTTTTGGGAGTCAGGATCAGCAATTATCAGTCTTTCTCAAGGCTTGAGTTTCATTCATGCTTAGACTGTTCTACTTCAGTGATGCTATTGCGATTATTGAGAATGGAGCCACCATGCTCAGTGTGAAGCCGCTTGAAAAAGCAGTTATCAATGCTTCAGAGCCACTGTAACGCACGATTATCGGCAACGTCGTGTCCATGCTTGTTGCACCTCCACACGCTATAGGTGCATACTTGCCCAACTTGACCCAAAACGAAATGGCAGTTATCGTCAGCAGTTCCCTTAGAAAATTGGCCACAAACCCCAGCGCTCCCCATTCTGTCCCGAACAGCTGCCCAATCAAGGGACCGGCTAACGTATACCAACCATAACCGGCACTTACAGCTGCCGAAGCAACGAGATCAATTCCTAAGATCAGACCGCCCACTAAACCACCTAAGATGCTGCCCAAGGCAACCGCAAAAGGAACAATCAGGATTCTGAATCCCGCACGGCGAATCTTGGCAACTGACTCCTTGTCCACGCCAAAGGAGGCACCCATGACGAACAGCAGGACTAATAGCGAAATATTGAACGCATAGTCAGAAATGAAGCTGACAATGGGCTTATTTCCAAGATTGTTGCTCAGATAGCCCGCAAGAGCGCCAACGCCAAGCGTCAGCAGAACGTACTTAATCACGTCAGCTTCACCACTTTTCCAGCAGCCCTCACAAAGAGCACACTGAATCCGATGGCCAACAGCGTAATCACAATAGCGCTCACTCCAACTCGGGGGAGCGCATTCAGCAATTCATTATTTGAGCCTATACTGAAACCCAGCGAAAAAATCAGCACGATTATAACTGCAAAAGTGACCTTGTCAAGACCGGCGCGCTTTCTGTTCCGCAGGATAAGACCAACGAGTATTCCAACTACTAGTGCTGCAGTGAGACCAAGCATATAGAGCAACACTTCAACGTCCAACATCACTCAGCGCCAGCCAAGACGGATAGACACTTCATAGACTACGTCAATCTTAAATATTCTGCACATTCCTCTTGCGGCGCGCGCTCACTTCATAAACCACTCTTGCACCCGCGACAAAATGTAATTCGCCACTGGGGACTTCTTACCGAAAATCTTGACGCTTCCTTTCATTATGGCATCTTTAAGGTCTTCGCTTTGTGTTTCAATCCCTGCATTCCCTATCTCGTAGTCAAAGTGAGCATCGCTTCCAGCAACCATTCTCAACCTACTCCTAGTAGCGAAATCCAACGCCTTCTCGTTGTTCCTTTGGAAAAGACATCTTGAATTGAAGACCTCAACACAGTCCACGAGCTTCAATTCATCAACGGTAGGCACAAATCTCGATCTTCTCAGCCTATCAAAAGGGTGAGGAATCACGACTAAGCCATTTTGATTTCTGATTTCTTTCATCACCTCAAATGGCTCCCTTGAAACGATCTCGTTTTCGAGAAAAAGTCCTATTATCTCTCCGCGCTCAGTTCTTATTTCCGAGCCTATCACAACTTCAAGATCATCTGTCTCGTGCTCCTTAGCTTTCAAACCGCCCAAAATTGTATTATGATCTGTGACGGCGACACCGCTCAGTCCTCTGCTCTTGGCAATTCTGACAATGCTTTCTGGCTCAAGAACGCCATCACGCGAATACTTCGAATGCATGTGCAGATCATATTTCAATTCTTATCCCGCATCAGGATACACACTGCCGTAGTTATTTGATTCGTGGCAATAAACCTCTTTCGTAAGCTAATGAATCGCAAAAGAGGGCTAGGAGCTGTGTTTGGTCTATGCGTCTTCGAAGAACTCTTCTGCCTTTGGTGGTGTCGGTGCCAAGCCTCTGCGTTCGCGTATTTGCTTGATTATTTCCATCTGCATTTGTTCAGGCACAGGAGCCCATCGGCTAAACTGGGTTGCCCAGAAAGCTCTCCCTTGCGTTGAGGATCGCAGTTCCTCTGCTAGTCCGAAGGATTCGGACACTGGCATTTCTGCTTTGACGATTATCATGTCCTCTTCGTTGATCATGTCCAGGATTCTTCCGCGTCGTTTCTGTACTATGGCGATGACGTTGCTGACGAACTCGTTGGGCACTTTGCATTCAAAGCTTATCAATGGCTCCAGCAGCTTCGGATCGCTCAGCAGGAAAGCGCACCAGATCGGTCGCCACGTCATTGGAAGTACCTGTGCAGGTCCGCGGTGCACCGGGTCCTCGTGAACAACGATGTCTTCCAAGTTTATTTTCAGTCCGTAGATGGGTTCTTTGGCCAAAACCGAAGTGGTTACGGCTTCGCGGAATCCTGATTTTATGTGGTCTATGGCTTCGTCAACGTACTGTCTTCCTTTAATTCTGTTCACAAGCAAGTTTGTGCCTTCAATGGATACGAGGTTGCGGGCGTCTTCCGTGGACCAGCCGAAAGCCTTCAGAGCCTTTTGCCTCTCCTCACGGGTCTGGTTCTCCGAAATCTTATCAATCTTAATAGCTTCAATAATCTCATCTGGCAGCTTCTCCATGGTAACCCATAGTTTGTTGTGTTTGTTGGGGCTTTTGCCCATTATCGCCGGACCTTTATAATCATGGCTAATCGTTTCTCGGTAAATCACAATCGGCTTGCTGATCTTTACCTTCAGTCCTGCTTCTTGCATTCGATAAGCGGTGATTTCAAGGTGCAGTTCACCCATGCCGCTCAGTAGGTATTCGCCGCTTTCTTTGTTTATCAGAAAATGCAGGTTTGGGTCTTCAATCGTTAGCTTGTGCATGACTTTGTCGAAAAGCGGCAGATCCTTGACGTCTGCAGGTTCAACAGCAACGGTAACCACGGGGTCTGTGACGTACTTCAAACCTTCAAAAGGATGTGTTTCAACTCCGTCTTCGGCAAGTGTTTCGCCAACGTGAACTGCTGGCAAACCTGAAAGCGCAGCTATATTTCCCGCTGGAACCCTGTCGATGATTACTCGGTCTGTAGCCATGCTCATGTAAACTTGCTGAATCGGGCCCTTCTGATGACTGGTTACTAGCTGAACCATCTTTCCTTTTTCAACCGTGCCGCTGAAAATACGGCCGATAGCGACGACTCCGCTGTGGGGGTCAACCTCGATTGTGGTTATACACATGAGCAACGGTCCGTTAGGGTCAACTTTGGCCATGCCTTTGCCAACCGCACTTTCGGTGTCTCCAGGCCATATCTGAGGCTGCCTGTAAGGCTGAGCCTGCAACGGGTTGGGCAAGTGCTCACAGAACATGTCTAAGACTGGCTCCTGCAAGGGAGCTTTCTTGCTTAATGCGTCAACTTTCTTTCCGATGTCTTCCGGTTCTCCAGTGTACGCGTCAATAATATCCTTGAACGTTATGCCCTTAGCCTTCATGTGAGGCAGGTTCAGTCCCCATTTGTGAAGGGCTGAGCCGAAAGCCACCCGACCATCTTCAACTTTGACCTGCCAATCCTTCTTGTGCTCAGCAGGCGCATACTTCTCAATAAGATTGTTCACTCGCATGATTATCTTCGCAAACTTGCGTTGAATCTCTTCTGGGGTCAGCTTGATCTCCTTTATGAGTCTGTCAACCTTGTTGATGAAAAGAATCGGTTGAACCCTTTCGCGCAAAGCT
>Ga0315280_10004960_pt1 | contig 19306 bp, 18 predicted proteins | sample YL17G06_40_MG_FD_203697 | JGI IMG/M metagenome (GOLD analysis project Ga0315280, IMG submission 203697) | Sediment microbial communities from Yellowstone Lake, YNP, Wyoming, USA - YL17G06_40 | ecosystem: Environmental > Aquatic > Freshwater > Lake > Sediment | place: USA: Wyoming | collected... | reverse complement strand
GTCGGATTTGGAGAGAAGTTGGAGTGAGGATTTGCATTATGCTTTCATAGGAGTCTAGATTGTTGGCAGTTCCGTCTACCGGGTAGTTTGATTGAGTTTCCTTAATTCAATCAGTATTTCTCTCAGCAACAGTAGCTGTAGCCGACGCCAGTTTATATCGCTGGCTAGCTTTGCCCACTTGAGAGGATCGTCTGACAGATATTCTTGTGTCAGTTCTGCTACATCTTGAGCCATTTTGTCACCTCACTTAACAAATAAAGACCAGACCAACGGTAATAGCGCACGGAACAATGCTAAGGTCATCGAGTAGGGCATAAGCTGACCATCCGGCTTCATTTACCAATTTCATCACATCAATACCCATGGCTTCTACTGCGGGTCGGGCACGTAGTGGAAAGCGGCAGCGCCCGCTGTCTAAAAACTGGCATATCATCCCTTGACATAGATTGTCTTTGCATGAGCCACCACCCAGACCCATAGCCAAATGATACCCATCCTTGTAAGCCTGGCGCTCCAGGCCATAGACCACCTCGCTCCCTTTCTTGTGAAAGAGCAATACGCGCCGCCGCTCAGCTTTGGTGGCGCCCTTTCCGGGGATATAATCCTCTATGGGAGATACGTGACACTTTAATAAGATAGCCCAGGAGTAGCGGTTTATGGCCTGGCGCACCAGTTCAAGGTCAGGCGCGTAAGGAGGGCAATTGGGGGTCTCACCGGCACGAGGGCAACGGGGTATTGTACACTTCAACCTTACGCGCTCATCTACAGTAATACAGTTAGCAGGGACAATGACTGCGTCAGAAGCCCCAAGCTCCAGGGCCAGGGAGCGGTAGTGCTCTAGATCAGCCTTTAGGGTTTCTTCGTCAACTACTCTACCTAAGGGGCGGGGCTTTTGTTTCTGTGCCATCATGCACTCCTTTGTTGGTTCATTAGGACACTGTAGGGAAGGAAACATCAACACTCTAATCTGATAGGCTGTTTCTTGTCAAACTACGGATCCAGACTGCCTGCGACTACACAATCGCTTGAAATGTGCAGTCACAGTACAAAAAGGGGGACTCCGAGCTGCTGACTTTCCTCCGGAGTCCTCTATTTTACAGCGAGAGACGCTCTAGAATCAAAATCTGGGCGGGTTTGGGAGGTGGTTAATGGTTTATCCCCCTTCCCCTTACCAAGGGGAAGTAAAGAGGGGCAGCGCCCCTCTCAAACTCCTATTCCGCTAGAATTTTACTCCCCTTCCTTCCATATCTTGCCACCGGGGGGGAGGACAAACAGCTCTTCGCCCTCTAGCTTGGCTTGAAGTGTCTTCTTCAGTTCAGCTATGGGAACTCTTATCTGGTTTAGGCTATCGCGCTCCCGGATGGTAACCTGCTCATCTTCCAGCGATTGAAAATCAACGGTGACACAAAAAGGAGTGCCAATCTCATCCTGGCGCCGGTAACGCCGACCAATGCTTTGGGCATCGTCATAGCTTACCATCCAGTGCTGGCGCAGGTCAGCGTAAATCTGCTTAGCCAGAGAAACCAGGCTCTCCCGCCGGCTCAGGGGCAATACCGCTACCTTGATGGGAGCCAGGTCAGGGTGGAAATGGAGCAACACCCTTGTTTCACCTTCAACCTCTTCCTCAGCATAGGCGTCGCACAGGAAGGCAAGGAAAGAGCGGTCAACCCCAGCCGAAGGCTCAATGATATAAGGGGTGATATTCTCTTTGGTCTCTTCATCATAATAGCTCAGGCTTTTACCACTGAAAGTTGAATGTTGAACCAGGTCAAAGTCACCCCGATTGGCAATACCCTCCAGCTCAGCCCAGCCCATAGGGAATAGATAGTCAATGTCATAGCACTCCCGGGCATAGTGTGCCAGTTCCTCCTTGGTGTGTTGGCGAAGCCTGAGATTTTCTTTCTTGATGCCCAGTTTCACATACCAGTTGGTGCGCTCCTCAATCCAGTAGTCAAACCACTGCTTATCACTCCCCGGTCTAACGAAGAACTCGATTTCCATTTGCTCGAATTCCCGACAGCGGAAGATGAAGTTGCCGGTGGTAACCTCATTGCGGAAGGCTTTGCCTATCTGAGCGATGCCGAAGGGCAGCCTCTTTCTGGTGGTATTAACCACATTTTCAAAGTTGACGAACATGCCCTGGGCGGTCTCGGGACGAAGATAAACCACACTAGCCTGGTCTTCAATAGGGCCGATAAAGGTCTTAAACATTAAGTTGAACATGTGAGGCTCGGTCAGTTCGCCACCGCAGGAAGGACAGCTATCGCCCTGTAGCTCGTCACTGCGCCACCGCAGGTGGCAGCTCTTACACTCTACCAGAGAGTCGGCAAACCCCTTAAGGTGGCCACTGGCTTCCCACGTCTGAGGATGCATCAGGATGCTGGCATCCAGACCCACCATATCATCACGCTGCTGAACCACAGCCCGCCACCAGGCTCGCTTTATATTCTGCTTCAACTCCACACCCAAAGGTCCGTAATCCCAGCAACTGGATAGCCCGCCATAGATTTCACTGCTGGGGAAAATAAAACCCCGCCGCCGGCAGAGAGAGACAAGCTTTTCCATATCAACCTTTCTTGGTGTCGGTTCAGTCACTAATATCGCTCCTTCAAAAATTCCGCCGGATTACTATCGGCGAGCACCCCACTCCTGCCGTATAGCCCGGACAAAGAACACACCCATCACAATACCACCTGAAACCATGAATATCAGGGCAAACATCCACAAAGGCAGCAGGTGAATCTGGTATGCATTGTAAACAAAAATATCAAGCATTGCAAAGCAGAGGATAATCTGGGGCAGAGCTATCATGTTCCCCATAAGTGACAGGATGGTTTCCAGGTTTGTCCTTGTTCCCCCCGGCTGCCAAAACCGGGCAGCCAGCTTGGTTATCCCCCAAGCAATAGCTCCAGCCAAAAGGACGAGCAGAACTTGTGGTACAAGCACCAAGAACAGGGTCGTTTCCCGACTAAGCCACCTATCGGGCGTGCCATCAACCTCAAAGTGGGCAGCGACTTCAGCGGGAAGCAAGCGGTAAAAGTAGGCTGACAGGATTACAGACAGGAGGAGAATAGCTAGCGGCACCATAATGTAGCTCCAGCGGAAGGGCAATCCTTCTGCCTTCGCCCCGGTGGTTATTTTCCCACCCTGCCTTAACCGCCGTTTATAAGAGATAAACCAAATAATGCCGGTGAGACCGGCGGCGATAATAATTATGACTAAAACAATGATGGCTGTTATCAATTTTCAATTCAGAGATAGGGGGCTAATACCCTCGCTGGTGATACGATGTTCCGTGACAAACCCAAAGCGTTAGGCTTGATGCCTAAAGCCACACCAATCAATTGGGTGAGGAACAGAACGGGAAGATTATACTTGGTCTTGAACCGACCATTAACCTGGCTCTGATAGGCGTCAAGGTTAATCTGACACAAGGGACAAGGGGTAACCAGACATTGCGCCCCGTTTTCCTGAGCGTTGCGCAGCAGTTTATTAACCAGTTCCAAAGCCACCTCCTGCTCAGGCATAATCAGGGAGCTACCGCAGCAGCGAGCCTTCAGCTCCCAGGAGACGACGTCAGCCCCCAGGCTGGCTACCAAGTCATCCAGAGAGTGAGGGGATTCTGGGTCGTCAAAGCCATCAGGACGAACCAACTGGCAACCATAGTAAGGTGCTACCTTGAGCCCCTTGAGGCTCCTGGTTACCTTAGCCCCGATGACCTCCGGTGTAATATCGCTATATAACACCTCAGCCAGGTGCCGAACCCGGACTCCGCCCTTATAGTCCAAGCCAGCCGCAGCCAGTGCCTCATTTACCTGCTGCCTGAGGCGAGGGAGTTCTTTGAGATGAGTATCGGCTTGGTGTAAGACAACAAAACAATTAGAACAAGGGGTTACCAGGTCAAGCCCGGTCTTCTCCGCCAAAGCCAGATTTCTGGCTGCCATACAGGTAGCCTCCAGCTTATCCACTGAGCCATAGGGGCTGGAGCCACAGCAATTCCAATCCTCAAGCTCAGCCAAGTTTATATCCAGTTCTTTGGCAACAGGCAGAACAGAAAGACCCAGGGGTGAAGCAGCAGCCTCCGCTGAGCAACCGGGGAAATAGGAATAATATTTCATTTAGCACCTCCCAGAGCCCTGGCCTTATCCAGGATAGCCTTAAGTTCACCCACTGCCTTTATTCTGCTTGGCTTGAGCGGCAGGCGCCGGTGCAAAAGCAAGCCCAGCCCCACCGGTGCCAGCTTAAGGGCGGCAAAGGGGTTGGTTTTCAGGAAGAACTTGAGCATCATGCCCAGCTCATACACCCGACCATTGCCCTTGGCAGAGTCAACAAAGCACTTATACATTACCGGTGTCCGACTCTGCTTGGTGCTCAAGCCATTCTTGATAGCTAGGACTTCCAGGGCATGCATAATATCAGTGGGTTTAATGTCCCGTGGGCAACGCACCGTGCAGGTATAACAAGAGGCACAGAACCACATTGAATTACTGGATAATAGCTCCTCCCTTAGCCCAGCCCGCACCATGGCAATAGCCTGCCGCGGTGGGTAGTCCCACCTAGTGGCAGTAGGACAGGAGCCGGTGCACATACCGCACTGGATACAGGAGCGGAGAGCTTCGCCGCCAGGGATGGAACAGACTTCATCAATAAAGCTCACCTCGGCTGGAGCTTTGACCATTGTTTCCGCCATTTACATTCCTCCTTATCTCTGAGTCACAGCCTTGTTCATACCAATACCCCTTCTATCTCAGCCATCAACTCCTCGGTGGTAAAGTGCTTGCCAACAATGGCACCACTGGGGCAGGCGGCTACGCACACACCACAGCCCTTGCACAGCGTCTCATTGACCTGGCAGACCTTCTTCTCATCAATGAAGGCAATGGCATGGAAAGGACAGAGGTTATAGCATATCTTGCACCCGCTGCATCGCTCTGTATCGGTAGCCGCAGTGGTCGCCTCTATCTCTATTGAGCCAGCGCTGATGGCAGCTAACGCCCGGGCAGCTGCCGCTGAAGCCTGAACCACGCTGTTAGGAATATCCTTAGGCGACTGACAGCAGCCGACTACAAAAATGCCATCGCTCATCGTGGCTACCGGGTCAAGCTTGGGGTGCCTCTCCAGGAAGAAGCCATCGGCGCTCCGACCAATTGAGAACAGTCTGGCAACCTGTTCAGCATCTGCCCTGGGTTGAAGGGCGGTGCTCAACACCACCATATCAACCGGAATTCGGCGCTGGCGACCGATGAGGGTGTCCTCACTAACTATAATAAGCTTTCCCTCCTCAGGGCTCTCGGCGACATCGGTTACTTCAGCAGGGCGACCACGGACAAATATTGTGCCTTCATCAAGAACACGGTTGTAGAACTCCTCAAAGGCTTTACCCACGCACCTGAGGTCAATATAGAATTCATAGACCTGAGCCCCGGGGACATGCTCCCGTATCAGGTGACCGAACTTCATGGAGTACATGCAGCACACCTGAGAGCAATACTCGTGATATTTCTTATCCCGGCTGCCCACGCAGTGGATAATGCCCACCGTCTTGGGATGGGAGCCGTCCTTAAGTCGAACCTCGCCACTGGTTGGTCCTGAGGCATTAATCATCCTCTCAAACTCAAGGGCAGTAATTACATTATCAAGGCGTCCATAACCATAATGGTGGAGGGGGCTTGGGTCAAAGGCATCATAGCCAGTGGCGATGATTATATTACCCACCTCCACCTCCACCGTTTCCTCTGCCATCTCCTGGTTGATTGCCCTGGCTTGACATGTCTTAACACACTCCATGCACTCCGAGCACACGCCGCAGTTCAAGCAGCGTTTGGCTTCAGCGATGGCCGTCTTTTCATCAAAGCCTAGCTCAACCTCAGTAAAGCCCTCCCGCTTCTTCAGGTCAAGAATCGGCATCGCCTGCCTTGCCCTTGCTTCCACCCCTTTCTTTGACACCTCTTTTACCCTTCTAACCGGCCTTGGTCTTCCCTCTTTCAAGTCAACTCCTCTGAGGTGGCAGTCTATGGAGATAGCTACTTCCTTACCGGCAGCAATAGCAGCAATGACATCAGCCGGACCAGAAACCACATCGCCGCCGGCAAAGACACCTTCAATGTTCGTCTGCAAGGTGACTTGGTCAACAGCTAGTGTCCCCGATCCGGTGTATTCCAGCTCCTTGGGCAGCGCTGTCTTATCCACCGCTTGTCCAACGGCGATAATCACACTATCAACGTCCATATTGAATTCCGAGCCCTTAATCGGCACCGGGCGCCGCCGACCGCTGGTGTCAGGTTCCCCCAGCTCCATACGGATACACTGGATGCCAGTTACTCGGTCATCCTTGGTCAAGACTCTGACTGGCGCTGCCAGGATGTGGAGCTTTACTCCCTCCCCCTCGGCTTCATTCACCTCAGTGCTAACCGCAGGCATCTCCGCCCGGGAGCGCCGATAGACAATGGACACCTCCTTCGCCCCCAGGCGCTTGGCTACCCTAGCTGCATCTACGGCGGCGTTGCCTCCCCCGATAACTGCCACCCGCTGCCCAAGGTCAACCCTAACCCCCAAGCTCACCTGCTTTAAAAAGTCCAGTGCGTGGATTACACCTTTGGCGTCCTCATTGGGGATACCCATCTTCTGGCTTACCCCGGCGCCGGTGGCCAGGAATATCGCCCCATAGCCTTGATTAAAGATGTCCTCAAGGCTCTTCACCGAGGTATTGGTCTTTATCTCCACCCCCAGCTCTTGGATATAGCTGATTTCATTATCCAGCACCCTCTTGGGCAACCGGTATTCCGGGATGCCATAGCGCAACAAACCACCGCTGTGAGGGGCAGCTTCAAAAACGGTAACTGGATATCCCTCTCTTATCAGGTCGTAGGCACAGGCTAAGGCGGCTGGACCGGAGCCAATAATAGCCACCTTGTCTTCTTTGGTCCTTTCAATTGGGGTTGCCCTTTCCCTCCCCACCTTAAGCTCGTAGTCAGCCATGAAGCGCTTTAGAGAGCGGATGGCTACCGGCTCATCAACCTTCCCCCGTTCACACTCCAGTTCACAGGGGTGGGTGCAGACCCGGCCACAAACCCCGGCAAAGGGCATAGTTCGCCGCAGCACCTCAAGAGCCTCCCTGAACTTACCCTGGGAAATGAGGGCAGTATACCCCTGAGCATTGACCCCGGCAGGACAGGCAACCCGGCATGGTGGGTAGCCATGCTTATCAATAGCAAAAGCGTTGGGCACAGCCTGAGGAAAAGGACGATAAATAGCCTTCCTCCGGCCTAACCCCAGGTCAAACTCGTTAGGTACCTCGACGGGACACACATTGGCGCACTCGCCGCAGCCGGTACACCTGTCAACATCCACATATCTCGCCTTCTTCTTTATCTTAACCTTGAAGCTTCCAACATACCCTGAGACATCCGCCACCTCGCTATAGGACATCAGCTCAATATGAGGGTGAGAGCCTGCCAGGCTCATCTTGGGAGTAAGAATACAGGCTGAGCAATCAAGGGTGGGGAAGGTCTTATCAAGCTGAATCATGTGCCCCCCAATGCTAGGTTCCCTCTCCACCAGGTAGACCTTATGGGCGGAATCAGCAATCTCCAAAGCAGCCTGAATGCCAGCAATGCCGCCGCCCACCACCAGGGTATTGGGATTGACCGGGACTCTCCTGGCCTCCAGAGGCTCCTGGTAGAAAACGCGGCGTACCGCAGCACTTACCAGAGCCTTGGCTTTCTCGGTGGCTGCCTTGTGGTCTTCAGTTATCCAGGAGCAATGCTCCCTGATATTAGCCATTTCAAAGAGATAGGGGTTGAGCCCTGACTCCTGGCAGACCCGACGGTAGGTTCGCTCATGCAACGTTGGGGAACAGGCAGCTACCACTACCCGATTAATCCCCAGCTCCTTAATATCCTGCCTGATAAGGTCCTGCCCTGGGTCAGAACACATATACATATAGCGGCGAGCAATAGTCACAAAAGGCAATCCCTGGGCAAACTCAATAACCGCTTCCACATCTACCGTGCCAGCGATATTAGTCCCACAATGACAGACATAAACGCCAATCCTAGGCTCCACTTTGCCTCCTTCTTTGCTTCGGTGCAAACTATATCAAGAGGTCTGATTCATTAAACCGAGTTATATTAGCATAGCGATATCCCCTAGTCAAGACACCACTAACACCAAAGTTGACAATTTTCTTGACATTTACTCGTCGCTATCGTAAAATTTTTATACAGAGGTTAAGCTTGCCAGTGAAACAAATACAGTCCTTACAGATGCGGCAGGAACTAAGTCAAATCCTCCGAATGGAGCAGGCTAACTTGCTGGAAATACCTGAGGAGGAGTTCCAAAGGCTTGTTGCCGAGATAGAAAGAAGCCCCCTTTTTCAGAGGCTTTACCAGAAGGAAAAGATAATCCACCGCCAGAGGTCCCCCAGAACTGATATCTCGTCCAGTTTTTATCAACTAAAAGAGGAAGCGGTAGCCGATAAAGGCTCCCTTGATGTTGAATCCCTACTACTCAATAAGAAGCAGGTCATCAGTCAGATACAGAGGTTAGGGGTGGAAAAATTCAAGCACTATTTCTTATTCCCTGAATCGGGGATGAGCGAGGAAGAAATCGCCAGAGAATGTGATTTAGCGATTTCAGAGGTTAAAAAAATCAACCGCCTTATTGATGATTTCTCCATCTTGAGCCAGTTTTACCACCCCTCCACTCTCAATTCAGGGGAGGTTTACTATTCTAAGGTCGCCTCGGTAGATAAGAGCCGGGAGGGTTTTGTCATTGGCTACTTTTCACCTTCCCTCGCCCGGGGGAGGTATTCCATCGACTATGAAAGATTTGGACAACTAAAGGCGAGCCAGGCTTTCACCGAGGCTGAGATTAAGCAAGTTAAGCAATTATTCAGAAAGCTAGAGCTAATTAATAGCCGTAAGGACGCGGTAAGCCAGATACTGCAAAATATCGTTGAGCATCAGGCACTCTACCTTGAGTCAGGTAATTTGAGGGCTCTTCTACCCTTCAGCCAGAAGGAGCTAGCCAAAAAGATTGGGCTTGCCCCCAGCTCAGTAAGTCGCGCCATCAATGGCAAAAGCATTGACACGCCCTGGGGTGAAGAAATCCCCCTAAAGCACTTCTTCCCCAGACCGAAGAGGTTCAGAAAGGAACTCTTAAGGCAACTCCTTGAAACCGAGGAAGGGCTTCCCTCTGATGAGGCAATCAAGCTAAGGCTGCGGGAGAAATTCGGTGTGGCTATCTCCCGACGTTCAGTAGCCAGCCTGAGGCAGGAATTAAAAATCCCCGCAGCAAGAAAGGCAAATTCGCGGTGAAAGCGAGGCAATAAAATGAGCATAGTTTATACCGACCGAGAAAAGTGCAAAGCCTGCTATGCCTGTATCCGCTGCTGCCCGTGCAAGGCGATAAAGGTGGAGGAAGGCTTGGCTCAGGTAATAAAGGAACGCTGTATTGCCTGTGGCACCTGCCTTCAGGTCTGCGTCCCAAAGGCAAAGCAAGTGGAGAGCGATATAGGAGCGGCTTGGCAATTGCTGGGACAATATCCCAATGTAATCGCTATCCTTTCCTCATCCTTCCCGGCTGCCCTGCTTAAGTGTAGAGCCGGGCAACTGGTAAGTGCCCTGAAAAAGCTGGGGTTTAGTGAGGTTATGGAAGACTCCTTTGGCGCTGAGCTTGTCGGCCGAGAATATGCTCAGCTTATAAGTAAAGACAAAAAGAAGCCAGTCCTTTCGTCCAACTGTCCGGCGGTAGTTACCTACATTGAAAAATATCATCCCCAGCTAGTTGGCAACCTGGCGCCCATTGTTTCACCCATGATTGCCATGGGTAGGGTGATTAAACAGCAGTATAATCCCGAGGCTAAGGTAGTCTTCATCGGCCCCTGCATTGCCAAGAAGGCTGAGAGCCGGGATGAGAAGGTTGCCGGGGTGATAGATGCCGTCCTGACCTTTGCTGAGCTGAAGGAGATGTTTACCGCCAAAGGGATTACCCCTGAAACCGAGGGGGAGGAGTCATTTTCTGGTCCCAAACCCGACCTTGGTCGTCTTTTCCCTTTGTCAAAAGGGTTATTTAGGGTGGCTAGACTACCTGACGATATTGTTAAAAACGATACCATAAACGCCCATGGGAAAGACTACGTGATTAAAATCATGCGGGAATTTGCTGGCGGTGAAATTACCGCCAGACTTATTAACCTGCATTTCTGCCACGGCTGTATTGATGGACCGGTTATTGATAATGAGCTAAGCAACTTCAGACGCAAGGAGCTGGTCGCCAAATATGCTGTCAGCCGGGCAGACTCGGCTCAAACCGAGAAGGATATCCAGGAGTATTCCGGCATTGACCTCAGCCGCAAATTCACTGCCCGTGGTGTCGGGCTTCCTACTCCCAGCGAGGAAGAAGTCCAAGGTGTTTTAAAGCAGATTGGTAAAGCAGAGCCGATGAACCAGATAAACTGTGGTGCCTGTGGCTATGCCACCTGCCGGGAACTAGCTATTTCTGTTTGCCAGGGCATAGCCGAGGTTGAAATGTGCTGGCCATACTTGCTCCACACGTTAAGGTCTACCCAAGAAGGCCTAATCCAAGCTGAGAAGCTGACCTCTTTGGGTCAGATGGCTGCCGCTGTTGCTCACGAGATTAATAATCCTCTGGCGGGCGTCCTCGTCTATACCCAGCTGCTAGCTAAGAAGATAAATAGCGACAAATTCACCAAAGAAGGCGCCCTTGAATACCTGTCAAAGATGGAAACTGAGCTCACCCGCAGCACCAGGCTGGTACGAAACCTTCTGGACTTTGCCCGGCAATCACCACCGAGGTTTTGGGAGGTGGACATTAACGAGGTCATTAACCGAAGTTTTGAACTTGCTGCTCATTCTGCGAAACTACAGCTCGTACAGGTGTTAAAAGAGCTTGACCCTGCGCTGCCGAGGGTTTCAGCTGATTTTGACCAGCTTCAGCAGGTTTGTACCAATCTTATTATGAATGCCATTCAGGCAATGCCTGAAGGTGGCAAGCTGACCATACGCACCTCAGCCGATGACACTCAGGTCAAGATAGAGGTTCAGGACACTGGTGTTGGCATTTCTCCGGAGAATATGCGCAAGCTGTTCACCCCCTTCTTCACCACCAAGCGGGAGGTGAAGGGGGTAGGCCTGGGCTTGGCGGTGTCCTATGGAATTGTCCAGCGCCACAAAGGAAGGATTGAAGTGCAAAGTAAGGAGGGAGAGGGTACCACCTTTACCATCTATTTACCACTGCACCATGAAGAGGAAAGCTAAGGTTCTCGTTGTTGATGATGAAGTCATTATCCGTAACTCGCTTCGTGACTGGCTGACCGATACCGGCTATCAGATATTCACTGCGGAAAATGGAGCCCAAGCCCTGGAGATTATTCAACAGGAGGGGCTGAGGATTGTTGTCGCTGATTTGGTGATGCCGGGGATGGATGGAATCGAGTTAATGAAGAGAGCCAAAGAGGTATCCCCCGATGTTGAGGTTATCATCGTTACTGCTTATGGCAGCATCCCCACCGCCATTACTGCCATGAGGGAAGGCGCTTATGACTACATTGAGAAGCCGTTCTGCCCGGAACGAGCCGAAATATTAATCGAGAAATTAGTCGAGCACCAAGAACTGGTCGAGGAGAACCTTTCCCTGCACCAGAAACTGGAGGAGCGCTACCGATTTGAGAATATCATCGCCAAAAGCCCCAAGATGCAGCAGGTGATTGAGGTAATTAAGGTTGTGGCCAGGAGCAATGCTACAGTATTGATTACCGGCGAGACTGGCACCGGAAAGGAGGTGGTAGCCCAGGCAATCCACTCCCAGAGCCATCGCCGCGGCAAGCCCTTTGTTGCCGTCAGTTGCGCCGCCCTGCCCGAGAGCCTACTGGAGAGCGAACTATTTGGTCACGAGAAAGGCTCTTTTACCGGAGCTTATGCCCAAAAGAAGGGTAAATTTGAAGTAGCTAACCGTGGCACCCTGTTCCTAGACGAGATTGGCGAGATGAGCACCAACATCCAGGTACACCTGTTAAGGGTCTTGGAGGAAAAGGAATTCACCAGGGTTGGTGGTAATGAACCAATCAAGGTTGATGTCAGGGTTATTTCAGCCACCAATAGGGATATAAAACAGGCGGTAGCCAGCGGGCGATTTCGGGAAGACCTTTACTACCGACTAAACGTGGTTAATATTGAACTACCTCCGTTACAGGAAAGAAGGGAAGATATTCCTTTGTTAGCCCAGCATTTCTTGAAGAAGTTCGCCGTGGAGAATCAGAAAGAGATAGCCGGGTTTTCCCCTGAGGCTACCGATTTTTTGTTGAGATATGACTGGCCAGGCAATGTCCGGGAACTGGAAAATACTATTGAAAGAGCGGTCATCTTAGCCCAAAATCCCCTTATTGAGGTGGCTGACTTGCCCCAACAAAACCTGGTACCAGCCCACCCAATTTCGCCCGAGATAAGCCTCAAACAGGTGGAGAAAAACCACATCCTGAACGTCTTGACTGAAACCGGCGGGAATTATACTGAGGCAGCTAGAATCCTGGGCATCTCTAGAATGACCCTGTATAACAAAGCCAAGGCATATGGATTAAATGTAAAGAAAATAGACAAAAGCTGATGACTTCCTAGCTTTAAGCTTCCTTCTTAAAGCAGAGAAGGGGCTATCCTGAACATTCAGGATAGCCTTTTATTTTGGCAAGGAAATTGCACCTACTAAGGGTGGGTAATAGTGATGAAAAAGCCAGTAATCCCAGAGGGTCAAGAAACAGCGGCAGGAGGTAAGGAAATGAAGCCGATATTGGTAGTAGAGGATGAAACTATTATGCGGGAGTCACTCCGAGATTGGCTCACTGACGGAGGCTACCCGGTAGAAATTGCAGAGCACGGTGAACAGGCACTGAAGGTAATCGAGGAGCAGGACTTCAGCATCCTGATTCTTGACATGAGGCTGCCAGGGAAAAATGGGCTTGAGGTATTAAGGGAAGCCAGGGCACAAAAACCCCAGCTCAAGGGTATCATCATCACCGCCTACCCCTCAATAGAGACGGCAGTGGAGGCGATGAAAATAGGCGCCGTTGACTACCTGCCTAAACCGCTTAGCCTTGATGCCTTGGAGATACTGATTCAGAAGACGCTGGGGCCGGTTCAGGTGGAGATTAAGCCCAAGGCTCCCCCTGAGAAAGCCAAAGCCCAGCCGCCTCTAGTAGAGAAGGCGAAGGTTGAAGAAATCATAGCTATAACTCCAGAGGAAATTCCACTTCACCTCAAGCAAGGCAAAGCCCACTTTGGGGCTAGTCGCTACGCAGAGGCACTGAGGGAATTTGAGTCCATCCTCAGCGTTGCCCCGGGCAACATTGAGACGCGGGTCTGGATTCGAAAGACAAAGCAAACCCTAGCCGAACCAAAAATTGAGGCCGGGGAAGCAGTCCCGGTGGCTGAAGAGGTCAAACCCAAGGACTGCGTCTGGATGAAAATGGGGTTAGTGGCTTATCGCCTCTGCACCCGAAACTACGACTGCCTCACCTGCGAGTTTGACCAGATGATGCAGGAGAAAATGGCCACAGGGGAAACCACAGAGCTTGATGCGGTGCTGGAGAGATTTAAAGAGCTACCAGGTAGTCAGAGACTTTGTCGCTATGCTCTCAAGGGTGATGTCTCCCATCGTATCTGCTCCCGCCTCTTCCAGTGTGTAGCCTGTGAGTTTGGTCAAATGATGGAGGATGCCCTGCAGCAAAAGCTAGCCAAGCTGGAAGCACGCCGAGAGGCGCTGCAAAAGAAACAGGCGCGGGCTACGGCTGAAGCATAACTAGCCTCCGGGATTGCTGAGAATAGTTTAAAGAGTGCACCTGATAACAGGGGTGTACCCTTTATTTTAACTAGCAATGTTCAGCCTAGGTGGTGTATAATAGCCGATAAAAGGCGACTGTGCCAAAAATCTCGCACGGAGGAAAATGATGGCGGCAAAGAAAAGGAAGATCCTGATTGTAGAAGACGAGGCTGTAGTGAGAGAAAGCGTACGGGACTGGCTTATAGATGACGGCTATGATGTTGATGTTGCCGAGAATGGAGATGAGGCTCTAGAGAAAATCAAGAAAGAAGAGTTTGGGGTAATAGTCCTTGATTTAAAGTTGCCAGGCATTGATGGCTTGCAGGTATTTGAGCAAGCCAAAGAGCTCAAACCTGAAACTAAGGGGGTGATTATTACCGCCTACCCATCAAAAGAAACGCAGGAAAAGGCGAAAAGGTTGGGGCTCCTCGACTATTTAGCCAAGCCTTTTAAGGTGGCGGACCTGGAAAAGTTAATTACGGAAGCGCTAGGAGAAGCAGAAAGAAAAAAAATCGGTAAGAAACACCTCTGGTTAGAACTAGGGGCTGTTTCTTACCGACTGTGCGACCGCAACTATGAATGTGGCTCATGCGCCTTTGCTCAGGACATACAGGATAGATTTGGCACAATATCGGTTATCGGGGAAGACGAGGTTGCCAAGCTCAAGCAACTGCCTGGCGGTCAAAGATTGTGCCGGTATGCCTCGGTGCACTTTATTAAGAAGGAGAAGCCAGCGTTAGCTTAACCTTACCAGGATAAAAAGTATATCCTTAGCCCCGACCGTGGGGTGATGTCTGTCTCTCCTCTATTCTTCTGCAGAGAAATCTGTCAGCTTATCCGCCACGCCCTTTTGCCCCATAGCTAAAGTCAGGTCGCTGCGCGTCTTTTCCAACACCCCCCGGACCATATCAGTAGTATGGCGCAGCCCACCAGTTATAGCATCGGGGAAATCCATGGTGACCAGAGCATTGTAAATATCATCCATGGCTGATAACAGCTCCTCCCCCCGAGATAGGTTACCCCGCCTCATGCTATCCAACAGGTAGCGCCGAAGCTCACCCACCGCCTCACCCAGTCCATTCAGGTAGGCAACGGCATCAATATCCAGCTCATCAGGGTCAGGGAGGCGGTTGCCGGTTACCAGGGCAAAGGTGATACTGCCTTCGGCAAATTCCTTTCGCGCATCTCTGACAAAGCCGGCATAGCCAAGCTCAGCATAAGCAGAGATACCCTGCTCAGCCTCGGTTAACAAGTTGCGGGCTGATTGGAGTAATTCTTTAGCCTGGTCAAACTCCTGGCGGTGGACGGCACGGATGGCATTTCCACAGTGACGAATCACCTCCCGACACAGGGGCAGCACCTTTTCTCTAGCTGTATCTTTAACCGCGAAGCTCTCTCGTATCTGGTTAGCAATTGATTCTAAATTATCGGTCAATCCACTCATTTGCCTACCTCAAATGCAGCTATTATTTGTCGGGCGACTTCTTCCACATCCTCTGCCCCCAGTATGGCACTAATCGCTGCCACCGAATCAGCACCGGCAGCCGAAACCTCAGCGGCATTGTCCTTATTTATGCCACCGATAGCCACCAGGGGTAGGTTTACCGCCCGCCTGATTTGGCGCAGCCTTTCCAGGCCAACCACCTTCGCCGTTTCCTTAGATGCTGTGGGATAGATTGAGCCAACGGCAATGTAATCAGCCCCGTCAGATTCAGCGGCGGTAGCCTGGTCTACCGTTTTTACCGAGCAGCCCAGGATTCTGTCAATAGGCAGCAGTTTGCGGGCTACTTTAACGGGCAGGTCTTTTTGACCCAGGTGCAATCCGTCAGCATCAGTAGCCAGGACTAAATCAAGATAGTCATTCACTATAAAAAGCACACCGTGCTCGGAGCACAAGTTCTTTAGCTGCTGAGCTACTGGCAGTAGCTCACCCTTGCTTCTGAACTTATCACGCAATTGAATTGTCTTGACGCCGGCTCTTATCAGCCGGCTGGCAACCTCAATGTGGCTGCGCATGTTTAGGGCTTGGCTATCTATGATGGCATAGAGTCTGGTTAAACGCCTTGTTTTATCCTGGCGCGATAGTTTGGCTAGCAGTCTTTGCTCTATGGTATAGAGAGTAAACCGGGCTTGTTTGAATTTCTCCGGTTCTAGTTCGGGAGTGGTGCCCGGCATCTTAGCCAGCTCCTCCAGAATTCTCAGCGATTCCTGTACCCTCCTGGCATTAGCCACCACCATTATGGGCAGCTCCCTCTCTTTCCCCTCCCCCGAAGCTTCAATATCAATTCCGACGTCGCTTTCCGAGTTTCGGGCTTGAATAAGTTGTTGGTTAAATGACCAGTCGCCCCTTAGTATCTCATGGCGTATCGTTTTTAGCTGCTGAGTTAGCTCGGCATCATTAAGTATCAGGCGGGCAATGTCTTCAAGAAGGTGAAGCCCCTCGCCAGCACGGTTTAGATTGGCATCAATAATGCGCAGCCTTTGTTTTGACATTCCTTCCGGTAAAGCCATATCCAACCCCCAAGCAATCAATTCTAGCACAGCCAGATTAAGAGAGTAAAGCTGACAGCATCAGGCTTCACCTACCGCATTTTCAATTAGCTCTATTCTTGACGGTTTCCCTCTTCTATCAAGCTCCACCGCTACCACATCAATGCGCCATAACGGTGGCAAGTTATTGTGGGTCTGCCGATAGTGAGAGGCAATAGCCCTTAATCTTCCCTGTTTGGCTGATGTGATTGACTCTTCCGGGGTGCCGAACCCGGTGCTTTTCTTAGTCCTCACCTCAATAAAGACCAGGTAATCTTTATGCTTAGCTATAAGGTCAACTTCGCCCTCGGGGCAGCGGTAGTTAGCCTCCCAGATGCGATAGCCCCGCTTCTTGAGGAAGTCCTTAGCCAGTTTTTCACCTAGAATACCGGTGTCTCTGCGTTTCATTTCTCTCTTAATTTCCAAACACTAGCCTAACTGCAGCTTGGATAAAAAATCCACCCACTACAAAGTAAACGCCGACAACGGCACTAAATCGAGCCTTCATAAGTTCTACAAACAATTTAGGATTGCCATTATATCTTGTCATAGTCATTAGTCCTAATGTAGACGGACTAGAAAAAGCTCTCAATGCTAATAGCAAAGCTCCATACAATGCGTATAATTGCCCTCCTACCAAAAGGGCGTTAACATAGGTCACGGTATGATCTATCCAATACCCTATTATTACACCTAACACAACTAAAAATACCACTACTGAGCCACAAATAACCATGCATCGGTACCTTTTTAGTTCGGGTTTGGTTTCATTTACCAACCAGTTATAGGTTTTTCTTTCCTCAGCACTCATCTGGTCAATTTTCATATTTATAAACCCCCTTCCTAGATTCTATTGAAACTATCTACCATCCTCACCCCTGTATCCCCCTCTCCTTTTAAGGAGAGGGGGAAAGACATAGAAGAGAGGGGGCTTTGCCCCCTCTCTTCTATACTCCCCCTTCCCTTAATAAATTACGAAGGGAAGGGGGTCAGGGGGATAGGTTCCTAAAAAATCCCTCCATAATTTCCCTGACTGGGCTGAAGGAGCGGCGATGTATCGGGCATGGACCAAGCCGGGATAAGCAGGCAAGGTGCTCCCTGGTGCCATAGCCCTTATGTTGAGCCAAGCCATAGCCGGGATAGACTTTATCAAAGGCTACCATTAGCCGGTCACGCGTTACTTTAGCAATGATAGAGGCGCAGGCTATAGAGAAACATAAATTGTCGCCGTTAGTTATCCCCTTTTGCAGTAGCTTGACCTCAGGAAGGCGCATATAGTCTATAAGCAGGGACTCAGGTGGTGGTGAAAGCTGGTCTATGGCTAATTTCATCGCCAGGCGTGTTGCTTTGATTATCCCCTGCTCATCTATCAGGTAATGGGGAGCTACGCCGATGCCTATGGAAATGGCTATCTCATGGATGCGGTGAAATAAAACCTCACGTCGGGCTGGGGTTAACTGCTTACTATCCTTCACCTCACTAAGCCATGGAGCGTCTACACGACGAGGCAGGATGACGGCTCCGGCTACCACCGGACCAGCCAGGGCACCACGACCAGCCTCATCAATCCCGGCAATGCGCTGGTAACCCTGCGCCTCAAGCAATTCTTCTTCAGCAAAGGACGGCATCTATTATCCCCCCACCCAAGACAGCATCGCCTTGGTAGAATACCACCGACTGTCCTGGGGCAATCGCCGGCTGAGGCTCAACAAAACGAACTTCGGCTGTACCATTACTAGAATAAAGTTCAGCAGCTACCTCCGGTGCCTTATAGCGGACCTTAGCCGTGACGCTGATAGGTTCTCTGGGGGCTTCCCCCGATACCCAGCTTAGCCTGCTGGCAATAAGCCCATTATGTAAAAGCTGGTCTTTGGTGCCCACCACCAACCGATTGCTGGCAGCATCCAGCCTGAGCACATATAGCTGCCCACCTGAGGCAAGTCTTAAGCCGTGCCTCTGTCCCACAGTGTATTGAGCCAAGCTACCATGTTTTCCCAACACCTTGCCCGTTATGTCAACAATGTCCCCCGGCTGCAGAGGGATATGCTCGGCGACAAATGACCGATAGTCATTATCAGGGATGAAGCAAACATCCTGGCTGTCACGCCGGCTACTGGTGGGTAAGCCCAGCTCAGCAGCCAATCTCCTGACCTTCTCTTTGCTGAGCTCACTCAGAGGTAAAAGCAGGTGCTTAAGCTGCCCTTGCCCTAAAGTATAAAGGAAATACGACTGGTCTTTACCCAGGTCGGCGGCTTTAAGCAGGCGGTAACCATCCGCCGAGCGTTCTACTCTGGCATAATGACCGGTAGCTAGGTACTCTGCCCCCACCTCTAGCGCCCTGTCAAGAAGAAGTCCAAATTTGATATGCTGGTTGCAGACAATACACGGGTTTGGCGTCCGTCCCAGGCTATACTCCAGGCAGAAGTAGTCAATGACCAGGCGGTGAAACTCTGTCTCAAGGTCGAGCTTGTATAAGGGTATGTCAAGAAATTGGCAGGTGTGCTCTAAATCTGACATGGCGCGCTCTATGTCGGGGTCTGACCATAGCTGCATATAAATGCCGCCGACCTCATAGCCAGCCTGTTTCAGCAAGGCAGCCGTTACTGAGGAATCTACCCCGCCACTCATAGCTACAGCGACTCGCTTTTGAGACATATTTAACTCGTCCACTCCTATTGACATAACATGAAAAACAATTCTCAAAGCTAATCAGATACGAATTGTTTCCCCAAATTTTTAATAGTATTGTCGCTTCCCTTCAGCCTCTTGAAAGCAGCTGGCTTACCCTCTGCCAGATAATCTGGGCTATTTCCCTTCTAGATTGGCTGGCATCTACCACCAGCCATCGCTCCGGTTCATTGGTTGCCATCTTGAGGTAGCTTTCCCTCACCCTCCGGTGAAAGGCTAGAGCCTCTCGCTCAAAGCGGTCACGGCTTTTCGCCCT
>Ga0315280_10004959_pt1 | contig 19306 bp, 21 predicted proteins | sample YL17G06_40_MG_FD_203697 | JGI IMG/M metagenome (GOLD analysis project Ga0315280, IMG submission 203697) | Sediment microbial communities from Yellowstone Lake, YNP, Wyoming, USA - YL17G06_40 | ecosystem: Environmental > Aquatic > Freshwater > Lake > Sediment | place: USA: Wyoming | collected... | reverse complement strand
CTCGGCGTGGCTTTTGAAACGAAGATCTTGTCTTGCCACAGGAACTACAGGGAGCTGGAAGAGTACATCGCTTCATCAGAAGCGGATGTATACATCGCTATCGCAGGATTATCAGCTCATCTCCCGGGTTATATTGCTGCCAGGACTAAGAAGCCTGTCATCGGCGTTCCTGTGAACAAAGCGCTCTCAGGTCTGGACGCTCTTCTCTCGATAGTTCAAATGCCCAAAGGCGTCCCAGTCGCATGCGTCGGCGTGGACAATGCTGAGAACGCAGCCTACCTGGCTCAGAGGATTCTCCAGTTGAAATGCAGGTAGCTTTAGGTGAGTTGAAACGCGTTTAACTTACGCGAAGACTGGAATCGACATCAAGAAGATACGCAAGGTTCAATCCCACATAGACGAGATTCTTTCAGGAACATTTCGTTCACGAGAGGGAAAGTTCGGTCGAGTCTTGAATATAAGACAGCATTACGCAGGCTTAATCGATATAGGCGGAGGCAATGCTCTGGCGCTTCATGCGGACGGTGTTGGAACGAAAGTCTTGATCGCAGAGATGCTGAAGGAGTACCGAACCGTCGGGATAGACTGCGTAGCGATGAACGTTAACGACCTCATCTGCGTTGGAGCTGAACCAGTCGCAATGGTCGACTATCTAGCTCTAGAAAGAATGAATCAAAGACTCGTCAACGACCTTATGATCGGCTTGGAGAAGGGGGCTAGAGACGCTGGGATAGTGATCGTCGCTGGAGAGACCGCGGTTATGCCTGACGTTATTCACGGGTTCGATCTTTCAGCTATGAGCATCGGCATAGTGAAGAAAAACAGGATTATAACAGGCAAGAAGGTTAAGGTTGGAGACGCGATAATTGGATTGCCGAGCAGCGGCATCCATAGCAACGGATTAACGCTAGCAAGGAAGATACTGTTTAGGAAGGGATTCGATAGAAACATCGCTAAGGAACTGCTGACGCCGACGAAAATCTATGTCAAACAGATAATGAAGCTACTGAAGTCGAGAGTTCAGATTCATGGTCTAGCTCACATTACAGGTGGCGCTTTCTCAAAGCTGAAAAGGATCGGCGAGAGAGCGAACGCTGGATTCTATCTTGACGATCTATTTCAGCCCCATGAGGTTTTCAAGGAGATTCAAGAGGAAGGCCATGTTTCAGATAGAGAGATGTATCGGACCTTCAACATGGGAACGGGTTTCCTAGTATTCTGCTCAAGAAACGAAGCTAAAAATGCGTTGAGAGTGCTACTGGATGCAAGGCAAGTCGGAGAGGTCGTCAACGAAAGAAGAGCCATTGTTGAAGTCCACTCGAAGAAGATTAAAGTCGAGGCATGGTAAACTGCTAGCTCTTCAAGCTAGTGGATGAGACCGATTGGAAAGTTTTAAGCAATCCCTAAATAGAGATTTATCGGTCGGTTTCTATGCTGTCGCCACAAGAGATCTGCAAGAGAATTCTTAATGTTCATGAAAGAATTCGTTGGGTTAAGATAATCGATCAAGAAGGAAAAATCGCCTTTGAGGAGAAGAAAAGCCATGTCGAGCCCTATCTATCTGAGGACGCGATGAAGAACCTTCGTGAATTTTGGATAGGGGCGATTCAAGGCATAGCTGGGAAAGTCGCTCGATATTGGGGTCCACCTCAACACTTGCATATTCAATTTAGCAAGGTTATGGTCTTCGGCTTCCCAGATATCAGTGGAGCAGTAGTCGTCACAGCGGAACCGAATGTTTCGCTTACAACGATCAGCAAAATTCAAGAGATCCTTCGCATTGGGTTTGGTATAGCGCATACGATTTCTTCATGAACCTAGCATTCGATACGCAGAAAACTTCGTACTTCGTTAGACTCAAAAGTCCTTAATCCTTCAATTATTCTGTGAGCGGTGCCCCGCGATGGCTTCGAGAACAGCCTTCATCTACAGCGATGCTCTCCTCGACTATGATTTCGGAGAGACTCATCCGCTTAGGCCTGAGAGACTCAATTTGACCTTCGAGCTCATCAAGGCGCAGGGGACACTTGACCTTAACAATGTTTCAGTAGTTAGGCCTAAGCCCTCAGATTCAAGTGACCTCTTGCTCTTCCATAAGGAGCGATATGTCGAGACGGTTAAACGGTTCAGTGAGGTTGGCTATGGGCTTCTAGATTCTGGAGATACACCGGCTTACAAAGGATGCTATGAATCATCACTGCTGCTTGTCGGCGCGTCATTGGCAGCGGTTGACCTCGTTATGCGGAAAGAGGTTGAACATGCCTTCAATCCAGTTGGTGGGCTCCATCATGCTCATCCTGATCGAGCGTCAGGATTCTGCATATTCAACGATCCAGCGTTGTGCATTGCCTATCTCAAGAAGAGGTACGGCTTGCAGAGAATTATGTACCTTGATATAGATGCGCATCACGGAGATGGCGTGATGTATGGGTTCTACTCAGATCCATCTGTGATGGACATAGATTTCCATGAGGATGGAAGATACCTCTTCCCGGGAACAGGATTTACGAATGAGATTGGTGAAGGCAAAGGAAGAGGATACAAAGTGAATATTCCTGTTCCGCCCTACACTTATGATGAACCCTACTTGAACGCTTTCAGAGACATTGTTCCGAGATTAACACGAGCCTACAAGCCAGAAATAATATTGATGCAATGTGGAGCAGACTCACACGCTAATGATTTATTAGCGCACCTAGATTTGACCACACACGCCTACCAAGAGATTGTTTCGGCGATCCACAGACTAGCTCATGAAGTCTGCAATGGAAGACTCATCCTCTTTGGAGGCGGAGGCTACAACCTAAGAAATGCCGTGAGATGCTGGACGATAGCGTTCAACGAGCTCGCAGAAGCAAGACCGAGAGAAGAGATTCCTGAAGAATGGCTTAAGCTCTACAGAGATTTGGGAGAAGGGGAGCCGCCTCGCTTCCTGCACGATAGACCAGAGCCCCGAAAGAGAGATGAAGAACTATCAAAGCATGTAGCCGGCATCATTGCAGATCTGGAGAAGAGAATCCCGATGCTCTCAAGAATGTGACTAAATTACCCTGAGCTAAAGCTCAGGGGGTTTGTGTCGGCTAGGCGACGTATTCAGTGATGGGTCGCTGCTTGGACTGTAGGTAGATGTTGTGGTCGACTGCCTTCCAGTGTTTCCTCTGGCTATGCTCCAGGTAGTACCTGATGGCTTCATTTGTGGTGGCGCCGACTGAGCGGTAGAAGTAGCCCGCTGTCCAGAAGGCGTTTCCCCAAAGCTTGGCTCTGACTCTGCTCCAGCATTTCCGGCGGATCCGCCTTGAGCTGGCGCCTTTCAGGAGGCGTACCAGCTCCGAGACAGCTAGGATAGGTTCTTGCATACGCCCACGAATATGTGGGTGTGCTCTGGGCCGAACTCTACGGCGTGGACCGCGAAGCCGTATCGAGCCGCTGTTTCGCGGAAGCTCTCCTCGCAGACCTTTTTCACCTCGCCGTCGCGGAAGACATCGCGCCTGTACTTGGGCGTGAACTGTAAGTGGAAGTTAGCCTCGCCGAGGCTGTGTGCTGACCTGACCAACTCCATTTCATAACACCTCCTCGCCGGCGAGGGGAAACTCAGATACGCTCCGCTATGCTCTGGGAGCGAGGAAAGCCTCCCACATAGGATACGTGGAAGCGATAGAAAAAGAGCACCCATTCTCAGGCTGAAGCCAGAGGGATTCAACCAATAGCTAATATTTCATTTGATTCGCTGCCTACTCCAAAACTTAGGATTAGGCCTATACGACTGTGTAAACTTCTCCAGTCTTTCAATTTTCCTTCTTGATGTAGCCTAGAACCCATTTCGGTATCTTCACAGGCTTCCCATTCTTACCTATGAAAACGTGAGTGGTATACCCTGAGGCGAGTAGCTTTCCATCTGCCTTATGGAGTACCGTGTAAGTGTACTTTATACTCCTACTTCTTATTTCGCTTAAGTTTGTTTGAATAACGATGAGATCATCGTAGCGAGCTGGGGACTCGTATTTGCAGTAGGCTTCAGCAACCACGATGTGTACTCCATGTCTTTCGAATTCTTTGTAGGAGGTGCCAAGCGATCGGATATATTCAGCTCTACCGACTTCAAACCATACAAGATAGTTTGAATAGTATACAACTCCCAGCTGATCTGTTTCCTCGTATCTCACTCGTAGTTCGGTCTCATGCGTGTACAATGATCAAACCACCATCTTCAACTATCAGCTTAGCGTCACTATAAACGCGTGGAGTTTGCTACTGCCTTCTTTCAATATAGGCCTTAGCTTCACTCTGGCGCAAATTCCATTCATTGATAATTTTCGCCAGCAGATTCTTCAACTCTTCTGGTTGGCTGTCCATACATGCTTCGACTCTAGCGCCTATTCCTTCATGAGTCTGGATCTTCCAATAGTTTAAGAGAGCTTTCTCGACAAAATCTTCAGCTTCCAAGGGGATGAATATGCCGAGCTTACTAGCCGCTTTGACGAAACACGTCATTGCCTTTCACTTGCACATCCAAATTAACCGATACTATCATTTAGCCTTTAACAAAGGTTTGGCGGATTATGCTTCAAGTTTCACTATAAGAGAGGAGAAAGGGTAACCTACAATACCCGAAAACCATTTAAAATCTCAACGTCGGCAAATAATAGTCCATCAATGTTCTACTATATCACAGTCACCACGGAATGCGACCTGAAGTGCACCTACTGTTATGGTAAGGCATGCCAAGATTTCGGCAGCGACTTTAAAAACCTTAGAATCGACTATGACGTTCCAACATCAATACGATATGACATAGAAAACCTAAAGCCCTTCATAGAAAAGGACCCGCATCCGACAATTATTTTCTATGGAGGAGAACCACTTCTGAGGATCGAAAAGATTGAGGCGATCATGGATCGAATCCAACCGGAGAACTACATAATTCAGACCAATGGGCTTCACTTAGAAGATATAGTGCCTAAGTATCTGAACAGGCTTCACACGATACTGGTCTCAATAGATGGAGATGAAATGCAAACAGACCAAAATCGTGGACGAGGAACATACAGGAGAATTATACAGAACCTTAAGAAGATAAGAAAGAATGGTTTTGAGGGCGAGATTATCGCCCGAATGACAGTGTCAGTTAATACAGACATTGAAGAGCAAGTAAAACACCTCGTATACAATAATGGGCATCCATTCACCTCAATCCACTGGCAACTGGACGCCCAGTTCTGGGAGAAAGATTATGACGAACACCTATTCGAAAAGTGGATAAGCCAAAACTACAACCTGCAGATAAGAAATCTCATAGACTTCTGGATAAAATATATGGAAAAAGATGGAAAAGTCTTAAAGATCTATCCGTTCCTGGGAGTGATGGAATCCTTATTGAAGGCCGTACCAAGCAAACTTAGGTGCGGCGCTGGATGGATAGAGTTCAATATTCAAACCGATGGAATAATCACTCCATGCCCAGTTATGGCGGGAATGAAAGACTTCTATCTCGGGAACATATACGATACAAACCCGATGGATCTTATAGACGCCGTCTCAGTCACTGAACCCTGCCCTCAGTGCAAAATATTCCATCTCTGTGGAGGCCGCTGCCTGTATGCGAATGCTACAAAGTTATGGGGAGAAAGGGGATTTCAATTAGTATGTAACACTGTAAGAAATTTGATCTATTGGCTGAAAAGATCATTGCCGAAAATTCAAAGTTTCATTAGAAAAGACATTGTTTCCATCGAAGATTTCGATTATACGAAATATAATAGCTGTGAAATAATCCCCTGAATCGGGTTATATCCATTAGCCGTCCCAAAGTAGTATGGGCTTTAGATGGAACAGCCATCGAAACTGGATCTATTGAAGGGAGTACTATTGTAAAAGAAAGTCGTTGTTTAGAAGAGAAGAATCGAAGTCAGATGTCCGGGATTCCTCCTGTTGATAATCGGAGTAGACCCAAATCCAAGATCTCGGTGACGGTATTTTGATCAAAAACTCAGCTCTGCGATGTCTTTGCAGTCTTATTCGTTTCATAAGAGTAGTCGAATAGTGCTGATTCTATCGTCCAGCATCCTAAGATCTCGCTCAACCATTAAAGAATTCATTTCCTTATGTATGGGCGCGTGCGCATTGCTTTCTTGGCTTCAAGCTCCGTCACTTCGAAGAACTCCTTTCCAACAAAGAAACCTTTGAAATTGCAGCTTTCACACCAAGCACCTAGCCTGATGTCCGAACCATCTTCATAGTACACGTTCATTGCATTCTCCCCGCATTTTAGACAGACGTTATGTATCGTTTTCTCCATGCTTTCTCGCATCCCTTTGACGATGAATTTAAGGCCCAAAAAACGGGTTGCACGCGCCTTACGTGCATGCATAACGGCGTTATATAAGTATTACGACTTTCTCAGAATTAGTATTACCAATGACATTTAAGAATGGAAAAACCCCTGCATCACCAGATCTTACACAGAAATATGATCCCTGTCTTTGCTTCGCTCGAGAATAGGCGCAAACTGCTCTTCCGCCTTCAGAAGGCGGGACTACAAGCTAGAATGCACAGCTATGAATATTTCGTGAGAAAGAATAGGTTCGTCTGCGTGTTGGTGTTGAGCCCAACTCGGAGCTTAGCGACAATCTACGAGGTCAGATGGAACAGGATAGAGGCTAAAGAAGTTGTTGATGGGATTTCAAAGTTACTCAAAGAGATGGATTCAACAATTAGAATCGAATATGTCTCATAAGCATGTGATTTGTCAAAGCCATATCTCTGACCTTTGAATAGATTGCAGAGCGGCTCCGACAATATACGTTTCTTTCTCCGTTCATAAGAATCCTCTCGAGACCGACGCCAGACTTTACTCCCCAATTATCTGAAGGACGAGATCTCGAGACCTAGGGCGAATATCTAACTCTACGAAGACGAGCTGTTGCCAAGTTCCTAACGTCAACTTGGCATCTTTGAAAGGAACAGTAATGCTAGGGCCAATTATTGAAGCTCTTACATGAGAATGGCCGTTGCTCCCATGCCTATAGTCAAAATGCTTAGGCACAATCCTATCCAGTATTTCAGGAAAATCCCTCAGCAGTCCCGACTCGTACTCAATTGTTGTCAACGCGCCAGTTGATCCCGGAACGAAGACTGTAACTATCCCGTCTTTAACCTTAGTTTCACTTATTGCCGATTCCACCGATCCGGTGATGTCTATAACGTCTGTCTCGCCTCTGCTATGCAGGCTCAGATATTTCGTAATAACACGCATACACTACACCTGAATACCTTGATAGAAAGCCACTTCAAGATTAGGATTGCTCAGGCGTGAATGTGGCTCAATGTTTGTCGAAGCTTTGTCTAGGGCGGGTTCTCCATTCTGTTCGGTTATACAGTGAGAAATGCTGAACTGGAGTCTATTTGATTCACATGAGGGACCCGTCACCATGTTAAAGTTTGCACAACGCTTATTTACCCTCCAGTTGTGTAGGGTTGAATCTGCCGTAAACGCTCAGGAAGCTGTTTACATGTCAGATACGACAACAAGAATGGAGATTCTAGACCAACCAGAATCGATTAGGACAACGTTCCAAGCTGAACACGAACACATAAAAGAGATAGCGAGAAGAATCGTCGATCGAGGAATTGAGAGACTCTACTTCGTTGGAATGGGTTCATCCTTAGCGGCCATATACTCCGCGAAATGTCTGTTGGATAGAGAGTCAACGATTCCTTCCGACATCTTCAGAGGCTACGAACTCCACTACGTCAATCCTGCAGGCCTAAACGAAAAATCATGCATGATCCTTGTATCGCTGAGTGGAGAGACGGAAGATGTCGTAGCCGCACTTAGACTTGCCAAGGAGAAGCGATCACTCACCGTAGGCATAACTGTTTTGGAAAGCACGTTAGCAAAGGAGGCGGATGAAGCAATCATCGTAAGGACGAGAGACCTAAAGGCGATGGTTGCAGCTTATCTCACGCAGCTTATGACACTGTACCTATTGGCGGGCTATATCACACAATTTCGAGATGGTTCAAATAAGATTGAGGCACTAATTCGCGATTTCGAAAGAATCCCAGACATTCTGGTTAAGCTCATTAATGATGAAAGAGTGAGAGCTAGGAATATTGCACGAGGCTACAAGAACGCTAAGATCTTCTATGTGATAAGTGCGGGACCTCTCTATGGACTTGCCTATAAACTTGCGATGACCATGCTGACGGAAAACTCCTGGGTGCATGGGCTAGTTCAATATAGTTGCGAATTCAGGCATGGAATCGTCGAAATGATCGGGAAAGGGTTACCGATCATGTTTCTACTTGGATACAATGGCTCTGAGGTTGACGTGAAGAGAGAACTGGATACTTGCAACAAGATAGGAGCCAAAACACTCGTTTTCGATTCAGCCAAATATCCTAAGGTCGACGAGTTTCTGACACCTTTCATATTGGCGATTCCGACAGAGTGGTTCGTTTACTACTTGGCGCTTGAGAGAAGAAAGAAGCCAGTCGCAAGGCGGTATATGGGAAAGGTCATACCCTATGCCCACATGAAAGGTGCTAAGATTATCTAAAATGCTGCCTCAGTGTTTACGTGTCGTCCGAATCAAATTCTCTTTCTCGTCATAGTTCTTTCCATTTCCTATGCTGTTCTCTCATCGCTTTCTGGATGGAAGAGAGTGTTCACGAAAGATTCCATTGTGAACTTGAAGAGAGATCGCACACTTCAGAAGAACTCTCTTAATACTTCTCGACTTCACCGTTGATATGTCCGGCCTTTAACAAGGCTAGATGGTGAACTTGCTTTGGGACCCTGAGCTTCCCGGTATTATGGATTTTCTCGATGTGATGGAACGTCTCTTTGTCAAAGTCGTTATCTAGGGTTAACTCGCCACTGTTGACCAGATGAAACTTGCCAATTTCGCCATAAATCCCTAGGACATCAGCCTTGGAGAGCATGACGGAGCCGCCGATGATTATTCTTTGGAGATCGGAGCTCTCCTGTTTCTCGCCGGTGACTTCTCTCAGGTAGAGTCTCATAGCTTCATTCATCAGCTCAGCGATGTTCTTCCCTTGTTCTTTCGCCTTTCCTACGATGTGATTGTAGAGATCTTTGTCCAATCCTCGGATGAGTACAGTGTTCTTAACCATGTTAGCCAGCTCTACTCGCGGTATTTGTATATCTTGATATACATGATATTATGTATATCAAGCTTTCTAGTATAGCTTGCTAAACTTTTTAAATTTCGAAATGAATTCTTTAGGTAAAGAGGTAGCGCGGTGAAGATCTTGGCGACCATGAAGAGAATAAATGCATCAAAGCAGAAACTCCAAAAGCCAAACCAACTTAGAAAATGCGCATGGTGCAACCAGTTTCTACCGAGCGAGAAATACCATTTACTTATCTGTCCTGATTGCAGAAAAGCCACCGTTAGTGCATTCAGAAGAAACAGGCTTTAGGGCTCAGTTTTCTAGTCACTCTGCTCCTATTTACGAACCTTCACGAGCAGGAATAATCGTTCAAGGCCGAACGACTAGGCATGCGACCGCCACATCAACAAGTCAAAAATAGAGGTGTTGGATTTTTCCAGAGACCTGAACTTACACAGCTATGGCTGTATGCGTCCTCTGAACTCCTTTTATGGTTTGTATCTCTTTTAGCACGAGGCTCGAGAGTTTCGCGAGATCTGAAACCTCTACAAAGGCTATGACGTCGTATACACCTGTGACGGGATGAGCCATCTTCACCCCGTCAATCTTTGAAAGAGCGGCAGCCACAGAACTTGACATGCCTAGCTCCGCCTGTATCAATATGTATCCGACAACAGGCAAGTTTGAGTAACCTCATATTCTCGTTTCAAATTTAGAGAAGATAAGATTTGCTAACTTCATGCGACCTCTATCGAAAACTATTATAGCGATTCGGATTAACAACTAGCGAAAGACATGAGGAGCGGTTGAATGAGAAAGATCTTAGGATGCCTCGTCATCTTCATACTGGTCGTTCAAATCATATCGATTCTCAACTGCGAGGCGAACGTCGTTCAGTTCGACAATAACGCTCATTCAAGATCTATAGAATCAAAAATAGATCCACGACTCCGCAATCTGATCTCAGAGTCGCACAAACCGCTCTCAAGTCAACAAGAAAACGTCAGAGTAATTGCAGTTTGCTCAGGTCTAATCAATCAAGGTCAAATTAGGAGATTAACTGGCGCTCTAAGCATCTTTCCATTGGGCCAAGGTAGACTGGTTACTGCAGTCGTCAAAGTGGAGGATCTGCCTAAACTCGCTGGTTTGCCTTTCGTAGTCAGAATTTTCCCCGACATGAAGCTCGACTATTCACTTCCTGCGAATGATGCGGCTCGGGGAGAAAAAGTTGAACTTGATATGTTTAAGGTTCGAGAAATCACAGGTGCAGACAGAACGAATATGGTTTTTGGGGTAAAAGGAAAGGATGTCAAAGTCGCAATAGTTGACACGGGAGTGGACTTCACCACTTTGGATCTAAAATCAGCTCTAGCGAGAAATGAAACAGGATATCCACTCTTCTTCGACCCTGACGAGCAGGGCTTGATTCTAACGAATAGAACTGTCAGGGCAAACAACGGCTACCTGCAGACGAAGAATGCTACTGTAAAGGTCTGGACAGGTATGGCCGGGCCATTATACAATGTCGCTCTCCCAGAGATCGTAAACTATACTTTCCAAGAGGATTTGTATGTTGGTGGCATTGTATCCAAGAGCGGACTCTACCATGTAGGAATGGCTTTCGAGGCAATTGACGACTGGAACTTGGAGAAGCTTGTTTTCATTTGGGCACCAGTCATCTACGTCGATCCAGAAAAGCCTAGTGTCTATGAAGATGTCTACTTCGACATCTCAACAGCCTACTACAGGTTCCTTTCAGAATACCGTGAGGATTACGCGAAGAAGAACATTACGCTTCCAGAGCCTTCTGCAAGCTGGCTAGATTGGAGTTTTGCTGATGAATCCCCGTGTAGGTTGGGCTCAGAGATAGCAGCGAGAGATTTCACGGGGGACGGTGCTCCAGATTTCTCACTAGGCTTGATCGGCGGCTACTTTCACGACTTCTGGAACGTGATTCAGCCTTCACCTCTAGAAGGCTTTGTTGGAGTGGGGCGAGTCTACGAGGGATTGGATCTCAACGGAAACTTTCTCTGTTTAATGTACGACTTCATGGGACACGGCACTTGTACAGCAGCGAACGTTGCGTCGAGAGGAATTAGGAAGTATGATATCTATGGTAATGGAACGCTTCGAGAACTGACAGGCATCGCTCCAGAGGCCGAGATAATCGGCGTAAAAGCTCTGTGGCTGGGAGATATTCCATCGGGCTGGTACTGGTCTTCAGGTTTTGATTATAATAGCACGACGCTGGAATGGGAGTACGCAGGCAAACACAAGGCTGACGTGAACAGCAACAGCTGGGGCTTCGTAGAGTGGCCTGTCCTCGGATATGGATTTGGATACGATATAATCAGTCTGCTGGAAGATTTGCTAATAGCATCCACGGGAACAACCTTCGTCCACGCGATAGGAAATGCGGGACCGGGATACGCAACAGCAGGGTCTCCCAGCTCTTCTTTAAGCATTAGCGTCGGGGCGTCGACGAGCCAGCATTGGAGGCCAGCGGAATCTCCGGAGAAGGCGGGTCGGCAAGATGACGTGATCTCTTGGAGTGTAAGAGGACCGAACGCGCTCGGCGCACCCAAACCCGATGTCGTCAACATAGGCGCTTTCGCATTTGATTCAACGATGGTATTTTATGGTTATGGAAATGGCTCTAGAGCTTACAAGATATTTGGAGGAACTAGTGAGTCAACCCCTCTCGCAGCTGGATCTGCCGCGCTTGTAATCGAGTCGTTGAAGAAGAAAGGCTTCACTAACGTGCCTCCCGATCTAGTGAAGACGATTTTGATGAGCACCGCGGTCGACATAGGTCACGATGTGTTTTCACAGGGGTGCGGTCGGGTCGATTGCTTTTCAGCTGTGTCATTCGTCTTGAGTGATATGGAGTTCGCTTCTAAAATATTCATCATGTACTCAACCGCTTCATCAATCAACTCACAGAAGTTACTCGAAGGAGCATTATACGAAATGGTCAGCCCGTATCCAGCGGTTCCGCTGGTTGGGGAACCGTCTTGGTTTGCTGGAAGACTTCATTTTAATGAGACCACTGAAGCCACATTTATCGTACAGAACCCCACAGATACTTCGATTGATGTCGAAGTTGAACCGTATAATTTCGAGCTGATAGATAACAAGACGTACAGAGGATACGCTGACGGCGAAGATACTTGGGTACGTCTGACAGATTTCGCTCCCATACCCTCTGGAACAGATTTGATATCAATAGGCTTGAGTTACCCATTCAAGTACTTTGATAAGAATCGAGACTACAAGTTTGACAATGTGAGAATCCTCTACGTCTACGACTGGAAGGATGAAAACAATAATGGAAAACCTGAGCTCTCTGAGTGCTCGCTCGTCAACTATGGATACACCCGTGGAACAACGCAGGTTGTGAGGATATCGAATCCTCAAGCCAAGTTTCTAGGGACACCTCAACTTAGAATCAACCGGAGATTTGGAAACGAATCTCTCCCGTTTCAGATACATGTGGATTTCTATAGGAAAACGAGTTGGAAATGGGTAGAGGTAATGACCGACCATACGTTGACGATCCCGAGCAACTCGACTAAGAGACTTACCTTGAGACTAACCATGGCTTCGTCGGAGCCAGGTGTATATGAGGGAGCGATAGGCCTTATCGGAAGCAACGGCCAATCGGCTACTATACCGGTTTCAGCTATAGCAATCGGTATGCTGACTCAAGACAATCGAAGTGCCACTTTCGGAGGACGCGTAAAGGGAGAGATCTTTGATAACTATGGCCTGATCGGCGGGTTCAACTGGGAAGGCACATACGAAGATGGAGATTCCAGAGTCTATACCGTTGAGATTGAGGATCCGCATACTTATCTGTTAAAGATAGAGGTCGAGTGGATCGATGAGGATACGTGCGTCGATGTCTTTGTTCTGGCTCCAGACGGAATGTTGATCGCAGCGACGGACACTTACTACTATAAAGGAGGTGGCGTATTCAAATGGCACGCAACAACGGGACGAACGAAGCAAATCCTGTACGCTAGTGTTGCAGGACACTGGACCGGTCAGTATACGGTAATTGTTCACAACATTCTTTTTGGCGGTTCAACCTTCCCGGAACCTATTGAACTCTCCCTATCGATAAGGTCGAGCGAGCCTGCGAGTCTACAGCCATTCGTCAGGATCGATAGTCCACAGAACGGAAGCGTATTGAAAGACACCTTCATGTTCGAATGCCTAATAGCAACACATCCAGAGTTACCGCTTGCTTCGATCTCACTTACAATAGACGAACAAAACTCGATAGACCTTGCAAATCTTACAGAATATCAATGGACGAAAAGAGCGTTGATCTACAATGTGAAAGCTCCCATCGATACCAGAAAAATCCCGAACGGACGCCATACACTGGTCCTAGCAATCGCGGATACGACAGATCAGAGAACTAGCACAAAATTAGTTATTACTGTCGACAACGAGACACTAGTTGACAAGGTTGGCAGAACGATCATAGAACACTATGATTTTCTTCTCGGAATCGCAATTGGATGCCTCATCATCTTCGTTGTTCTCAGTCGGAGAAAGCGTCTTCGTCCTACAGATAGATCTCCTCCTAGGATAGAACACCTCCACGAACCCAGATTCTGCCGCTACTGTGGAGTCCAAGTAGATTCCAATGCTCTGTTCTGTACAAACTGCGGCAAACAGTTAAGATGAAAATTATGATCGCTCAATGAATGGCCGATTTAAGGATCGATCCATTTCCCTTCCAATGTACAGGTCAACCGCCTTACAAAGATGAATTCGTATGAAAACAAGGCCCCCTGAAATCGTGGCACTTGGGAACGTGAACATCGACCAGATCTTTGCTTCGACCCCAAGGCTTCCTGAATGGGGAACGGAGAGTTTTCTACCACGATTCGATCTTAGAGTGGCAGGGCAAGCTGCCAATTTTGCTATAGCGATGAATAACCTTGGACTGAAGTGCGCTTTGGTAGCGAAAGTTGGCGATGATTTTCTGGGACGTTTCATGTTGAAGGAACTCCGCCAATCTGGCGTTGACAGCGCTCACGTAGATGCTGAAAAGGGAACTGTATCAGGAGTGACCGTCGCGATCGTCCGTTCAGATGGCGAGAGATCTTTCATAACTCATCTGGGAAATCTTGGAGAGTACACTGTCCGCCATTTAGAACAGAACCTAAACTATATTATGAAAGCTCAAGCGATTCACATCGGCGGATATTTTGTGCTTCCGAAGCTCAGTGGGAGACCCCTCCTGCGAATTGTCAAGAGACTCAAGCAACGTGACGGAGAGAGGATCTTCTCCCTTGATACTGGATGGGATCCAGGAGGGTGGAAAGCCGAGACCCTGCAAGAACTCTACCGAGTCTTGGAGCATATCGACATTTTTCTGCCGGACATCCACGAGGCCTGCGCAATCACTGGAGAAAGGTCTCCTCAAGAAGCTATAGAGAAATTATCATCGGCAGGGCTCAAGATTGTTGCGATCAAAATGGGAGCGAAAGGCAGCCTTGTTAGCAGCGGAAAGGAAAGAGTTTTCTCGAAACCCTTCAAGGTCAAGGTACATGACGCTACGGGCGTTGGAGATGCGTTCGACGCTGCATTTGTTCTCGGAGTATGGAGACGGTTGAGTCTTCGTGATACTGCAACTCTTGCGAATGCGGTAGCCGCGATATCCGTATCGAGAGGCGGGCCTTCCGTGAATAGATATCCTACAATGGGAGAGACGCGGAGATTTCTGAACACACATGGCGAAAAGGAGATTTCTAGGAAACTAGTACCCTGAGCCGATTGCACAGCGTTAGTCTTGAACTATGATCTCAGCAGCGCGAATCGAAACTTCTGCCTCCTAGAGCTAGATGAATTATTGAGAGGCCGATCGCTTCTCAAGCCGGCTCCTGATGTATAGTGACTTTCGCTTTGTCAAACCTCTCCCTAAGCTCCTGCTCGATCGAAGTTACGATGCTATGTGCTAAGTCGAGAGGAACATCCTTCTCAAAGGAGCAGCTCACGTCGATGTGGATGGAGTCCCCTACCCTGTGAAGCATTATCTTCCCGAGTCGGATAACCTCCTTGTGGCCTTCAACAATCTTGGTGACTGCCTCCGATATGTTGCGATCCTCGAATCCACGTCCAACAATAGACTCGTTTTCAATCGGTTCCACGTGAACGGTTACGTCAGCTAGTTCAGCGAATTCCGCATGTAGCCTCTTCTCAATCTGCTCCGTAACTAGATGCGCCTCTTCCAAGGACATTTTTGGATCGACGCCTAAGTGAAGGCTTAGACACAACCCTCTCTGCGTTTTCATGGACTCGATGTTATGCACCTCTCGCACTCCCTCGGATTCCGCAGCGATTCTCCTGACCCTGAGTTCAAAAGGAGTTTCCCCGGAGAGAGGTTCGATGTGGACCGTGACCTCAGCCCCGCTCACGGCCCGGTTGATATTCAGCTCCACTCTCGATGCTATCGAGTGCGCCTCTTCGAGTTCGACGTATTCCGGAATGTTGACGGTAACGTCGACGTAAGTCTTCTTCCCAGCCTTCCTGACTCTGAGAGACTTGTAGCCAGTCACATCCTTGGTCCCTGCAATTTCTCTTTCCACCTTCCTGAGAACCGTCCTTGGAACAGCATCGCTCAGCTCAAACGCTGTCTCGTATATGAGCCTGCCACTAATATAGCAGAGAAAACCGCTCAATAGCAAAGATGCCGTAGCATCTCCTAGATAATAGCCATAACTTGCTGCGGCGACGCCGATTAACGCCACGACAGTCGAAGAAAAGTCTGAGACCGCATGAAAGAATCCCGCCTTGACCGTCACGCTGCCACTCGCATTCTTCAGAATACTTATCCTGAAAACGTCGACGCACAGAGTGTAGCCGATCGCCCCGAACCCCAATGCTCCGGGATGAATCTGGATCCCTCCTCCTAAGATTCTAATTAAAGATTCGGCTACGAGCACAATCGCCAAGACTAAAAGTATGAATCCCCCCATCAGCCCGCCCAAGGACTCAACCTTCTCGTGGCCGTAAGTATGATTCTCATCAGGCGGCTTCAGTGACCATCTCGTCATCAAGAGTAGAAGAAAAGTCGCAACCGCATCGAAGGAGGCGTGGGCAGCGTCTCCTAGGAGAGCCAGACTGTTGACTAGGAAACCTGCTAACCCCTCAACAAGGATGACCGAGGAGATCGTTGTGAGGGATAACCAGAGCGGTTTCATTCCATCTGCTCTACTCATTCTGATCAGTCCGCATAATTGGTTCAAGCCAACAATGGCCACTTAATTCGAAAAAATGTCCACTACTGATTATGATTTTGGAGAGAAGATCTGTCAAAGGATCTGCGGTTACTTCGCTTTTGCGTAATCTCACCCTTAGTAAATCCGCCTCGAATAGAACACGTCCCAAACACGAGAGATTTAAAGGTAACTAGGAGGATACTGGCTTTCACTCTCACCGAGATAGCCATCGCGGATGAGGCCAAGAAGCTCTTGGAGGAACTCAAGGACTTGATAAATCGCGCCTTCGCCTACTTCATGTCTCACGGGAAAACTGGAAGTGATTTACTCGAATTGAGAAAGAAGGTAGACCTCGCTGAGATCTATAACAATCTGCCTAAAACCAATTGCAAGGAATGCGATGAGCCTAGTTGCTATGTCTTTGCGATTAAGTTGATGTCCGAAGAGAAGGAGTTACATGACTGTACTCAGTTAAGTCTTGCTCAATATGCAGGCAAGGTTGCAACTCTGTCGAGAATGGTCCAGCCGATAAGATTGTGAAAGAGAACTTAATGGCCTATCCAATTCTTGATGACGGGGAGGGTGCCTGCAAGGTTCTCAACGACGGCGTCGGGCACAGGACCTTCTTCTATTTCACTCTTCCCTCGTTTGACGAGAATGGCTTTCATTCCCATCCTCTTGGCTCCTCCGATATCGCCTTTGACGGTATCGCCGACCATCACGACTTCGCTCGGGTTTACTCTAAGAGATTCTAAGGCCGTGTTGAAGATCTGGGGCTTGGGTTTCCTGAGTTTTAGTTGCGCTGATGTAACTACAGTGTCGAAGAACCTCGCGATATTCAGTCTGTCAATAATAACAGTAATTACCGTGTGGCTACTCGCGTTTGAGATTAGACCAAGTTTCAGGTCCACATCTTTCAAAGTTGACAGAAGCATTGTTGTGTCTGGATACAACTTCCAAGACTCGATCTCAGGCTTCAAAAAGTCTGCTAGTGCATCTTGAATAAACTGCGGATCATCAACTGCTTGTATTCCCATTCTAGCCAGAAAATCTCTGAACGGTTCTTCCAAAGGGACTTCAGTATCCGTTTGCTCACAATGAGAATATACCGGCTTGAATACTTCATCGAACACGCGTCTCATCAGTGAGAGCTCTATCTTGTGACCGCGATCTCGCAAGGATACGTTTAGGCTTTTCAGCCTAGCCTCTCGAACTCCCTGAGAATCGTCTTGGTAGACCAGCGTTCCACCCAAGTCGAACAGCACCGCTGAAAGCATCAGGACACACCGGAAGATCAAAGCATGTAGGAAACTTTATGATAACTCTTTTGGGCGGTTCTCATACAGGAATTAGATACCGACGCCATTTTTCTCGAAGATCGCTTTAGCGATTTTTGTCAGCTGCTTCTCTACATCAGGAGCAAGCGGTTCAGGCAGATGTTCTCGGAGGATCTTCTGTACTGCTTGCCTAGCTCTCTGAAAAGAGTTCTTTGATCCATGTTCTTCCCAAGCTTTTCTATCCATCCTGTCGATAACAGCTGAAGGCATATACTGTTCCTTCGTGAACCAGTCTAGAGTGTGTCTGGTCGTTAAGTAGTGTCCTCCTGATCCCATCTCTTTGGTGAATCGACGGCCAAGCACTCATCGCTCTCATCTATCCCCTTGGCAACCCTCAACGCCACGCCACAAAGTTCGTTGTCTATCACAAGTTTTTCGAAGCTCTGACAGCTCTCGAAGTCAAGCATACCTGCGCTTGAGATGATGTTGATTCCAGCGAGAGCACCCATCACCAAGCCTATTCCTGATTCGAAGCCAGCTTGAGCGTCAATAAGTTTGGAGTCACTGAGACCTATGTATGCGTGGGTCGGCAAGCCATAATGCTTCCCCATCTCTCCATATGCGCAGTCGATCATGATCGTCTCAATGGCTCCCATAGGCGTCGTTCCATATTTCATGTCGAATACTGCTGGAGAGCCGCCGTAGATTAGGAGTTCCTGACTTGGATAGTTGAGCAAGAACTATGCCGCTTAATGTCTCGGCAGTATGAAGAACTATTGTACCAGCCAAAGAAGCGGGGCCGGTCGCGCCTGAGAGCGGCATAGAGACAATCTCTGCAGGGATTCCATATCGAGCACAGTCGATAAGATTTTGCGAAGTTATGTAACTCCACATGAGTGGGGGTGAGGGGCACACATCGAATACCGCTAGTGGTTTCTCAGCAAGTTTATCTTCTCCAATGACAGCGGTCAGCATCTGTTTCATATCATGTGATCCTTCAACGGTAAACGCGCCTGTGACTACAGGTTTCTTGGATCCTTTGAGCACTATGTAGAGTCTGTATCTATCTACGATGGTTTCAGGAACATCTGAAACAACAAGGGCGGTGCTTTGAGCATGCATGTTGTTTAGAGCATCTGTCAATCTGACGAAGTCTTCAAGATCTCTTGTAAATGGTTTTCTGACCTCGCCCGTCTCGCCATCTAGAATATTGATTGCAGTTGACCCCGAATTGAAATAGACATTGTCTTTTTCAACATTAAGCGCTGGTCGGCCATCCCTGTCGTAGAGCGTGATCTTCGACGGTGCTCCTTTGAGCTTTTCTTCTACGAGGCTCGACGGAATCCTAGCTATCTTTCTCTCAAAATCAACTTTAGCCCCGTTTTCAGCTAGAAGTTCAAGAGCTGACTGATTGTTGTACATGACCCCTGTTTTTTTCAAGAACACTCATTGCGCCCAGATGTATCTTTTCAATAGTTTCGTCGCGTAGAAAAGGTATTCTCGGCCTTGAAGAGGATTTTGTCCATTGAAACCGCCACTTCATTTTGAAACGATGAGTTTGGCTATCTTGACCGCTTCGAGAGCATTCTCAGCATATGCGTCGGAACCGATCTCTTTGGCCCATTCAGAGGAGACTGGCGCTCCTCCAACCAATAT
>Ga0315280_10004958_pt1 | contig 19307 bp, 15 predicted proteins | sample YL17G06_40_MG_FD_203697 | JGI IMG/M metagenome (GOLD analysis project Ga0315280, IMG submission 203697) | Sediment microbial communities from Yellowstone Lake, YNP, Wyoming, USA - YL17G06_40 | ecosystem: Environmental > Aquatic > Freshwater > Lake > Sediment | place: USA: Wyoming | collected... | reverse complement strand
GCTGGGGATCGCCATCCTGAATATGGCTCGCCAGCACGACATCGGTTTTTCTTTTTTTGTGAGCATGGGCAACAAGGCCAACGTTTCCAACAACGACCTGCTGGACTACTGGGAAGACGATCCGCAGACCGATTTGATTCTGATGTACCTGGAGTCCTTCGGCAATCCGCGGCGCTTCATGCCCATTGCCCGGCGCATCAGCAAGCGCAAGCCGATCGTGGTCGTGAAGTCCGGGCGCACGCTGGCCGGCGCGCTCGCCGTCTCCTCGCACACGGGGGCGCTGGTCTCCCGGCAGGGAATGGACATTGCCATCGACGCCCTGCTCGAACAAACCGGTGTCATTCGCCTGGACACCGTCCAGGAGATGTTTGATCTGACCCTGGGTTTCTCGAAGAATCCCCTGCCGCGCGGCGACCGCTTGGGCATTCTGACGAACGCGGGCGGCCCGGCCATTCTCGCCACCGATGCGGCCATCAACCTCGGTCTGAGAGTCCCCCGCCTTTCCGAACGGACGCGCGCGGAATTGCGGTCCCTGCTGCCGCCGGAAGCGGCCGTCCACAACCCCGTGGACATGACGCCCAAACCCGACCGGAGCAAATACGAGGCGTGCGCCCGCCTGATGCTGGAAGATGAGGAGATCGATTCGCTGCTGGTGATTTCGGTTCCCCCCATCATGGTGAGCGCCATGGACATTATCATGGGGATTGAGGGGCTGCGGCGGGAATCTTCGAAGCCGATCCTGGCCGTAGTCATGGCCCCCGAGGACTTCTTCGAAGAGTTGAACGAGAAGTATCCCGGGCACATGGCCATCTACCGTTTCCCCGAACCGGCGGTGCGCGCCCTGGCCGCCATGGAACATTGTCGCCGGTGGCGCGACAAACCCATGGGTAGCGTGAGCATGTTCCCGGTACAAACCCGCGCCGCGGAAAAGCTGTTGGAGGAGGTGCGCCGGGAAGGGCGGAGCCAGTTGACGGCCCCCGAGGCCTTGCGCCTGCTCGAGTGCTACGGAATTCCGGTGGCGCATTCGGTGGTGGCGGCCAGCCCTAGCGAAGCGGTGGAGGCGGCGAAAGACCTGCGTTACCCCGTGGTTTTGAAGGCGGTTGTCGCTGACTTGATACACAAAACGGAAGTAGGCGGGGTTGTGACGGATATCCGTACGCCCGAGGAATTGGAGGCCGCGGCGCGCGCCATGGGAGAAACCGTGAGCACCGCCCGGCCGGATCGAACGGGTTCATCCGGACTGCTCGGCTTCCTCGTGCAGGAACAGGTGCGCGGCGGACGCGAGTTAATCATCGGGATGTTGCAGGACCCGAGTTTTGGTCCGTTGGTGATGTTTGGTCTGGGCGGCATATATGTGGAGACGTTGCGCGACGTGGTGTTCCGCGTGCCGCCCCTCACCGATCTGGATGCCCAGGAGATGATTCGCCAGATTCGCGGCTTTAGACTGCTGGAAGGCGTGCGGGGTGAGTCCCCGATCGATTTGCCGGCTCTCGCCGAGGTTCTCCAGAGATTCTCGCAGATGGTTCAGGAGTTGCCGGAGGTGGCGGAGATCGATATCAATCCCTTCCTGGTATTCCCGGATGCCCAGAACTTCTGCGCTGTAGATGCGCGCGTACGCCTGGCAGAGGGAATCTGATGGGGGCGGCTTCTCGCTCCATTAATTGAAGAGGCCAAACGGCACAATGCCCGCTGCTCCAGCCACGGATGTCTGCCAAAGCGACCCGGGCATTGTTCATCGGTGTTAGGACTCGCACTCGCTCGTCAGCCCACGCGGCCAACATTCTTCGTTAGCTGGACGGTTTGTAGCCTTCGAGCGAGTGGTTGTGCTCTTTGTAGTATTTCCCGGCGTCTGTGAATTCCTTGAACTTGCCCGCCGGGTGGCAATAAGTGCAGGCCTTTCCTTCCTTTTTGCCATACTCGGGCTTAGCGTTGACGAGCGTCAGCGCAAAGCCACCGAATACGACAAGAGCCAAAAAAACCCCTAAAAACCTCATGAGCACCTCCCCACGCCGATATTAGACGTTTTGTCGTGCGCAAACAAGCAAAAAGTTGTGAAGTGCAACACCCCTGCCCCTCCTCGCTCGGTTGCTTCTCCCAATCATCGACCGGGGAGCACTTTCGCTTGAGGTTTCCCCTAGGTGCTCAGCTTTGGTTGCGGGCCTTGTCGGGAGGATCACCAGGATCTTCTTACTCTTCTGCTTCCAGAACGGGTGGGCCATTCACGGTCCGGCTTTGTCCACCGGAGGGCGGGGCTCTTTGCAGGCTTCGATTTGGCGAATCTTGAGGTATAACCCGCTGATGGCGAGGACAATGGCGATGAGGGCGACACCTAGGCCTTTGCGTCGAAAGTCGCGTTCCCGGAGGGCGGCGATCCCCGCCGCATGGGCCTTCTTTGCGATCTCGACGCCCTCATCTGTCTGCTTCTGTACTTCCGCGGCACGGAAAGTATGGACGTCCACGCGGGCTTTGATAAGGGCTTCATGGGCGCCAGCCAATTCCACCTTGGCGCTGGAGACTTCCATGCCGGAACGCTCCGCGGTCGAGAGAATTTCTTCCGCCTCTCCCGCAAAGGTTCTGAGTCTGGCGATGTCCCCGGCCATTTTTTTGGCCACCCGGTACCCGTTGGTGCCTGCGACATGGCAGTTGGTGCACACCGCATTCGCACTCACGCCCACCCAGTCATCCGTGGGTTTGAGAATCTCGTGGTTCGAGTGACAGGCGACGCATCCGGGCAAATCCTGGCGAGCGAAGGCGGCCTGGTGGGGGCTCTTTTCAAAGAGCTGCGTAAAGAAGACATGGCAAGTGCCACACACGTTCGCCACCGAACTGACCCCTGGCGGCGTGGCCCCATGATTGCCGTGGCAAGTCGTGCATGTCGGCGCCGAGGTATCACCGGCCGCCAACATCTGGGCGTGGACGCTCTTCCCGTAGAGGGCGATCTGGTCGGTGGGAATCTTATAGTCCTTCATGTAAGTCGCGTCGGCGTGACAGCGCCCGCAGGTCGAGGCGACCTGCATCGGGTAAACCGGCGCGCGAGTGTCGGAGGGGGGGAGGATGTTGTGGACGCCGTGACAATCGACGCAGGTGGCCACCTTTGTGTCGCCCCGCGCGAGCCGCTTGCCGTGGACGCTGGTAAGGTACTGGCTCAGTTGGTCGGCGCGCGCTTTGGGATTGAACCGGTGCATGTAGGTGATGTCGGCGTGGCAGCGGCCGCAGAAGGCGGGGACTTGAGTTTTCTTCGGCGTGCCGCGGAAGCCTTTCGCCCGGTTCATCGCGTCCATGGAATCATCGTTGGGATTGCCTCCGTGGCAGTCCGCGCACCCCAGGCCGGCTTGACGATGGACATCGGTGGCGAACAGTCTGGCGGGCTCACCGGTCTTGTCCCCGAGGCTGGCGTGGCAGGTGATACAGGAGTCGCTGGGGGAAACCGCTCCGGTTGAGCCGAGCGCCCAAAGGAACACGATGATAGCCGCAATGGCAGTTTTCATATGCGTCCGCCGAACCGCTCGGTGGTTGTCTCAACTTGGTCTTGCCAAGCAAGGGCCCAGCGAGGCGGCCTTGGCGCTTATCGTAACGCCAACGCTGACAGCACCACGATGTATCCCAGGACGAACACGCCCAACCCGGTAAAGAACCGACTCAGGCGGCCCAGGCCGGCCTTGTAGTCAATGAAGGGGACCAGCACCCAGACGGCCGCCGCCAGGCTGAATCCCATCAGTCCCGCCAGCTCGCCTTCGAGGAAGAGAATCTTCGAAGGCAGGTATTTCAAGGTCTGGAACGTGAACAGGAAGTACCATTCCGGGCGAATCCCGGCGGGCGCAGGGGCAAACGGGTCTGCCTTGATGCCGAGCTCCCACGGGAAGATGGCTGCCAGCGCTCCCAGCACGCCGAGCGCCGCATACCAGCCGATAATGTCCCGGAGCAGAAAGTTGGGGAAAAAGGGTATGGACCGCGCCGGTTCGCGCCCCTCGGTAATGGCCCGCTCCACCCGCGGGGGCACGCTCATCCCCAATTCCTGCACGAGCAACAGGTGCAAGGCCAGCAGCACGGTAGCTAGCCCGGGCAAGACCGCCACGTGGAATCCAAAAAAGCGGGTCAGCGTCGCCCCGGTTACTTCTTCTCCGCCGCGCAGAAAAACCAGCAGCCAGTGTCCGAGCACCGGCACGGACCCGGCCATTTCAGTCCCCACTTTGGTGGCGAAGAACGCCAGCGTGTTCCAGGGCAGAAGGTAACCGCTGAAGCCGAAGCCCAGCAGGATGAAGAACAGGAACATGCCGGTGATCCAGGTCAATTCCCGCGGCTGGCGATAGGCCTTGAGGAAATAGACGCTGAACATATGGACGAAGGCCGTGAAGATCATCAAATTCGCCGACCAACTGTGCACCGAGCGAATGAGCCAGCCGAAGCGGACCTGCGTCATGATGTATTGCACGCTTTCGAAAGCGTCGTTGGGAGTGGGCCGGTAATAAAGAAGCAGGAGAATGCCCGTCAGTACCTGGACGACGAACAAGAACAGGGTCATCCCCCCGAAGTAATACCAGACCGTGTGGCGGTGTACGGGGACGGTCTTGTGCCGAAGGAACTCCTCCACCTTGCCCGCGCCGAAGCGCGCATCAAGCCAGTTCAATGCTTGCCGATAGAGGCTGGCCATAACTAAGCGTTCCGCGTCACCACGACGTCTTCGCCCTGCACGTGGGCCTCGTAGGTCTCCAGGGGTCGGGGCGGGGGCCCGCTCACATTGCGGCCCGCCAGGTCATAGAGGCCGTTGTGACAGGCACACCAGATTTCCCGCAGGTCGGCGCGGTACTGCACCGTGCAGTTCAGGTGGGTACACACCGCCGAAAAGGCCTTGTAGTCACCTTCCGCGGTCAGCACCAGCAGCGCCGGGTGGGAACCGAACTTGAAGATCTTCCCACTGTTGCGCTTCAGTTCGCCGACCTTGGCAGCCACCACCGAGCGGCTGGTCGATTCGGCAACCAGCGGGGGAAGGATGTACTGAATCGCCGGGTAGAGGAAGGCGCCGATCGAGGCGAGCACCCCACCGCCCAAAAGCAGATTGACCCAGCGGCGACTGGGCTGAGGCACTCCGCGCGGAATCTGATCGCTTACGTCCATCGAGTCATTCGCCTCCGCCACGGCCCCACCGCGACCGCGAATCCGTCAAATCCTTGCGGGTGACTATCAGCAAACCTGCGGGGGATATCAAACGTCCAGCCGGCGGTGTGATTTGCCTCTACCGGCCCGGGGGCCTCTCTGGGCGTTCGCTCTCCTGAGTTACCCTTTCTTCTCGGGCGCCTTGTAGCCTTCCAACGAGTGATTGTGATCCTTGTAGTACTGCCCCATATCGGTGAACTTCTTGTCAGCGGGGTTGCCGACATGGCAGTCCGCGCACTTCTTATGCTCTTTCGACGCGTATTGGGGCTTGGCGGTGGACAGCGCCGCGAGCAAGCCGCCGAGAATGGCCACGGCGAGAATCACTTTGAGCAGTCTCATAGGAATCCTCCTGGTACAGACTCAGATTCTGCACGGTCTGGTTTCGGTTTGCAAGTCGTCTCCGGGGCGCACCCAAGACGGGCCCGAGACTCAGTCACCCCCGTAGAGCGCGTGCAGGATTTTGGGATCGGGCTCGTCCATGGCCAGGAGATTATGACAGGCGTTGCAGTCTTGCGTGATCACGCGCCCGTCCTGGGCCTGGTGGTTGCCGTCGTGACAACGGAAGCAACCGGGAAAATCGTTGTGGCCCAGATTGTTGGGATAGGTGCCCCAGGTCAAATTCATATTCGGGAAGATGTTGCCGTTATAGATCTCCAGCAGGGCGGAGGCGGCCTCTTCAATCTGGGCGCGCCGGGTGTTGTAAACCGGAAAGTAGTTCGCCCGGTAATACTGCCGCAGGGCCTCGGGGAGTTGGGTCTGGGCGTCGAGCCGCGAGGGGTATTTGCGCTGCAGGAGGTCCAGGGACACCTTGTGGGCAAAGGGCAAGGAAGGGGAAATCCGTCCCGCGGCCATCGCCCGGTTGACGGCGCCTTCCGGCATATCAAAAGTGTGGGTAGGACGGTTATGGCAGTCCATGCAGTCCATGAGGCGGCGCTCGGCGCGGGCCAGGGCGTCGGCAGGGAGCGGATTCTCGGTCGACCGATACTCCGTCGTGGAGCCGTTTGCATCCCGGTAGCTAACCCAGGGGATGACCTGCCGTTTCTCGTCGCTGGCTACATAGGTGGCCACGCCCAAGTGGCGGCCGTGAATGCCCACGGGCCTCCGGTCTGCGCCCACACCCCCGATGTGGAGGAGCAGGACGGTCTTCGTGACGGCATTCTTCTCGTCATCGCCGAACTTCGTTTTCACAACAAGTCTCTCTCCCGAGAATCTCTGCGGCCAGTGACACTGCTCACAGGTCTCACGCGCCGGGCGCAGGTTGTGGACCGGCGTGGGGATGGGGCGGGGGTAAAGGTTGAACGTCACGGCCAACACCTGGTAGCTGCCGGCGAGCTTCGAGCGGACAAACCAGGGAGCACCGGGGCCGATGTGGCAGTCCACGCAGTCCACACGGGCGTGCGGGGAGCGCTGGTAGGCGGTGTACTCCGGATCCATCACCTGATGGCAGGTCAGCCCGCAGAATTGGACGGAATCCATGTAGAGCGTGCCGCGATAACTGGCCACGGCAAAAATAGGAACGTTGATGGCCGTCATCACCACTACGAATTGTACGGTCCGCCGGAAACCCGAGTCCGCAAGACTGATGGTGGGATAAGTTGCAGGCAACGAGCCAAGCCTTTTGTGCCGGTGGAAATCACGGTAAATCCCCAAGGGGATCAGCACCAGTCCAAACACAAAAATCCCGGGCAGGATGAAGAAAACAAGGATTCCTGTGTAGGGATTCGGGACAGTCCCAAAGACCTGGGAAACGTAAGTGATGACCAGGGTGATGCCGGCGACTGTCGTCAGCACAACCCCCATGCGACTGATGAAGTTTTGGCTGAGAAAGATGAGGGGTCGAAGTTGGGGCGTCAGCGTTTCCCACAGTTTTCGAACCGTCCCAGGTGGCTGGCGACCGGCTGACCCTTGATCCGTGCTTTCCACCATGGCGTGTCACCCTCTTAGCCGAACTTCACCTCAGCGGCTACCCGACGCGGCGTCCGCCAGCAGTTTCGAGCGCATTGTAGCACAGTCTGCCAATGCGCAAGAACTTCACCAGTCGCCGGGAAACAACACGCTGGTGTGAAACGGCGGAGAGCTTGTGGGGAAATGCTCCGGTCACCCGCAGTGCCAAAGGAAGACAGCCGCTCGCTTTCTCGCGAAGAGGGAAAGTTGGTCCCGGTGGGATCAGCAGCGCGCGCCACGGCGTAACCCCGACCCGGGTATCCTGAAACTGTTCCCGGGCGGCCCCGAATGGGCAGAGCGACGGAGTCTGTGCCAGCCACGTCACGGCATCTTGATAAAATACTGACCGGTGGTTTTGAATACAGAGAGTAAGTGCGTCATCCCGAACAGTTCCCTTATCCTTTGGGTCAAGTTGATCAGTCGGAGGTCGCAACCAGCCATCTTGGCGGAAACGTATACGCCCACGAGCGCGCCGAGTCCGGAACTATCCATGTAGGTAACTTCGCTCAAGTCCAGGACGAGCTGCTTGGCGCCCGGAATCAAGCCCTTGACCTGGTCTTTGAAACCCGCACTAACCTCCGCGGTCAACCGGCCGCAACAATGCACCACGGTGGTGCCTTCGGCGCTGGCAACCTGCAACTTCAAGCGGGAAGCGGGAACTTCTGGGGGATTCGTTGACATAGACTCCTTTCCACCAAAACTCTTCCCCCCCAGACCCAGCAGGGGTTCCGCGGGTCGCGGCGCTACAGCCCGCGGGTAGGCGGTACTGAACAGTATAGCAAAGCGCAAAGCCATGACGCCGGACACTCGCCGGCGTTCCTCCCAGGCGGATAATCTGTCCGCCCATTCGCACGCGCCCGACAAAAAGCGCTGCTCTCGCCGCCGTTCACCATCTAAGTTTTCGCCGACCAGCTCAGCGGCCGGCCTGGAGTGCTGTGGCCCTCGAACTGGATGACGCCCTCGGGAGAGCGCGCGAGGGGGCGCTTCCGTCCGTTGATTTCCAAGCGCGCCAGCCGCGCCGCCTCGGCCGCCGGCAGGCGCAGCGTAATCACCCAGGCGCCTCCGGATGAGGGCGCGTACCAGCCTTCGTAGCCGCGCGCCGACTTCTTCAGCCCCAACAGCGGAGACGTAAACTGGTACGAATCGAGCGGGAGTGTGGGAACGAGCTCGACACCTTTCTCGTTGAAGGCCACGCCCAGCAGCTTCGCGGCAGTATACAAAGGCCAGGCGTGCGGATGCATGTTCATGACGGGATAATCTGTCCAAAAGATGCGTGACCCCTGGGTCTTTTGTTCTTGGGAGTCTAGGAAAAACGTCTGACCGGGGTATTTGGACAACACCGAATTGTAGTAATCCGGCCCACTCCAGGTGCCGTACCAGATTTCCGGATAGACTTCGGCATGGCGCGCCAGTGAGTTCTTCTTCCATTCATCCCAGGCCAGCTTCCCGTCGGCCAGGGCCAGGGCCCAGATCAATGTGCCATTGATCGACGGCCAAACCCCGGCGTTGGCGAAGTCTCCAGGTGGTAGGCCCTGCAATTGTATACCCTGGTTTTGCAGCATGGCGCCTATTGGGGAAGGGCGGCGGACCAGTTCGTCGATGGTGTGGACGAGTTCCCGGGTCTGTTGCGGAGTCGCCGCCCCACCGATGATGGCCCACGGCTGCGGCTCGAGCCACAGTACGTCGTCGCCGGCCCAACCCAGGTCGGGTGTAAGCCAGGCCCGCCGGAACCAGCGCCCGGCCCATTGGGCGCGCACTGCTTGCCGTTGCGCCTCCGCCTTTTGCTGCGCGTCCGCGGCCAGGTCAGTGTCTCCCGTATAACTTAGCATTCGTGCGTAGTGATCCAAAACGTAAGCGGCCATCGCCGCATTCAGGACACTCTCGGCGTGGTGATTCACTTCGTCGTATTTGGCGGGAGGCACATACCCGAACACCATGGTGTCGTTCCAATCTCCCGTCAGGAGGCGCAGCAGCCCGTGCCTGCCCGTCCCCGTCGTCTCTGTCAGATAGTGGTAGGCCCGCGCGAGGAGCTTCCCGATGGTCTCCTTGCTCGCCGGAGCGCCTGCACGTGGATAGCTAGGAATCGTTTCGTCCAGAAAGTCCCGATCGCGGGTGGCCAGAACGTACTCTGACGCCACCCATAGGAGCCACAGGTCCAGATCACTCGGGCGGTGGGCCACTGGCATTGGAAATCCGTGCCCGACGATGCCGTAAGGAATGTCGCCGTCCGGCTGTACCTCTTTTAGTGTGTAACGGACAATCTCCCGGACGATCTGGGGATTGCTAAACACGCAGGGTAGCGCATACTGCAGGGGGTCGCGCGCCGCACCTTGAAATCCCCAGAGATATTGATAGACCTGTCCCTGCGAGACAATGTGCTCGCCAAAGAAATCGTCGAAGGTGCTCTCACTGCGCAGATAGTAGTGGTGCCAGATGAGCTCGCGGTCCACCCAGGGTTCGGATTCAACTCTCAGGCGCAGCCCGTCGTCCTTCCAGGCTCGGCTGGAGCGCGCCCGCAGGCCGGGCAAGTTCGTCCGATACTTCTCAAGTAAGGCATTCAGGTTCACGCCCTCGGGGAGGTAGCCGTAGGCGAAGTAAAGCGTGCGGCTCGCCCCCGGCTCAAGATGGAGGTGCCGTCCGACCACTAAAGCGCTCTCGGGGCCGGAGGCTGTCAGGTCGCCGTCGAGTTTTTTTATCAGGCCCGCGGGACGCAGCACCCCGCCGTCCCCGAAGAAAGCCTTACCGTTAGTGCTCAACTCATCCGCCGCGGAATCCAGGGCGACCAGGAACGTCGGCGGGGGATTCAAGTCTTCCATGGCCGCACCGTTTCCCGGCTCCTCGAATGGACCGCCGAACAAGCTATGCGGGTAGGCCCGGAGAAAGGCCTGCACTCGAGCCCAGGCTTTTTCATCTTCTGCTGTCCGTCCGAGGAAGCGCTTGCTTTCCAGGAAGCCAATATTGCCTTCCAGCGCCTGGAATTGATGAGCAAAACGCTCCCCGAACTTGCGGCGAAAGTCCACGGCCTTTTTCTCGTTTAGCTGAACGATTGCCTGCATGAACGATCGGTACGAGAACTGGAAAACCTGGCATCCCCAGTACTCGACCCAGCGGAGGTCGGCTACCGACTTGCGATGGTTTGTGATTGTCACTTGCGATATCAGCAAGGGATCGTCGCCAAAAGGTGCGAAGATCACCTGGTCGATGGCGTAGTCGTCGTTGGCCACTCGCTTGCGATAGTACCCCACACCGAAGACTCGCTCGAACGTCTTGGCATTGCCGGGATAGTAGGTGGTGAGAATCACCTTGCCATCGGAGAGGTACCCGATGCCGCCCCCATATTGACCCAGCTCCGGGGCGTAGTCATTGAGGAACTTCGGCGAGCCTTCATCCTGCCGCACCTGGACGTGACCGTAGTTCGAGACGACCGCCACGAGCCGGTCGTTGCCGACTTGGTGCAGGTGTTCCGTGGGGGACCGCACCTCCTTGTTCGTGGGACTAACTGCCTTCGGGTCCGAGATTTGGTCGCAGGTGTAGCGGTACGCCGGCAGGCCGAATTGGTCTTCAACCCACTCGCCAAAATAACCAGAGCCGTAGGGCCTATGGCCTTGGCCCTTTCGCCCTTCTTGAGTTAGCGCCCACAAGCCCCCGGAACGCGCCAAGAGACCCGAGCCAATCAGGCTGCCTGCGGCAACCCTCCCAACCGCGCCAAGAAATCGACGACGATCGACCATCCTGTTTTTCCTCCGGTTTGTCTGCCCCCGTGCGAAACGGATAGGATTATAAGCCTGCCTCCGAGTAAATCGCGAGAGACTTCCTGCGGAGTCGCTTGGCCGCGTCAGCGGGCACGCTGGTCAAGGCTGCGTGACGAAATGCAGGGCATGCGGGGAGGAGTTGTTGCAGTTGCCACCCGTAGTTCCTGCTCAAGCGTGTGAACGTTCGAGGCAAAGGCAAGCCTCGCTGCCTCAACGGGCGGCCGTCGAAGCAAACTGATAGCTTCCGGAGCCGATTTCATATACCGCCGCGCCTTCCTCCGTGCGGAGATACTGTACGCCCGGAACTTGGTCGATGGGCTTGTCGCTTTCCCGGACGGCGGCCGTGGTGCTAGCTGCGGATGCCCAGTTGCTGCATCAGGCGGTTCGTCTGGTCGTAGGCCTCAGTGACCCATTCGACGATCTTCGCGGGTTCGGGCGAATACTCGAGCTCGATGCTCACCGTGCCCTCGAAACCGGTTTTCTTGAGTTCAGTCAAATAGGGTATGAAGTCCACCACGCCCCGCCCGGGGGGCAGGTCGCCATGTTTCTGGCCTTCGCAATCGGAGAAGTGGCAGTGCGCGAGGCGCCCTTTCAGGCGCAGGATGTCCGCCGCCGGCGTATGTGCCAAATGCAGGTGCGAGATATCCAGGTTGGCGCGCACGGCCGGATGGCCAACGTCGTTCAGGAACTGCACCATCTTATCCAGGGTGTTTACGATGGAGAGGTGGAAAGGTTCAAGTTCGACCGCGATTTCGAGACCGAGGCTGGCGGCATACTTGCCGAGCGTCCGCACATTCTCCACGGCCCAGCCCCACTGCACCGCCGGGGCAATCACTTCTTGCTGCCAGATGTACTCCCCTACCACGAGTAGAAGGTTCTTCGCTTCCAGCTCATAGACGAAATCTAGGTACGCTTTGGCACGGTCAACGTGAAAGCGCTGTACCGGGACATTGAAGTCCGCTATGCCCAGCGCGCAGCAACACACGGAAATGATCGGCAGATCGACCTCGCGGCAGGTGTCTTTGATGAGCCGGCGTTCCTTAATGTCGATTTCCAGCGGGTCGGCGAATATGTCAATGGTGTCGAAACCGATTGCCCTGGTCTTGCGGATGCCCTCGGCCGTGCCCACGGACGTACCGGCCCAGGCCGAATTAATCAGTCCAAGCTTCATATCGATGGTCCTCCTCGATAAGAACGGGTGAGGCGCGGGGTTGCACCTTGCCCGGGTCGGCGCCTGCGCCCGGCGTCTCAGGCGTTCAATACCTCTTCGATCTTGACGGGCCGGTGCGCGGCAATCGACTTGTAGCCAGCCTCGACCAACGCCATGGTCTTCAGGTTGTCACGGCCACTGATTGCCGGCTCGCTGCCGTCGGCGAGGGCATCCAGAAGTTGCCCCATCGTGCCCTCGAAGGCATCCGGAAACCACACCTGGCTCCAGCGGGGTGAGAACCAGCAGCCGGGCTGAAGCTTGGTGGTGAAGTCGATGGTGCTGGGCGTAGCGTTGGGATAGGAAGGCCAGCCGACGGTTCCTTGCGCCAAGCCGTCTGTGCCTTCGACTCGCCACTTGATGTAACAGTCGGGCGCGCCGCCCTCGCGCGCCGGCCCCGCCCAGACGTCGTCCCAGGCCGTGGCGCGGAAACCATTCGCGTACTCGAGGATGTAAAGCACGATGCCATCCTGGTGCTTGAAGGTCGTGCGCGGGTCCGTGCGCACGCTTACGTACACGCTTTCCGGATCGCCGAAGAGAAACCGGAAAGTATCGAGGTGATGGATGCTCATGTTCAACAACGTCAGGCGATCCGAATCCTTGAGCCACACCTGCCAGTGCGGAATGGCGCGCATCTCGATGGTGGCGAGTATCGGTTCGCCCAGGTAGCCACGCTTCAGGACGGTCTTCAGCGCCCGGATCGATTGGTCGTAACGCATGTTGTGATTCACGGCCAGCGTGATGCCGGCGGCTGCGCACAGGCGCACGATGTCCTTGGCATCTTGGTAATTCATCGCCAGGGGCTTCTGCGCCAGAATGCCCTTGATGTGATCCGCATGCTTCACTGCCTCGCGCACGATCTCCAACTGAACGTAGGGGGGGACCGCAATGTCCACGACCGCAATGGCCGGGTCGGCCAATAGTTCCTCGTGGCGGTCATAGACCTTGGGGATGCCATGCAGTCTGGCTACTTCGCGGGCCTGCTCCGGAGGTTGGGAGGTGATGGCCGCCACCCGGTAGCCGGCGTGGCCATAGGCCACCAGGTGGCAATGACGCATGATGGCGCCTGCCCCGACGGCGGCGATCAGGTAATCCTTCTTCTTGGCGATGGGTGCGTGGTGCTCGAGATTGAGGTCGATCGTCATGGTTTTCCTCCCGTTTTAGGCGCGAGAGCGCATCGGGCAACCCTCACGAGGGGCTGGTGGCGGCCGCGCCTACGGAAGCACGATACCAGCGTCATTCCTGCCTGGCGCAGCCAAGTATACACTGAGGTCTTAAACGAGGCATCCGCTTTCGCACGGCCGTTTGAGAAGGTCCATCGGCGCCGCTGGCCCGCGCAAACCGGCAAATAGAATCCTCCCCTTGACCCAACTCGCGACCGATTGATACATTGCCCTTTACTCTTGCTGCGCAAGAGAATCTCCGGCCCGAATGCTTCCGGCCGAGCCTTTGGTTCCGGACAAGGAAAAGAAGGTTGACCCCCATGCCAATGTTCACAATCCCCCAGACCCGACGAGAAATGCTGATGAAGATGGCGACGCTTGCCGGTGGCACGGTGCTTTCTTCGGAATTGCTTTCCGATTTCGGGGAGGCGGGTACGTCCCGGTATGAGCCCAAACTATCTGTGCAGGTCTATGTGTGGCTGCAACGCTTTGCCTCCCAGAAGAAAACGGCGGCGGAAGGGATGGGCGAGGCGCTGGCGGCAATCCACCGCGCCGGGTACCAGCGGGTGGAATTGCTCTCGGACCTCTTCCAGCCCGACCTGCGGACGAGGGTTCTGAATCTCCTGCAGAGTGAACAACTGGAGATTCCCACCCTTTACGCAGGTTCAACGCTGCACACCGCCGTGGAAGGGGAGAAGTCGATCGCAGATATTACCGAGATCGCCAAGGAGTTGAAGGGCGCCGGGTTGCAGTGGATTGTAACCAATCCCAGCCCCAAACCCGGCGGCGAGCAGAAGACTGATGCCGAGCTTGATCTTCAGGCGCGCAGTCTGGACCGGCTGGGGGGCGAGCTGCAGCAAGGCGGCGTGGGTTTGATGGTTCATCATCACACCCCCGAACTGGTGGACCATGCGCGTGAGTGGCACTTCCAGTTGCAGCATACGGACCCGAAGCTCGTCTTCTGCTGCGTGGATGTGGACTGGGCCATGCGCGGCGGCCAGAAGCCGCTGGCTTTCCTGCGGGAAGTCGGCGCGCGGCTTGGCAGCCTGCACCTGCGCAACGAACAACAGGGCGTGTGGATGGAAGACTTCGGGCCGGGCGACATCGACTACGTCAAAGTGGCAGACTACTTGAGAGAAATCGGGTACGGCGGTTACCTGGTGGTCGAGCTGGCTTACGAGCAAGCCACGAAAATCACTCGTTTGCTTGAAGAAGATTTGCGCTTGAGCCGTCTCTATGCTGAAAAGGTCTTTGATCTGAGAACAGCCTGAGTCACGATAAAGGAAGATGCGCGCGTGGTAGCGCCGCTCCGAGAGCAGCGAGAGAGGAAGGCATCATGTTCAGGGTCCAATCATTCCTTCAATCATTCTCCGCATTTGCCGGAGGGGTTGTGCTGGTTCTGTTGCTGGCCGTAGGCCCCGCGCGAGGTCTGGCGCAAACTTCTGCGGAAGTTTCGGTCGATACCGCGAGCACATTGCACAAGGTCGACCCGCGCATTTACGGCCAGTTCGTCGAGCATTTCGGCCGGATCGTTCAGGGCGGGCTGTGGGCGGAATTGCTGGAAAACCGGAAATTCTCGCCCGTCGATCCCGATCGCGCGCAGGTAGCCAACCCGTGGAAGCCCGAGTCGGACCGTACTTACGTCAGCTACGTGATTGACCGGGCGATCTCGCTGAACGGAATCTCTGCGCAGCGGCTTTCGCTGTTTGGCACGGCCCGCAGTTGGCGGGGGATCAGTCAAACCGGTTTCGATGTTCTGGGCGGGAAAGAATACGTTGCCTATGCCTGGATCAAGACGGATGTTCCCGAAGCGCGGGTTTCCTTCCGGTTGGAAGCGGCGCACGGCGAGGTGGCGGCACACGCCGAGGCGAAAGTGCAGCGCGGCGATTGGCAGAAATACGAAGTGCGCCTGACACCGGGGCGCGACTTAAGGCCCGCGACTTTTCGCATCGCGTTCGACTCTCCTGGAATCCGTTGGATCGGCGCGGCCTCGTTGATGCCGGCCGATCACGTCAACGGCATGCGCCCGGATGTGCTCGAACTTGTCAAGCGTATGGCCCCGCCCATTATTCGCTGGCCGGGCGGAGGCTACTCCGATGCTTATGATTGGCGCAAGGCGATCGGGCCGCGGGATCAGCGGCCCACGCAACCGCGGCTGCCTTATGGCATCCCTTACGGCTATGACCACGGGATTGACACGGATGATTTCGGCACCGACGAATTCCTGCAGTTTTGCAGCCTGATTGGGGCCGAGCCCTTCATCACCGTCAATTTTGGCATGGGAACGCCGGAGATGGCCGCCGACTGGGTGCAGTACTGCAACGGGCCTGCCGATTCGAAGTGGGGCGCCGTGCGGGCGGCCAACGGCCGTCCCGCGCCCTACGGGGTGAAGAATTGGGGGGTTGGCAACGAACTCTGGCTATACTCCGGCGAGCCCGGGTTCACCAACGCCGAAGGCTACGCCACCTATTTCATCCCGATGGCACAGGCGATGCGCGCGGTTGACCCCACCGTTCAGATTACTGCGGTGGGTGGTTTCATGTCCGCGAAAGGTTGGGACGAGCCGTTGCTCCAGAGGGCCTGGGAGCACATTGATCTGCTTTCTTTGCACACTTACTACCCTGGAGGCTCCTGGCCTGCTGCCCTGGTGAACGATCCCGTGCAAGCTTATAAAGCGGTCGTCGCCCAACCGGACATCGTCGAGCAGAACCTGCAGAAACTGCTCACCGCCGCCGATCAGATTACCCAGAACCGAAAGAAGATCCTGATTGCCTTCGATGAATGGAATGAATGGGATTGGGACTACCCGCGACCCGTGGACACCCCGGCGCGGTCTACGATTAACCAGATTATTGACTTGGTTAACAAGAGTGGTTTGGAGATGAATCAAACCCATCGGGATGGAATGTACGCCGCCCGGATGTTGCACGTGTTTATGCGAGCAGGAGACCGCCTGCCCATCGCCTGCCGGACGCACCTGGTCAACAGTTTCGGGGCCATCCGGACGGACAGCACCCGCGCCTTCATCACCGCGTCCGGCATCATGATGGAACTCTACCGGCAGCATTCCGGAACGACGTTGCTCAAAACGGATGTGCGTGCGCCCTCTTTCGATGTCCCCGAGCAAGGGTGGACGGGAATCCCCTCGCTGGATGCTACCGCGACGCTCTCCGCCGACGGCCGGAAGCTCTTTGTCCATCTCATCAATCTGGAGGCCGAACAGCCTATGCAAGTCCGTTTACAAATCAAGGGCCGCGGCGTGAGTCCAGAAGCTGACGCCTGGCAAATCGCGTCGCAGGATTTTCTGTCGCGCAACGATTTCGGGGTGACGAACGTTTATATCCAACACAACCCGGTCCGCGGGGCGTCGCAGGATTTCACCCACACGCTGCCGCCGCACTCGGCCACCATCTTGGAGATCAACCTGAAATGAACGTGGCACCAAGGAGAGCGCGGAGCCGCTACGGAGTATTGGTACTGCTGGATGTAGCCCGCGGGGCTCCCCAAGGCCTTAGCCCGCGAGGCATAGGCGGCAATCAGTGTCTGATTGTGCAGAGCGCTGAAGAGTGGAATGTCGGCTGGCGCCTTAGCTGACCCTTGCGCATGCAGTTGTGGTGCAGAGGAGCTCGCCACGAGCAAACAAGTCAGGGTTAAGATTCCGGCGAAACCTAGCATTGCTTTACTCGAGAACATGCGGTACCTCCATTCGTCCCAGGGATCAAAATGGGGCCACATGCGCCTGTCCGGGTGCTTTTGAATTGAGAGCACCTCCGGCACGGTTCCCGACGCTGCCGGGACAGGCGCCGCCGTGCTTTTCTGGACAAGCTCGCGCTGTCGAAGGGCGAAGCCCTTCCGAGACCTAGGCGATCTCTAATGTTACTTCCTTCTTTCCCGCGAGCATGGCTGCCGAGAGCACCACGCTCGAGGGCCGGACCTCCCCTCGCGACGCTTCAGTCCTCCGCCGCGGCGAGCAAGCGCAGCCCGGTTTCGCGGAACTTCTCGAGCTCCCGACGCACGGTCTCGACGGCACGTCCCTTGTCTCCGGACAAGACCGCTAGCGCAACCTTCTCATGTTCCTTGGCGTCGACTTTCGGATCGAATTCCTTTCGGGCGGAACGGCTGATCGCCGCAAAGGCGAATAAGGGGATCGTAATCTGGGATAAGGCTCGCTCCAGAAATGGGTTGTCGGAAAGTTGCCACAAGGTCTTGTGGAACTCGAGGTCGTACCGGTAATACTCGATGACGTCACCGGATTGCGCGGCACGCTTCAAGCGCTCCACCGCGGCGCCCAACTTCCTCGCCTTGGCGTCGTCCCAATCCTCCAAAGCGAGTTCGACCGCGAGCGCTTCCCACTCAATCCGCAGGCGGAAAATCCGGTTGAGCTTCTTAGGAGAGATTTCCACCACGGTGCAGCCCCGATTCGGGTGGCGCACGACCAAACCCTCCGCTTCCAGGGTCTTGAGCGCTTCCCGTACGGCGGGCTGGCCGATCCCCAGTTGACGGGCGATTCTGGTCTCCACAATGCGTTGGCCGAGCTTGAGATTCCCCCGCGTAATCATCTCGCGGAGGAAATGCTCGACGTTGTCCACTACCGAGGGGCGGTTGACCAGACTCCGCGAAACCTTTTGCAGTTCGGTCGTAAACTCCTCCGTCTCATGCGGCATAGCCACTCCGGGTAGTTCCCTAGTGCATAACGAATGCTCGTTAATCAATCATAGTTCAAAGTTCCCGCCAACCCTCTCTTTCGTGAGACCCAGCGGCACCGCTGCGGCGTAGCAGAAATCTGGACCCGCATTTCTTGCCGACTTGAAACCGGGTGGGGCGCCGGTCATAGACTAGTGCTTGCTTGCACAAAAAAGCGTTACAACCAGCTCCGTGGAAGGGCGGGGTTTCAAACCCGCTGCCGGCCGAGGTTCTCCCCTCGCCCCCAGTCCCTCTCCCCGTGGGAGCGGGGAGAGGGGTGCCCCGCTTGGCGGGGCGAGGTGAGGGGCTCTATTCGGCGGGACCAAAGTCCCGCCCTTCCAGATTTTGTGTAACGCGAAATTACGCAACCAAGCACTAGGCTTGTCCGAATCAGCCCGGTGCATTAGTTGTCTAAGCCCGCCGGCGGCGGGCGATCCCGCAGCGCGGGATTGGCCCATGGCGTGAGCCATGGGGAGGAAGGATGCAGATCAGGATTCTCAACTGAGCCCCGTAGGGGCCACAGAAGCGTGCTTTCTGCCGCCCCTTGCGGCGCTGAGACAGCCGTTGAACAATCCCACCATCCTCGGGCTTACGCCCGGGGCCAACTTCTTTCGGCCCTGCCGGGCCCTAAATTAAGACGACCTGCGCCGAGGGGAACTTGGTCCCGTGCCGGACCCGCTCCGGCTCATAACGTCAGGCGCAGCAACATCGGCTTTCCAGACCTTCGATTCGCGTCCGGCATCTCGCCCCGCGGGCTCATCTCAGATTTCACCCGTTTCGTGGCGAAGCTCCTCCAGACGCCGTTGTAACTGTGTGGTTAACTCCTTGTACTGAGGATCGCCCCAAAGGTTGTGACGCTCCTCGGGATCACGTTCCAGGTCGTACAACTCGAACTCTTCCGGCGGTTCGAAGTAGTGGATGAGTTTATAACGGTCGGTGCGGATGCCACGGTTCTTACGAACCATGTGCACAGCCGGATATTCGAAGTATTCATACAGCCAATCATTGCGCCAGCCCGCTTCCCGGCCTTGGAGCAGCGGCACGGCGCTGCGTCCTTGCATCCACTCGGGCGGTCTGACGCCGGCCAGATCAAGCAGCGTGGGAGCGAGGTCGAGGTTGAGGACCATCCGGTCGCATTGCGCCCCCGCCTTGATGGTCTTGGGATAGCGCATGAGGAGCGGGACCCGAATAGAAGGCTCATGCATCAGGCGCTTGTCGAACAGCCGCCACTCGCCGAGCAAGAACCCATTGTCGGATGTGTGCAAGATGACTGTATCGTCAAGTTTGCCCGTTGCCGCCAGCGCTGGTAGCGTAACTTCTTTTGTGTAAATTGGGTTTTTGAAGAGGAAAGAGGGTGTACTTTTTCGGGAGCGGCAAAACTCTACGAAGGAGGTACACCCTCAT